>JACCDG011693346.1_pt1 | contig 10872 bp, 16 predicted proteins | sample 7442471 | NCBI WGS metagenome assembly JACCDG01 (sample SAMN15323444, study PRJNA562643) | freshwater metagenome | isolation source: river surface water | place: USA:Blue River Watershed | collected 2017-08-17
ATCGTTACTTCTCAGTCAGCAAGATAACACGCATATTTTCTATCTCCCGTTGCCTTGTCTTGGAGACACTCAGACTCTAGCATGAGGCTTCAAGGCTGTCAAGTAAAACGGCAAGGAGTGCAACGTCAAGGCTCTGAGTTCGCTGGCGCAATAATATCGCACAACTCAGTCAGGAACATGAGACGCTGCGGCCAGTCATGGCTTGGCTCAGAAAACGAAGGATAAACTCTTTTAAGGAGGTGTGCGTTGTGGTTGTCTGGCATGCCGAAACAATAGTCAATCATGTCGGAAAGAAATGTCTCATTCAAAGGTATCGACGTTGCACCAATGCGTTCGCCAATTTTGATGATCGATTCCTGACGTGCAGTGAAACAATTCATTTGATGCTCCGTGTGCATGATTGTTAGATCAACAACAGTGGGTCGCCTAGGAATCGAACCTAGTTGCCTTCGACGGGCGGTGCGTTTCCAAGAAACTTCGTTTTGCAGCGCACTGTTCAGCCATTGAACCTCCGACCCCAAACAAGAAGAAACATAGTGGAGAATAGCGGTTATGCTCCGCTCATCCCTGTGTGCAAGACAGGAGTTTTCCTGAATAAACTAATTCCCCAAACACAAACTACAAGGCATGAAGGTTTTGCGGCAAAAACAAGTTGGCTGCACCGCTGGGATTTATCTTCTATTCTCCCAGATCTGCCGGTTCACCCCCGCTTGTCTTACTACGTCATTGAGATGGTCGCGAGCTGATGTTTAGACGACAGTGCTGGCAGGGATGACAGGGAACGATCCTGCATGATCCAATTAGCTTTCTCCAGCTTAGAAGGCTGGCGGCATACATCCCCAAAACAACAAACACAAGAAAAGCGCAGCGACAACATTGGTACGTCCAGGGGTTTACAGTTAAAGATGTATCCTAGACAATCATTCGCTGCATGAAACTACTAAACTATGCGGTAGTGGTTCTTTCTAGGAACCGCGATCAACCTTGGGTAGCCAAAGTCTGGTTTTGCAACCAGACTCAATCCATCCCTCCTACTGTCGTAAATGCATGGAGCTCCAAACGTGTCTGCAAGATAATCGCTCAACTCTTTGAAATATGACAAACCTTCTACGTAAGAGAGCTGCTTTACATCCGGAGTAAAAACGATACCCAGGATCTCGTATGTGTTGCGATCATGCTCGGTGAGTGATTCAATCTTTTTCCCAACCAAAGCTTTTGCGCGTTTCTCTTTGCTCATGATGACAACCTTTCTTAGAACGTTTTGGGGGACACTGGATGTACTACCCGCTACTGTCTGCTCTCGCCATGACAGACTCCAGTATCTCTTACCTTGCGACGGCATACGCGCCCTTTATATCAAACAACGTAGTAGTTGGCACACCTGGAATTGAACCAGGGGCTTTCACCTTATCATGGTGAACTTCTGAACCGCTGAATTATGTGCCAGTAAGAAGGCTATGACGACAACGCGAGACATTTTCCTGTAGAGTGTGCATATTTTCAAGATGTATTCTACAAGGATCATTCGTCATACAGAAACTATAGAGACAACGTTGGGTCTGGTGGTTTGGGATCGGGTTTATTAGACCCGATTTTTAGTCAATGTAACCAGATTGCCGCATTCTCTATGTGAAGCTCCACCCCCAGGCCACGATCCTGGATCCCGCATTTTAACAGAATGCTGCTTTGCCAATTAAGCTAGAGTGGAATGGTGACGACAAACAAGTTCTATAGAAGTTTACAATTTCCGATGTATTCTACAGATTCATTCGTCACGTGATACTTGATGAGATGCTCTTCTTCTTCGCTCCTGACACCTTAGAGACTATCAGAGGCTGGGAAGGTTGTCAAGTGCAGCGTCAAGGCACTGAGATCGAGGCATTTGACGGTGAGTATACGATTTGAACGTATGGGAGCAATTACTTGCCCCGGAAGTTTAGCAAACTTCTGTGTTAGACCACTCCACCAACTCACCAAGATAAGATTTGCGGCGACAACTAGAAGGCAACCATGGTGTTGTTTATTCTGTATGATGGATGTAAACACCACAGTACATTCGCCGCGAAATAAGAATCAAGCCCCCGGGCCTAGGATCGAACTAGGATTGTCTGGCTTCATGCCAGCCGTAATACCTCACAGCTTTCGCCTTGTGTTGCACTGTTTATACTACTCGGGTAAAACAAAAACAATCATTGTTAGTTCCGACAACCAGCCAGTCTTTCTTTCTCCTGGCATCTCGCATGATTTTGCGCGTCCTATGCTTAGACGATGGTTTCGATTGGTGCACTGACAAAGGATAGCAACTGATGTTTTTATCTCCAAATGATGTAATCAGGTGCTGCATTCAGTGCGTTAGACTTTGGCAATGTCTGAACCGGTTTGCCATCCGGATGAAAGACGCATCAATATACGCCAGTGCACTGTCAGAATCAGTGTTTTCACGCACCAGAAGCACCCATTGCTCTGGTCGGAAGATTGGTAGAGAGACAACTAGTTTCGGAACTGATGTTTTATCTCCAAATGATGTAATCAGTTCCATTCATTCTCTCTATGAAATCGTTTGCATTGTGGGTCCATCGGGAGTCGAACCCGAACGAACGGTTTAAAAGACCGCGAGACTAACCATTATCTTATAGACCCAAGAAACGTGGCGACAAAAGGTGTGAGCAGTTGAGTTCTGTTAATCGTAGATGTAAACTGCGTCACGCATTCGCCAACTAGTTGATGTTTTCTAGTGTACACTGCACTACCGGCAATTGGCTGCATCATGTTTGAGCAGGCGCCTGCTGAACTAGAAACCATCGGGTCCCGAGGTAGGAATCGAACCTACTCCGCCCACCCTACTTTCTGGTGCTATCTTCCAGAACCACGGGGAGGTAATGCTACCATTACATTACATGGGACGTACCCAAGTCTCTAACATTTTCTTCTTTTGCCTAACTCAATGACCGAAGCCATTGATGCGAACAGAAGTCATGCTACGACACACAAACAGTTACTTGGAAACATTGTGTGCATCGACACTTTTATCTCATCCTCCCGACTTGAACGGACGCCATCCCGTTTTTCGGGATGCTGCTACCCAGCAGGCTGTGTTAAAGGACTTGAAACTTCGTGCAAGTTTGGAGCCGCCTTCTGCTTTCGAAGCAGCATTTCACCCTTGGTCCCCAGTATAGCTAAACTTGGGGGAGTGCGTTCTACCCTTGAACTACGACGGCAAATAAATCAAGCTAAGTCAACTCAAACTTTGTCAGGGGTAGATGGTTCGAACATCTGACTCACCGATCCAAACGGCGAACGTTACCACTACGCCAACCCCTGAAAACTAAGGTAAGATAAGGTATTATCGAGGCTTGCGAGGCATGATCAGAATCTAGCATGAGGCAGAAGGCTTGTCAAGTGGAACGTCAAGTGATGATTGCTTCGGTGAGATTTGCACTCACAACACAGGCTTTCGCTCTAGGGTCGGGGGCACCAACTTGCCTTCTCTGTTTGGACTTGCGAAGTCAAATCATCGGTGGGACTAGAAGGAGTCGCGCCTTCGTACATGACCAGATGAGCCGCTGTTTTACTATTAAACTACCAACGCAATTGCCATGACAGCAAAAACGCCAGGGTGGATTTGCACACACCATCTGCCAAGATGTACCTCTTAGTTGTCCCTAATGCCTTCTGCCTAAGCAGAAGCGCTTTTGTCCAGGCAACTACCATAGAATGGTCCATGGGCTGTCCGGAATTGTTTGTGTTTTGATCAGTTCTGATATGCCAGCCAATTCATTGGATCAAGCATACCACCCAACCGATCACGGGGAACACACAAAGGATTTTGTTAAACCATGCATTGTGCATTCGGCAGCCCTGGTGAGAATTGAACTCGACATCGACGGAGTGAAGGTCCATCATCCTAAGCCATTAGAAGACAGGGCCGAACAAGAAACAACATGTTGTCAGAGAACAGTCAGAAGAACCTTGTCTTCTTTGTGCTTGGTCGCGGCATCGGGAATCGCACCCGAAACTAGAGGGTATGAACCTCTCGTGATAACTGTTTCACTATACCGCAATCTAGAAGGCTGTAACAAGATAAGTATGTAAGTCCTATGGTAATTCTGTCACTCTTCGATGTCTAAAGTCACTGTTTGTTTCAGTGTGGCTTTGGTTGTTTTGAGAACGTCGTGAGGCCAGTTCTTGGCTTTGCATTCGTTGACAACTGTCACAAGTTCTTCTGTTGTGTTGCAAGAGAAGATTTGTGGTTTTGTTGTAGTGACTGTTTCGTACCGTGTTTCGTCGCGACATTGAACTTCCTCATAGTTCCTGGTTGTTTCCCAGGCAATCACAAGATAAGCTTGATAGTTCTTGTTTGGTTCTTTGATGATGTTCAGTATCATGAGCTCTTGTGTTCCTCTGAGGCGATGAAGTAGTTGTATCAGGTGCTGGGGAGGTTGTCAAGGGCTGTAACGAGGCTGCTAGGATCTGGCTTGTTCTCAAGGGTCTGGCGGCGATCCTTTGCGACCTTGGTTGCACTGATGGGGATGAAGACAATCACGCCATCGAACTGAACGTTCTTGAACTTTGCTCCAAAGAAACCGTTTGATATCACAAGAGAGAACAGTTTGTCCATGTCAATGAAGGTGCCGCGATCTGCCTGAGCCTTGAGCTTGAGAGGATCTGAAACGAGATCATAGATCTTGGAATCATCCACTGTTGCTGAGAACAAATCCTTGGAGTTGTCGAACCAAACCTCGCGTTGCTGGGGATTGAGATAGAAGAAGGTGCGTGGAGTTCCTGCCGCATTCTTCTCTCGCTTGGAGAAAGGGTTTGCGCCAAAATACTTCGCACAATCGAGCAAGAGCTCAATGGCTTCGGTCTTGTTGGTGTAGTGGAACAGCTCCATAGTGAGGAGATGATAACAGCTTTGCGGTTGGCTGTCAAGGGTCGTACAGGTCTAGACGAAGGCCGGACACGGCTTGGACTCTGTAATACTTCTTGTTGTCTGCTTCGAAGTTGCTGTAGTCATTGCCATAGCAGATTTCTTTATAATCTTGGTCAGCAGTTTCCCATTCCCTTTTACAGAGACAGGCATTCAACCGGTTCAGCCTGTTGCATACCAGATCGGCTCGACCACGTTTCTGTGTGGCGGCAATCGGATGCAGGCCGCAAAAAATCACGTAAGTTGGATTGATCAAATCGCTATCAATTGGTCTTAGTTTCATGACGTCATTCCTGTTGGCTAGTTTGTTGGTCTGGGCATGCGCACTAGTTTGTAGTATCTTTTCTTAGAGACGTGTTTGGTGCCATCTTTGTCTTCTGTTGTTGTTTTGACTCGCTTGAGCAGGGATAACTGGAACACGTCTGGGGTTGTTGAGTTCTTTTCACTATCAATCCGGATTGCGTCAACAACCCAGCCGAGAATAAAATGGCCATTAACCTTCCTAGGCGCTGACTTGATAAACCAAACAATGTTTTGCTGATTCAGCTTGATGATCATGTCTCCAGGCAGAATGTTTAAACTATCCGGAGATACTTCTTTGTTGGATTTTTTACGCGACATTTTCCCCTGCTTTTCGTTTCAACTTGGATGATCATGATTTTCCTTGCAACGTTGATTGTTTTGAGTCCTGTGTCTGGATGTTGGATGGTTTTGCCGCCGTCTTCATGCACGTGACCATGGATGTGATACCTGATGTTTAGGTGCTTGTTGATCTCGTCCTCAAGGCCCAGAACACCCCACTCAGGTTTGTTGTGACAAAGAACTGTTGAGCTCGGAGAGTGTGTGACGAGAATGTCTGGCTCAAGGTTGCAAGCACGCACAGAATATTCTCTCAATTCCTTTGGAGAGGCATCAAGGTTTGTGGCTCCGAAACCTGCAAATGATATCCCAAGAATATTGCAGAGGCTGTGGTGCGTTATCTTGTGGCTGTTTGGAATGTGGTACTTGAGTTGATCGTGCAAAGATATCGCATCATGGTTTCCATCAACAGAAAGGATTGGCTTGCCGCCTAGAAGTGAAATGAACTGGTTGCGGTTCTTGTTCCACCATTCCAGTTGGCCTTGCTTCTCATAGGGCGATCCATACCATGCAATGTCTGGGAAGAAGTCGCCGCAAGAAACCCAGAAATCCACATGATCATACCACGTGTTCTTGCCACCGTTTCCCAATCCGAGAATGTTGGCATATCCACCATGTAAGTCTGAGAATATTCCTATGTTTCTTGTGGCCATGGTCGTCTTTTGTGCCTCAGTTGGACTGCTTGGTATTTGTTTCGAACTCTACGGGATGTTCGCGTTTGTATTGATCAACGATAGAATCGTGTACTGTTGCAGCAACAAGCCTGCCATCGCAAGTGAAAAGTCTTAGGATCACTGATCCATCCTCGATTGGATGCTTTTGTTTTCCAAGCACGACACCGCCATCAAACTTGTCGCCATCGGATTTCTTGAGGATCTGCAAGATTTCTTTTATGTTTGTGTCAGACGAGATCTTGCGCAAACGAAACTCATCAGACTTGATGAAATCCATGTACATGTCATGGTTCTTGTAACATTTACACTTCTCCATCAACCCAGCAGGTAGGAAATCTCCCACCTCAATCCCATACTTCATCTGTTTGAGAACAGATACATTTTCTTGTTTCTTTGCAGCCCGTGTGCTAGCTGATTTTTTTCTTGGCAATGGTGTTGTGTTTGATGATCCTTGCATAGTTTCCCGTCGAGTCAGCACTAAGCAACTTGCAACAACACGTTTTGAGACTCACAATTCAAAAACCTTGGCTTGATGTTTTAGTAGTAGGGTGCCAGGGTTTGTTTACTGTGAATCTTGTGTGCCGTGCTAGGCTTGTATCTGAGTCTCTACTAACCTTGGCTCGGTGTCAAGGATCTGTACAAGAACATATCAAATCATACTGTGTAGCAAGCATATCATTGATATGGACTTTTCATCCTCCTGTCGCTCTTCCTCCCCACCGTGGTCCCCTACCCTATCCGAGCAAGAGAGAGAGAAGAAGAGTATAGGTTCTAGTTCTTAGGTACCTAGTAAGAGGTTATATGATAGAAGGAAATAGCTTGAGAGGGATTCAGACAATGATTTTGTAATCTACTAGCTGACGAAGGGTTAGGTTCCCAACCATCGATCTGAGTTGTGAAATCCCATGTTCACTAAACAAATCTTGGACCGGTCTTTCTGCTGAGATGAAATGCTCGATGTTTACCCGTTCTTTTGTCGTGATGCCTTTGATTCTATCAGTCACAAGACACAGAGTGACGGTAAGAGATGGGAAAATAATCGAGCATTCATCGATAATCTCAAGCACCAGAAAGAACAGGTCTTTTCTTTTCATTGGATTGTTTGGGGCGCCGCCAATGATCACTCCGGCATCCCCAACTTCAGGCTTTCTCCAAGTGAACTGGACAACCTCTTGATCGGTTGCTATACTAACCTCAGTAGTAGGGTTTTGCGGCGATTTGTCTGTCATCAATGTTTATAACCATGTCATGTGTTTCATGAAACGTTCGAACAACTGAATTCCAAACTCAACATCACCATCTGCGGTGTGAGCTTTTGATGTTTTGTTTGGCTCGTCGTTTCCCAGGTTTGCAGCATGAGAAAGTGAGATGATGTTGTTGTTTTGCCACGCTTTGATCAGAGCTTTGTCGTCCTCACTGTTCGAATCATAGGAGAATTCAACCAATTGTGCGATTGCAGACAGCGACCAGAGCTCTACGAACTTTCGTTGCCAACGTTTTGTGAGATCTAGACCATAGAGCCTGAGCTCTTTCTCGACAAACTGAATATCGAACGCAGCATTCTGGGATACAATGATTCTATCAGCCATGACGTCTGTTGCCAGCAACCAGAGACGCTTGGTTTCTGTGTCGTTCAGGCCAGTTGTTGCATTGAATTTCCGTACGTCATTGATATATCCGTTGACCCTCAATGATTCCGGGTCAGAATTTACCAGATCTTCTTCAGTGAGTTGCAGACGGAAATGAACTTTGTCTTCTCGTCGAACGTTCATGACTGGAGCCCGCCATGTTTGTTGGCAACTGTCAATCGAGACGTCGACCGGTATACCACAGAACTCAGTTACCCTCCCAGTTGGTTCAGAACCGGGCCTTGCAAGACTTGTTGTTTCTGTGTCAATGAACACGAACTTCATCGGAGGCAGTTTAGTGGGATTCATTGTTTGTGTTTTTCTTCTTAGTGAATGATGTTGTGGTTTCTGTGTGAGTGTCTGTTGCCATCATCATGATGGTTGCGACTGACTGTGCACATTGAAACAATACCAACCAAGCATACCAGGAGTGTGCCGATCAGGTAGGCAACCGTTGTTCTGCCTAGTGATAAATGAGTTTCTGATGTTTTGGTTGTTAAGTTCATTGGCTGTGTGATCGGTTGTATCACAACAGGCCAGCGATGTCAAGAGGAAATGGAAGAAGGATCAGTCGACTTCAGGGTCGGCGTTGAGAGTTAGTTCATAAACCTGCGCAGGCTCAACAGAATCTCTTGCGGCTTCAGCCTTAGAGGAATCACTATAAACACCTACCGGGGCGCCTATGCCATCCGGCCTCATCTGCACGACCACAAACACAGTGGTTGATGGCATAGATGGTGCAGGATCTGCCGTCATTCCTGGAAGTGATCCCAAGTCTTGTTCTTTCAACCACTTTGCCTTGATTTTTTTGCCGAAGATAGCTTGCTGTAGTTTACCCATGATAGTATTATCCAGCTAACTACTCTAGAGACGGTATGTTCCATCCAGCGATCCATTCTGCTAGGAATGAGTGTCCTGGGGATGTAGATGAAGAATATATGCCAGATGTTCCATCGTTTGCTTCTATCAGCGAATCGATCAGATCTTCTAGCTCGGGTGATGTGTTGAACCATTCGCCGTGATGGTTTGTTGTGGCGAATATCTTGTGGAGTTGTTTCTCTTGCTCTAGAGTGCCAGGAGTTTCTGTGAGAATTCTGAGAGAGGTTGCCGCGAAAGTTTGTGATTCTCTGAGCCTTGCTTCGGGAGTTCTCGTGGTGAAACCTATCTTGATCAACCCAGACGTCTCACACTTGATAAAGTAGATCGTGTCACGTCTAACGACGTTTGGTTTTGTTTTTATTCTTCTTCTTGCTCTTGACGGGTTTTGTTGTTCCATCTTCACTAGTCGAAGATGATGCTGGAACAATCTCAGGCCGGTTGGCCAATGGCTGAGGAACAATGTCTTCTTCTGTCACCGGCATTGAACCATTGCGCATGTCATGCAACGCCTGAACTCTTTGCATAGAGTATGGAGTCAGACGCAAGAACACAGGATTCGCAGGAGATTGGACAACATACGGCCGCAAACCATTCACGGATCCAACACCAACCATCACAAAATGGTCCAGGTTTGGGTTCACTACGTCCAGATGGAACAAAGGCGTGCCAACAGTCGATGTCTGCTCGACGTTTGGATGAGGGACCACCACGTCAATGTTTCCATGTTCCGCCAGAACACTCTGAAGCCTTTGAACTAGTTGCTTGAGCTGCATATGAACAGAACTCTAGTGGGTCTTCGCAGCGCTGTCAAGTTCACACCAGCCATGGCCTCCTATAATCGATCCTGTGCCCGCAAACGGTTTTCCGGCATGTCTGACAGATCGCTCAGCTAGTCCGTAGAAACAATTTTTAAACGTCAGCGCTAGCCATACACAGGATCGAACACGCACACTGAGCCATCGGATGGTCTGATCCCAATATTATCTCTTGAAATGTCTAGAGCAGCACGTAGGTCGGCCGGACGACGCGCTTGTGTTACCTCTGAGAGAACTTCAACAAAACGATGAAAGTCTTGTTCAGTCCAATGCAGCAGTTCCAGATCTTGTTGTTTGATCATCTCACCATACGCGTGCCTCATGACCCCACCATTTATCGCACCAATTGAATCTACCCCGCGCTTGATATTGTCTAGACTGGATAAACCAACCTTCGTGATCGTGTCCACATACTCCAGCACGCACATCGTCACTGTTTCATTGACCAGTTTTATGTCTGTGTTCAAGTAATAAACATCAGGCAGTGCCGCACTATAGCTCCTGCCGCCAAGCTTCTTGCACAGCTTCAGATATTTCCAAGACATATCAGAGTCTTGGTATTTCTTGCTGAGTTTGATGACACACTCAACTTGGCTAGCACCATCAAAGTTGATGTAAGCTTTCGCAAAGGATCCGCTGTATTCTTTGGTGTTAGCTTCAACCATCTGAAGCGCTTCCTCAAGCGCAGTACGATCGACATCGGACAATTTAACTGTTGTTGATCGATCAGGAGTTGGCAGAAAACCAGCATCTATCATATTCAAGATATTCATTGCCATGTCCTTTTTTTCTGCGAAAAGCAGTTTGTGCAACGAAACAGCATTTATGTTGCTAGTTGTTTTCATCACAAGTTATAACTCAGTGGATCGAACACACAAAGAGAGCCATCCTCTCGAAAACCAAAGTTTCCGGCATGCACGTCGATGGTGCCACCAACATCTCGCAACGATTCGATGAATTTTGCGAGATCAGTAGAATTCCATTTGTACACAGCCAGATTGTGTTCGATGGAATCTCTTTCAGGTTTTTTAAAACCATAAACTTCTCCACGCATGTTCAAATCGATGATCTGTTTGTAGCTAGATTTTTCAAAGCTAGCAAGTAGCATGCCTAGAAAGCCTTCATGCCGTGAACTAGTTTCCAAATTCACGAACTCAATCACGGCGATCTGCACCTTTTTATTATCTTTCAGGCGAGCCGTACCCATCCAGTAAACATCTGGGAATGCGGTGCAGTATTTTCTGCCGCCATGATCCATGCAATACTTCAAGTATTTCATTCCTTGATCGATGTTTGGATCTGCAACCTGC
>JACCDG010513350.1_pt1 | contig 10871 bp, 7 predicted proteins | sample 7442471 | NCBI WGS metagenome assembly JACCDG01 (sample SAMN15323444, study PRJNA562643) | freshwater metagenome | isolation source: river surface water | place: USA:Blue River Watershed | collected 2017-08-17
AGTTCTCTTCTTTCACTGGCTTGTACTCTAAAGCGGCTGTGATTGCAGCAACATCATTTGCTTTATCATCAGCTGTTTTATTTGTAGACATTTCATACTGAACAAATGGCGCAAATTGATCAACCATGTACTTCGCTTTCACACGTACAACATCTGTTGAGTCATTTTTATCTGTATTTGTGGCATTTGATTTTTTGTTCATCAAATAGTCACCTTCAACTTCAACTGCTCCTGCTGAAAAACGTGCACCGGCAGCAATATAATTTGCTTTGATGTTATCATTGTATTGTTCAGCATGATAACTTACTGCAACTTTCAATGCTTTATCTAAGAACAGACCATTATACAAAGCTCCAGCCATAGTGCGCGTTTGCTCTGTGCTGTTTTCTGTTTGATTCAACATTAAAACATCAACAGTCTGACCATCTGCAATCTTCACAGTAAGATCTGCACCGCCTAGATACAGTGGAACAGTGACATTACCACCGCTAATTCCTTGAGATAGAAGATAGATATCTCCACCATTATACTGACCTTCAATACCACCCATTCCAGATCCAATTTTACCAAGAGTCACATTTACACTGTCTGTAAGCTTATTGGAGATGTAGATAAAATCAGCACGACTTGAAACTGCATCAGGATTGCCGGCCACTTCAGTGCTTGGATTTGGAGCTAAATTCACGCGAGTACGAAACTCAACACTATCGTTCAGTTTCCCTTTTGCATCTAGCTTTGCACGAGAGAGTGTCAAAGCATTTGAAGGCTTTGCATTCACTTTATCGTAACTTTTACCGACCATATCAACACGCGCGTCCAAAGACACAGATCCTGCGTAGGCTGAAGCTGCAACCAATGATGCTGCTGCTAAGATGAATTTTCTGCTGATCATATTTCTTCCTCCTTAAAAGGGTTTTTTGTTGTAACAAGATTCCTTCTGTTACGACCTCAGTCTAAACCCGACGCGACGAAAGGCAACTGATTTTCCATCACCTCCCCCTGGGGAACGGGTTGCTGCTGGACCATGGTTCAGATTTCAATTCACTGCATTAGGACCTTAGGGAAGCTGTTGTTTTTCTTCGGATCTTGACTTCTTTCTTGTCCTTCCGTAATCGAATTCAACAACACATTTTACATGGAGTGCAAAAATATGAACGAATCTTTGTTAGTTGCCCCAGCATTGGCTGGAGCCGCAGGACTTGTTGTTGCCCTTGGATTGTACCTTCGAGTGAAGGCTCAACCCACAGGTAACGAAACTATGAACCGCATCGCGTCCTATGTGCGCGAAGGTAGCATGGCCTTCTTGGTGCGCGAGTACAAAGTGCTTGCTGTTTACGCTGCAGTTGTTGCCGTCGCCTTGGCGTTTGCCCTTGGTGCCGTTGCCGCTGTTTCATTTCTCGTGGGCTGCTTTCTTAGCTTGCTTGCGGGCTTCTTCGGAATGAAAGCTGCGACTTATGCGAATGTTCGCACAACTCAAGCTGCATCCACGGGATCGAAATCAAAAGCTCTACTTGTTGCTTTAGATGGCGGAGCCGTCATGGGTCTTTCTGTGGCTGGTCTTGGTCTTCTTGGCTTGGGCGGAGTTTACTTGTTGTTTAAAGGCACCGAACAACTTCCTGTTGTTCTTCATTCTTTCGCTGTCGGAGCTTCTTCTATCGCTTTATTTGCTCGTATCGGTGGAGGTATCTACACCAAAGCTGCCGATGTCGGTGCAGATATTGCTGGAAAAGTTATCGAAAATATTCCTGAAGATGATCCTAGAAATCCAGGCGTTATTGCTGACAACGTGGGCGACAACGTCGGTGACGTGGCAGGAATGGGTGCTGATATCTATGAATCCATGGTTGCTGCGATTGTTTCCGCGATGGCGATTGCCTTCACTGTCGACACAGAAACATTAGGCAAACTTATGACTGGTTCCGCAGAAGAACAAAAATGGACAGCTTTGTCTTTACCTTTGATCTTGTCTGCACTTGGACTTTTCATTTCTATTGCAGTGATTTTTGGAGCGCGTATTTTCTCCAACTCTCGCCCTGCAGCTGTTCTTCGTAATGCTTTGATCATTCCCCCTTTCATTCTGACAGCGGCTTCTTACTTCTGCATGCCATTGTTTGGAATTTCCCAAAGCGTCACTGTTGCCTTGGCAGCAGGAGCTTTCGGTGGTGCTTTGATCGGCTTGATCACAGAATACTACACGGCAGCTCGCCCGATTCGCCTTGTGGCTGAGTCTTCACTGACTGGCCCTGGAACGAATGTGATTCGTGGTCTTGCTGTGGGTATGGAATCCGTCGCTATTCCTACCTTAGTGGTCGTTGTAGCAGCTTATGTGGCTGACCGCGCTTTGGGTCTTTATGGAATCGCGATGGCTGCTGTGGGTATGTTGGCAGGAACAGCCGTTGTTATGACTGTGGATGCTTATGGACCTATCGCTGACAACGCGGGTGGAATTTCTGAAATGTCTGGCCTTGGTAAAGACGTTCGTGACATCACGGATGAATTGGATGCTGTTGGAAATACAACAGCAGCTATCGGAAAAGGTTTTGCCATTGGATCTGCTATCTTGACTGTGGTTGCTTTATTTTCTGCTTTCAATATGGAAGTGAACCATGTTCGCGAATCTCATGGTGTTGCGAAAATGGTTTTAGAACTTACAAATGCCAATGTTTTGATCGGTATCTTGATGGGCTCCATCCTTCCATTCTTGGTGGGTAGCACAACAATGACAGCGGTTGGTCGTGCGGCTCAAAAAATCGTGCAAGAAATTGGTCGTCAATTCCGTGAAATTCCAGGATTGCTTGAAGGAAAAGCAGAACCTCAACCTGCTCGTATCGTGGATATCGCAACCAGTGCAGCCTTAGTGGAAATGATTGTTCCTGGATTGATTGCTGTTTTGGCTCCTGTCATTATCGGCTTTATTCTTGGACCACAAGCTTTAGCAGGTACTCTTGCTGGAGCCTTAGCCGTTGGATCAACCATGGCATTGTTCATGGCCAATGCAGGTGGAGCTTGGGATAATGCAAAAAAATATATCGAAAAAGGCAATCTTCAAGGCCATAAAAAAGGCAGCGATGCACATAAATCTGCTGTCGTTGGTGACACTGTTGGCGATCCATTCAAAGATACATCAGGTCCTGGTGTTGCTATCTTGATCAAGGTGATGAGCGTTGTTTCATTATTGATTGCACAATTGATTGCATTGATCGGATAAATCCGGCATAGATTCAAACCTATTCACCAGCATCAGGGTCCCAGCCCAGGTGCTGGTGATAAAAAAGCCCTCGCAAGAGGGCTTTTTTATTTGTCACTTCCAAGAATTCAAAATCTTCAATAAAAAGATAACCGCTATCAATAGATCGTCAGCCCCACTGACTTTGCAGCGTCAGGGTCAGATTCAGGTCCCTCTTGCTCGGGAACTTCTTCCTCGGAATCTTGTTTGGGAAAATGCTTCTGTTTCAAATCTTGAACTTTCTCGCGCAATCTTCTCTGCCATCGATTTTCAAACCAACGATCATATTGCTTCAAAACTGTCTTCACATCAGTTTTTGTGAAAGGCACTCCCTGTGAATCTAATAACTGATCCTTTAAAACCTGACGCGTGAACTGATAAAAATATGGATCCAATAAAGTTTGTGCTTCATCATGTAAAACGGCAAACAACCAAAAGTTTACCAAACCTGCCTGCTTTGACATATTCGTGCGCAAGTAATTCAGAAAGTATTTCATTCTTAAATCAAAAAAATGACTGCGCTCCACAAATGAGTCCCAACCAATATGACTCAATAATCCCTGATCTTTTGCGACCATCGCCAAACCATGCTCCCAATCATGCTCGGCATATAAACTGGGAGCTACAGCTTCACCACGATCATCTTCCAAGAGAAACCGATTCACTTGAATCAATGTCACACCAGAAAAACGAATGCGCACAAAATCTTCTTCATTCAGCTGTTTCATCGTAAAAAGGACCCTTGGTGCAAACCCCTTCGCTTTTTCGAAAAAAAGACCCATCTTATGATTGAGCATATCCATGTGATATTCAAAACTGCCATAAGCACTCAAAGATCGATCCATGGAAATTAAAGACAAATAGTAATGGGCCGCATGAATCACTGGATAAAGTCGAAAACCGCTTTCTTTTGCTTTTTGAATTCGCTCCTGCAAGACAACCATTTTTCGCAAAAAGGAATGGTAGCTTTGACGATGAGACTTGAGGACAGATTTTTCATGGGCATCTAACTTATCCTTCAGGCTTAAACTGCGAACGATCTTCATGGATTCCTGCAAATCCTTCAGAAAGGCAAGCCCCTGAAAGGGAAGCTGTTGGGCAGAAGAATGTCCCTGCAAAAAGTCCAAAATCATGTGAGTGTGTTTTTCAACCTCTAAGATAAAGGCTTCGTTCTCTGGAACTAAAATATTGTGCTGATTTAAATTTTGCTCAAAAGACGGAGTATCTTTAAAGGATCGCCCCACTTGGCGATCCAAAGGAGAGTAATAAGGATCAAAACTAGGTACTAAATAAGCAGAAGGCGAAGACTGCAATGCTGATGGCGACTTAAATAACGAATGACAGGATAAAGCCGCTTCCTGCTGAGACAAGGGTGCATCCCCTGCCATAGTCAATTGACCGATCAAAAGCACCAAACACCCAAAGCCGAAAAGTCTTTTTTGCATCATTATGAATTCTCCGTAGGCAGCGAATATAGTGAGTCCCACTTTTATTTTCATCTTTTATTTTTTGACTTGTAATCATTTCTTGAGCATTGAATAGGCCATGCCAAAACGGATCTACCAAGCCATTCCCAAATTTGAAAAAGAACTTCAGCAAGAAATTCTTCTCCGTCAGGAAACCATTTTACAAAAATGGGGGCCTCTGTATCTTGTCGAAGGCAGTTCTGAGCTTCAAAAGATCAACTGGGTGCAAAACGTATGGGAGAATGCTGAAATTGTTCCGGTGGAATCCATTCAAAAGGCAGCTCAAATACTGAAAAGTCTGCACCCTTTATGGTTCCACTTCCCTTTAGAAAATATTCGACGTGGTGAACTCGTCAGTCAATCACTTCCTCGCATCAAGGCAAAGCCTTTAGGATTTCTTGAATCCCGACAATTACCACCCCTTGGTCACTTTTCCTTTCTGAACAAAGAACAAATGCTTTTAGGGTATCCCTGCCGAAGTCTTTTCCCCTGCGGAATTCATGCTTTTCAGGAAGATCATAAAAATCCGCCGTCTCGGGCTTACCTCAAACTTTGGGAACTTTTCACTCTGCATCTTCCCCATCATCGCCCTGGGGCTGAAGATCGAGTTCTGGATTTAGGCGCTTGCCCCGGAGGTTGGACTTGGGTTCTATCTTCCATGGTCAAAAATATTGTGGCGATCGATGGAGCTCCCTTGGCTGAACCCATCATGAAAAATCCAAAAGTGCAGTTCTTAAAAAAAGATGCCTTTCAACTGAAGCCACAGGAACTTGGAAACTTTGATTGGCTGTTTTCAGATATGATCTGCGACCCTCGTCGACTTTTTCAACTGGTCAACCTCTGGAAAAATTCTGGTTTAGTGAAAAACTTTGTTTGTACTTTGAAATTCAAAGGATCCACTGACTTTGAAATCATTCAAAAATTTTCTGAAATTCCTGGATCTGAAATCCTGCATTTATATCATAACAAGCACGAGTTAACTTGGGTTTGCCTAGAAGACTAAGAAGCCTTTCTGAGATGAATTTCAAAGGTAGCCCCTTGCCCCTGTTCATAAGGCAAAAGAATTATCTGACCACCAAACTTTTCTTCAATAATTTTTTTTGAAATACTTAATCCTAAACCCGTCCCTTTTCCGACTTGTTTGGTTGTAAAAAGAGAATCAAAAATCTTCTCTCGAATTTCGGGTGGAATTCCTGGGCCAGAATCAGAAATTTGCAAAATGATATGATTATCCGATGCTACAACTCGAAGATGAACTTCTTTTGTTGATCTTCCCGCAGCAGCATCCACGCCATTATTCATAATATTCACAAGAACCTGATTCAACTCAGACTCTGTCGCAAGAACACGAAGAGATTGAGGATATTCGTGAACAATAATTTGAACTTGCTCTCGATCTCCTCGCCAACTGCTCATCAGGGCTGAATCTTCGATGACCTTATGCAATTCAATTTGATGAACGGGCTCATCTTGATTTCCATGCACAAAATTCTTCATACTACGAATAATTTGTTCTACCTGATCCATCATGCGCATCATTCGATCAGCATATTTTTTATAAACTTGGACCTGATGCTCATCCGTCAACTTCAATTGTCTTTCTAAATTCTGAGAGGATGCGCGGATGACCGCCAAAGGAGTGGCAATTTCATGACCAATCCCCGCCGCCATTTCTCCAAGAGTCGCCAACTTCATACTTCGAGCCAAGGCACTTTTTTGTTCACTGATGATTTGTCCTGACTTGCGAGTATCAAAAACAACAAACTGAATTAAAAAAATGGATAAAATCAAAGCAACAATCATCAATATGGCAAAGGTCACTGTGATTTGATCTCTTTTTTGGATCAAATTTATTTCTCGCAATTTCAACATATTGGCCAGAATCTCAGCATGGGCCTGCACAAATCTTTCAAGCTCTAAAGAAATGTCTTTTAACTGGGAAGAACTCAGGGGTTTATCAGATACTTTTGATACTTCACTTTGCAGGATTCGAAGATAATCTTGAAGTCCACGAATCTGAGTGACGGACCATGACCAAGAGTCATCTTGATAAACAACGCCCGTAATCACTTTTTGCAAATAATGATTCATCAAACCTAAGGATTCAAGGAAAGCCATATGGGATCGACCGCTACCCTTTCCTACAACAGACTCTTCTATTGAAAAATCATCAAAGGTTCTGGGAATGCAGTAATAAAGAACGAACATTAAATAATAAGTATCAATGTTCGGATCCAAGACAAGCGTACTGACATCACTCCAGTGTTCTAAATGGGATGTGATTTCGTGAGTAACGTACTGAAATAAATAGGTTTGAAATTGAGTCTTTTTTTCTTTGTGAAACAGCCATCGCTGCACTTCTAAACTTAAATCCGACAGATGCTGTGATCCTGATGACCATCGCACATTCATCTGATCAGAACGCAATTTATATTCACCAACTAATTTTTCAATATCCGATCGACAAGTGGAACCCCACTGTTGTTGACAAATATTGATTTCAAAAAAAAGCTTAAATAAGGGATGAGAAACATAAAGACCTTTTTGTTCATCTTGAGCAATCTGAATGGATGACTGACTTTCATAAAAAAATTGCGCAAAAAGATAAATCGTAGGCAAGGAAAGAAAGATACCCACAGCCAGCAAGAGTGCTTTCACTTTTTGTATGAGACTGCTCTCTTGGAGCTTTGGTTCACTTGTCACTTCGATACCCTTTTATTTTCTATGACTCAACCCTGACTCCTAGTCTCATCGGAATTTTTTTGTAGAATTTAATACTTTCTAGGATAAGCTTTTTTAAATGTCTAAGGAGGACCAGTGAACTTTTTTTCCAAAAATAAGAAAATAACAGCGGTTCTTGTTCTTATTGTTATTTTTTCTTTTATTATGTTGCAAATCCGAAAGACAAAACCTGTTTCCACTGCCAAAGTTCAGCGCAGCGATTTGGTGGAATCTGTGTATGGAATTGGGACAGTGACTGCGAATAAAAATTTCAACCTGAAAGTGGCCATCCCTGCAAATGTAAAAGAAATCTTTGTCCACGAAGGTGACTATGTCACAAAAGGATCTTCACTGCTGCTCTTGGAAGATACTCCTGTTTTCAAAGCTCCTTTTTCTGGCACCGTCACGGCCGTCTATTACAAAGTGGGTGAAGCTGTGACTCCTCAATCCATCATTCTGACTTTGACAGATATGAAAGATCGCTACCTGACCATTTCTTTAGAACAACAAGGAGCCATCAGGGTCGAGCCAGGTCAACATGCCAAGCTCAGCTTTGAAGGACTGCGTGAGCAAACCTTCGATGGAAAAGTGGATGCACTGTTTTCTCGAGATGGACAATTTTTAGTGCGAGTGCAGGCGCCCTCATTGCCTGAAAAAATTCTTCCTGGAATGACGATCGATGTTGCCATCATCGTCAAAAGAAAGCCAAATGCCTTAGTCATTCCATTGCGAGCCCTTTCGCAAGGACAAGTTCAGCGCAAAACAAAATCTGGCTCAGAACTGATTCCTGTCCAAATTGGTCTTGTCGATGAAGATAAAGTGGAAGTTTTACAATCACCTCTGCAAGAGGGGGATGAAGTCCTTTTACCAAAGGCGACCCTCTGATGTTCTACCTTGCCATTCGCCATCTTTTAGCTCGAAAAAAACAAACATTGTTCACTTTGTTAGGAGTTTTTTTTGCCAGCACATCCTTTGTTGTTATCACTGCTTTTTTCTTGGGTTTTCAGGAATTTTTAATCGATCAACTTTTGAATAATGATGCTCATATTCGGATCTCTTCCAAAGAAGAATTTATTCAAAAAGATTCATTTAATCCTGTCTTTTTTCCGAATGAAATTCCGATGTGGGTGTCAGCACCCAGCGGTCGTCGAGATAACAATAAAATTCTGAACCCACAGGGGTGGTACCATCGACTAAAGCAAGACCCTCGCGTCCAAGCATTTAGCCCACAGTTAACAGCACAAGTTCTGATGACACGAGCTCAGGCTCAAGTCACAGCACGAATGATTGGATCCAATGCAGAACAACAGCAGCAAGTGACAAATATTCGTGAATATATGATCCAAGGGAAATTCCTGGATATTTCTGTCGGTGGCAATCGAGTCATTGTCGGAGATGAACTGCTTTCAAAACTTGGAGCCCATGTTTCTGAAACAATACTTATCTCGAACGGAAAATCAGCTCCCGTACCATTTAAAGTTGTAGGAAGTTTTCATGTTGGAATACGCAGTCTTGATCAGGGAGTGGCCTTTGCAGCCCTCAGTGATGTGCAGCGAATTAATCAAACACCCACTCAAGTCAATGAAATCGCCGTTCGCATTCAAAATGTGCAAGATGCCTACAGGATTGCAAAAGACTGGGAAGCTGTTTCCACGGAAAGAGTTCAAAGTTGGGATGAAATCAATACGAATGTTTTGAATGTCTTTGCCATTCAAAATGGAACTCGCATCATGATGACGGCCGTCATTCTGTTAGTTGCGGGATTCGGGATCTATAATATTCTGAATATGGTTGTGACTCAAAAAAGAAAAGATATTGCCATTTTACGATCGATGGGATTTGAACAAAAAGATATTGTTTCTCTTTTTTTAAGCCAAGGCTTTATTGTTGGTTCCATTGGTGGAGTCCTTGGTCTGATCATTGGTTACTGGATTTCTCGAGGTTTAGAAATGATCCCCTTCGGAGGAGGTCCTCTTGGCACAGGTGCAGGTCATATGACAGTTTCATTCGCGGCAGATATTTACATCAAAGGTTTATTATTTTCTTTAATTTCGGCACTGATTGCCAGCTACTTACCCGCCCGCTCAGCTGGAAAACTGACACCCATAGAAATTATCCGAGCAGGAACGGAGTGATATGAGCGTACAGGTTCAAAATGTCACCAAATCATTTGGAGATCCCAGTGTGGATGTCCTCAAAAATGTGTCCTTTGAAATCCAGGACGGAGACTTCGCAGCTCTGACCGGAAGATCGGGCTCTGGCAAAAGCACATTGCTTTATATTCTTTCGACCTTGGATAATGCGACCTCTGGAGATGTATTTTTTGACCACCGACCTGTGAAGCAGATGAGTTCACAGGAACTTCATCAATTTCGAAATCAATACATGGGCTTTGTCTTTCAATTTCATTATCTGCTTCCAGAGCTGAGCAGTCTTGAAAATGTTCTGATGCCTACTCGCAAACTGGGTCTACAAAATGAAAAACGACAAGAGGCCATGGAGCTGCTTCGTAGCTTTGGGCTTGAAAAGAAATTAGATAATTTCCCACGACAACTTTCAGGTGGTGAACAGCAAAGAGTTGCAATTGCTCGGGCCTTGATTATGAATCCAAAATATCTATTTGCCGATGAACCCACTGGGAATCTAGATTCCATCAATGGCGAAGTTGTCATGAATCTTTTAAAGAAAGTGAATCTTGAAAGAAAAACAACGATTATCATGGTCACGCACGATCCTGATTTTGCGAATTTAGCTTCTCGCCAGATTTTTCTTGTTGACGGTCGTCTTGTGGACAAAGAAACTCGATAGCAACGATGAATAAAACTTTTCAAATTTCAAAAAATGTTTTTAAAAAAATTCTTGGTCAAACAAGTTTTGAAGCCATTTTTGATCTTGTGATTATTCAACGAATTCCTCTTCTGATCAAAACTCGAAATGAAGATTTAATTTCCATCGTTGTCGATCAACTTTTTCCTCATTCCATCATCGCTCATGGTCACCCTCATTCAGATGCAAATCCCTGGAGAACAACCTGCTCTTTTCAGCTGTCGGGCGAGCGTTATTTTTTTGTGGGGATTATTTCCGTTCAAGGTAGTAAGTATGTTATCCAACGCCCCTTTGAACTTTATATGCTTCAACGCCGTAGCATGTACAGATTGCCCATCCCCACCTCCATCAAAGCATTTGCAGAATTGAAAGTAGGAAAAACAACTCACCGCTTTCTCCTGCGGGATTTAAGTGCCGGAGGATGCCTTATTGCTCACAGCAACTCAAAGCTAGCCCTTAGCTTGGGTGAGGATTTAGAAACAACTTTGCTGCTTCCTGACAGGGATCCCATCGTCGTCCCTGGACAAGTCAGACATATTCGTCGAAGGAAAGATCCACAAGCCCCTTTTTTAGCAGGCATTCAGTTCATACAGATTCCAGAAAATCAAAAGAACAAACTGGCTCCCATTGTC
>JACCDG010759547.1_pt1 | contig 10869 bp, 7 predicted proteins | sample 7442471 | NCBI WGS metagenome assembly JACCDG01 (sample SAMN15323444, study PRJNA562643) | freshwater metagenome | isolation source: river surface water | place: USA:Blue River Watershed | collected 2017-08-17
CGCCAAGCCGCCGGTGCGCGCCGGCGCCGCGCACGCGACCATCTATCCGTACGGCCCGTTCCCGGCCGGCGACGGCAAGACGGTGATGCTGGGCCTGCAGAATGAGCGCGAGTGGGTGGTGTTCTGCGACAAGGTGCTGCAGCAGCCGGCGCTGGCCACCGACGAGCGTTTCTCGTCGAGCAGCAAGCGCAGCGCCGCGCGCAAGGAGCTGTATGCGCTGATCTGCGAGGTCTTCCGTCCGCTGACGGCCGATCAGGTGATCGAGCGGCTGGACCTGGCACAGATCGCGAACGCGCGCCTGAACGACATGCACGAGGTCTGGCAGCACGCGCAGCTGGAGGCGCGCAAGCGCTGGGCCGAGGTCGCCACGCCGGTTGGGCCTGTGCCGGCGCTGCTGCCGCCGGGCGCGAGCAGCGGCTGGCAGGCGCGGATGGACCCGATTCCCGCGCTCGGCGAGCATACGCGCGCGATCCTGAACGAGCTCGGCTACGGTGCCGACGCAGTCGATACGCTGACCAAAGAAGGAGCGATCTGATGGACCTGCCGCCGGTTTCCTACCTGTTCGTGCCGGGCAACCGGCCCGAGCGCTTCGTCAAGGCACTCGCTGCGGGTGCGGATCAGGTGATCCTCGACCTCGAGGATGCGGTGCCGCCGGCCGACAAGCTGGTGGCACGCGAAGCGGTAAGGGCGGCGCTCGACCCGGAGGCGCCGGTTGCTGTGCGTATCAACAGCGTGGATTCCGAGTGGTTTGAAGGTGATGTCGCGCTGTGCGGCCTGCCGGGTGTCGCGGCGGTAGTGCTGCCGAAGGCAGCGCAGGTGGCTCACATCGCGCGACTGCGTGCTGCCGGGGCACCGTCGGTGCTGGCGCTGATTGAAAGTGCCGAGGGCATCGCGAATGCGGTGCAACTGGCATCTGCCGACGGCGTCGACCGGCTGATGTTTGGAAGTATCGATTTCAGCGTCGATCTGGGCATCGACGGCGAGGATCGCGAGCTGGATTACTTCCGCTCGCAGCTGGTGCTAGCGTCTCGGCTCGGCGGCATCGCACCGCCGGTCGATGGTGTGACCACGGCGATCGAGGATGCCGGCATCCTGAGCGCCGAGACACTGCGCGGTCGCCGTTTTGGTTTTGGCGGCAAGCTGTGCATCCATCCGAAGCAGCTGGCGGTGGTGCATGACGCCTACTTGCCGACCCCGGAACAGGTGCAATGGGCGATCCGGGTGCTGGATGCGGCGAAGGTGGCCAACGGTGCGGCGGTTGCGGTCGATGGGAAGATGGTCGACAAGCCGGTGATGGTGAAGGCGGAGCGGCTGTTGCAGGCGGCGTCGCGGCTGCGCTGATTCTTTTCGCTGCTGCGCTCTGCAGCGGCAATTCTCTTGAAATATACCGAACCGGGCAGTCGCCCGGTTCGTGTCCGCTCGCGGAAAGAACCCGCTCGGGTTGCTCGGATTCTCCACTGAAAACCCCAAGAGCCGTTGCTGGCATCCCACCCGCAATTGGAGTGAGTCGAACAGCTTGGGTGCCCTGCGTGCAGCTAGCAGGTATTTCCCAGTGATCCGGCGCGCGTATTTAACGGTGAGGCTACGCGTCTCGATCGCCCCTGTGAAAGTAAATTTCTTAACGATCAATTTGAAACAAGGGATAATTGAACGGTCTTAAATTTGAATCGGTATCTCGCGCCTGCCTGCGAGCACTTTTGTTGCCCTATGCTGGTGCAGTTAATTTGCTTATATGTGTGTCATATAAATTTCGCAATTATCTGCTAGTCGCTGTTGCAGAGAGTGAATCGCGAGGTATGCCCGCCGATTGAACTGATTGATAACTTATCCTTTATGCCTTCTTATCATGCGGCAGCGCTCAAGCCAGGATTTTCAATCAAGGAGTATTTGATTGAAAGCGTACTTGGTCAGGGCACATTTGGAATTACTTACAAGGCACGTGACGTTCGCAAGGATGAGTATGTCGCGATAAAAGAGTATTTTCCTCGCGAATTTTCGGCGCGAGAGACCGATGGCAATGTGATTCCATCAGGTAGCTCGGAAGATATCGAGCACTTCAATTGGGGACTCGCAAAATTCGTCGAAGAAGCAAAGACCTTAGCAAAATTCGACCATCCGAACATAATTTCAGTTAAACGGTTCTTCGAGTCGAATGGTACGGCCTATCTGGTAATGGATTACTGTGATGGCGAGCCACTTGATGTAATCCTGCAGCGAGAAAAGACCCTCGATGAGTCGAAAATTCGAGAATTTCTAAAGCCTCTCTTGGAGGGACTGGAACTGATCCATTCAATCGGCGTGATACATCGAGACATCAAACCGGGGAACATTTTCATTCGACTTGATGGCAGCCCTGTCCTGCTAGATTTCGGTGCGGCTCGACACGAGCTGAGTCAGTACAGCCACAGTCGAAGTGTCACCAGTCTGGCAACCGATGGATATGCGCCGATCGAGCAATATAGTACCCGATCGAGCTTGCTGGGTCCTTGGAGCGACATTTATGCAATGGCGGCAACGCTTTATCGCTGCGTCGCTGGTGTGAAGCCTCAAGGATCGCTGGATCGTCAGTTGCAAGATGAACTCGAACCGATATCTCGCGTGGCGGAGGGGAAATGCTCTAGCCAATTTCTTAAGGCGATTGATTTAGGGCTCCAACTTCGAAAAGAGCAGCGGCCGCGGACGGTGGCTGAATGGCGAGAACAGTTCTTCGGAGTAGAGTCGATATGGCCACCAGTCACCCATTCAGTGTCCGAGGCTCCTGCCAAAAAAAGAGTGCCAACAATTTTCTGGGTTGTTGCTGCTTTGGTGGTAATGGTTTATGGGATCAATTTAATAAATGGCAATAAATCTGTCGACCAAAATTCACTCTCAGAAATGGGGACTGGTGGGTCTGCAACAATTGAAGGCAAAGGCATAGCAGAGGCCGACGCGAAAGCTCAATCGATGCTTGCTGATGCGAGGCGCAAAGAGGAGGAAGAGAGGCGCAGACAAGAGCAGGAAGCTATAACCCGTCACGCCGAGGACGTTAGGCGCAAACAGGAAGAAGAAAAAAGCGGGCTTGCCGAAGCAGAGTTGCGTAATCAAGAAGAACATCAAAATAAGTTCGATGATGATAGGCGGGCGCAAGAAGAATTCCGCCGCAAGCAGGAAGAGGAAAAGCGGCGCTTTGAAGACGAGAAGCGCCGGCAGGAAGAGGCACGCCGTCGCCACGAAGAAGAATTGCGCCGCATCGAGGAAAACAAGCGGCAGCAGCAGGAGCTCGCCGAGCAGCGCGCGAAGGCACGCCGCGAAAGCGACCTCAAGAGCCTGCAGTCGATGGCCGGCGAAGGCACGACCGGCGACGCCGAACGTTCATCCGGCCGGACAGACTCCGCGAACTACGCACGCCTGATCGCTGGAAAAATAAAATCACACACAATACTTCCACCTCTGAACGAGATCGTAAGTAATTCCGGGGTTGAGTTTGCGATCGAGTTGCTGCCTGACGGCAGCCTGAAGAGCGTCAACATGACGCGCTCGTCTGGCGTCGCTGCGTTCGACCAGGCCGTTCGGCGTGCGATCGATCGTGCCGCCCCATTCCCGCCTGACCCGGCCACGGGCAAGGTTCCATCGGGTCTGATGGTCATCCATCGTCCTAAAGACAATTGAATCGGCGATGTCGCATAGCCAAAGTGCGGAAATTTTCACTCGATTGTATAGATGATCATTTCAATAAAAATGGAAGCTATTTCTTCTATAAGATTTTACGCCGCGATTAAAAATAATTTTTAATTATCATGAGAAAAATTATAGAATCACATGCAATTCTATTAATTTATGGATTTATCGCGGCTGTTTTTCCTAATATCTCTATTGCTAATAATTCTGCGTTGATTAGTGAGCTAGATGAAAGTGTTGTTCGAATCGTTGTGCTGTTTGACACTGCGGACAGTATTGCGCTTGGCACAGGATTTATAGTCGCAGATGGAATAGTGGTTACAAATCACCATGTGATTGAAGGTGGGCGCAGGGTCAAAGTTGTGCAGAAGCAAGGGGCGGCAATAGATAAGCATGAGGGTGAAGTTTTATGGTCTTCACCGGAGGTTGATCTTGCGATTATTAAAAGCAGTGCAGTCCACGGTATCCCAGTCAGAATTTCGACTGGCATACCGCAAAAAGGTGCAGACGTACTTGCAATCGGCTTTCCGGCGGCCGCTGATATCATTAATACGCGCGAGATTGCTGAGTCTACGATTACAAAAGGAGTCGTTGGAAGGATGGTATCGGCAAAGCTGCTAGCAAATGGGGCTTACATTGATGTTCTCCAACACAGTGCTCAAATCAACAGTGGAAACAGTGGCGGGCCGCTTTTTGATACGTGCGGTGCTTTGGTCGGTGTAAATACCGCCAAAGCGTTCAGCGAAATCAAAGTTAAAAGCGACCAAGTAATGGTTAACTCAATCGAGGGTGTTTATTGGGCAGTTGCGTCAAAAGTGCTTGCAAATGTGCTTACTTCAAAAAATATCTCGTTTAATGAGATGAATGACGAATGTCAGAGCTTGCTTTCAATTTCTAAAGCTGATGTTAAGTTAGACGAGCATAAAGGGCAGAGTCCTATTTTGTTGGCTTCTGTGATCGTGGCATTTGGATTATCCGTTCTTGCTATCGGAATTGCTTTTAATCGAATCCGCCATAGGGTAATAGATCGGGCCATTGAACCGAAAAATATCGGCGGGAAATCAACAGATACGGATTGCTCGTCAAGCTATTTTGAGCCAGAACTTAGATGGACATTTGCCGGACGAACATCGCGCGGTGAGAAAATTCAGCTTGTTGTTTATCGATCTCAATTTAATAAAAATGGAAGTCTTATTATTGGTCGCGATGAACTGAAGTGCGATTTGGTGATTGAAGATTCTTCAGTTTCAAGAAAGCACGCGCGATTGGAGTTGCGTGGCAACCAATTAGTAATTCACGATCTTGATTCGAAAAACGGAACACGGATTAATGATGTATCTGTTTCGCCGGTAGGGGCATTGCTAATTACTCCTTGTGCGGTACGTCTTGGGTCACTTGAGTTGAGTGTGTTTGTGTCATTAGTGGGTGAGGGTCATTCTTTGAAATGATTTATGAAATGTGCCTCAGGATTTCAAAGTTAAAAATCTTTCTTGTAGATTGTTAAATGTCGTTTATTTTTTTAAATTGCGATATTCCCGCCGGAGCATGTTGTTAATGTTTGTATTTCAGAGAAACCGAATTTAATTTTATTTTCAGGCTTCTGTGCGCGATTGGCCGCTACTTAAGATGCGCGAGATGATGGGGTTTAATTCTGGTTGGGCAATATTTCTTTTGATATTTGTACTTTTGATAGCAAAAATTTGCAATGCTTAACATAAAAGCATTTTGGAAATAATATTATGCTCACTGATGCGTTGATGAAATACGCTGTTTTTTCCGGCCGCGCTCGTCGATCTGAATTTTGGGGATTCGTTTTGCTACAGTTGATTGTGTCTTTTGTAGCTGCTTTTTTGGATGCAGCAGCTGGCACCATCGAGAATGGTCGGATGGGAATTTTTTTGGCGTTGACAACCCTTGTTTTTTTTATTCCTGCTTGGGCGGTAACCGTGCGCCGGCTCCACGACACAAATAAATCTGGTTGGTGGTCACTGATAGGAGTAATTCCGCTGATTGGAGGATTGGCATTGCTGGTTTTCATGCTACTTGACAGCAATCCAGCAGAGAATGCCTATGGGCCGAATCCAAAGAGTCCCTCCGAATCCTGCGGAACGTCACCTGCGAACCGATCGACTACCCCGGATATGCAGGCGCGTTTCTCGAATTGGGTATTATCGGGATTTGATGCGCAGGGCAATCGGTTGCGATTTTCTATTGACATGCGCGACACCCATGCGGGAATTCAAGGCTGGATAATAGGTCGCGACCCTGAAAATGCTGATTTGGCTGTGGCTTCCGACTCAGTTTCACGCCGTCATGCGCGAATTTTTCTTTCAGATGGTGATTTGTGGATTGAAGACCTCAATTCAACCAACGGTACAGAATTGAATGGAAAACGTCTTGACCAAGGTCGGGCTGGGGTATTTACCAATGGGGCGAAGTTATCGATTGGTGATATTGAGCTGATGCTAACTAGGATGAGTTGAAGATTGAGTTTTTGCAAAAACTTTATCTCACAGAATCCTGAAATTCGGTCATTTCTCTTCAAACACATTGCTGAAATAAATAGGATTAAATCTAATGAATACACAGCTGAATGTATCGCACGCTCAGTGGTCTTTTAGGTTCAAAAAAAGGCCTGGTTATTTGGCTGCATCTGTTCTGCGAGTATTGTTCGGGATGGTTCTGGGGGTGACTGTTTGCCAAGCAATTGGGCAGCCGTTGAGTCAGCAAGGTGAGTCAATTCGTTGCGAAGCGCTTCGTCCCCATCCCGAGATCAGCTGCACGTTCACGCTCGGTGGTTTGGCGGCAATACAAGATATAAGCGTCAAGTTGCAGGGACAACCCACCAAACATCGGTTCGATCCTTATCCGGCTTCAAGCGATAGAACAGCTTTGTTGATGCTGGTTGATATCAGCGATGCAAAGCGGCAAAAAGCGGTATCCGCTGCAGTTGATTTGATTGGGCGTGTGCTAAGCGAGAAAAAGCCTCATCAGCAGATTGCAGTAGCTCAATTCGATAGCAACCTACAGTTGAAGTCAGATTTCAACGCAGACGTCTCAAAGCACCAGGCTGCTCTGCGCGAGATCGCGCCAAGAGGGCAGGCGACTGAGCTTTACAAAAGCGCTCTTGATGCAATCGCACTTCTCAAAAAGGCACAAATTTCCCGCCGGGCGTTGGTGATTTTTTCAGACGGTAAGGCTGAAGACAAGGGCTACTCGCACGATGATGTTGTGCGCGAAGCCGCCAACGCGCAGGTGAGAATTTTCACGGTCGGCTATCCAGAGTCCGCTTCGGAAACTCCCGCACTGCAAACATTGGAACGCATGGCGAAGGCAACGAATGGAGTTCACCGTGTGGCGGCAACTGCCGATAAGAGCGTGCCTCGTGACACCGTAGCTGAAATCTTGGGATTTGCAGATCACGGCGGTACTGTCACGTTTTTACGTAGTGAGCATTTCGGTCAGCAATCAGTGACTCTTGAGGTCAAGGAGACCGATGGAACGATGCTGTCATTAGAGACGACATTGACAGTTTTGGATGCAAGGTCTTTGCATCAGAAAATTCTGGATCATTTGAGGAGCTATTCAGTTTCCTACAGTGCGGGTGGCGTTGTTTTAATTTCTATATTAATCGCATTTTTTTGGTGGAGAAAGCGACGTAGGGCACGCGTTCAAAAACTACTAGATTTTGCTCTACTAGAGGAACTCAGCGGACAAGGTGTAATTCATCATGTGCAGAAGCAAGCGAGCAGAATTGGTAGAGCTGCCGATAACGATGTATGTCTTCGAAATAACTCAGTCTCTGCATATCATGCAGAGCTGAATGTTCGACGCGATGGATCGCTGGTCTTAATTGATCTTGGGTCAAGCAACGGGATCTACTTGAATGGCAAGAAAATTGGATCGGAGACAGTCGGATTCGGGGACTTGATCGAACTTGGTGAAGTCAGGCTGCGCTTGCAACGCCCCAAATAAAATAACGTTATTGAATATACTACTTGGCTACGATTGTGTATTGGCGTAGCTTCTTGAATAACTCAGTGGTTTCGAGGCTGAGAAAGGAAATTTAAAATGTCCAACGATGAAACAACCCGCATCATCTCACGGTCGTCAACTAGCCGTGCTAACAACGCTTCTGATGATACCGTCCGACTAGATTCGGTCACGGCAAGGCGCTCGGGTTCGGATACCGACGATGACAGCACGCGAATTTACCGACCAAACCGCGGCGAAGCCACGGGTACTGCATCTGCTGGCAGTTCACCAGCGAGCAATGAGCTTGAGTATGCTAGCGATCCGGTAGTTGGATGGCTCGTAATCGTAAATGGTCCAGGTAAAGGAAAATCGCTGAGTCTAGGCTATGGCATGAATAGTCTTGGTCGAGACGCCAATGAGCGGGTGTCACTAAATTTTGGTGATGAGGAGATTTCTCGTGCCGGTCATGCGATGCTTTCATATGACCCACGCGGGCGAAAATTTTATTTTCAACATGGTGGTGGAGCAAATCTAAGTTATATCGGCGACGTACCGGTGCTGCAGCCGACGTTGTTGAGTGGTGGAGAGATTATTTCTGTCGGTAAAACCGTTCTTCGATTTTGCCCGTTTTGTGGCCCAGAATTTGACTGGCAAGACAAGCTGTAATACGCCAGCACCAATACGCACAGTATGACTTTAACTGCAGACGATGATTTCCAACGTCCTCTTGTCGAGAGCGTGAATTTTGCTTACGCCGAATCTATAGGAAAACGAAGCCGCCAGGAGGATTATTGTTTATTTCAACTTTATTCTCGTGCTCTGGGGCCTCGTTTGCTTGCGGTTATCGCAGATGGGATGGGAGGCCATGCGGGCGGCGCAGAGGCAAGCCGCTTAGCGGTCGATTCGTTTGTAAGCCATTTCGACACGCGCGACGAATCTCTTTCACTTGAGGAAGCATTTGAGCATGGCGTTCGTGCAAGCAACGGTCTAATCGCGAGCGCGCAAGTTGCCCGCCCAGAGCTTGCAGAGATGGGCTGTACGCTAGTTGGGTTGTATGTACAAGGTCGTCAGTATCAATGGGTTAGCATTGGCGACTCCCCTCTGTTTTTGTATCGGGATGGACGGTTGACGCGTTTAAATGCAGACCATTCGATGGCTCCGATGATAGCTGATGCGGTGCGGAAGGGAAAACTCACCGCAGAAGAGGCGCAGGAGCATCCAGGGAAAAATGCCTTACGATCAGCCATAATGGGGAAGACCATTGATTTGATTGATCTGTCGATGCCGCATGCGTTCCTTGAGGGCGATGTGCTGATACTTGCCAGTGACGGTCTGCTGACACTCGCATTATGGGAAATGGAAGATGTGTTAGTTGAATCACCGCGCAATGCAAAGGTACTCGCCGAGCGGCTTCTGGCGGCTGTAATTTCCAAAAATAAGCCGCGACAAGACAATACGACAATTATGGTGATATCTCCAGGCGCGTGCCTTTTTTCGCCAGAGATGAAGGACAAATTTCCATTGTCACCGAGGGCGCTCACAAGTCCACGATCTACGAAGCCACATGTCAACTGGTACGTCTCGATTCCACAAATATTCGTTGCCGCCTCAGTCGGTATTATTTTGTCGCTCGCTGGTATCTATGCTTGGTTTCTTGCGAATGAACGGACCTCAATAAGGGAGATCGCTACATCGATTTTTATAAGTGACCCGACGAAGGTATCGGGCAACCATAGTGGTTCGCGTCAACCTCCGGCCGGCTCGAGTGTTTCAGCGGATCGCCATGTTAGCTCACAGACACACTCCGAGTCTTCCATACCTGCGCCATCCACGCAGCATTTCGACCAACCAGCTGCAAATTCTTCGAATTGAGTACAGGCAATTCTTATTGTCGAGAGATTCATTTGGTTGAGGGCAGTATCGGCTCTTCACGGCAGATCCTGCGATTGCTTGGCTAAACAGGGGCAATTTTCGTAGTGATCCAGATGGTTGCAGCGATTTTCGTCACGATCTTTGTTTGTCCGTGCACTCCGTTAGGCGTGACCTCCCCCCGGACCAGACCCAGCTTGCTCAGTTTGGCTACATCGCGCGACACGGCGCCTTGGTCGCGATGAGCTGCCATCGCCAGGTCGGCAATCGAGCGACGCCACTTGCTTGCCAGTCGCAGCAATTCGAATCGCTTGGTTGTCAGCTGACTCAGGAAATCCTTGAACCTGAAACTGGTGAATGTTTTCGCATACGGCAAGGCTTCTGCCTTTTCGTCTAGTGCGCGTGCGACAGCCTTGCCCTTGCGGGCGCGCTCTTTCAGCGTGGGACTCTTCGCGAATGAGGCTGATGTGACTTTTTTTTAGTCATGATTGAGGCCCTTCATATTAGTCGTGTTTGTTCAGTACACAGCCGTTCAGATTAGTTGGAGTACACACGTCTTGGAGGCCATGACTTTTCTGAGTTTGGTGCCCCACTGCCGCAGACATGGTTTTTAAATTTGGATCAGCAGTCAAGCGCGACGTGTTTGTCTTTTGCATGCGATAGCCAGTCCGCAATAAAAAGGGCGCCTTCCGGCGCCCCCTTGCTTCGAATGTGTACCGAAAGATCAGCAGTCGGTCGACATCGCCTTTCCGAGATCAACGCCCAGCTTGCCAGCAATCTCGCGCATCTCTTCCGCGCTCTTCTTGCCCGCATACAGCTCGGCCAGCGCGGTGTAAGTGATCCACTTCGCATCAACCTCGAAGAAGTCGCGCAGCGCAGCGCGTGTGTCGCTGCGGCCGAAGCCGTCGGTGCCGAGGGTCACGAACGGCGCCGGCACATAGGCACGCACGCATTCCGGCACGGCACGAACATAGTCCGACACCGCAATCACCGGTGCGTTCGAGCCTTGCAGCTTTTCCGTGATCCACGGCTGGGCATGCTCTTGCTGCAGGCGCTGCGCACGCTCGCTGGCCATGCCGTCACGCGCCAGCTCGGAGAAGCTGGTCACGCTCCAGACCTCGGCCTTCACGCCGAAGCTGGTCTCGAGCAGGCTGGCCGCAGCCATCGCTTCTTTCAGCAGCGGGCCGGCGCCGAGCAGGCGAATGTCCGCACCTTCACGCGGCTGCACGCAATGCATGCCACGCAGGATGCCGTCGCGCGCACCGGCCGGCATGCTCGGCTGCGCTTCGTTCTCGTTGGTGACGGTGACGTAATAGAACACGTCCTCGTTCTGCTGCAGCATGCGCTGCATGCCGTCGTCGACGATCA
>JACCDG011004131.1_pt1 | contig 10869 bp, 11 predicted proteins | sample 7442471 | NCBI WGS metagenome assembly JACCDG01 (sample SAMN15323444, study PRJNA562643) | freshwater metagenome | isolation source: river surface water | place: USA:Blue River Watershed | collected 2017-08-17
GGGCATCGGCGGATTATGGGCAGCTGCTTGCTGCCGCGTTGACACGTGCACGGCGCAGCCGGACCCACGCCCTTGTCCTACCCGATCTCAGACCGGACCGGCGTGCGGGCATGCAGCGGCGCCGCGAACAATGCGCGCATGAAATCCCTGGTGCGCAGCATCGCGCCGCGAGTGGAGACGCTGCCGGTGCGGGTGGCCCTGAGCCTGCCGGGGGGCACCCGCCTGGGCGCCCGCGATCCCGAGGTCACGCTGGTGCTCTCGCACTGGTCGTCGCTGGCGGCACTGGCTGCGGGGCGGATCGGGGCGCTGGCCAGCGACATCGTCGAGGGCCGCGCGGTGCTCGAAGGCGCGATGCGGCCGGTGATGCAGGCCGTGGCCGGACTGCTGCCTGCGGCGACCGCCGTGGCGGGGGTACGCGTGGCGCACGATGTGCCGCGCGGATGGACTCGCCTGCTCGCGCACCTGCGCTCGTTCTCCGCCCACACCCGCGAGCGCGACGCGCAGCAGGTCCGCTTCCACTACGACGTGGGCGACGGGTTCTACGCCTTGTGGCTGGATCCGCGGCGCGTGTACTCCTGCGCCTATTTCGGTGGCGGGCAGCAGGCCACGCTCGCCCAGGCGCAGGAGGCCAAGCTCGAACTGATCTGCCGCAAGCTGATGCTGCGCCCTGGTGAACGACTGCTGGACATCGGCGCGGGGTGGGGCGGCCTGCTGCTGTGGGCGGCGCAGCACCATGGGGTGCAGGCGCATGGCATCACCCTCTCGCGCAACCAGCACGCGCATGTCACGCGCCTGATCGAGGCGCAGGGCCTGGCGGGTCGCGTGCGTATCGACCTCATGGACTACCGTGATCTGGACGAGTCACGGCCCTACGACAAGATCGCCTCGGTGGGCATGTTCGAGCATGTGGGCCAGGCGCGCATGGACGGCTACTTCGCCAAGATCGTGCGCCTGCTGCGCCCGGGCGGGCTGGTGATGAACCACGGCATCACCGCCACCCGCACGCCGCCGGGCCGCATCGACCCGGGGCTGAGCGCGTTCATCGACCGCTACATCTTTCCCGGCGGCGAGCTGCTGCCGGTGCACGCGGTGCTTGGGCACCTGGCGGGGTCAGGCCTGGAGATGGTGGACGTGGAGAACCTGCGCCCGCACTACGCGCGCACGCTGTGGGCTTGGTCCGACGGTCTGGAGTCCCGGCTGGACGAGGCGCGTCGGGCCCTGCAGGCGCGCGTGGATGCCGCCTGCGCAGATCGCGTGCTGCGGGCCTACCGCCTGTACCTGGCCGGTTGCGCCATGGCCTTCGAGCGGGGCTGGCTGGCGCTGCACCAGATCGTCGCGGCCCGGCCTACGGGCGACGTGTCGCACGGAAGGTTGCCTGGCGCACAATCGGACTACCCGTTCAGCCGCGAACATCTTCACGCCCCACCATGCTTTACAAGTTCAAGTCCAAGGCCGCCGGTGACCTGATCATGCTCGAGCCCAACGGCCGGCGCATGCTGCAGATCATCGGCAAGGAGCCCGGCCCCCAGGGCATCGTTCAGGTCCACGAGATGGCCGCTGCTGCCGTCGCCCTGGAGCGGGCCGTTGCCGAAGACGAGGCGCAGCGCCAGGCCGAAGCCGAAGAGGCCCGCCGCCAGGGCCACGAGCTGCAGGTGCAGGAGGCCATCACCCTGCGCCATCGGGCCACGCCCTTCGTCGAGATGCTGCGCCGCTGCGAGAAAGCGGGCGCCGACATCGTCTGGGGCGTGTAGGGACTCCCCTCAGTCCACCTTCGCGCCGGAGACTTTCACCACCTGCGCCCACTTGCGGTGTTCGGCGTCGATGAAACGCGCGAACTCCGTGGGCGTGTTGCCGCTGGCGATCGCGCCCTGCGCCGCGAGCTTTTCCTTCATGGCGGGCGTGGCCAGGGCCTTGGCCGTCTCCTGCTGCAGGCGGTTCACGATGTCGGCCGGCGTGCCGGCTGGAGCCAGCAGGCCGAACCAGGAGCTGGCGTCGAAGCCCTTGAGCCCGGCGGCCTCTTCCACCGTCGGCACGTCGGGCAGGGCCACCGAGCGCTCCAGGCTGGTCACGGCCAGCGCCTTGAGCTTGCCGGAGCGGATGTGGGGTATGGACGACGGCAGGTTGTCGAACATCACGTCCATGTTGCCCGAGAGCATGTCCAGCAAGGCGGGGCCCGAGCCCCGGTACGGGAAGTGCACCATGAAAGTCCCGGTCATGCTCTTGAACAGCTCGCCGGCCAGGTGGATGGAAGTGCCGTTGCCACTGGAGGCCATATTCATGCGGCCCGGATTGGCCTTGGCCTGGCGTATGAAGTCGCGCACGTTGTTGATGTTCATGGCGCGCGCCTTGTCGGCGTTGACCACCATCACGTTGGGCACGCCCGCCATCATCGAGACAGGCACGAAGTCCTTGATCGGGTCGTAGGGCAGCTTGTCGTAGAGGGCGCGGTTGATGCCGTGCGTGCCGACGGTTCCCATGAGGAGCGTGTAGCCGTCGTTGGGCGATTTGGCGACCACCTCGGCGCCGATGTTGCCGCCGGCGCCCGCGCGGTTTTCCACCACGAAGGACTGGCCGAAGGCGCGCGCGAGCTCCGGGGCCAGCGCGCGCGCCAGGATGTCGGTGGTGCCGCCCGGCGGAAAGGGCACGACGATGCGCACCGGCCGGTTCGGCCACGCGCCCTGCGCAAAGGCCAGGGGGCTGGCGAGGCTGGCGCCGAAGGCGGCCAGGACGTGGCGGCGGCGGGGCTGGAAGGCGTCGGACATGCGGTACTCCTTGGACAAGCTCAATCAGGACCATGCTGCCAGCGCCCGGCCCGCCTGCCTATGAGGGGTAACGGCAGGTTCCCGCGCTGCCCCATGAAAAAGGCCGCCCGGGGGCGGCCTCGTTGCGCGTTCGGCAGCGGGATCAGTCGGCGTACACGCCGGCGGCCTTGATCACGGGGCTCCACTTGGCGATTTCCGCGGCGACGAACTTCTTGTGCTCGGCCGGCTCGGTGCGGCGGTCGGTCACGACCACGGCGCCCAGGCCTTCCTGCTTCTTGACGAACTCGGGGTCCTTCAGGGCGACCTTGAGGGCGTCGTTGATCTTCTTCTGCACGTCGGCCGGCGTGCCCTTGGGAGCGTACAGGCCGTGGAAGATGGTGACCTGGAAGTTCTTCAGGCCGGATTCATCCAGGGTCGGCAGGTCCTTGAGCGCGGGCGTGGTCAGGCGTTTGGGCGTGGTCACCGCGAAGGCCTTGACCTTCTTGCCCTCGATCTGCGGCGTGGTGTTGGTGGTCTGGTCGCACAGCAGGTCGATCTGGCCGCCGATCAGGTCGGCCAGGGCCGGTGCGGTGCCCTTGTAAGGAACGCCGGTCATGTCCACCTGCAGCGCGGTCTGCAGCAGCAGGCCGCACAGGTGCGAAGCCGAGCCGATGCCCGCATTGCCCAGGTTGATCTTGCCCTTGTTCTGGTTGACCCAGGTCTGCAGCTCCTTAAAGTTGTTGGCCGGCAGGGTGGGCCGTGCAATCAGGGTCATGGGCACGTCGTTGATCATGCCCAGGTACTCGAAATCGCTCTCCACCTTGAAGGGGATGTTGCGCACCAGCGTCGGCATGGTGGCCATGCTGATGTGGTGCAGCATCAGGGTGTAGCCGTCGGGGTTGGCCTTGGCGACCTTGGCGGCGCCGATGGAGCCACCCGCGCCGACCGCGTTCTCGATCACGAGCGTGGCGCCCCCCAGGGGCTTGCGCAGGGCCTCGGCCAGGTCGCGCGCCACACGGTCGGTGGGCCCGCCGGCTACGAAGGGCACGACGATGGTGATCGTCTTGTCCTTGGCCGGGTAGTCGGCGGTCTGGGCGGTCACCGCCGTGGCGCCCAGGGCCGCCATGACGGCCAGCGGGAGGAATTTCTTGAACGAACGCATACGTGTCTCCTGGAAAATGACCGCGTATGGTAGGACACCACCCCGGCCGGGCCCAAGCGGCTTCAGCTATGCCCGTCCGGCTGCAGGGTGAACCTTTGCCGTACCTCCCGGGCGCGTGCGACGGTGGCCAGGAGCAGGGTGGTGCACAGCCAGCCCTCGTCGTCCGCCGCGGCCAGGGGCAGGCAGCCCTTGGCCACGAGGTGATGCGACTGCGGATGCAGGGCCAGGACGATCCCTGGCATGTCGCTGGACAGCGCCTCCTGCATCAGCTGCTGGCAGATGTCGGCCTCCTGCCACGGCTCGGGGCGGCCGCAGTCGGCGTAGAACTCGCCCAGTTGCGCGCCGGGGTTCAGGTGCAGGGCGAGGCCGATGCCGCCGACCTGGACAGCCTGTTCGTCGATGATGCGGTCGGTGTCCTGTGCCTGTATGCCCAGGTGCTCACAGGCGCATCGCAGCTGACGGTGCCAGCGCGTGGGCGGATCCCCGTCCAGGGGCGGACGGGGAGGCGTTCCATCGGCGGGCATGCCGTCAGGCGTCAAGGCTGCGCCCCGTCCGTCAGGCAACGGCGGTCTCATACACGGGGAACGGCAGCGCCGGATCGTGCAGATGCAGCTCCGGGTCGTGCGGACCCTCGACCCTACGGGGTGGTGACCCCCCGGGAGGAGTCCCTCCGGGAGTGGAGGGTTCCGGGGGGATCAGGACCCTTCGGAAACACCAGCCCCCCGTGACGAGCGTCATCGGCAGCAGTGACAGCTGCGTCGGGAGCCTCTTGTCCGCCAGCACCAGGCCGGTTTGCAGGGCGGCCGCCGCCGTCTGGCTCTTGAGCCGTCCGGTGGCCTTGCGGGGGTTGTCGATGGGCGGTGGCGGTTCGGGCGGATTGTCTGCCTGCCGGTCCCGGTGGTTCATCCACTGGGCACTCAGCTCCGTGGTGGTGCCCGCGAACAGGGAGGCCGCCGTGACCTGCAGCACGGTGGCCGCCGCGCCCGCCCACGAGTTGGCCGGGGGCTTCGGGATGAACTTGCTGCGGGTGCAGGCCGCATTGAACAGGAACAGGGTTGCTCCCGCGACGGCGTCGTGCGCGAGTGAGGGCTTGAGCGGATAGGTGGGCGTGGTGCCCAGCGCAGCACGCATGCGGTCCTCCACCCAGGGGGTGGGGAAGAAACCGGCCGACGTCAGCAGCCCGGTCAGGACCTTGACCGAGGCGGGCATGCCGGGTGTGGCGCGCACCGCATTGTTCAGGGCGGACAGGGTGCCGAAACAGCTGCCCAGGGCCACTGCGCTGGAGGCGGCGTTCTTCGCGACTTTTTCGAAGTCGTAGACCGCGCCGGGCGGCTCGCTGCCTCCGTCGGGCAGGGTTCGGTACCGGGTGGCCGCCGGGTCCTGGGCGGGCCCGGGCTCGACGGGCCCGGGTGCGTGCGCCGCCGCGAAGGAGGGATCAGGACGGGGGGACGCGGCCGGTGGTGGATGGCCCGTCATGCTGGCCCGGTGGGTGCTGCTTTTGGCTGGTTCCATGAAAGCGCTCCTGGGTGTGTGAGGGAGGCCGATGCTAGGGACGGCCCGTTTTTTAGGCTGTCAAAACACCCCGACCTCGGGAAAACGATAATCCCGCTCGTCATGAATGAACCCGCTGCGCCTTCGACGGTCCGCCTGAACAAGCGCATGGCCGAACTCGGCCTGTGCTCGCGGCGCGAGGCGGACGAGTGGATCGCCCGCGGCTGGGTGCGGGTCGACGGTGCGGTGGCGGCCGTCGGCCTGCAGGTCGGGCCGCAGGCGCGCATCGACGTCGACCCCGCCGCGCGCGGGCAGCAGGCGCAGCAGGTGACGGTGTTGCTGCACAAGCCGGTGGGCTACGTCAGTGGCCAGGCCGAGGACGGCCACGAGCCCGCCGTGGTGCTGGTGCAGGGGCGCACGCACTGGCGCGGCGACGCGTCGCGACTGCGTTTCGCGCCGTCGCAGCTGCGCGGGCTGGCGCCGGCCGGGCGTCTGGACATCGACTCCACCGGCCTGCTGGTGCTGACGCAGGACGGACGCGTGGCGCGCCAGCTGATTGGTGAGGACTCGAGCGTCGAGAAGGAATACCTGGTGCGCGTGGCCTGTGGCGAGATCACCGCCGACGTGCAGCGCGCCTTCCCCGCGGCGTCGCTGGCGCGCCTGCGCCACGGCCTGAGCCTGGACGGGCAGGCGCTCAAGCCCGCGCGTGTGGACTGGCAGAACCCCGAGCAGCTGCGGTTCGTGCTGACCGAGGGCAAGAAGCGCCAGATCCGGCGCATGTGCGAGCTGGTGGGCCTGAAGGTGATGGGCCTCAAGCGCGTGCGCATCGGCCGTGTGGTGCTGGGGCAGTTGCCGCAGGGGCAGTGGCGCTACCTGGGCCCGTCCGAACGGTTCTGAGTCGGTGCGGCGGGGGTGCACGCCAGCGTGCCCAGGTCGGTGAGGGGCGCGGCGTGAGCGGGCACGTCCAGCTGGAACCGGCAGGGGCCCGAAGCGCCCTCGGCCTGGCCCGCATGCAGGCCCGGCGCGAGGTCCTCCAGGTACAGCTCGCCTTGCAGGCCGGTGAAGGATTCGAGGGCCTGCGGACCGTCGCCGATGCGGATGCGTGCCTGCGACACGGGCTGAAGCCCCTGGCCTGAGCGCGCGACCAGTTGTGCCATCAGCGCGCGCAGGGGTCGGGCCTCGAAGCGGATCACGGCGCCCCCGCGCTCAGGCAGCACCACGCGGCGATGCACCTGCTTGAGCCGGTGGTCGATGGGCACGGCCTGCGGGTCGATCTCGACGTTGGTTTCATGGTGGGCGCCGACCTGCGTGACCAGGCGCTGGCCCCGGGCATCGGTGACGCCCGCGTGCAGGCCGTTGACCGTCACGGGAACGCCGGACAGTCCATCGACCTGCACCAGGACGAAGCTCGCGTCCACCGGACGGCTGTGATGCCATTGCCCGCCCAGCCGGGACAGGCCGCCTGCCGCCGACAGGCGCAGGCTGTCCGGCCCGGCGCCACCGGCCGTCTCGGCGCGCAGGCGCACCGCGTCGGCTTCGAGCTGGCTGGCGGCCTGCCAGTGCGAGGGGCCACCCGGAAAGCCGGACTGCCACGAGGCGCTGATGTCGTGGCCCCAGCCGCCCTGCGGGGGCGGGGGCTGGCTCCACTGCACCGACTGCACGGCGCCTTCGGGCCCTTGGCGGTTCTGTGCGGACCACAGGCCACCGCGATCGAGCTGGAACACCAGGCTCACCCCCCACTCATGCCGCGTCTGCAGGCCTTGCGTGAGCCGGCTGGCGGATACGCGCAGGCTGGCGCCCCAGGGCCGCAGCCACGCGCTGTAGCCGAAGGTGGTGGCGTGACGGGGCTGTCCCGGCACGTCGGGCCATCCTTGCGGGACGGTGATGCGCTGCGCGGGATGAAAGCTCTGACGACTGTGACTGGCCCAGACGGAGCGGCCTTCCTCGAGCGCCCGGCTGACGTAGGCCTGCAGCTCGCGGCGCAGACTGCCCGGGCCCGGGGCGTTGCCCAGCGCGGTGTAGCCAGGGCTGTCCGCGCGCACGCTGGTCCCCAGGCCCCAGCGCGCAGACTGGTACTCGTGGCGCAGCAGGCCGGCATGCCCGCGCACGCCACCCACGCGGCTGCTCGCGACATGGGCTGACAGCAGGCCCCTGTCGGCCACCTGCAGAACCATCGAGCCGCCGCCCGCGAGCTGGCCCTCGCGCCCCTGGGCGTGCAGGCCCAGCGTCAGCCCGTCGCTGGCACCCCAGGCGTGGCGCGCCGTGAACGCCGCAGGCCCGTAGCGGGGGCTGCCCTGGCCCGTGTCGCGGCGCAGACCACCGATGGCGTACTGGAAGTCGTGCAGGCCGGGCGCGAGCAGGCGCTGGCTGACGTAGAGCGACTGGTCGAAGCGTTGGACACGGCCGTACGGGTCGCGCACCAAGAGCTGCACCGCTCGTGCACCGAGCGGCGTCGCCAGGTCGCGGATCTCGAACACGCCTGCAGGTACGCGCTCCGTGCGCACGCGCTGGCCGTCGACGTAGACCTCCACTTCGCTGGGCATCAGTGCCTGGCCCTGCACCGCGCCCAAGGGGTGGCGGATACGGTAGGGGTCCAGGCGGGTGAGTGTGGCGACCGACAGGCCCCCGAGCAGCACGCCCTGGCCCAGTTCGTCGGACAGGGCGGCGAGGTCGCCGGCCGTCCAGCGCAGGAGCCGTTCCGGCTGGTCGTGACTCAGGGACGTGGCCAGGCGCGCCAGGCGGCGATGGCCCTGTGCATCGGTGACGGTCTGGCCGCGATGAAGGAACAGGGCCGGGCCGAGCCAAGCGCCGGCTTCGAGCGCCAGCGAGGCCGGCGCCTGCGGGGAGCCGCCGCCGAAGGACTGCTCGATCGCCCAGTTCAGGAAGGCGCCTTCACCGGCCAGCCGCTCACCCCGGCTAGCGCCCGGGGTTGACCCGAGGACATGCCGATTCAGCAGGCGGGGATCGGCGTTCAGTGTCAGCGTGAGGGTGGGTTCGTCCAGCCGCAGTTCGATGCGCTCGTGCGACTCCAGGGCCACATGCTCGGAGCCGTCAATCACGCCCGCCGTGGGCAGGGTGACGGCCAGTCCGAGTGCGGGCAGGTCCTGGCGGCGCAGCAGGATGCGGCCTGAGGCCGTGCGGTGGACGAAGAAGTCACCGCGTGCCGTGCCGTTGACGGTGACGGCGACGACGGCGGGTGTCAGCGAGGTTTCGCCAGCCGGCTGCGGCAAGGGTCGGTCCGCGTGCGCCGCCACGATGTGCCACCAGGCGAGACAGGCCAGCGCGCGGCGCCCTGCGGCCGCCAGACAGGGCCGTTCGGGGCTCACCCTGGAGGGTCGGCGGGCGTAGCGCGGGGCAGGCACGCCATGGCACCGGCCTCGAATTGCCGGGTGACGGGTGTGGGTTCGGCCTGGACCTCGACCACCACGCGGCTCACCCGCGGGCAGGCGTCTGCGGGCAGGCTGACGCGCAGGTGGCGTACGGCCCCGGCCAGGAGGTAGTGCCCCGTGTACGCCTGCGTGTGCACCTCGGCCCCGGCCGCGTCGAGTGCGCGCAGGGTGATGGCCCGCAGAACCTCGTGCCGAGAGCCCTCATTGCGCAGCGTCCAGCGGGCCTGGCCCTGTTCCAGTGTGAGGTCGGACAGCGAGAGCCCCTGCCGCAGCGCCAGCGGCGCCACGAAGACCGGGGCGCCGAAGCGCACCAGCACGCGGATCCGGGAGGCGTGGGATGCCGTGGATGGCGCCTGCAGGGGTGATCCGTCGTCCGGCAGGCCAGGAGCGGGCATCTGCTCTATGAAGAGGCGGTAGGTTCTTTCCAGGGGGCCCGGGGCTTCACGCACGCCCAGGCGGATCACGGCGCTCTGCCCGGGGGGCACCGTCAGCAGGCGGGGAAAGTAGATGAGGTCGGTGGTGTCGGCATAGTGGTCCTGGCCCTCGTCGTCCTGCGTCCAGCGCATGCCCTTGACCTGGAAGGCCTGGGGCACGGCGCCTTCGTTGCGCACCGTCAGGACGCCGCTGACGCGTGCGCCGCCCAGCTCCAGCCGGGTGGGGTGCACGACGAAGGCGTCTGCGTGGACCGGGGCTGCGACTGGCATCCACAGCGCGGCGAACAGGAGCGTCAGCAAGGCCCTCAGGCCATGGCTTGCGAGGTGCAGCCGCATTCCGCGCAGATCGGGAAGGGCAGGCAGGACGCGGGGCATCAGGGGCTCACGCTGATTCGCAACGTGTCGCTGTAGCTGCCTCCACGGGCCTGGGCGACATCGGCAGGGTTCAGGCGGCCGGCCAGATCGAGATCGAGGTAGACCCGGTTGCCCGGACCTCTTTGCGCCGTGGGGCTGACCTGCACCGTGTAGGGCAGGAAGGCGTCCGGGCGCAGGGTGTGCCGCATGCGCAGCTGGCCCCCGGCATCGTGCTGGCCCCCTTCGACCCGTATGCGCATGAGGGCGCCGGGCGCACAGTCGCCGACATCGAGGTCTTCACCCCGGGATGCGGCGGCCCGCTGCTGGACCTGCCTGGCGGCGCTGGGGTCGAGGACGCCGAAAGCGAGCACCAGGGTGCCGCCAGTGCGAAAGGCGCAATCCGTTCCGCGTGCCCAGGCCGGTGGTGTGCCCAGGCCCAGGGTCAGCCACAGCGCCAGCATCACCAGGCCCGCGCTGGATCCCGCCGCCCGTGTTGCGGCGTGCAGGCCCGGCGGCATCAACCGGCTCATGGCTGCAGTTCGAGGGTCACCGTGTCTTCGTAGCGGCCGGACAGGGCGTCGGCGTAGAGGCCTGCCGCGATTTCGGCCGTGAGCTGGATGGAGAGCTCGTTGCCGGCGCTGAACCCCTTGCCGGTGGTGCCATCGGGCGTGCTGACCTTGAGAAGGTAAGGCAAGGTCTGGGTCGCGTCGGCCTTGTGGGCGAGGTCGCGCCTGACCTCCGTGACGCCGGGGTGGCCGGCGATGCCCACTTTCATACTGAAGCCGCGGGTGCAGGCAAATGACAGGGACTGCGCCGCGCTCTGCGAGCGGTTGATGGACGGGTTCAGCGGGAGGCTGAGTGTGCTGGGGGCGGCAGACTGGCCGAATTTGCAGGTGTCCAGGACCGTGGCCTGCACCTGGACGCTCTTGGCGTCCAGAGCGGGGGATGTCTGAGCCTGCGCGTACGCGCCGAGAGCGCAGGCGGCCAGGGTCAGGGCAAGGCGGGTTTTCATGGGGAAGCTCCGGCAGGTGGAACGGCAGGGGAGGGAGGGAAAACAAGGGCGCAGGACACGCGCTATGTACTGCCAAAGAAGTATAGAAACGGCGGCCCGTCCCCACTCTGACGACGCCCTGAGGCGCCCCGCCTGCGCTTGAAAGCCCGGCCTTTGCCCCCATGTTCTGCACCTTCACTGTCTGCGTTCTTCCATCGCCCATGTCCGCCAAGCAAACCCTGTCCTTCCAGGCCGAGGTCGCACAACTGCTGCACCTGGTCACCCACTCGCTCTACTCGAACAAGGA
>JACCDG010928118.1_pt1 | contig 10868 bp, 8 predicted proteins | sample 7442471 | NCBI WGS metagenome assembly JACCDG01 (sample SAMN15323444, study PRJNA562643) | freshwater metagenome | isolation source: river surface water | place: USA:Blue River Watershed | collected 2017-08-17
ACAACAACAACCACATGGGCGGACGAGGTGGAGGAATCGATTTTTGGACGACTCTCTTTTTGGCAAATTTGCTAGGTGGCGGCGGAAGAGGAGGTAGTGGAGGAGGTTCCTTTGGAGATTTTTCTTCAGGTGGCGGCTCCTTTGGTGGCTTTGGCGGCGGCTCCTTTGGCGGCGGCGGCGCAGGAGGAAGTTGGTAACTGTTAGGTATTTTCTTTAGAAATTAAGGTAGACAAGGCCTCTTGAATGAGGTCTTGTTCAAAGCCCTTACTCATCAGGTACTTTGTCACGAGGTACCTTTTTTTGTAGGCATCTGTTTCCTTTGTTTTTTCCCACTTTTTCTCTGCCTCTCGCTCCAGGGTTGCAAAATACTCCTCTCCATCTATCTCGGAAAGCCCTTTTTGAATAGTTGAAGCACTGATTTCTCGAAGTTTGAGCTCCTGTCGGATTCTCACCCTACCCCATTTTTTGATGCGAAATTTGCCTCGGGCATAGGAGCGGGCAAAGCGCTCATCATCCACAAATCCACTGGCTTCCAATTCGGCAAGAATCTTTTCTGCGGCGGGTCCTGAGATCCCTTTTTCAAAAAGCTTGCGCCGCAGCTCCCAGGCACAGCGCTCTTGGTAGGAACAGAAGGTTTCCAATTTGCCTCGCGCTTCTTCCAGGCTCCAATTCTTTTTTGGCGACTGCTCTTCGTTATTTCTTCCCCAAGTGGACATTTTTGGTAATTTTGAAGCAAATTACCTTTCGCTCAAGTTTTTTCAAACCTTATTTCCCTATTCTACCCATGAGAAAGAAAATCGTAGCCGGCAACTGGAAGATGAACCTCACCTTTGAAGAGGGGCAGCAGGTCACCAGCGAGATCGTGCAAATGTATAAAGACGAGGCCATCCAGGAGGTAATCGTCGTCCTGAACCCGCCTTTTCCCCATCTATATCCTGTCAAGAAATTGGTGGGAGATACCCCAGGAGTGGCTGTAGGGGCGCAAAACTGTTCGGACAAAGAAAGCGGAGCCTTCACTGGTGAGGTTTCGACCAAAATCCTCGCTTCCTTCGGCGTATCCTATGTCATCTTGGGCCATTCAGAGCGCCGAGAATATTTTAAAGAGGACAATACCCTCCTAGCCGCCAAGGTCAACCAGGTCTTGGCCCATGGGCTGACCCCGATTTTTTGTTGTGGCGAATCCTTGGAAATCCGTGAGGCTGGCACCCATGAAGAGACTGTAAAAGCACAGCTGACTGCAAGTTTATTTCATCTCAGCCCAGAAGAGTTTTCCAAGGTGGTAATTGCCTACGAACCCATCTGGGCAATAGGCACCGGCAAGACGGCCACTGCCGATCAAGCGCAGGAAATGCATGCCGCACTTCGCGGACACTTGGCCAGTAAGTATGGGAAGGCTGTTGCTGCGCAAACCTCCATTTTGTACGGAGGATCCGCCAATCCAGGGAATGCGAAAGAACTCTTTGGCAAGCCCGATGTGGACGGTGGATTGATTGGAGGAGCTTCACTCAAATCTCGTGACTTCATTGAAATAGTAAAATCATTTTAAAGAAGGCTCCGCAAAAGCGGGGCTTTTTTCAGGCTTTTCCTTTCTGTAAGGAGAGCCATTTTCCAAGTATAAATCACCCATGGACTACGTACAAGTGAGCATCACCTGCCTGGAGGATTACCGGGAAATTCTCATTGCCGAACTGGCAGCGATTGGCTTTGATTCCTTTTTGGAAACAGACAGCGGGCTGGAGGCCTATGTTCCTCAAGACCTGTTTGACAGAGATTCTTTTGACGAAGTCATCGCCACCTACCGGGAACCTGCGTCGCTCACCGTGGCGGAAGGCATTGTACCTAAGGTCAATTGGAACGAGGAATGGGAAAAAAACTACGACCCAATCGAAGTTGATCGGCTGGTGTATGTACGCGCTTCCTTCCATGTTCCGCAGCCAGGCTTCCAATACGAGATTGTGATCAACCCCAAAATGTCCTTTGGCACTGGACACCATGCCACCACCTTTCAGCTGCTGTCGATGCAGGGCAAAATAGATCACCAAGGCAAGCGGGTGTTGGATGTAGGATCAGGTACGGGCATCTTGGCGATCATGGCCCATCTGCTCGGGGCAAAGCAGGTAGAAGCCTTCGATATTGATTCCTGGTGTGTGGATAATGGCAACGAAAACTTTGATTTGAATGGAGTGACCACCCGTATGGGCTTGGGCACCATCCGCGAAGTAAAGCCACAGGGGCCATACGAACTTATTTTGGCAAACATCAACAAAAATGTGCTGCTGGATGAGCTGGCGATTTATTCTAGTTTGCTCAGCTCCCAAGGGTTTTTGCTTTTGAGTGGGTTTTATTCAGAAGATATCGATGACTTGGTGCAAGCTGCATGGGTGCAGGGACTTTTCTTAACGATGCAAACCACCAAAGACGACTGGGCGGCCTTGTGTCTTCAAAAAAAGTAACATGGTAGAACTAATAGTCTATTCTGTATTGCTGGTAGCCGTCCTTGGACATGGATGGGCTGCAGCACGCTGGTATAAAAAAATTCACCAGCACCCTCAGCTTACTTTTGGCCAAAAGAATGCCTTGAAAATGAAAGCCTTGGTTTTCCCCTTAGGTCTCTGGTGGTCGGCTTTTAAGAGTCGGGAGAAATGATTTTGTTCGAACCTTTTTGTTCGAAGCACGCTTAAAAGATAGGTTCAAATTCAAGCTATTGGATTTGACATTCGAATAACCCCTACTTTTACCTTATGGAGTACGTCTGGAAACAAAAACCGAAAACGGCCCAAGCCGCAATTGACAAGTTAAGCAAGGACATCAATGTCAATGCCACCTTGGCCAATATGCTGATCAATCGAGGGGTGGGGAATTTTGACCAGGCAAAAGATTATTTCCGTCCAAGCTTGAATCTCTTGCATGATCCATTTTTAATGAAGGACATGGAAGCAGCTGTGTTGCGAATCACCCATGCAGTAAAAAACCAGGAGCATATCTTGGTGTATGGGGATTACGATGTAGACGGGACCACTGCCGTAGCCTTAGTCTATGAATTTTTGAGTGAGTTTTACCCCCATGTAGACTTTTACATTCCTGACCGATACAAGGAAGGCTATGGAATTTCCGAACGGGGGGTTCGCTTCGCAGCTGAAAATGGGTTTTCCCTAGTAATTGCCCTAGACTGTGGAATCAAGGCCATGGATAAGGTGGAACTTGCGTCTCAGCTTGGGGTAGATTTTATTATATGTGACCACCACACTCCTGGAGAGGAGCTTCCCCAGGCCGTAGCTGTTCTGGACCCAAAGCGGCTGGATTGTCTCTATCCATATAAGGAACTGAGTGGCTGTGGGGTAGGTTTTAAGCTTATTCAGGCCTATGCCAAAGCACACCAATTGGAGGAGTCTAGCTTGTATGCCTATTTGGATTTGGTGGTTGTGAGTATCGCTGCCGACATCGTGCCCATTTCGGGGGAAAATCGAATTTTGGCCTACTATGGCTTAGACCGGATCAATAATACCCCCAGACCAGGACTGAAAGCCTTAATGCTGCTCTCCAAGCTTGAAAAGGAGATTCAAATTTCTGAAATTGTATTCAAGATTGGTCCTCGAATCAATGCTTCAGGGCGACTGGAACATGCCAAGGCTTCCGTGGAACTATTGTTAGCAACCAACCTTGACGAGGCCATCGATCGCGCCAAGCTCGTAGATGAGGTGAATGCTACCCGGCGCAATTTTGACGAGCACATCACCAAAGAAGCCTTTGAAATGCTAGCCCTTCAAGAAGATAAAGCAAGGCGCAATACTACTGTCTTGTTTAAGGAAGATTGGCACAAGGGAGTGATTGGCATTGTGGCTAGCCGCTGCATAGAAAAGTATTACCGCCCCACGATTATTTTGACAGAGTCCAACAACAAGGCTACGGGAAGTGCTCGTTCGGTGGTTGACTTTGATATTTACGAAGCCATCGCCGAATGTGCAGACTTATTGGACCAGTTTGGCGGACATAAATACGCCGCAGGGCTTACCCTTGATGTGAAAAATGTGCCTGCCTTTAAGGAAAAGTTTGAGGAGGTTGTTAGTGCTCGAATCGAGGAAGTGCACCTCAAGCCAGTCATTGAAGTCGACGATATCTTGCTTTTGGATCAGATCAACTACAAGTTTTACAACATTCTCAAGCAAATGGCCCCTTTCGGTCCGGGTAATACCGAGCCTATTTTTCGTATTCAAAATGTATATGCAGAAGAGGTCACTGTGCTCAAAGACAAGCACTTGCGCTTTAAAATTATGCAAGATGGGCAAGTGACCACGCCGGTATGCCTGGGCTTTGGCATGGCCGACCGAACCAAAGATCCTGACCTCACTACCATCAATATGCTTCGCGGAAAAATGCGTTTCGATATTGTGGCGGAGATGCGGGAAAATTTCTTCCGAGACAAAAGTAGTTTGCAACTCTACGTGAAAGACATCAAATTTGACTGATATGATTCTTCGAGCTGAGCACCTTCTAAAAATATACAAAGGCCGATCCGTGGTCAATGACATTTCGGTAGAGGTATCCCAAGGCGAAATTGTGGGCTTGTTGGGCCCTAATGGGGCTGGGAAAACCACCTCTTTTTATATGATTGTAGGCCTGATCCAACCCAATTCGGGAAAGATTTTTTTGGAAGACCAAGACATCACAGGACTACCCATGTACAAGCGGGCCAAGTTGGGAATTGGCTACCTAGCCCAGGAGGCTTCGGTATTTCGAAAGCTTTCTGTGGAGGAAAATATCTTGGCCGTGCTGGAGATGACTACACTGACCAAGGCCCAGCAAAAGGAAAAAATGGAGAGCTTGCTCGAAGAATTTAGTTTGACCCACGTACGAAAAAACCTCGGCATGGTGCTTTCTGGCGGTGAGCGTCGACGTACTGAAATTGCCAGAGCGTTGGCTGTGGATCCTAAATTTGTGCTTTTGGACGAGCCTTTTGCGGGTGTTGATCCTATAGCGGTAGAGGAAATCCAAACGATAGTAGCGAAGCTAAAGACAAAAAATATTGGGATTCTCATCACCGACCACAACGTGAACGAAACCCTTTCTATCACCGACCGAGCCTACTTGATGTTTGAAGGACGCTTACTGAAAGCAGGAACTGCTGAGGAGCTAGCAGCTGATGAGCAGGTGCGCAAGGTGTATTTGGGAAGCCAGTTTGAACTCAAGCGCAAAACTTTTTCCTAAATGGAAGTGCTCAACAGCTTCATGACCTGGATCTTCAAAAGCCGATTGGGTCAGATTGATAAGTTTAAGCAGGACCCGCACTCGGTGCAGGAATCTACACTTTTTGACCTAGTGGAAGCTGCAAAGCACACAGAATTTGGCAAGACCTATCATTTTGGAAAAATTAAATCCTACGCCGACTTTGCCGCACGAGTACCCCTTTTCGATTACGAATCTTTCTCTCCCTTTTTGGAGAAAAATATCAAAGGGAGGCAGCAGGTGTTTTGGTCTTCCAACATTCAATGGTTTGCCAAATCTTCGGGCACCACAGCTGGCCGAAGCAAATACATTCCTGTCTCCGAAGAAAGCTTGGAGGAATGCCATTACAAAGGGGGCAAAGACATGGTGTCTCTTTACGTCAATAATAACCCCGACACCAAGTTGTTTACTGGCAAAAGCCTGTCCGTAGGAGGGGCTCTTGAAAAGGAACCACTTCATCCCAAGGGCATTGCCCGTGCGGGAGATGTGTCAGCAGTGATCATGCATAACTTACCGATATGGGTTCAGTTTGTGCGTACCCCTTCCCTGGAGACGGCCTTGATGTCGGATTGGGAGGCGAAGATTGAGCGTATGGCTCGGGAGACCATGGACGAAAATGTGACCTCCATCGCAGGCGTCCCTACCTGGACGATTGTGTTGCTCCAACGGATTTTAGAACTTAAAAAAGCATCCAATATCCTAGAGGTTTGGCCCAACTTGGAAGTGTTTTTCCATGGGGCGGTTGCATTTGGACCATATCGCAATTTATTCAAGCAGCTGATTCCATCCGATACGATGCGGTACATGGAAACCTACAATGCCTCCGAGGGATTTTTTGGTATGCAGGACCAGCCGGATTCGGATGAACTCTTGTTGCTCTTGGATTATGGCATTTTTTATGAGTTTATTCCGATGGAGGAACTGAGAAAGGAAAATCCGACCGTAGTCCCCTTGGAAGGTGTGGAACTAGGAAAAAATTATGCCCTAGTAATCTCTACCAATGGAGGATTGTGGCGCTACTTGATTGGCGACACCATCAAATTTACCTCGCTACGACCCTACCGTTTCCGTATCTCAGGAAGAACCAAGCACTTTATCAATGCTTTTGGTGAGGAAGTGATTGTGGAAAATGCGGAGGCGGCAATAACCCATGCCTGTACGCAAACGGGGGCTACCATTGCCAATTTTACCGCTGCTCCCATTTATTTTGAAGATAGTCAATCCAAAGGAGCCCATGAATGGGTGGTAGAATTTAAAAATCCACCTGCTGACTTGGAGGACTTTGCACAGAAGTTGGACGATCACCTACGCGAGGTCAATTCCGACTACGATGCCAAGCGGCATAAGGACCTAGCCCTCCAACGCCTACAGCTCCATGCCGCTCCTGCAGGGCTTTTTGAAGCCTGGCTGGCCAAAAAGGGCAAGCTCGGAGGTCAGCACAAGGTACCTCGACTTTCGAATTCCCGAGATTTTATGGAAGAAATCCTGGGGATGATGGCAATAAAGTAATCCATCTATTTTTTGTTTCCACCCAAAAAAATTAAAACTACTGTAATGGGTTTGGTGTTATTCATAGGTTTTTAGGTTCATAAAAAACTTGTTCCTGCCAATTACCTATTCAAAAAAGGGCAACCCAATTTGACAAACCTTACCTAAATCCCTACCCAAGCATTACTTTCTCCCATGCGTACTTCTTCCTTGTTTGAACAAGCCCAAGAATTTCTTCAGCAATACTATTCCGAATCCAACCTTTCGGGAGTAGAAAAAAGGCTAGATCAAGTGCAGGTTGAAATTTTGCAGACCGGTACCTATCACTTGACGGAAAAGGAGCTGAGCTTTGGGGCGAAGCTAGCCTGGCGGAATAGCAACCGCTGCATGGGGAGACTTTTTTGGAAAACCCTAAAAGTTAGAGATCGGAGAAGTCTAAGTAGCGCAGAAGAGGTATTTGCCGATGTCCTAGCCCATCTCAATGCGGCCACTCAAGGAGGAAAAATTCGGTCTACGCTATCCGTCTACGCCACTGCTGATGAGGGGGGTTCAGGATTTCGTATTTTAAACAAGCAGCTAATCCGATTTGCAGGGTATTCCCTTCCTAATGGAGAGATTCTAGGGGATCCTGATTCGGTTTCTTTTACCCGATACTGTACTTCTTTGGGTTGGGAGGGAAAGAAAACGGCTTTTGATCTTCTGCCACTAGTCATTCAACGGGAGGGAGAGCCTGCCCAATGGTATGCTATTCCTGAAGAGCAGGTGCTTCGCGTAAATTTAGTTCATCCAGAATACTCCTGGTTTCAAGAACTAAATCTCCAATGGTATGCCGTACCGGTGATCTCCGATATGCGGTTGGAAATTGGGGGGATTTCCTTTCCCTGTGCCCCATTCAATGGCTGGTACATGCTCACTGAAATCGCTGCCAGAAATCTTGGAGATGAGCAGCGGTACAATTTGCTCCCGATCCTTGCCAAAAAAATGAAGTTAGACACGCGCCAATTGAAAACACTATGGAAAGATAAAGCGATGCTAGTCCTTCAGGAGGCAGTGCTTCATTCCTTTCAATCCCAAGGCGTGACTTTGGTGGATCACCATACCGCCTCCGAGCAGTTTTTAGAATTTTGTAAGCAAGAAGAGGCAAAGGGCAGATCGGTACAAGCAGACTGGGCCTGGATTGTGCCCCCAGCCGCTGGCTCGACACTTGGAGTATTTCATCAAGATTGGGACAATCAAATTCTGTCTCCGAATTTTTATTACCAACCTGCTGCTTGGAAGGAAGATGAAGCTCCAAAAACCCCAAGTTTTGCTGCTGGCAAGTGCCCTTTTTCGGGCAACTAAGCTTAGGGTAAAGTCTTCTGCCTGACCTTTTCCTTTCGGTAAAAAAAACGTACTTTCACCGATTCCTAATTTTCGCAAAATCATGACCAAATCCCCTGCGGTACAGGAAGAATTCCTAGAAATATTTGGAGCTAGAGAGCACAACCTCAAAAACATCGACCTGAAGATTCCCCGCAACAAGGTGGTGGTAGTCACTGGGTTGAGTGGCAGTGGTAAAAGTTCCTTGGCATTTGATACCATCTATGCAGAAGGGCAGCGCAGGTATATGGAGAGTTTTTCGGCCTATGCCCGCTCCTTTTTGGGGGGGATGGAGCGCCCTGATGTGGACAAAATCAATGGACTTTCTCCTGTCATCGCGATTGAGCAAAAGACTACCTCCAAAAACCCACGATCTACGGTAGGTACGGTCACCGAAATTTATGATTTTATGCGTCTCCTCTATGCCCGAGCAGCAGACGCCTTTTCCTATCACAGTGGCAAGCCGATGATCCGACAGACGGAGGATCAAATTTTAGAACAGCTTTTCACCAAGTTTGCTGGAAAAAAACTCTACCTCCTGGCCCCCGTGGTCAAAGGCCGTAAGGGGCATTACCGAGAGCTTTTTGAACAGGTGCGCAAGTTGGGATTCTCCAAAGTGCGGGTGGATGGAGTGGTACTGGAAGTGGCTCCCAAAATGCAATTGGATCGCTACAAAATCCACGACATTGAGATCGTCATTGACCGCATCGTAGCGGAGGAGAGCGACCGATTCCGAATCACCCAATCCCTAAAGTCGGCCTTGCAGCATGGCAAAGGGGTGCTAATGGTTCGGGAGGAAAATGGGGAGATTCACTATTTTTCCAAGTACCTCATGGACCCTGAAACGGGCCTTTCCTACGAGGAGCCGGCACCCAATAGCTTTTCGTTCAACTCTCCCTATGGCGCTTGTCCTAGTTGCAACGGCCTTGGGATTATGGAAGAAATCACCCGAGAAAGTATATTTCCTGATCCCAGCTTGAGCATCACCCGAGGAGGAATTGCCCCGCTTGGGGAGTACCGGGACATCTGGATCTTCAAAAAAATTGAAGCCCTACTCAAGCATTACAAATGCAGCTTGAGTACCCCCATCAAGGACCTACCAGAAGCAGTGATTGAAGTGCTTTTGTATGGCGACAAGATAGAGGTGGCCGTGGATTCTGTAAAGTATCCGGGTACCCAGTGGAATACCACCTTTGAGGGGATCATCAATTTTCTCCAGAAATACCAGGAGGGAAGTTCCGACAAAATCCAGGAGTGGGTAGCGGAGTTTACGATTTCCAAAACTTGCCCAGAATGCCAGGGCTATCGTCTCAAAAAGGAGGCGCTCCATTTTAAGTTGGACGGCACCCACATTGGTGAGCTGGCGATGCTAGATATTCAAGGGCTAGCGAGCTGGTTTGAAGGACTAGAATCCCGCCTTACTGAGAAGCAGCAGCGTATCGGTGCTGAGGTACTCAAGGAAATCAGAAAGCGCATCGGTTTTCTGCTCGACATCGGCTTGGATTATCTTTCCTTAAATAGACCCCTGCGCACGCTCTCAGGGGGAGAAGCACAGCGTATTCGTTTGGCTACGCAGATCGGCACGCAGCTGGTTGGGGTGCTCTATATTTTGGATGAACCCAGCATTGGGCTTCACCAGCGAGACAATGTGAAATTGATTCAGGCGCTGAAGCGCCTTCGGGACTTGGGCAACTCCGTACTCGTGGTCGAGCACGACAAGGACATGATGCTCGAGTCGGACTACATTGTGGACATGGGGCCTGGAGCAGGAAGACATGGAGGTCATGTGGTAGCCGCGGGTCCTCCTGCCGAATTGCTGCAATCTGACTCGGTTACGGCAAGATACCTCCAAGGAAAATTGGGATTGGATATACCAAGTTCCCGAAGAGCAGGGACTGGAGAGCAGTTGGTCTTGAAGGGTGCCCATGGCAATAACCTGAAAAATGTAACGGTATCCTTTCCTCTGGGCACCTTAATCGTAGTGACAGGGGTGTCGGGAAGTGGAAAAAGTACACTGATCCACGAAACCTTGTTTCCCCTGCTGAATCGAGAATTTTACAATTCCAAAAAGGAACCCATGCCCTTTGATCGCATTGACGGGCTGAAGCAGTTGGACAAGGTGATTGAAGTGGATCAAAGCCCCATTGGCCGAACCCCTAGGTCTAATCCTGCGACGTATACGGGGATGTTTGCAGATATTCGTACCCTATTTACCGAGCTTCCTGAATCAAAGATAAGGGGCTACAAACCGGGAAGATTCTCCTTCAATGTGAAAGGGGGTCGCTGCGAAGATTGCGAAGGTGCAGGCATGAAGTTGGTGGAGATGGATTTCCTTCCTGACGTGCATATCCCTTGCGAGACTTGCAAGGGGAAGCGTTACAATCGAGAAACCCTTGAGGTGCGATTTAAAGGAAAGTCGATCTCCGATGTCTTAGATATGACGGTCGAGCAGGCGGTAGAATTCTTTGAATTCCAACCTAAGATCCTTCGAAAAGTCATTACCCTAAGTGAGGTGGGCTTGGGTTACATTACCCTTGGACAGCATGCCACCACACTTTCCGGAGGGGAGGCCCAGCGGGTGAAGTTGGCTACCGAATTGTCCAAAAAGGATACAGGCAAAACTTTCTACATCTTGGATGAGCCGACCACCGGCTTGCACTTTCAGGACATTGACTTGTTGATGAATGTACTCCAGAAATTGGTAGATAAAGGCAATACCGTCTTGGTGATTGAGCACAACTTGGATGTAATCAAGGTGGCTGATTACTTGATCGACATGGGGCCAGAAGGAGGAAATA
>JACCDG012016601.1_pt1 | contig 10868 bp, 9 predicted proteins | sample 7442471 | NCBI WGS metagenome assembly JACCDG01 (sample SAMN15323444, study PRJNA562643) | freshwater metagenome | isolation source: river surface water | place: USA:Blue River Watershed | collected 2017-08-17
CGCGGTCGTGCGCGCGACACGGCGCAAGGCGGGGCTCTCGACCGATGCCAGCTATCGATTCGAGCGCGGGATCGACGCGGGGGCCGTGGGCGAGATGCTGGCCATCGGCGCTGCACTCCTCGCGCAGCTTGGCGGTGGGCAGGTGGACGCCCTGCTGCATCTTGGGTCGGCGCCGACGCCGGCGCCGCCGCTGACCGTGCGCCCATCGCGGGTGGCGGCCGTGCTCGGTGACGGGGTCCCGGCTGAGGAGATCGCCGCGCTGCTCCGGGGGATCGGCTTCGGGATCCGTGAGGGGGCTGGCGGGACGTTGCTCGTCACCGTGCCCACCTGGCGCCACGATGTGTCGCGTGAGGGGGATCTCATCGAAGAAGTCGCTCGGCTGCGTGGGTTCGACCGCCTGCCCGATGCGCTGCACGGCGCGCGCCCTGGCACCGCGCCCGACGATCCGCTCTTCCTCGTGGGGCGGCGTCTCCGTGACGCGCTCGTCGCCGATGGACTCCACGAGGTTCGTCCGCTCCCCTTCACGGCAGGCGCGTCCGAGGGCTTCGTGCGCGTGCAGAATCCGCTCGCCGAGGACGAGCCGTGCCTCCGGCGTCGGCTGCTCGACACGCTCGCGCGTCGCGCGGAGTACAATCTGAATCGGATGCAGGGGGATGTGCGGCTCTTCGAGGTTGGCGCGGCCTTCACCCCTGACGGCACGGGATTGCCGATCGAGGAGCAGCGGGTGGCAGCACTCCTGATGGGGGCGCGTCGGCCGGTGCATTTCTCTGAGCCACAGCCGCCCGCCTTTGACGCCTGGGATGCGAAGGCGCTCGGCGAGCGGACCGCCGCGGTGGCGTTCCCTGGGGCGCAGATCGCCCTCGAGCCGGGTGCGGGGGATGTGCTCTGGCACGTCCTCGTCGACGGTACGACGGTGGGGACCGTGGAGCGTGTTCCGCTCGACGCCCCCGTCTGGGCGCAGCTGGCCTTTGGCGTCGAACTCACGCTGGGTCGCGTCGCGAACGCCCACGTCGCCGGTCCGGGGACGCACGCGCACGGCGCGGCCATCGCCGTGCCCACCCGCGCGCCGATCCGGTATCGGCCGCTGCCGACCACCCCGGCCGCGATCTTCGACCTCGCGCTTCTCGTCCCCGATACCGTGCCCGCGGCAGCGGTGGAGCAGGTCGTGCGAGACGTCTCGGGCGCGCAACTCGAGACCGTGGTGCTCTTCGATGAGTTTCGCGGGGCCGGCGTTGCCGACGGGACGCGTTCGCTGGCGTGGCGCCTGACCTTCCGTCATCCGGAGCGCACCCTGCGGGACAAGGAAATCGAAGGACGGCGCGTCCAACTGCTCAAGGCTCTGGAGGAGCGTCTCGGTGTCCGTCCCCGTTCCGCCTGATCCCGCCGCCGCGGCGTTCCGCGAACTCGAGGTGCTGGTCCGGCACCTCGGGGAGGAGGTGGCAACCTTCCGGAAGCGCGCCCAGCAGGCGGAGGCACGTCTGAAGGCCCTCGGTGCCTCGCCGGCCGGCGAGGCGAGCGCGGAGGAGCGGGTGGCGGCCCTTGAGGCGGAGAACGCCGAGCTACGTGCGCGGCTCGAGGCGGCGGTCGCGCAGACCGAGTCAGCGCTCGAGCGCGTCACCTTCCTCAGACAGCAGCACGCCCTCGGAGGCGAGACCGTATGACGGTGCATTCGACGCGGGTACGGATCGTCGGCGAGGAGTACACCGTGCGGTCGACGGTCTCGCCCGAGCACACGCAGGCCATCGCCGCGCACGTGGACGCGGCGATCCGGAAGGTGTTGGAGAGCCCGGCAATCACCGACCCCGGGAAGGCGGCGATCCTGGCGGCGATGGCGATCACCTCCGAACTCTTCGACGAGCGCGCGGCGCAGGCGCAGGTGGCGGAGCGGATGCGGTCGTTGTCGGGGGAGTTACGTCGCTGGCTGCCGCCCGGGAAGCGCGGCGAGGGGTGAGAGCCGGACGGGTGCCGATCGACTCCTAATGGCGTCGGGCGCTGCCCCTGACGGGATGCGTTGCCATTTTCCGCTGACAGTCGTACCTTGACTCGGTAGCTCGTAGGTGCGAAGTCCCGTAGGTGGTTGTGCCGTCGGCAGTTACCCCTCTTCCTTCCCGCGCCCTACGCCGGTGCCTGATCGAGAGGCTGGTTGCCGCGGACCGTCCATCGGTGGTCGGCGCGCCTTCCTCAAGGGTCTGCGGTGCCCCCCGGTGCCGCCTTTCGTATAGGACGTCACAAGATGATGAACCCGATGGCCATCGCGATCGCGATCGGCGCCGTGCTCGCGGGCGCCCTTCCGGTCGCGTTCACGTTTGGGCGCCGGCGTGGCCGCGCCTTGGAGGATGCCGCGCGGCGTGCCGCGGGCGAGGCGGCCGACCAGGTCGCCAAGCGCATCGTCTCGGAGGCCGAGCGCGAGGCCGACGCGGCGCGGAAGCAGGCGGTCCTCTCCGGAAAGGAAGAGGTGATGAAGGTCCGCGAGGCCTGGGAGCAGGAGGCCCGGAAGCGGCGGGAGGAGGTCGAGCGCGAGGAGAAGCGCGTCGTCGACCGGGAACAGCAGGTGGACCGCAAGGTCGATATGCTCGACCAGAAGGAGAAGGAGCTCGGGCGCCGGGCGAGCGAGCTCGGGCGTCGCGAGAAGCAGCTCGAGGAGCGTCAGGGTGAGCTCGACGCGATGGTCGGCGAGGAGCGGCGGCGGCTCGAACAGGTGGCCGGACTCTCGGCCGAGCAGGCGAAGGCGGAGCTGACGCGTCGGCTCGAGGAGGAGGCACTGGCCGCCTCGGCCAATCGCGTGCGCGAGATCCGCGAGACGGCGAAGCGCAACGCCGACCGCGAGGCGAAGAAGATCGTCGCGCTCGCGGTCCAGCGGATCGCGGCCGAGCACACGGCGGAGATCACCGCGGCGGCGGTCGCCCTGCCGAAGGACGACATGAAGGGCCGCATCATCGGGCGCGAGGGGCGGAACATCCGCGCGTTCGAGTTGGCCACTGGTGTCGACGTGATCATCGATGACACGCCCGACACGGTGGTCGTGAGCTGCTTCGACCCCGTCCGGCGCGAGGTGGCGCGGGTCGCGCTGGAGAAGCTGGTGGCGGACGGGCGGATCCATCCCGGCCGCATCGAGGAGGTCGTCGAGAAGGCGCGGAAGGAGGTGGATGCCTCGATCATCGAGACGGGGGAGCAGGCGGCCTACGAGGTGGGCGTCCACGGGCTGCACCCGGAGATGATCAAGCTGATCGGGCGGATGAAGTGGCGGACGAGCTACGGGCAGAACATCCTGTATCACTCGAAGGAGACCGCCTTCCTCGCGGGGATCATGGCGGCGGAGCTCGGGCTCGACGTGGCGATGGCCAAGCGCGGCGCGCTGCTGCATGACGTTGGGAAGGTCCTCACGCACGATCATGAGGGCACCCACGTCCAGCTCGGCGTCGAGGTGGCGACCAAGTACGGCGAGCACCCGCTGGTCGTGAACTGCATCGCGGCGCATCACGACGATGTGCCCCACGAGAGCGAGGTGTCGGTGCTCGTGCAGGCGGCCGACGCGATCTCCGGCTCACGGCCCGGCGCGCGGCGCGAGGCGTTCGAGACGTACGTGAAGCGCCTCGAGGGGCTCGAGAAGATCGCGAGCAGCTACAAGGGCGTCGACCGCGTCTTCGCGATCCAGGCGGGCCGCGAGGTGCGCGTCATCGTCGACCCGAGCGGGGTCGACGACGCGCGGATGCAGTCGCTGACCGAGGAGATTGCGCGGCGCGTGGAATCGGAGCTGCAGTATCCCGGTCAGATCCGCGTGGTGGCGATCCGTGAGACGAGGGCCTCGGACATTGCCCGCTGAGCTCATCGACGGCGTCTCCATCCCGGCCCGAGTGCGGGCGCGCGTCGCCGCTGAGGCGGCCGAGCTCGCCACGCACGGGGTGGTGCCGGGGCTGACCGTCGTCCTCGTCGGCGACGATGCCGCCAGCGCCGTGTACGTCGCGAGCAAGGAGAAGGCGTGCCGCGAGGCCGGGATGCTGGGGGAGACGATCCGCCTCCCGGCGACGACCACCCAGGCGGAACTCCTCGCCGTCGTCGATCGACTCAACGCCGACCCCGCGGTGCACGGAATCCTCGTGCAGATGCCGGTGCCGCGGCAGATCGATGCGCAGGCGGTGATCCGGCGGATCGATCCCGCCAAGGACGTCGACGGCTTCCATCCGGTCAATGCGGGGAAGGTGCTCATCGGCGATCCCGATGCCTTCGCCCCCTGCACGCCTGCCGGCGTGCAGGTGCTCCTCACGGAGAGCGGCATCGAGACGGCGGGCAAGGAGGCGGTGATCCTCGGGCGCAGCACCATCGTCGGGAAGCCCATGGCGTCGCTGCTGATGCAGGCCGGTCGCGGCGCGGACTGTACGGTCACCGTGTGCCACTCGCGCACGCGTGACCTCGCGTCGCACACGCGGCGCGCAGACATCTTGATTGCGGCGATTGGGAAGCCCGAGATGGTGACCGCCGATATGGTGAAGCCGGGCGCGGTGGTGATCGATGTGGGGATCAATCGCGTCGATGACCCCACGGCGAAGCGTGGCTATCGGATCGTCGGGGACGTCCGGTTCGAGGAGGTGCGCGCCGTCGCATCGCACCTCACGCCGGTACCCGGCGGCGTCGGTCCAATGACAATCGCGATGCTGCTCGCGAACACGGTGCGCGCGGCGCGCCTCACTCTCGCGCGCTGACGACGGCGATGCACGCGCCCGGCTCCTCCATCGAGTCCGCCCTCGGCGTGGGGGAGCTGGCGGGGTACGCCAAGGAGTCCCTCGAGGCGGCCTTCCCGGGGCTCTGGGTCAAGGGCGAGGTCTCAAACTTCAAGCGGCATTCCAACGGGCATTGGTACTTCTCCTTGAAGGATGCCGCGGGGCAACTGCCGGCCGTCGTCTGGGCGCGCGATGCGCGGCGAATCCCCGCGCCGCCGGACGAGGGGATGAGCGTCTTCGCGCGTGGCACCCTCAGCCTCTGGACGGGGCAGGGGAAGCTCCAGTTCATGGTCGATGCCCTCGAGGCCGAGGGTGCGGGGCTCTGGCAGAAGGCGTTCGATGCCCTGAAGGCGACGCTCGACGCCGAAGGGCTGACGGCAGAGTCCCGGAAGCGTCGGCTGCCGAAGTATCCCGCGCACGTCGCGGTCATCACGAGCGGCGACGGGGCCGCGTGGCGCGACATCGAGGCGGTGGTCCGCCGTCGGCATCCCGGCGTGCACCTGACGCTGATCCCGGCGGTCGTGCAGGGTGAGTTGGCGCCGGCCTCGCTGGTGCAGGCGCTCGAGCGCCTCGGGCGCTGGGGCGGGGCCGATGTCGTCATCATCGGGCGCGGCGGCGGGTCGCGCGAAGATCTCTGGGCGTTCAATCACGAGTCGGTCGCCCGTGCCGTCGCGGCCTGCCCGATCCCGGTGATCTCCGCCGTGGGGCACGAGACCGATTTCACCATCACCGATTACGTGGCGGATCTTCGAGCGGCGACACCGAGTGTCGCCGCCGAGCGCGCCGTCCCGGTGCTGGACGAACTCCGCGATGGGGTCCGAGCGCTCGGCGGCCGACTCTCGGATGCCCTGGAGGACCGCGTCGACCGCGAGGGACGGCGTCTCCGTGCCCACGCTGACGGGCTCCGTTTGCGCGCGGCGCGCGCGGTGGAGCGGCGTCGGGCGCGGATCGAGCGGGTCGCCGGCCGTCTCGAGGCACTCTCCCCGCTCGGCGTCCTCGCCCGCGGCTTCGCCGTCGCCCGAGGAGCGGACGGCCGACCGCTCGCGCGCCGCGCCGCCTTCTCCGTGGGTGAGCCTTTCGACCTGTTGTTGACCGATGGCCGCGTGACGGCGCGGACCGAATCCATCGACGCCAGCGCCCCGCACCTGAGGACCGGCTGATGACCTTTGAGGAGACCCTGGCCCGCCTGGAGGAGATTGCCCAGGCGCTCGACCGCGACGACCTGCCGCTCGAGCAGGCGCTCCGCCTCTTCGAGGAGGGGATCGTGCGCCTCCGCGAGGCGTCCGCTGTCCTCGCCGAGGCGGACGGCACGGTCCGGACCCTCATCGAGACGGCTGAGGGCGTCTTCGAGGCTCGGTCGTGACCGACGCGCTGACAGTCCCAATCGACTTCGGCGCCGACCGGGCGCGCGTGGCCCGGGCGCTCGACGCGCTCGTGGCGCGCTGTCTCGACGGGCGCGACGGCGCCGTGTACGAGGCGATCCGGTACAGCCTCGCCGGTGAGGGGAAGCGGCTCCGCGCCGTGCTCGTGCTCAGCGCGTATCGCGCGGCAGGCGGGACGGGGGACGTGAGCGATCTCGCGGCCGCGGTGGAGGTGGTGCACGCGTACTCGCTCGTCCACGATGACCTCCCCTGCATGGATGACGACGCGATGCGTCGGGGGCGTCCGACGGTGCATGTGGTCCACGGGGTGGCCGCCGCGACGGCCGCGGGGATGGCGATGGTCCCGCTGGCCGCCCGAGCGGCCGCGGATGCCGCGTCGGCGCTCGGCCTCGACGCCGAGGAGGTCTCCGCGATCGTCCGTGAGCTCATGCGTGCCTCGGGCGCTGGTGGGATGATCGGGGGGCAGCTCCTCGACCTCGAGGGGGAGGGGCGTGCGCTCTCCCTCGAAGAGCTGGAGCGCGTGCATCGGCTCAAGACGGGGGCGCTGATCGAGGCCTCGATGGCGCTCGGCGGACTCGCCGCTCGGGCGCCGGCGCCGTTACTCGAGGCGTTCCGTCGGTACGGGGCGGCCATCGGGCTCGCGTTCCAGATCGCGGACGATGTCCTCGACATCACCGCCACGACGGACCAGCTCGGCAAGACGGCCGGCAAGGACGTCGAGTACCGCAAGAGCACCTATCCCGCTCTCCTTGGTGTCGCCGGGGCGAAGGCGCGGGCCGAGGCGCTGGTGCAGGAGGCGTGCGCCGGACTTCAGGGGCAGGGGGCACTGACCCCGGAGCTCGAGTTCCTCGCCCGCTTCGTCGTCGCCAGGCGCTCGTGATTCCCCGCGTCTCTTGCCCGGACGCCGTGCCGGGTGGCAACCTACCACACTCCCCATCTCCCGCTGTCCGATGACCCTGCTCGACCGCCTCCAGAGTCCCGCCGACCTCCGCACGATGTCCGCTGCGGAGCGGACGCAACTCGCGCAGGAGATCCGCGACTTTTTGATCTCGACCTGCTCGGTCACCGGCGGCCACATCGGCGCGGGGCTCGGCGTGGTGGAGCTCACCATCGCGCTCCACACCGCCTTCGACACCCCGCGCGACCAGCTCGTCTGGGACGTCGGCCATCAGGGCTACCCCCACAAGGTGCTGACGGGCCGCAAGGACCAGATGCACACCCTGCGGCAGGAGGGGGGGATCTCCGGCTTCCTGAAGCGCACCGAGAGCCCGTACGACACCTTCGGCGCCGGACACGCGGCGACGTCGATCTCCGCCGCCCTCGGGATGGCGGCGGGGCGCGACCTCCGCGGCGAGGATTTCAAGGTCGTCGCCATCATCGGCGACGGCTCGCTCGGGTCGGGACTCGCGTACGAGGCGCTGAACAACGCGGGGGCGATGGATCGCGACTTCATCGTCGTGCTCAACGACAACGAGATGAGCATCGCGCCGAATGTGGGGGCGATGCACAAGTACCTCACGTCGGTGCAGCGGAACCCGATCTACAATCGGTTGCGTAGCGCCATCGGCGACTGGGCCGATCACGCGACCGGCGTCTTCAAGGACGCTGGCAGCCTCGTGCGGCGCTGGGAGGAGTCGGTCAAGGCGTTCCTCACGCCCGGGGTGCTCTTCGAGGAGCTCGGGTTCCGGTACTTCGGTCCAATCGACGGGCACGACATCGCGCAGTTGGTGGAGACGTTCGAGGCGATGAAGGGCTTCAAGGGCCCGCGGCTGGTGCACGTGATCACGCAGAAGGGCCGCGGGTTCCCGGCCGGCGAGCACGGTGAGAAGTGGCACGCCCTCCCGCCCGGCCACGATCCGGCCACGGGGAAGCTGCTCAAGGCGGCGACGGGGAACCCGAACTACACGGCGGTCTTCGGGGCGGCGCTCGCGGAGCTGATGACGGCGCATCCGCAGGTGGCCGCCATCACCGCGGCGATGCCGAGCGGCACCGGGATCGGGACCGTGGCCAAGGCGCATCCGACCCGGACCTTCGACGTCGGCATCGCCGAGGGGCACGCGGTGACCTTCGCGGCGGGGCTCGCGACGCAGGGCACGAAGCCCGTGGTCGCCATCTACAGCACCTTCCTGCAGCGTGGCTACGACAACATCGTGCACGACGTCGCCATCCAGTCGTTGCCGGTGGTGTTCGCGATGGACCGCGCGGGGTTGGTGGGCGAGGACGGCGAGACGCACGCCGGCCTGTATGACATCGCGTACATGCTCGCGGTCCCGCACATGACCGTGACCGCGCCCAAGGACGGGGCGGAGCTCGTGGGGCTGCTCAAGACCGCGATCGCGCACGACGCCGGTCCGTTCTGCGTGCGATACCCGCGCGATGTGGCGCCCGACCTCGTCCCCACCGCGGCCGAGGTGCCCCCGGTGCCGCCCGCCTCCTGGGAGGTGCTGCGTCGTGGCGAGCGCGTCGCGGTGCTCGCAGTCGGGACGATGGTGCGGGAGGCGATGCGCGCGGCGGAGCGCCTCGCGGCGGACGGGCTCGAGGTGACGGTGGTGAACTGCCGGTACCTCAAGCCCTACGATGAGGCGACGCTGGCGAGCCTGGTCGCGAGCCACGACCAGATCGTCGTCGTCGAGGAGGGCACCGTCATCAACGGCTTCGGGGCCTTCATGGCGTCGGTGATCGCGACGCTCGCCCCCGAGGTGCGGGTGCACACCCTCGGCGTCCCCGACCGGATCGTCTACGCGGCGTCGCGGGCGCGGCAGCTCGCGCAGTGCGGCATCGATGCCGATGGGATCGCGCGCGCGGTACGCGCGGCGGCGGACAGCGGGGCGCTCGCCGGGTGATCACTCGGCTCGGCGTCGTCGGCCATCGCGGCTACGACGGCCTCTCCGATGTCCTGACGTTCCTGGCCCGCGAGGCGCCGGTGCATGGACTCTCCCTGCACGTGGAGGGAAGCCTCGCCGAGCTCGTCCCGGGCGCGGCGATCCTGGCGCGGCCCGATGAGGTCGACGCCCTCCTCGCGCTCGGTGGGGACGGCACCCTCCTCCGCGCCGCACGATTCCTGGGGGGCGCGCCGATTCCGATTCTCGGCGTCAACCTCGGCAAGCTCGGGTTTCTCACCGCCTGTTCGCACGAGGAATTCCCCGCGGGGTTTGCCGCGTTCGCGGCCGGTCGATACACCGTGCAGGACCGCCTCGCGCTCGAGGCGAGCACCACCCAACCCGACGGGTCGGTCGGGGTGCGGCTCCGCGCACTGAACGACGTGGTCGTGCACAAGGGCGGGTTCGCGCGCGTCCTCCGGCTCCGCCTCTTCGCCGATGACGAGCTCGTCGCCGCCTTCGCCGCAGATGGCGTCGTCGTCGCGACGCCGACCGGGTCCACCGCGTATGCGCTCTCTGCGAACGGCCCCGTCGTGGTCCCCACGCTCGAGTCGATCCTCGTCACCCCGGTCGCCCCGCACACGTTGGCGCTCCGTCCGACGCTGCTCCCCGCCGACGCGACGGTTCGCCTCGAGGTCGAGGATGCGCCGGACGAAGTGCTGGTGACCGCGGACGGACAGGTCGGGACGGCGCTCGCCGCGGGACAGCACCTCGTGGTCCGTCGCAGCACCGCGCCGGTGCGGCTCGTGCTGCTAGACGGCCATCCCTTCTTCGCGCGGCTCCGGATGAAGCTGGGCTGGGGCGGGCTGGCGGAGCGCGACGGATGAGCGCGTCCGCAGACGCGTGCGGTGCGGCGATGAGGCCCGCCGCCGCGCCCTGGCCGAACGTCCCTGCATGCTGACCGAACTCCGCATCCGCCAGCTCGCGGTGATTGACGAGGTCGCCCTCACCCTCGCCCCGGGGTTCAACGTCCTCACGGGCGAGACTGGCGCCGGCAAATCGATCGTCGTCGAGGCCCTCGGCCTGCTGATCGGTGAGCGTGCGTCGAGCGACCTCGTGCGTGCGGGCGCGGAGCGCGCGATGGTGGAGGGGGTCTTCGACATCGGCGAGCGACTCGCGCTGCGGCAGGCGCTCGACGAGCGGGGGATCGACTGCGACGGGACCCTCGTGCTCCGTCGCGAGGTGACGGCGGCGGCCGGCGCGCGCGCGCGCGCGTGGATCAACGGGACGCCCGTGACCGCGGGCACGCTCGCGGAGGTCGGGCGGGCGCTGGTGAACGTGCACGGTCAGCACGAGGCGCAGGCGCTCCTGTCGCCGGAAGCCCAGCGGGACATCCTCGACGCCTTCGGGGGCGCCGGGCGCGAACGCGACGTGCTGCGCGAGGCGCATCGCGCCCTCGTGGAGGCGGAGACGGCCTGCGCGGCGCTCGCCGCCCGGGAGGCCGAGGCGCGCCGGCGCGCGGATTGGCTCGCTCACGTGGCGGAGGAGATCGAGGCCGCGGCCCCGCGTCCCGACGAGGAATCGTCGCTCGACGACGAGGCGCGCCGGCTGACGCACGCGGAGGAGCTGCAGACGCTCGTGACCGAGGTGACCGACGTCCTCGAGGGGGACGACGGTGCGCTCCCGCAGCTCGGGTCGCTGCAGCGTTCGCTCGCCGGACTGCAGCGCATCGATCCCTCGACCGCGCGGCTGCAGGAGCTCTACGATGCGGCGTGGTACGCGCTCGAGGAGGTCGTGCGTGAGGCGCGGGCGTATGCGGAGGGAATCGAGCACGCCCCCGCGCGACTGGCGGAGGTCGAGCGCCGGCGGGACCTGCTGTATCGCCTGAAGCAGAAACACGGTGGCACGCTCGAGGCGGTGATGGAGGCGGGGCGCGCCGCCCGCGCCGA
>JACCDG011185806.1_pt1 | contig 10865 bp, 13 predicted proteins | sample 7442471 | NCBI WGS metagenome assembly JACCDG01 (sample SAMN15323444, study PRJNA562643) | freshwater metagenome | isolation source: river surface water | place: USA:Blue River Watershed | collected 2017-08-17
CGCACCTTGATTGGCAAGGTGGTCAGCGACAAGCGCGCCAAGACCGTGACCGTGCTGGTCGAGCGTCGTGTGAAACACGCCCTCTACGGCAAGATCGTGGCCAAGTCGAGCAAATACCATGCTCACGACGAATCAGGTCAATACCACCTGGGCGACACCATCGAAATCACGGAAAGCCGTCCGATTTCGAAGACCAAAAACTGGGTGGCTACTCGCCTGGTTCAGAAGGCTGAAGCAGTCTGAGTCTAAAAACCGGACTTCTGCAAACTTTCAGAAAACGACCCACAATGGTGGGTCGTTTTTTTTTACCCTGGCACCAACGCCAATTCAAATAGATGGAGCAACACATGATCAAAGTCGGAGACACATTGCCTGCAGCCACGCTGACGGAATACGTGGAGGTGGAGGGCAACGGTTGCAGCATCGGCCCCAATCCGGTGGATGTGGCCAAAGCCACAGCCGGAAAAACCATTGCACTGTTTGCCTTGCCCGGCGCGTTCACGCCCACATGCTCGGCCAAGCATGTGCCCGGTTATGTGGAAAATCACGACGCCCTGAAGGCGGCTGGCGTGGATGAAATCTGGTGCGTGAGTGTGAACGACGCCTTCGTCATGGGGGCTTGGGCCCGTGACCAGAAAACGGGTACCAAAGTGCGCATGTTGGGCGACGGCAGCGCTGACTTCACCAAGGCCACCGGTTTGACCCTGGACCTGACGGCCCGTGGTATGGGTCTGCGCAGCAACCGGTATTCCATGCTGGTGAAAGATGGCAAAGTGGTCACCTTGAACGTCGAAGGCCCTGGCAAATTTGAGGTCAGCGACGCGGCAACGCTGCTGGCTCAGGCCAAAGCCTGAAATACTTGCAGCCTGTCAAAAAAGGGACCTTGAGGTCCCTTTTTTGTGCTCGCCTGGGCGGTTCAGTCGATGTCGACCTTCAGGTAATGGGCGCCAGCGTGAGGGTTGTGATAGTAGGGGGGAATCTCCAGAAACCCCAGGTCTTCATAAAGGGCGCGCGCTGACTCCATGTCGTCGAGGGTGTCAAGCAAGACGCAGCTGTACGCGGATTGGCGTGCTGCGTCGAGAATCCCTTCGGTCAACTGGCGGCCCAAGCCCAAGCCCCTGAACGCTGGGCGAACATACAGGCGCTTCATCTCAGCGGCGTTCGAATAGTCGGAATTGTCCAGGGGTCGCAATGCGCAACAGCCTGCCAAAGCGCCATCTACCCAAGCCAACAACAGGCAACCACGTGGTGGAGCGTATTCACCCGGCAGGCCATTCAATTCATCTTCAAAACCCTGAAAGCACAAATCCACTTTCAGGCTGCTGGCGTATTCTTGAAAAATGGCCCGCGTTGCGTCCCAGTCATGGACGCTAACAGGTGGCAGCAATTGAACAGTCGGCATGAAGGGGTTGGGCAGTGAAACAAATCACAGTGTAGCCGCAGCTACAGGACAGACCGCTGCTTAGCCGCCCAAGGAGACAAGGCAGAATACAGCGAGGCCCGACAGCATTAACAGGATCAGTGCGGTGACGCGAGAGCGGGCATGGTCCTGTGAGGGCGGGACCTGCTCAGGCAGTGTTTTGTGTCCATGCCACATGGCAGGCACCAGTGACTGCTTTTTGCGCCAGCGGTACCAAACCAAGGCCACCAAATGGAGGACGATCAAAAAGACCAAAATCAACTTGCCCCAGGCTTTGTGCCAGGACGTGGCCCAGCTCACCCATTGGGCAGGAACCAGCGAGGAGAGCGGGCCCATGGTGGCAATTTCATCGTCGCTGATGAGCCCGGTACTCACCTGCAGCGTCAGGATCAGAAGAAAGGCCAGGATGGACCACGAACCCAATGGATTGTGACCGGCAGTGTCTTGCCAGCTGGATCGACCTTGCCAATAGGCCTGTACCCGGCGGGGGCTGATGGGCAGTTGCGACCATCGTGACCAATAACCACCCACAACACCCCAAATCAGGCGAAACAACAAAAGTGTCAAAACGGCATAACCCAGACGGAAATGCCATGTCATGGCGTTGCCACCCAGTTGGCCGGTGATGAGAAGACCCAACACACAGACCACCAGTGCCCCGTGGAAAAGACGTGTCGGCAGATCCCAAATTCGAATTTGAACCATAAGGACTTTCATGGAGCTGGGTTAAACCAAGATGTGAGAGACTGATTTTGAGCTCATGCAGTCGGTTTGCTTGGGCCCATCAATTTTTAAATTGGAGTCTGACATGAAAACCTTGTTCAATCTGTGTGTTGCCACCATGACCCTAGCCTTGACCTTGCCGGTCCAAGCCCAGTTTGCCAAACCGGAAGATGCCGTCAAATACCGCAAGAACAGTTTGTTTGTGATGCAACAGCATTGGGCCCGTGTGGGGGCCATGGCCACAGGACGTGTCCCCTTTGATGCCAAACAGGCACAAGACAATATGGAGGTGGTCAGTGCCTTGGCCAAATTGCCGTGGACAGCTTTTGGCGAAGGCACCGACAAAGGGGATACACGCGCCAAGCCAGAAATCTGGAAAGAGTCAGCCAAGTTCAAGGAGGCTGCAGACAAGTTCCAGGCCGAAGTTGCGAAAGTGAATGCCGCTGCCAAGACGGGCAACCTCGACAATTTGAAAGCGGCTTTCGGTCCAGCAGCTGCCACGTGCAAAGCCTGCCACGACAACTTCAGAAAAGACTGAGCGTGTGCGCCGAAGAGCCGCTGCTTTGGTGGCTGCTCTTCAGGTTTCGGCCAGCAATTTTTCAATCAGTTGATGCAATTCGGCAAAGTTGGGGGAGCCCACAAAGCGTTTGACGATTTGCCCCCGCTTGTTCACCAGAAACGTGGTGGGTGTGAGCTTGATGTCACCCCATTCACGTGCCACAGCGCCTGTGTTGTCAATGGCCACCTGGAAAGGCAGTTGGCGTGATTGGGCGAAGTTGACCACATAACTGGGTGGGTCGTAGCTCATGGCCACGGCCAAGGTGACATAGCCGCGATCTTTGTACTTGTTGTAGGTGGCCACCAGTTCAGGCATTTCGGCCACACACGTGGTGCAGCTGGTGGCCCAGAAGTTCACCAAAGATACTTTGCCCTGCAATTGTTGCGAGGTGATTTTGGAGCCATCCAGCAAAACAAAGGTGGATTCCGGCGCTCGGTCGCCGGAGCAGCCCCACATCGCCAATGCCAGACCCATGGCAACGCTCCAGTGCCATAAGCAACGCCGCGCCAGTGGCCAGTTCCAGGAGGTTTTGAGAGGCATTGTCATGGTGGAAAGTTTAATATGTTTGCCATGACCGCAGGCTTGGGGGGCATTGCACCTTGGCAGATATCCTGCGGGCGCAAGACGGGCGGTCATTGATTTCAAATCAGATTCAACAAAAGCTTCACAAGACCTTGCGGGTCACTCACCATGGGGTCGTGGCCTGTGTGCATCTCCAACACCTGTGAGCCGGGCAGCCAGGCCCCGTCCCAGAATTTCGGGTCCACCATGCGCAGACGGCTGACGTCGATCGTGCCCAGCGGTGGCGTGGTGCAGTTGATGAACGTGCGGGGCACGCTGGCCACGCGTTGCGGATCAAAATCGAGCGCTTGTGTGTACGGTCCACCCGGGTGCGGTGTTTGTCGCCGTTGCACCCAGGCATGGTCAGCTTCACTGAGCCCGAAGACTGAAGGGTCGGGTGCGGGAAAGGCGTGCTGGGGATGGGCTTGGGCCGCAGCGATGCGGGCATTTCGGGTGGCGCTGGCGTGGGTGCTGCTCCAGCTCTCGCCGGGTTTGGGCAGCACGGCATCGAGATACACCAAGTGGCGCAAGCGTTCAGGCCTGCGGTCGGCCACAGCCGTACCCAGCATCCCGGCATAAGAGTGCACCACCAGGATCACATCGCTCAGCTCTTCGGCATCCATCGCGGCCATCACGTCCTGGATATGGGTTTCCAGGTCAATGCCGGGGTGCAGCAGATGGGCACGTTCGCCCACACCCGTCAGGGTGACGGCGTGAGCGCGGTGACCGGCACGCACCAAGTCCGGTAACACGCGTTGCCAGCACCAGGCACCGTGCCAGGCACCGTGCACCAATAAAAATGGGGCCATCAGATCACCCCTTTGCCACGCAAGGGCCCCAGTTGTTTGGTGGGCCAACCCAGCACTTCGGTCAAGACTTCGGCGGTGTGCTGGCCCAGCATGGGCGGCGGCAAGTCCTGGCGTACCGGGGTGCGGCTCATCTTGATGGGATTGGCCACCAGCTGCAGGTCGGGTTTGACGGGGTGCTGCCACGACTGCACCATGCCGCGCGCCTGGATTTGCGGATCGGCAAACACTTCGCCGAGGGTGTTGATCGCACCGCAGGGCACCTTGGCGGCTTCGAGGGCGGAGAGCCAATCGGCCTTGGTGCGGGTTTTCAGGATGCCCTCCAGCAAGGGGACCAGCGTATCGCGGTGCCGGACCCTGTCTGCATTGAGGGCGTAGCGCGGGTCCTGAGCCAGTTCGGGGCGTTTGGCCACAGCGCAGAATTTGGCAAATTGACCATCGTTGCCCACCGCCAGAATCAGGTGGTCGCGGCTGCCGGGTGCGGCGCCTTCCGGGGCCATGACCTCAAATACCTGATAAGGAACGATGTTCTGGTGCGCGTTGCCCGCCCGTCCCGGCACTTTGCCGCTGACCAGGTAATTGGAGCCCAGGTTGGCCAACATCGCCACCTGGGTGTCCAGCAAGGCCATGTCGATGTGCTGGCCTTCACCGGTGCGCTCGGCGTGGCGCAGCGCCGCCAAAATGGCCACCGTGGCGTACATGCCGGTGAACAGGTCGGCCACAGCGACCCCCACTTTTTGGGGGCCGCCGCCCAGGTCGTCGCGCTCGCCAGTCACGCTCATCAGGCCACCCATGCCTTGGACGGCATAGTCGTAACCCGCCCGCTCGCGGTAAGGGCCGGTTTGGCCAAATCCTGTCACGCTGCAATAAACCAGCTTGGGGTTCAGCGGGCTCAGACTGGCGTGATCCAGCCCATAGCGTGCCATGTCGCCGACCTTGAAGTTTTCGACAAAGACATCGCAGTGCTTGACCAATTCACGAATCAAGGCCTGCCCTTCGGGTTGCGCGATGTCGCAGGTGACCGAGCGTTTGTTGCGGTTGGCACCCAGGTAATACGCCGCTTCGGCTGTGTCCTGGCCTTGTGCATCTTTCAAAAAGGGTGGCCCCCATGTCCGGGTGTCGTCGCCCGTGCCGGGGCGCTCGATTTTGATGACATCGGCCCCCAGGTCGGCCAAAGTCTGGGTACACCAAGGGCCCGCTAAAACGCGGGAAAGATCAAGAATGCGGATGCCGTCGAGTGAATTCATGGGACACATTGTCGCCAAAACCCAGTGCGTGCGCTGATCAGGATAATCACCCCATGCCCATCTTTTATTCAGCCCGCAAGGCCAGCCTGTTGATGGCCTTGATTTTGAGCGCTTGCAGCCCTGCCCAGAACTGGCGTGATGTCGTTTTGGAGGGCACCGCCCTCAAAACCCAACTGCCCTGCAAACCCGATCGCACAACACGCAGTGTTCCTCTGGGCGGGGTCCCGGTTGACTTGCAGGTGGTGGGCTGTGAGAGTGGTTCAGCCATGGTGGCCGTGATGACCGCGTCCTTGCCTGCCGGGGCAGATGCCGGTGCGGTGATGAGCGCCTGGCAAAAAGCCACCCTGGACAATGCCCGCGTGGCCCAGCCTCTGGCGGCCGTACAGCAGCAGGTCTGGCACCGTCCCGGGCAGTTGCCTTTAGTCACCTCTCTTCGCATCCAGGCTCCCGGCCAGCGTGCAAATGGTGAGCCGGTGAACATGGACGCCGTGTGGGGCGCATGGGGTGAAGGTGGCCGAATGCGCCTGGTGCACGCTGTGGTGTACGACGCCAAGCCACCTGCCGAACTGGCCAATACCTTGTTTGAGGGGATCAAGCCATGAGCGCCACCAGCACGACTCCGGCCGCCTCAGGGCACGCCGCCTACTTGCCGCGCCGCATGGCGGTGGTGGTGTTTCTGGCTTTTGCCCTGGCCTATTTCTTCTCGGCACTGGTGCGGGCCATCACGGCCACCTTGTCGCCAACTTTGACGCAGGAATTCAGCCTGAGTGCACAAGACCTGGGCTTGCTGGCCGGGGGGTACTTTCTTGGGTTTTCGCTGACCCAATTGCCTTTGGGCCGTTGGCTGGACCGACATGGGCCCAAGAAGGTCATCCTTGCCTTTCTGACCTTTGCGGTGCTGGGCTGCCTGGCCTTCGCCTGGGCCGACAGTTTTCACGGCCTGTTGGCTGCACGCATTCTGTGTGGCATGGGGGTGAGCGCCTGCCTGATGGCACCACTCACAGGCTATCGGCGTTGGTTTGATGCCAGCACCCAGCTGCGCACCAACTCGTGGATGCTGATGACCGGCTCTTTGGGCATGTTGGCGGCCACCTTGCCGGTGCAATGGCTCATGCCCATTTGGGGTTGGCGGATGCTGTTTGTCTTGCTGGGCATGATGATTGCCATGGCCATGGTGCTGATCGCCTTGCTGGTCCCGACCTGGCAAAAGGCGACACCCGCCACGGGCAGCGGGGTCACGCCGTCCGATGACGATGGCAGCTACCGCGAGATCTGGCGCAGTGCTTATTTTTGGCGGATGACGCCCATCGGTTTTTTCACCTACGGCGGCATGGTGGCCATCCAGACGCTTTGGGCCGGTCCGTGGATGACCCAGGTGGCGGGCTGGACCGCGGGCGAGGCCGCGCAAGGCTTGTTCCTGATCAATTTTTCAATGCTGCTGAGTTTTTGGCTTTGGGGGCTGATCACGCCGGGCTTGGCGCGCCGGGGTATTCCGGTCGAGCGCCTGATCACCTGGGGTGTTCCCTTGAGCTTTGTGGTCATTGCCGTTTTGGTCTGGCTCGGGCCTGCGGTGGGCAGTGCCGCCGCTGCGGGTATGGCTTTGCTGTGCGTGACCAGCACTTTTGTGGCGCTGGCGCAGCCCGCTGTGGGCATGGCTTTTCCTTCTTACCTGGCGGGACGAGCCCTGTCAGCCTACAACTTGGTCATATTTGCAGGCATCTTTGTTGTGCAGTGGGGCATTGGCCTGTTGATCGATGCAGGTCTCGGCATGGGCTTGACCAAGCCCGCCGCCTACCAGCTGGCTTTGGCCTGCTTTGGGGTTTGCTCGGTGTTTTCCTGGTTGTACTTCCTGCTGAAAAAGCCGGTTCAGCCCTGATAATCAAAGCCTCATGATTGGCATCCTCATCATTGCTCACGCCCCACTGGCCAGCGCCTTGCGCGACTGCGCCTTGCACGTGTTTCCGGATTGTGCAGCCGGTGTGCAGGCGATCGATGTCTTGCCCAATGATCCGCCAGAAGTCAGCTTGGCCAGGGCGCGTGACGCGATGGACGTCTTGAACACACCAGACGTCTTGCTGCTCAGCGACGTCTTTGGTGCCACCCCTTGCAACGTCGCCCAGCAACTCAATGATGGCTTGCACACACGCTTGGTCGCGGGCGCCAATTTGCCCATGTTGCTGCGCAGCGTCTGCTATCGCCATGAAAGCCTGGAAGCTTTGGCTACTCGTGCGCATGCAGGCGGCACGCAAGGTGTGATGCCCGTGGGCAGCACCGCTCCCCAAAATCAAACAGGAAAGAGACATGCCCCAAATCACCACGACCATCAGCAATAAGCTTGGGCTGCACGCCCGCGCTTCGGCCAAGCTCACCAAGCTGGCGGGTAGTTTTCCCTGCGAGGTCTGGATGAGCAAAGGCGAGCGCCGCATCAATGCCAAAAGCATCATGGGCGTGATGATGCTGGCCGCAGGCGTCGGCAGCGAAGTTGTGCTTGAAACCTCAGGAGAGCGCGAGCAAGAGGCGATGGATGCGCTGCTGGCGCTGATCAACGACAAGTTCGGCGAAGGCGAATGACGGTGTTCTTGGAGCCAACACGACCCCAGGAGCGCGTGCGATGACCTTCAGCATCCATGGTCTGGCGGTTGCCCGAGGCATTGCGATTGGCCGCGCCGTGTTGGTCGCTTCCAGTCGCGTCGATGTGGCGCACTATTTTTTAAAGCCAGAACAGGTGCAGGCCGAGATTGCGCGCATGCGCAGCGCACGCGACGAGGTGATCGACGAGCTGCACCGCCTGCAACGTGACATGCCCAAGGACGCGCCACACGAGCTGGCCGCTTTGCTGGATGTGCACCTGATGCTCTTGATGGACGAAGAGCTCAACAACAGTGTGGTGCACTGGATCAAGGACCGTCTGTACAACGCCGAATGGGCGCTCACCAGCCAGCTGGAGGTCATTGGGCGTCAGTTTGATGAGATGGATGACCCGTACCTGCGCGAAAGAAAAGCCGATGTCGAGCAGGTCGCCGAGCGTGTACTGCAAAGCCTCAAAGGCACCGGTTCACTGGTGACCCAAGTCGCCCGACCTGCCCGGCCCCAGCAAGAGCTGCAGCTGGGTGACACCGATGTCCCCCTGGTATTGGTCGCACACGATCTGTCGCCTGCGGACATGTTGCAGTTCAAGCAAAGCGTTTTCACTGGTTTCGTGACCGATGTGGGTGGCAAGACCTCGCACACCGCCATCGTGGCGCGCAGCTTGGACATTCCGGCGGTGGTGGGGGCGCGCACAGCCAGCCAGCTGGTCAAGCAAGACGACTGGGTCATCATCGACGGCGATGCAGGCGTGGTCATCGTCGATCCATCACCCATCATCTTGGCCGACTACGGCTTCAAGCAGCGCCAAGGCGATCTGGAGCGTGAGCGGCTGGCCCGCTTGCGTCACACCCCGGCGGTCACCCTCGACGGTCAAAAAATCGAGTTGCTGGCCAACATCGAGATGCCCGAAGACACGGTGGCAGCCATCAATGCCGGTGCGGTGGGTGTAGGTTTGTTTCGCAGCGAATTTTTGTTCATGGGCCGTCAAGGCAACTTGCCGGGAGAAGATGAGCAATACGAGGCTTACCGCCGTGCGGTCGATGGCATGAGCGGCTTGCCCGTCACCATCCGCACGGTCGACGTGGGCGCGGACAAGCCGCTTGACGACACCCACCATGATGCTGCCCACCTGAATCCGGCACTGGGCTTGCGTGCTATCCGCTGGTGTCTGGCTGACCCCGCCATGTTTTTGACGCAGTTGCGTGCCATTTTGCGTGCGGCTGCGCACGGCAAAGTCAATCTGCTCATTCCCATGCTGGCGCATGGCAGCGAAATTCGCCAAACCATGGCCTTGATTGAGCAGGCGCGCCATGATCTGGATCGCCGTGGCGTGGCCCACGGCCCGATTCGTTTGGGGGCCATGATCGAGATTCCGGCTGCAGCTTTATCTTTGCGCCTGTTTCTCAAATACTTTGACTTTTTATCCATCGGCACCAACGATTTGATCCAGTACACCCTGGCAATCGACCGGGCTGATGAATCGGTGGCGAACCTTTACGACCCCTTGCACCCGGCCGTTTTACGGTTGATTGCCGACACCATTTCAGAGTGTCAACGACAAGGCAAAGGCGTGTCGGTGTGCGGTGAAATGGCGGGCGATGTGACCATGACCCGCTTGCTGCTGGGCCTGGGCCTGCGCAGTTTTTCCATGCACCCCTCTCAAATACTGGCGGTCAAGCACCAGGTTCTGCGCTCAGACACGGCCAAGCTGGCGCTGTGGGCTGATCAGGTGCTGGACAGCGACGATCCCGCCAGCTGCATGGCCAATTGAGTGCTCAGGACTTGGTGAGCTTGTCCTGCGTGCAGGTATCGAAATCGCTGGCGTCGTGCCGTTCGTGCAACTGTGTTTCCAAAGGCCCAATGACCCGGTTGACCATGCGCCCGCGTTGCACGGCAGGTCGTTTGGCCAGCTCATCGGCCCGGCGGTTGACGTGCTCGTACTCGTGGACCTGTAGGAATTCACCGGCCTCATACATCGTGCCTTTGGCCATGCCGCCGTACCAAGGCCAGATGGCGATGTCAGCGATGGTGTAATCGTCGCCCGCAATGAAGCGACTCTCGGCCAAACGCCGGTTCAGCACGTCCATTTCGCGCTTGACTTCCATGGCAAAGCGGTCGATGGCGTATTCAATCTTGACGGGGGCGTAGGCATAAAAATGCCCAAAGCCGCCGCCCAGATAAGGTGCGCTGCCCATTTGCCAGAACAACCATGACAGGCATTCAGCGCGTTTGGCGGGATCGGTCGGCACCAGTGCACCAAACTTTTCTGCCAAGTACAACAAGATTGAACCCGACTCGAACACCCGCACCGGTTCGGGGCCACTGCAATCCAGTAGCGCCGGTATTTTGGAGTTCGGATTCACGCTCACAAAACCGCTGCTGAACTGCTGGCCTTCCTGGATGCGGATCAGCCAGGCATCGTATTCGGCACCTGTGTGGCCCAGGGCCAGCAATTCTTCGAGCATGACGGTGACCTTGACACCATTGGGCGTGCCCAGCGAGTACAGCTGCAGCGGATGTTTTCCGCGTGGCAGTTCCTGCTCGTGTGTGGGCCCGGCGATGGGCCGGTTGATGTTGGCGAAACGCCCGCCGTTGGCCTTGTTCCAGGTCCAGATTTTGGGTGGTGTGTAAGCGCTGGAGTCGGTCATGGCGGCCTTGAATGAGGAGGTCGGGGTGTATCAGGATTTTTCGGTCAAGCTCAAATGCGCCGAATGCGCCTGCTGGTCGGCGTGGTAGCTGGAGCGCACCATCGCGCCCACTGCCGCGTGTGAAAAGCCCATTTCATAAGCTTTGGCTTCAAACATCTTGAAAGTGTCAGGGTGCACATAGCGGCGCACCGGCAGGTGGCTGTTGCTGGGCGCGAGGTACTGGCCGATGGTCAGCATCTCGATGTTGTGCGCACGCATGTCGCGCATGACGTCCAGAATTTCTTCGTCGGTTTCACCCAGGCCGACCATCAG
>JACCDG012017266.1_pt1 | contig 10865 bp, 8 predicted proteins | sample 7442471 | NCBI WGS metagenome assembly JACCDG01 (sample SAMN15323444, study PRJNA562643) | freshwater metagenome | isolation source: river surface water | place: USA:Blue River Watershed | collected 2017-08-17
ACGTAGTTACCTCGAAGAAATCCTCCGCCGCTTCGAGGGCAAGATCAACCTCACGGCGAAGGAAACCGGTCTTTCAAAAGTTACTTTAATCGACAAAATCCGCCGCTACGAGATCGACGTAAAGCGAATCAAATACGGCGCCTATACCCAGGAGAAAGCATGACCCAATACCTAGTAAACACCTTACTCCCTATCCTACTTGCGCTACTACTAGCGTCTTGCGCGAAATCCACGCCGGAGCTATCCGCGAGCTCCCAAACTGTTTCTAACCCGGGCCCCGAGGTAGCGACGGTGATGAACGACAGTACTCAATTTGAGGAAGTGCAAGTAATCCAGGCCGCCGGGTACGCGGCCCAAAGCTCGGGCCTCATCACCGAGCTCGCCGAAAAGTGCTGGCAGGGCGAAATCGAACGCCCGAAAGTGCGCGAAGCCTGTGCCCTCGCTTGGGCGGTAGGAAAGGCAGAATCACCAGAGTTCGAAACCAAGATCCGCGAGGCCGCCCTACATCCCGCTACACGCTCGCGGGCACTAGCACTCTCGTTAGTGCGGCGCCCCCACGGTACGTCCCCGCTCTCGCTCGACGAGCTTTCCCAAATCCTGCTGATCCTAGGCGACGATCCGCTTTGGGTGCGCGGCATCGCCTTGCGCGATTGGTTACGCGCCAATCCGGGGGAAGCAATCGTCAGCTCATTCCGTCTGCTGAGTTTGCTTCAGGGAAATAATAAGGAATCCCGGAGCGCGGATCCGGCCACCGTGGCGCATCTCTATTTCGTATCGCGGAAGCTCGGCTTGGCCTACGCCGACGAAATATATTCCAGCTATTGCCAGCCCACTCTCCAAGGTTTAGCCCTCGGCCGCTGCTGGCGCTTCCTTTCGGCCTTGGCCGCCCCCGACGAACGCGGCGAGGAGCAACGCGATCTCCCGGAATTGCCGATGCGCATCGATTCCGGCTGGCAATTGTTCGAGCGTAGCTTCCCGGAGCGCGCCATCGTTTTAAAACCCCTTCTCTAAAACACCACCAGGAGTTCTCCCATGAAATTTTCCCTCTTAATCTCTGTTCTTCTTCCGCTATCTGCGCTCGCCGAGCGCCCCGAAATTGCCGGCCGGCCCGAGCACGGCCCACCCCCGCGCTCTTGCAACTACGGCGCGGTGAATGAATGCGTGGCGCGAAACCAATCCGTGCGTGATGAGCGTCGCCGTTCCGCGGAGCAAACTCTGCCGCGCGTGCAGGCCCTCGCTCGGCAAACGGAAGATCTGACTCGCGTGCGCGATAAGCTCGCGCAGCAAATGGCCGTGAACGAATCCGAAATGAGTTCGCTACGAGAGGAAATTGAATTCGGCACGCGCTCGCGCGAAGAAAACTCCACACTCCCGTTCGAGAATTTTCCTTCGCTCGAAAGTTTTTTTTCGCTCCATCCACTGCAAAAATCTTGGTCAGATCGTTACCCGGAAGAGCGAAAGCAAAAGTTGACCGTACGTCTTCAGGAGATTACTCGCGAACAAGCCCGATGGAAGAAGGATTCGGATGAATTCGCCGGAAGTTTCGCGCGCTTGCATAGCGAACTTCAATCAGTGACCAATGACTATAATAACCTGGTGGCGCAAGTTGGCCAACACGATGCTATGTGCAACGGGGGATGCGCAAGATCGATTTGCCCCGGGTATTAGAAGTCAAACTCGTGCAAAAAGTAGCAGGTAAATAGCGCTAGCAACCCCGCGAAGCTACTCAAGTAATATCTTCTCAAGCCCTCTCGATTCCACTCCGAAGAGCATTCATAAGCGCTACTGCTTGTGGGAGTGGAAATGAACGCAAAAGAACTGACCAAGCTGAAGAAAATTTTGGTTACCGAGAGGGCGCGGCTGCTCAATACCGCCGCTTCTTCGCGCAAGACCGAGTTTGCGATCCAAACCGACGACCTCGCCGACGAGGCCGATCTCACCAGCGTAGAACTTTCCCAAGGCGTAGTCTTCACCCTTCGCGAGAAGGAACAGAAGACCCTCGCCGAGATTGATGAAGCTCTCCAAAGAATGGAAGAAGGCACTTACGGCTGCTGCGAAGAGTGTGACGAGCAGATCGGGGCGAAACGGTTGGAAATCTTTCCTACGGCTCGCCTTTGCATTACGCACCAGGAAGAAGAAGAGAAGAAGAAAAAGTTCTATGCCGCGTGAGTGATGGCTGTTGGTGGTTGTTAAGGCTGAGTATCTGATTCCTGAAACTTTGGAGACACTATGGTAACGAATTACGAAGGCGAGCAAATCCAGATCCCGGAAAATCTGCCGATGCTTCCGGTGCGGGATATCGTGATCTTCCCCTTCATGATCCTTCCTCTCTTTGTAGGCCGTGATTCCTCGATCAAAGCGGTGGAGGAAGCCCTGGCGCGCAACGACCGCCTGATCTTTCTCTCTTCGCAGAAGAATACCGCCGACGAATTCCCCCAACCCGAAGGCATCTACAGCGTAGGCACGATTGCGATGATCATGCGCATGCGCAAGCTGCCCGATGGCCGGATCAAGATCCTCGCCCAGGGCCTCACCAAAGCCCGCACCCGCGATTTCAGCCAGAGCGAACCCTTCTACCGCGTGAACATCGAGAAGATCGACGAGAAGGTGCTCGACGGCAAAGATATCCTCGAAGCCGAAGCCTTGATGCGCAACGTGCGCGAGAACCTCGAAAAGGTAATCTCGCTCGGAAAAGTTCTCTCCCCCGATATCCTCATGGTGCTCGACGACGTGAGCGATCCGGGACGCCTGGCCGATCTCGTGGCCTCGAACCTCGGCCTCAAAATGGCTGAAGCCCAAACGCTTCTGGAAACCTTTGATGCTCTCGCCCGTATCCGCAATGTGAACGAGATCCTCATGCGCGAGCTCGAAGTGCTCGCCATGCAAGCTAAGATCCGCTCGCAAGCGAAAGACGAGATGACGAAATCGCAGAAGGAATACTTCCTCCGCGAACAGATCCGCGCCATCAAGAACGAACTCGGCGACGGCGACAACAAAGGCGAAGAGATCCAAGAGCTCCGCCAAAAAGTTCTCGATGCCAAGATGCCCGAAGAGAATGAGCTCGAAGTGCTCAAGCAACTCGGCCGCCTGGAGCGCATGCACCCTGATTCTTCCGAAGCCTCGATCCTCCGCTCGTACCTAGAGCTCGTGGTAGAGCTTCCCTGGAACAAAGGTTCCGAAGACAACCTCGACCTCAAGCACGCCAAAAAGATCCTCGACGAAGATCACTTCGACCTTCAGAAGATCAAAGAGCGCTGCCTAGAGTTCCTGGCCGTGCGTAAGCTCAATAAGAGCATGAAAGGCCCGATCCTTTGCTTCTCCGGCCCCCCCGGCGTGGGTAAAACCTCGCTCGGCCGCTCGATCGCCCGCGCTTTGGGTCGCGAATTCCTTCGCATCTCCCTCGGCGGCGTGAAAGACGAAGCCGAAATCCGTGGCCACCGCCGCACTTACGTGGGCGCGATGCCCGGCAAGATCATTCAAGGCTTGAAACAGGTGAAGAGCAAGAACCCGATCCTCATGCTCGACGAGATCGACAAGCTCGGCAACGATTTCCGCGGCGACCCTTCGGCAGCCTTGCTGGAAGTGCTCGATCCGGAACAGAACAATACGTTCCGCGACCACTACCTGAACCTGCCCTTCGACCTTTCGAACGTGATGTTCCTAGCCACGGCTAACGTGCTCGAGACCATCCCGCCCGCTCTCCGTGACCGTATGGAGATCATCCAGCTCTCGGGCTATACCGAAGACGAGAAGCTCAAGATCGCCAAGCAGTACCTGCTGCCCAAGCAAATCAAGGAGAACGGCATCAACGACAAGCAGATTGAAGTGACCGACGCCGGCCTCGTATACACGATCGAGAACTATACCCGGGAAGCGGGCTTGCGTAACCTAGAGCGCTTGATTGGAACACTCTGCCGCAAGGTGGCCCGCAAGGTAGCCGAAGGCGAGAAGGAAAAAACCAAAGTTACGCCCGAAGTGGTGGCGAAGTTCCTCGGCCCCGCGATGTACAGCCGCGAAGACCAGCAGGACCGCGACGAAGTGGGAATCTCCACCGGATTGGCTTGGACCCAAGCCGGCGGCGAGATCCTCTACATCGAAACTTCGATGAGCAAAGGCAAGGGAGGGGTAACGCTCACCGGCCAAATGGGCGACGTGATGAAAGAAAGCGCCAGCACGGCGTGGAGCTATATCCGCGGTAACGGCCACCGTTACGGGGTAGACGACAAAGCCTGCGCCGAACACGACGTGCACCTGCACATCCCCGCCGGCGCGATCCCGAAAGACGGTCCCTCGGCTGGTATCGCGATGGCGACCGCTATCGTAAGTCGCCTCACGGGGAATCCGGTTCGCCGCGACTTCGCGATGACCGGCGAAATGACTCTCACCGGAAAAGTTCTGCCGATCGGTGGATTGAAGGAGAAGGCTCTCGCGGCTATGCGCCACGGGATCACCAAGATCATCATCCCCTGGAAAAACCAGAAAGACCTCGAAGACATCGCCGAAGAATACCGCAACAAGCTGGAATTCTTCCCGGTGAAGCATATCGACGAAGTACTGCAATTCGCCCTGGCGAATACGGCGGCTCCTTCGAAGAAAGAGAAGAAGGGCTCGGGCGGCGGCGCCCGCTCCCGTGATAGAATGTCGGCCAGCGAACGCGCGGCTTAAGTTCGCCTAAAAAAATCGCCGGATCTCCTCGCGGAGGTTCGGCGATTTATTTTTTGTGCCGGCTATTCACCCGCTCCTCATCTAGCGCCACGAAAGCCGAGCGGGGCCCGATCTCCAGGCGCAAAACACGATTCGGATCTACGGTAGCACAGTCGGTTTGCGGATCGTCGGCCGCGAGGTTGCAATAGCGTCCGGGCCGCAGCTGCGTGTTTATTTCCAACTTCTGCGCACGGTCCTCGAGTGAAATCACCACGTGTCCAGCGTCTCCACGACCAAAGGTTAAGGTAGAATGCGTGGGCGCCCAGATTTGCGTGGGCCCGAAAATTTTATCCGTGCGATTACGGAAATCCACGAGCGCGCGTAGCCAGGAACCGCGGTGCACGCAGGTCCAGGGAGCCACGCAGTTGCCACCCACCAGTGGGCTCGCTACCCTACCCTGGAAATCGAGGGGCGGACCGCGATCAAAATCGGAAAAATCGTAACCGGAATAAATGGCGGGATAGCCGTAGGGCCAGGTGAGCAGAAAAACCGTACCCAACCGATGGAGCGTGCGATCGCGACGATGAGCTAGCAGGTTCTCGGAATCCGGCCGACGCTCAAGATCATGATTCTCGAGGAATACGCTCGCATCGTTCGTACCGATTCCCGTACGGCCGGCGAGGCCCGGCAGGCGCGCGAGATCGCGCTGGGCAAAGGCATCGCCTAGCATATACGCATAGGCAAAGTTATTGATATCTCCCACCGGCAGATAATCTTGGACGCGAATCGGCTCACCCGGGCTCACGATCAGCTCGAGCACACGGTAGTTCGGGCGGGGCAGGCGCCCGAAAATGCCCTGGAGGTCCCGGGGCGAAATATGTTTGGCGGCGTCCACGCGAAAACCCCGGATGCCGAGATCCATGAGGCGATTAAGGTAGAAAGCCTGGCGGCCCTGCACGAAATCCGAGCCGGTGTTTAGATCCGACATTCCGAGCAACTCGCAGTTTTGCAGCTCAAAGAGATCCGTGAAATCACGGAGGCCGTCGTCGCCATTTCGGCCGCAATGGTGAAAATCGTTATAGCCCCAGAGCCCCTCATATTCGTAATGAGAAAAATGCGAGCCCGCGAAACCCACGCCGGAGGGAAGCGAGTTCATATGGTTGAGCACTACGTCGGCGTAAATGTCTACACCCGCGCGGGCGCAGCGCTTCACCATGGAAACCAGCTCGGCCTGAGTGCCCGAACGAGATTCCAGGCGGTAGCTCGCCGGCTGGTAACGCTCCCACCAAGGTGCGCCCGGCACCACCACGTGTTCTTGCGGGGGAGAAATCTGCACGGCGGAATATCCGGCAGGGCCGAGCTCGCGCTCGCATTCCTCCGCCACCGCGTTCCAGGGCCAGTTGAAGAGCTGCACCATCACCGTGCGCGGCGAGGACGCAAAAGCCGAAGCCGAAAGAAAAAAGAAAAAGAAAAAGAAAAATTTCATCGTACCTCCACCGCCTGACCCGATTGGGCGTCGAAAAAACGCACCGAATCCGGGGCCCAGGAAACCTGCGCCCCCGCTCGCAATTCCGGAGCTTGCGTGTTCGGCAAAAGCGCCATCACCGGGCTGCCTTCTTTCAATTTGAGGTGCACGAGCACGTGCGAGCCCATGTTCTCCACGAGCTCTACCGAGGCCGCCGCGCCGCCCTCCCCTAGACGAACCGATTCCGGACGGATTCCCGCCACCAAATCGCCGGAACGTCCCGCCAAGGACCCCGGGAGGAAATTCATTTCGGGGCTGCCGATGAATCCCGCCACAAAACGGTTTGCGGGCTTAAGGTATACCTCGCTCGGCGTGCCGATCTGCTGGAGCCTACCGCCCTGAAGCACGGCGATACGGTCTCCCATCGTGGTGGCTTCGGTTTGGTCGTGGGTCACGAAAATAGAAGTAACCCCGAGGCGCTGCTGGAGCTTGCGAATCTCGGCGCGCATCTGGCTGCGCAAGTGAGCGTCGAGATTGGAGAGGGGCTCATCGAAAAGAAATACTTTGGGCTTGCGCACGAGGGCTCGGCCGAGCGCCACGCGCTGGCGTTGTCCGCCCGAAAGGTGCTTGGGTTTACGGTCGAGGAGTTTTCCGAGCTGGAGTAGCGAAGCCGCTTCTTCCACGCGGGATTTAATTTCTTCCTCGCTGAACTTACGAGATACGCGCAGACCAAAAGCCATGTTTTCGAAAACGTTCATGTGCGGATAAAGCGCGTAGCTCTGGAAAACCATGGCGATGTCGCGGTCTTTGGGCTCAAGCCCGCGCACGCTCCGGCCCGCGATGCGGATATCGCCCGCGGTGGGCTCGTCGAGGCCCGCGATCATCTTCAGCACGGTGCTCTTTCCGCAGCCCGAAGGCCCCACGAGCACGAGCAACTCCCCCTCGCGCACCTCGAGGCTGAGGTTTTCGAGGATCATGTGTTGTCCGTATTTTTTGCCGAGGCCCTGAAGCTCGAGAAAAGCACTCATCCCTTTACGCTCCCTAAAGTCAAACCGCTCACGAGAAAACGCGTGAGGAAAAGAAAAACGACGATCACCGGCACGCTTACCACCAACGCTCCCGCGGCGTAGAGGCCCCACTGCGTGGCGAGACTCGCCTGAAAAGTACGCAGGCCAAGCGGCAAGGTATACATCTCGGGATCCTGGATCACGATCGCGGCCACCGCGTATTCGCTCCAGGCTCCCAAGAAGCTGAATAACGCCGTAACCGCGAGCGCCGGGAGTGATAGCGGCAGGATCACTTTCCAGTAGGCGAGATAGGGGCCGCAACCGTCGATGCGGGCGGCGTCTTCAAGCTCGCGCGGTACGGTATCGAAAAAGCTTTTCATCTGCCAGATGCAGAAGGGCAGCGCAGTGGAAGAATAGATCACGAAAAGGCCGAGGTAGGAATCGATGAGCTTGAGCCGCGCGAGCAGGATGAAGAAAGGGAGCAACAGCATCGTGGCGGGGAAACTCTGGGTTACGAGCAACGTGAGCAGGGCCGTGCGCTTGCCGCGGAACTCAAAGCGCGAAAGCGCATAGCCCGATACCGATGCGAGCGCCACGCCCGAAAGAGTTACCGCCACGCTCACCACCGCGGAATTGCGCATCCAGAGCAAAAAGTCCGTGCCCGCGAAAAGATCACGAAAGTTCTGGAGGCTCGCGTTGGCCGGAAAAACCGAGAGGGTGCGCAGGGAGAAAGCGTTATCTGGGCGTAGGGCTACGCCGAGCACGTAGAGCACGGGGTACACCGCGATCAGCGAAGCGAAAGAAAGCAGGGAAACGGAAATAATTTTTTTCTGCATTAGTACGCCGCCTCGTGCGCTTTTGATTTATGCACCGAAAACAAAGTTACCGCCGCGAGGCCGAAAAAAATCAAGAGCGAGAGCGCGGCTCCGTAAGCGTAGCGGTACTGGCTGAAAGCCGCTTTGTACACGTAGCTCACGAGAATATGAGTTTGGTCGGCCGGCTCCCCGCCATTGCTTACGAGCCAGATCACGTTGAGATTATTGAAGGTCCACACCGCGCCGAGCACGGCGGCCGGAAACATCACGGGCAGCAACAGCGGCACGGTGATCACGCGGAACCTCTGCCAGGCATTGGCCCCGTCTACGCGCGCTGCCTCGTAGAGATCGCGCGGGATGGCCTGCAGTCCCCCGAGTGCCACCACCATCATGAAGGGGAAGCCGAGCCAAACATTCGTGAGCACGCAGGCCGAGAATGCCTCCCAGGGCCGCGAAAGCCACTGCACGGGAGAAAGCGAAAGGAAACGCTCGAGGGCGAGATTGATCGGCCCGTACTCCTGGTGGAACATATAACGCCAGGAAAGCGCCGTGATGTACTGGGGAACGGCCCAGGGAATGATAAGGAGCGTGCGAAATAGCGGGCGCGCGGGGATCGCCCGGTTGAGCAGCAGCGCTAGCGCCACGCCGATCGTAACGTGGAAGAAGAGATTGGCGGCCGTCCACAAAATCGTTTTCCCGAGCACACCGTAGACCACGGGATCCGTGAGCACTTGGCCGTAGTGCTGGAAGCCCACGATGCTCCATTCGCGGAAAGTGTGGAGGGTGAAGTTAGAAACGGAGATCGCCACGTTGTAGAAAAAGGGAAAGAGAATTACGAGGAGGATTGTTACCAGGCCGGGCAGCAGAAACACGTAGGCCACGCGATCCTTGCCGCGCAGCCCGATCGCGATGCGGCGGGCGGCGCGGAGTACGAAATAGAGGGCCGCTACTCCCGCCATGAATAGTACGATCCGCACCACTTCCGCCTGCTTACCCGGCTGGATCACTTCGTTCATGGCGCGGATTTGCTCTTCGGCTTTAGCCTGCGCTTGCGCCGCGGCGGCCTCGGGCGTGATCGATCCACCGAGCAGGCTCTGGTAGGGCCCGCGTAGGGCGTCCCACACGGCGCGGAGCTCGGGCACCACCGGCAAGGGCGAGCCCTTTTCGAGGATCGGCACCGAAGCGCTGAGGAGCGCATCGTCCCTCACCGAGGGGAGGGCGCGCACACTGAAGCGCGAAGGTAGGGCACTCACCTCCTCCGCGAAATGTCTCTGCGTTTCCTCGCTCGTGAGGTAACGGAGCAGCGCGAGGGCCAGCTCCTTCTCTTCGCCCGTAGCGTTAGCATTGAGCGAATACCCCTTAGTACCCACCAGCGGGCTCGGCCAAAGTTTGGTGCCGCTCACCTGCGGGAGCGGCGCGATGCCGAAATCCATTTTCGCCGTTCGGTAATCGCCCCACGACCAGTCTCCGTTCACGATCATCGCCGCTTTGCCGTCTTTGAAGAGCGCGTTCGCGGTTTCGTAATCGCTTTCTTTGGGCATGATCTTGTAGCGATCGCGTAAATCGCGCACGAAGGCGAACGCCGCGCGCACGGCCTCGGTGTTCAGGTGGGGACGGGAATCCACGAAAAACTTTCCGCCGAAACCGGCGATCCAGGGCACGAAGAAGAAAGGCTCCGTGAAATTCCAGGCCAGTCCATATTGGTCGATGCGACCATCGCCGTTCGTATCCTGCGTGAGGGTTTGTCCGAGGAGGATGAGCTCGTCGGTACTGGCCGGCGGCCGGGATACGAGTTTTTTATTGTAGAGCAACATGAGGTGGTTTCCCACCCCATCACCGATCGCGTAGAGACGATCGCGAAAACGCACTTGGGCCGCCGGATCGAAATCTCGGAGCTCCTCGGATTTGAGCTCTTGGTCGAGGGGGGCGATCAAACCCATCGTGGCCAGCGGCCCCACTTGATCGCTCGGCCCGTAGATCAGCGCGGGACCGCTACCGCCGAGCGCGGCGGCCTGAAAAGACGAACGCAGCTCTTCCGTTTCGCGGTAGGTAAGCACCACGCGCACCCCCGGATGTTCTTTCTCGAAGCGGCGCGCGGCTCCGGCCAATACCTGCCGGTAGGAATAGATCATCTGGTGCCAGACGTGTATTTTCTTTTCCTGCGCGAACACCGGCTCCGCGCGGAGCAAGAGGAGGGAAAGCCATAGCATCATGGGCGCTCGCCCCACACGCTGATGGAACGCGGCGGTAAACGCAGCTGCGGCACCGGCGCGAAACGGCTATCCCCTTTGCCGTAGAGGCGTACGAGCGGGCCGTTCCCGAGCGAGAGGTGCGGGAATACGACCACCTCATTCGTCGCGTTCGCACCCACTAGTAAACGGCTCCATTGGGGATCGAGATCGCGCCCGTCGGCGTCTTCATCGCGGATTTCCATCACGATCAGGCCCGGAGGCTGCATGGGACCAAGCTCGGTTTCCAGAAAACGCACGCGCGCCTGCACTTCGGCGCCGGTGCGCAGGCGAAAAAGCGGAGAGCTAAGGCGAACCTTTAGCATCGCCAAAAACTCTTCGCGGGCGCGGTGGATTTCATTCGGACCCGCCGAAAGCGCCGGGTCCGCCAGGCGCGGCCGCCAGAAAGGCCAATCGTCGGGGTTGCTGAAGCTGGGCGGCAGCCCCAAGCCCCAGCCGTTTCGATTCATGCCCCAATCGAGGCGATTGAACCAATCGCCGGAATCGTAGCTGTTCTGGTCGCCGCTCTTAGAGCGCAGAATTTCCGAGCCCGCGTCGAAGAAAGGCGTGCCCTGAGCGAAGGCCACGAGGCCGAGCGCCAACAATTGCCGATCCACTCTTTCCGCGAGCGGCGCGGTTTCCGGATCGCGGCTCTTCGCGCGGAAAGGCAGCTTGGCCTGAAGCGCGTCCCAGAGAGTATACCCAT
>JACCDG010069828.1_pt1 | contig 10861 bp, 12 predicted proteins | sample 7442471 | NCBI WGS metagenome assembly JACCDG01 (sample SAMN15323444, study PRJNA562643) | freshwater metagenome | isolation source: river surface water | place: USA:Blue River Watershed | collected 2017-08-17
GCTTTTTCTACCCGCCTTTCTACAAAATTATTCAGCTAACCCTTAAGCACGAAAAAGAAGAAGTAGTGCACGAAGGCGCCCAATTTCTAGCCGACCAACTGCGCGAAGTCTTCAAAGAACGCGTCCTTGGCCCTGAGTTCCCGATCATCAAACGCATTCAAAATAAATTTCTCAAAGAAATCAAGCTCAAAATCGAACGCGGCGCTCCCGACAAAAAAGTCAAGGCCAAAATCTTACAAGACCTCGACGTTTTTTATCAAAACGTCCGCTATAAAGGCATTCAGATTAGTATTGATGTGGATCCGATGTAAGCTACTTTGCTAAGCCATACTTTTCTATAAGCAACTCATTGAGCGTACGCACCATGGCGTTATCTTTCTCTAAATCAAACATCCGCTGATTTACGGCCTGATGCGTAAAACTGAACAGGAGAAAAAAATCATAATTCAAAACCTCTGAAATCACACTAAGCAAATCGGTGTCTATTGAGCTGCGTGTCAAGATTGAATAAACATTCCCCCTCGACTTATTGATCTTCTTGGCAAATTCCGTAACCGAAATATCACTCTGATCCAGCACTCTCTTGATTTCCTGACCAATATGCACTTCGCCCATAGCGCAAAATTGCTGAATGCCTGGCTTATTTTCTTATACATTACGCTTATATTTTAGTACATTTTTGTCTAATTTTATTGTACATTTGAAATAATCTTGAAAATTTTAAAATTAAACTAATGAATCTTTTTACAAAACTTGCCTTCTCAAGTGCATTAGCACTCGGCGTATTCAGCTGCGCAAAACCTGGATGTACTGATCCAGATGCTATTAACTATAATCCATCTGCAAAAAAAGACGACTACTCTTGTGTCTACAAAGAAAAACTCATTTTTTGGCAAGATCTTGCTACTTCCCAACTCGTGCAGAACGCGGGAATCACTGGTTTATATATCTATGTAGACGGTCAACTTGTTGGATCTACTCTTGCAACGAACTACTGGACTGGACAACCAAGCTGTGAACAATCTGGAAATGTTAATACAGAAATAGATATGGGCTCACTAGATAGCAAACTCATCGAGTATGAAATCAAAGACAATAATGGAAATGTACTCGTCTCTGATTTTTACATCATGACAGCCGGTGATTGCAATTTCATTCAGATGTAGTGGTTCGCGACAAATTATTTACAACAACAATGAAATGAAAAATTGAATGAATTTATATTCTTCAGCACATAAATAAGTCAAATCACAAAAATTTAACACATTAGAATTTATGAAATCGATAACATCATTTATAGTAGGCATTTCAAGTGTACTACTACTTAATTCCTGTATGATTAATAAAGATTTGCAGCCTTCAAATGAAACAGTAAAACTGAAAGCATCAAGAAATATTTGGTCAAAACCAACAAATGTTGAAGATGTCAATGCAAATGAGGTTACATATGAATTTCAAGGTTTACGTAGTAATGTTTCTATTTCTCACGAACCAGAACAATCTCAATCAACTGAAGATAACATTGACTTTGTTGAAAACTCACTAATAGAAAGCGACATTAACAATGAGCCAACAATTAATGAAGATGTGTCGGAATGTGATTTTATCATTTGTAAAAATGGTGATGAAATCGAGGCTAAGGTTCTTGAAATTGGTGAGAATGAGATAAAATATAAAAAATGTAATAATACTGAAGGACCTACTATATCTATTCGAAGCTCAGAGGTAGTGATGATAAAGTATCCAAATGGAACAAAAGACATAATTAAAAATTCTAATAGTACTTCAACAAGCATTACAATAACGAAAGGACAAAATAATTCTGATTCGGGTAAAAGTCAAATTGTAGCGGTCATTCTTTGTTTCTTTCTTGGTGGATTGGGTATACACCGATTTTACCTAGGTTATACTGGGATTGGCATTTTAATGCTTTTAACCGGTGGACTTTTTGGAATTCTATGGCTTATTGATTTCATTCGATTACTTACAGGAAGCCTAAAACCTGGAAAAGGCGAATACAATGATTCATTTTGACATTTTTTTGACTAGAGAATAATTATCATTGTTGTTTTTCGAAAGTTTGATTAGAAAAAGGAACCACACGGTTCCTTTTTTTTGCGTGTTTTTCGGATAAAAAGAGTTGTTTGGAATTAATCGTTATTTTTAAACAAAACATTATCAACCTCTTCAATCCATCAACACATGAAAAACATTACACTCATATTAGCTGCCTTCATTTTATTTCTTGGTTCTTGTACCATTCAGAAAAGGGTTTATCGACCTGGTTTTACGGTTGAATGGAAAGGCGATAAATTTCAAGCGACAGAGACAGAAGGATTAGCGGAAGAGAACTTGACCATTACAAGCGTCGAAAATAAGGCGGAGAAATCAGATTTATCTAGAAATGATCAAGTCGATTCTAAAGAGATTGAGCTTGCTCAGCCAGTTGCACAAAGTACTTTAGCTTCAAATGTGGTGGTTGGCACTAATGAAAAGCAACAAGAAAAAGCTTTGGCTGCAGTTGCCAAACCAGTCTCAAAAAAGGGGAAGAAGGATACGCAGTTTGCTGCAGGAAATGCTTTTGAAGAACAAGCTTCAATTGGTGCTGACGACGAAGGCAACGGCGCACTAACAGGGATTGGTTGGGTATTCATTATTATCGGCATTCTGATACTCGTCTTTGCGAGTATTCTTGTGGGCATTTTATTGATGCTCGTCGGTCTTTTGTTCTTTGTGGTGGGTAAGAATAATTAACAACGATATTTTTAGACATAAAAAAAGGAACCTCTCGGTTCCTTTTTTTTTACAATTTTAATACATTCGATTGTTCAGCACTCAACCAAGAACGTATAGAGCAACTTAACTTTGGACGTTATGCAGGAACTATCCTAAAATTGAAAAATGAATTTCGATGTCGCTACTTTATCCGAAATAATAGAAAATATTTTACGTTTTAATAGAATGTCAGAGAATCACCCTTCGCGAGATCAGGGCGGCAAGCTATTAGATAAAAAAATGGGGCATATTGCAACAACTTTAGATGAACAAGTTGAAATTCTTCGTTCAAGAGGAATGGAGCTTGATCTTCCTACAGAAAAAGTAAAAGAAATTTTAGGTGATATTGGTTACTATCGACTGGGCTTTTACTGGCACCCATTTGAAATTGATAGTCAACACAATTTCCGCCCCGGAACATAGTTTTCGGAGTGTGTAGAACTATACTATTTTGACAATGATCTACGTCAAATCTTGGTCCGATACACAAACAGAATTGAAATCAACTTCAGTACAAAACTTGTGTATGAAGGCTCTTCAAAATTTAAAAATGATCCTAAATGGTTCATTAACACAAGTAGAGTTCATGGAAAATACGTTTCAGGTTTTATTGTCATCTACAATAAATTGAAAGAAGACAATAAATTTTTGAAACGACATCACACAAAATATCCATATCACAAAGTTGCACCCGCTTGGAAAACAATAGAATTTTTATCTTTTGGTTCAGTATTTAATTTATACAAGGCACTCAAGGATGAAGAATTAAAGAAATTAATTGCAGCACATTATGGAATAAAGAAATTTGAAAAGCTTCAAAATTATCTTGGTACAACATTATTTATAAGGAATTCATGCGCCCATGGAGCTGTAATATTTGATTTACATACACCTTTAGAAATTGAAAAACTACCATTCATACAGTTTAATAACGATGACCGTCATTCTCTAGATAGTGTAATGAAAATCATTCATTTTCTACTTTTAAAGATTTCCGCTAATAGAGCCTCAGATTTTATTGATGACGTCGATTCATTAGTGAGAAAACGGATAAGGAGTACCACTGTAATGGATGTAGTAAAAGAAAAAATGAATTACGTTTCAACGCTTAAAAATGTGAAAAGTTGATTTGATCCATTAAAAACTTTGAACAACAATAAAATTAATTTACTTTTGTACTAGTGCCAAGTTAGCCATTGGCGTTAATGCTGCACTTAAAAATACTTTATAGAAACCTGGACTAGTTCCGGGTTTTGTTTTTTATAAAACATGAATTACCCAAAACAAAAAAGGAACCTCGCGGTTCCTTTTTTTATTTATCCTAAGTAGCTTTTCAGTACTTTATTTTTGTTGGTGTGTTTGAGGCGGCGGATGGCCTTCTCTTTGATCTGGCGAACGCGCTCACGGGTGAGTTCGAATTTGTCGCCAATTTCTTCTAAGGAAAGCGGCGCTTTGCCATCTAAGCCGTAGAACATGCTGATCACTTCGCTTTCACGCGGGGTGAGGCTCGTGAGGGATCGGCGGATGTCTGAGCGCAAAGACTCTAGGGTTAGGCTGGCTTCTGGACCAGGGAGTGAGTCGCCTTGCATGACGTCGTACATGGTTGAAGTGGAGTCGTCGCCTTCAATTAAAGGTGCGTCCATGGAAATGTGACGGCCATTTTGAGAAAGTGTTTGCTTTACTTCTTCTGGCGTGACATTCAAGAACTCAGCAAGTTCGTCTGCAGAAGGCGGACGCTCAAATTTTTGTTCGAGCTCTGAGTAGGCACGGTTGATTTTGTTGATGTTGCCAATTTTGTTCAAAGGCAAACGCACGATGCGCGCTTGTTCGGCCAAAGCCTGAAGAATAGACTGACGGATCCACCAAACGGCGTAAGAAATGAATTTAAAACCACGAGTTTCATCGAAACGCTCAGCGGCTTTGATCAGGCCTAAGTTTCCTTCGTTGATCAGGTCTGGCAAGGCCAATCCTTGATTTTGGTACTGCTTAGCTACGGACACAACAAAGCGCAAGTTGGCTTTGGTGAGGCGCTCTAACGCAACGCGGTCTCCGGCTTTGATCTTGCGGGCGAGCTCTACCTCTTCATCAGCGGTAATGAGGTCGACGCGACCAATTTCTTGTAAATACTTGTCTAACGATGCGGTCTCTCTGTTGGTGACCTGTTTTGCGATTTTTAACTGCCTCATATTTTCTAATTGCCTTCCTTTGTACTGATAAAATGCAGAAAGGTTCGACTTGAACGCACTTTTTTTTGCTGCGTTACAAAGTTTTGAGCCAAAGCCCTGTTTTACTGCATATTTTACGGAGTTGAATGAAGATTTTTTTGGGTCTCGGAAGAAATTTCGACCTCTTGATATGGCTCTGTATATACCTAACCCCTGAAAACGCGTTTGGTTCATATGGATTTTTACCTTTCTAAACGCTACTGTCGGGAATGTGCGGTGCTGCTCAAAGGGCGCAGCGATCAAAAATTTTGTACTGACCAATGCCGCAACCAATACAACAACCGCAACTATGCCCAGAAATTGGCCGTGCAAAGACAAGTCAATCGGATTTTAGTGCAAAACCAACAAATTTTGGCACACTTGCTCACGATTGAAAAGAAACGACGTGTCGAGGAAGTCGAGCTACTCATCCGGGGTTATAATTTTCAATTTCAAACGCACACCAAAAGGGCAAAAAATGGAGAGTGCTATATTTTTTGTTATGATTTTGGTTACCTTCGACTCTCTAGCAACCTGATCTATATTGTTCAGGGTTCATGTTAAGTATCAACAAATAGCAATGGAGCGAAATACTTATATAGGTGCCCAACAACGCACAGCACTTTACGAATTGACACAAACAGAAAATGCCCAAGAATTAATTGTGTTTGTACACGGATTCATGGGTTTCATGGACTGGGGCGCCTGGCATTTGGTACGCGATTTTTACAACCAGGCCGGATACGACTTCTGCCGCTTCAACCTCAGCCACAATGGCACCAGTATAGACCAACCAACAGTATTTGTCGATCTGGAGGCTTTTGGTCAAAATACGTATGCATTCGAAGTGTTTGATACACTAAGCCTGATAAATCAATTAGAAGCGACACACCGAACTTGGGAGCGCATTCACCTGATTGGGCACTCCAGAGGAGGTGGCACCGCTATTTTAGCCAGCCAACACTGGAGCTTTCAGTCTGCACTTGGAAAGGTCTGTACTTGGGCCGGCATTTGTGATATCGCCCGACGCTTTCCGACAGGGGCTGAACTGCTCGATTGGGAAAAAACAGGAACTAGATTTATAAAAAATGGCCGAACCAATCAAAATTTACCTCAACAATTTGGTTTGTATACCGATTTCTTAGCCAATCGTGAAAAACTGGACATCCTCAAGGCCGCACAAATTCTTTCAGAAAAGCTATATGTTTTTCATGGCGACGAAGACCTTTCAGTACCGCTCACAGAAGCATTTGAATTGGCCGGAGTTTCGGGGACAGCAGTAATGGAAATAGCCGGAGCTGACCATGTTTTTGGTGCCACTCATCCGTGGAACAAGCAACAGATGCCTGAGCAATTAATGGCGTTGTGTCAAAAAACTATGAAATGTTTATAAACGAAAAAAGCCAGTAAAACTACTGGCTTTTTGTTTGGGAGGAAGACGGGTCTCGAACCCGCGACCTTCGGAACCACAATCCGACGCTCTAACCAACTGAGCTACAACCTCCATTTTTGGTGGGTGCAAATATACAAAATCTTCTTGATATTTTAAAACGTGCTTTTTGAATTTTGCAAATATGCTATACCTACCTTTGCAGCGTATTTACGCAACACTTCTCTACAAATGCATTCACACGAACTCTTTACTCCTGAACTCTTGGCGCAAGCCATGGACTACAATGGCTATATGCAGCTTACAGAACAACTTGTGGCAGAAGGCCGCACAAGTGGGCCCAATCAGAGCGCACCATATGTGCACTACACCAAACTGAATCAGCAACGCATGAAGCGCCTGAACAAAACGGTAGAAGTTCCTGCTGCGTTGCAAGAATTACTGCAAGCAAAAGTTAAGAACTGGACATGGTGGGTACTTACAGAACCTTGGTGCGGAGATGCCGCGCAGTGTGTGCCGGTTATTGAAAAATTAGCCTTGGCTGTGAGTGGCATACAAACACTGTACATTTTGCGCGACGAACACCTAACGGTAATGGACGCTTACCTCACTAATGGTGGCAGAGCGATTCCGAAATTGATTTGTCTCGATGAAAAAGGAGCAGAAGTATTTACTTGGGGCCCTCGCCCTGCCGTCATTCAAGAAGTAATGAACCGCTTGAAGGCCGACGGCGTGACCGAAATTTCAGAAATTGTAGAGGCCATTCAGAAAGCATATAACGACGACAAACAAAACGGAATTTACCAAGAATTCGAAGCGCTGCTTCAACAATTGTAGTTGAAACATACACCATAAAAAAAGGGGCTCCAGTAGGAGCCCCTTTTTTGAATCAATTCATTTGAAAATTAAAGCGTGCCGCGGTTCTCTTGCTCGCGCTCAATAGCTTCGAACAAAGCCTTGAAATTGCCCTTACCAAAAGATTGTGCACCTTTTCGTTGAATGATTTCAAAGAACATAGTGGGGCGATCTACTACTGGTTTGGTAAACAACTGCAGCAAATAACCTTCGTCGTCGCGGTCAATAAGGATGCCATGCGACTTCAAAAGCTCGACATCTTCGTCTATCTGACCCACGCGCTCCAATAAATCTTCGTAATACGTTTCGGGAACATACAAAAACTCTACGCCGCGGTCGCGCATGGCAGAAACAGTTTCTACGATATTGTTTGTGGCAACTGCAATATGTTGCACGCCCGGACCATTGTAGAAGTCGATGTATTCTTCGATTTGTGATTTTTTCTTGCCCTCTGCTGGTTCGTTGATTGGGAATTTGATACGGCCGTTACCGTTAGACATCACTTTAGACATCAGGGCGGTGTAATCGGTAGAAATGTCGTTGTCGTCGAAAGAGACAATTTGGGCAAAGCCCATGACTTTTCCGTAAAACTCCACCCAGTCGTTCATTTCATTCCAGCCTACGTTGCCCACCATGTGGTCGATGAATTTGAGGCCTACCGGCGCCGGGTTGTAATGGGACTCCCATTTTTTATATCCTGGCAAGAAAATGCCGTTATAGCTATGGCGCTCCACAAAAATATGAACGGTCTCGCCATAAGTGTAAATACCTGAGCGCACGACCCAACCGTTTTCGTCTTCTTCACGGGTTGGTTCCATGTATGGCTTGGCGCCTCTTTTGGTGGTTTCTTCAAATGCTTTGGTGGCATCTTCTACCCAAAGTGCAACAACTTTAACGCCGTCGCCATGTTTGTCGATGTGCGCATTGAGTTCGCCGCCTTCTGTCAAAGGTGTAGTGAGTACCAAACGGATTTTATCTTGCTTGAGCACATAAGAAACGCGGTCTTTGACTCCAGTTTCGAGGCCAGCATAAGCTTCTGACTGAAAACCAAAAGCTGTTTTGTAATAATGTGCGCTTTGCTTGGCATTGCCCACGTATAGCTCTACGTAGTCTGTGCCTAAAAGCGGAAGGAAATCTTCGGCATCGTGAAATATTTTCTCTAGACTGTAGTCTGTATTTTGGATATCTTGAAGGTTTTTGATCTCTGCCATTTTGTTGAATTTAGGTCAAAATTAGGGATTAAAAGCGATTTAGTGCTGCCATGAGAACATGTAGTCTGGCAATTCCATCTCTAAACCGCGCTTTGTGAGTGAGAGCGGCTTGAAGGTATCGACCATAACGGCTAATTCTTCGGTTTCTGTTTTACCGATGCTGCGCTCGTAAGCCCCCGGATGTGGCCCGTGTGGGATGCCCGCCGGATGCAAGGTGATTTGACCTTTTTCAATGTTGTTGCGGCTCATGAAATCGCCGTCGACATAATACAAGACCTCATCGGAATCGATATTGGAATGGTTGTAAGGTGCCGGAATGGAATCTGGATGGTAATCGTAAAGGCGCGGTACAAAAGAACACACCACAAAAGCAGCGGTCTCAAATGTTTGGTGCACTGGTGGTGGTTGGTGCACGCGGCCGGTGATGGGTTCAAAGTCGTGGATGGAGAAAGCATACGGATAGTTATAGCCATCCCAACCTACTACATTAAAAGGATGGTGCGCGTAAGTGTAATCGTAGAGCACATCTTGTTTTTTGATGCGGATCAGAAAATCACCTTCTTCATTGTGCGTTTCGAGTTCGTGCGGTGGGCGGATATCGCGCTCACAATATGGAGAGTGCTCTAAAAGCTGACCAAACCAGTTGCGGTAGCGCTTTGGTGTATAGACCGGGTGAAAAGACTGAATGATAAACAAGCGGTTGTTTTCGTCATTGAATTGCAATTGGTAGATCATGCCGCGCGGAATCACGAGGTAGTCGCCGTAAGCAAAATCGATGTTGCCCATTTGGGTGCGCAACTTGCCCGAACCTTTATGGATAAAAATGATTTCATCGGCATCTGCGTTCTTGTAGAAGTAGTCTTTCATGCTCTCTGAAGGCGCAGCGAGTTCGAGGTAGACATCAGAATTGACCAAAACCGGAACCCTGCTTTCAATATAATCGGCAGCTGGCTTGAGGTCAAAGCCCCTGAAACTGCGCATCAGCATATTTTTTTCAATACCGATTTCTGGCGCGATATTCGTCTGGGCACCTATTGATTTAACAACCGTTGGCGGCTGGATATGATACAACAAAGCCGACATTCCGTCAAAACCAATCGTTCCAAAGAGTTGCTCGTGGTATATGGAGCCATCCGGTTGGCGAAAAACTGTGTGTCGTTTGTGCGGAATTTGGCCGAGCTTGTGGTAAAAAGACATGTTTTATAGTTTTATAAGCACAAAACTAAACCAATACGCGATTCCAAGAAATGATTTTGGTCAGTTTTCGTATTTTTGTCTATACATCAAATCAACACTATGTCAAAAATATTGGTACTCGGTTCTTGTGGTCAGATTGGAACCGAACTCGTTTTAGCACTCCGTTCAAAATACGGAAATCAAACAGTTGTTGCCGCAGACCTCCGTGAAGAATGCCCTGCCATCTTACAAAATGGCCCTTACATTCAACTCGATGCCCTTCAAAAAGAAAATGTCCGCTCTTTTATCATTGAACAAGAAATTACTGAAGTCTACTTACTTGCTGCACTGCTCTCCGCTACCGCTGAAAAAAATCCGGACTTCGCCTGGAAACTCAATATGGAGGGGCTCTTTACCATACTTGACTTAGCCAAGGAAGGACACCTCAAAAAAATCTTCTGGCCGAGTTCTATTGCTGTCTTTGGCCCAACAACCCCAGCAGACCAAACACCGCAACACACCATCATGGAACCCACCACCGTTTATGGCATCTCCAAACAAGCGGGCGAACGCTGGTGCGAATACTACCACAACAAATTTGGCGTCGATGTGCGCAGCATCCGCTACCCTGGCCTGATCTCATATAAAAGCTTACCGGGCGGAGGCACCACCGACTACGCAGTAGATATCTTTTACAAAGCCAAGGCAGAAGGTAAATTCACTTGTTTTTTAAGTGCCGAGACCAAACTACCTATGATGTTCATGGACGACGCCATCCGCGGTACCATCGAACTCATGGAAGCACGAGCCGAACAAATTAAAATCCGCTCGGCCTACAATTTGGCCGGTTGCAGCTTTACACCTGCCGAGCTCGCTTCAGAAATACAAGCACTACAACCTGATTTCAAAATAGCTTACGAGCCCGATTTCCGCCAGGCCATCGCAGACAGCTGGCCCAATTCTATTGACGACAGCGCTGCTACAAATGATTGGGGTTGGAAAGCACAATTTGACACGAAAGCGATGGTGAAGGTGATGTTGGATAATGTGAAATAGATACTTTCTATAAGACAAATAGAAAAAATTTATTGTTTTGTTTAAACTTTTTCTTGTTTAGTTAAACAAATTATGTTTAACTTTAACTCGTAATTGTTAAACAAAACTAAACGCCATGTCAACAATCGAATTCAATGAAGCTTTAATTGGTCTAGAAAACAACCTGCAGTCTTTTGCCTTGTCTTTTACCAGAA
>JACCDG010415882.1_pt1 | contig 10860 bp, 7 predicted proteins | sample 7442471 | NCBI WGS metagenome assembly JACCDG01 (sample SAMN15323444, study PRJNA562643) | freshwater metagenome | isolation source: river surface water | place: USA:Blue River Watershed | collected 2017-08-17
AAAGCAAGGACAGCCTCAAGCGCCGCATTGAAGAAGCCGCCAAGTACGCGCCGCTCGAGCAATTGGCCCTGTCGCCGCAATGCGGCTTTTCCAGCACGGTGCATGGCAACAACATCGCCGTGGAAGCCCAACGCAACAAGCTGCGCCTTGTCATCGAGACCGCGCAGGAAGTGTGGGGCGATCTGTAAGCCATGAAAAAAAAGCCTGAGGAGCTGCGCAGCCACCGCTGGTATGGCGTGAAGGATTTGCGCTCGTTCGGCCACCGCTCACGCACTGCGCAAATGGGTTACCACCGCAGTGACTATGCTGGCAAGCCGGTGATCGCCATCATCAATACCTGGAGCGACATCAACCCCTGTCACAGCCACTTCAAGCAACGCGTGGAAGAGGTCAAGCGCGGCATCTGGCAGGCTGGCGGCTTTCCGGTGGAAATGCCGGCCATCTCTCTGTCCGAGCCCTTCCAAAAGCCCACCACCATGCTGTACCGCAACCTGCTGGCGATGGAAACCGAAGAGCTGTTGCGCAGCTACCCGGCTGACGGTTGCGTGCTCATGGGCGGCTGCGACAAAACCACGCCGGCCCTGGTCATGGGGGCCTTGTCCATGAACCTGCCCACCCTCTTCATGCCCGCCGGCCCCATGCTGCGCGGCGACTACAAAGGCGGTTTTTTGGGCAGCGGCAGCGACACCTGGAAATACTGGGCCGAGCTGCGCGCCGGCAACATCACCGAACAAGATTGGCAAGAGGTGGAAGATGGCATTGCCCGCAGCCCCGGTCATTGCATGACCATGGGCACGGCCAGCACCATGACCAGCGCCGTCGAGGTGCTGGGCCTGACCTTGTCGGGCGCAGCCTCGATCCCTGCGCCCGATTCACGCCATGCCCAAATGGCCACGCTGACCGGCAAACGCATTGTCGAGATGGTGTGGGACGATGTGAAGCCGCTCGACTTCCTGACCCCCACGTCGTTTGACAATGCGGTGACCGCCGTGCTCGCCTTGGGCGGCTCCACCAACTCTATCGTGCACTTGATTGCCATGGCCAAGCGTGCCGGCTTCCACCTGACGATTGACCGCTTTGACGAATTGGCGCGCCGCACCCCGGTGATTGCCAACCTTCGCCCCAGCGGAAAATTCCTGATGGAAGATTTCTTCTATGCCGGCGGCTTGCGCGGCCTGCTCACGCAATTGGGCAGCTTGCTGGACCTGAGCCAGCGCACCTGCGAATCGCGTACCTTGGGCGACAGCCTGGTGGGCGCCAAGGTATACAACGACGATGTGATCCGCCCCTTGAGCAACCCCCTGGTCAGCAAGGACGGCCTGGCCGTGCTGCGCGGCAACCTGGCACCCGATGGCGCCATCATCAAGCCCGCGGCCATGGAGCCACACTTGCGAAAGCACACGGGCAAAGCGGTGGTGTTCAAAGACTACAACGACATGGCGGCCCGCATTGACCTGCCCGAGCTGGACATCGACGCCACCAGCGTGATCGTGCTGCAAAGCGCCGGCCCCCAAGGCGCGCCGGGCATGCCGGAATGGGGCCAATTGCCCATTCCGCAAAAATTGCTCAAGCAAGGCGTGCGCGACATGGTGCGTGTCAGCGATGCGCGCATGAGCGGCACCAGCTACGGCGCCTGTGTCCTGCACGTGGCGCCTGAATCGCATGTCGGCGGCCCCTTGGCCCTGGTGCAAGATGGCGATGAAATTTGCCTGGACATCGAGGCGCGCCGCATTGACCTGCTGATCTCTGACACGGAAATGGCCCAGCGCCGCGCGGCCTGGCAAGCGCCCGAGCCCAAGTTCAAACGCGGCTATGGCACGCTGTACCTCAAGCACATTCAGCAGGCCGACAAGGGCTGCGACTTCGATTTTCTAGAACCCGAACCCGTGGCCCCGAAAAACGGCGAGCCGGAGATCCACTGACATGAGCCTGCAATCTTTCAATGCCCGCACCGGGCAAGCCGTAGGTGCCCCCCTGCCCGAATCCAGCGCTGCCGACATTGACAGCGCCGTGCAAGCCGCGGCGCAAGCCTTTGTGACCTGGTCCAGCAGCACCGGGGGCGAACGCGCCGCCTTGTTGCGCGCCCTGGCCAGTGGCCTGGAAGCGCAACGCGAGGTGCTCGTGCCCCTGGCCGATGAAGAAACTGCTTTGGGCCCCATTCGCTTGAACGGCGAATTGGACCGCACCGCATTTCAGCTGCGCCGCTTTGCAGACATTGCAGAACGCGGCCAGCCCTTTGCCTTCACCGACGACCCCGCCGTACCAGGCGCGCCACCGGCCGGCCACCCTGCCCTGGTGCGCCAGCGCGTGCCGCTGGGCCCGGTGGCCATGTTCGCCGCCAGCAACTTTCCGTTTGCCTTCTCTGTGCTGGGCGGCGACAGTGCCTCGGCCCTTGCTGCCGGTTGCACCTTGGTGGTGAAAGCCCACCCCGGTCACCCACGGTTGTCACAACAGGTGTTCGGCATGATTCAAGCCGTGCTGCAAGCCCAAGGGCTGCCCGCAGGCGTCATCACCCTGGTGCAAGGCGCCAGCATCGATGTGGGCGTCACCCTGATTCGCCATCCGCTGATTGCCGCAGGCGCTTTCACGGGCTCCACGCGCGGCGGCGCGGCACTGCAAGCCGAAGCCAATGCGCGCCCCCGTGCCATCCCCTTTTACGGCGAACTCGGCTCTGTCAACCCCATCGTGGCTTTGCCGCATGTGCTGGCCGCCAAGGGCGAAGAGCTGGCCAATGGACTGGCCGCCTCCATCGCCTTGGGTTGCGGTCAGTTTTGTACCAGCCCTGGCATCATTGTCCTGCTGGACAACGACGCCAGCCGTGCCGGCAATGACCAGTTCCTGAGCCAACTGACCACGGCCCTGAAAGCCCAGCAACCCCATGCCATGTTGACGGCCGGCATGCGCCGTGCGTTGGACGCCAGCATTGCCCAAAATTTGAAAGCGGGCGTTGCACCTCTTTTGCACGAGCCAGTGGACGCCACCGCACCACGCCCCTTCCTGGGCCTGGTGGATGCCAAGACCTTCATCGCCGAAAAAGTGTTGCACGACGAGGTCTTCGGCCCTGCCAGCCTGGTGGTGCGTTGCGCCTCGGTCGCGCAAATTGTGGCGGTGCTGGAAACCATCGCGGGCAGCCTGACCGTGACCCTGTGGGGCGCCGATGAGGACACGCTGGACAACCGCGCCCTGGTGCGCGCTGCCACCCTGATCGCCGGTCGCGTGTTGTTTGCGGGTGTGCCCACCGGCGTGGCGGTGAGTGCGGGTCAGCAACACGGTGGCCCCTGGCCATCGTCCAGCCAACCCATGACCACCTCGGTGGGAGACGCCGCCCTTGATCGCTTCTTGCGCCCCGTGGCTTTGCAAGACGCGCCGTCTTGGCTGCTGCAACGCCAGGGACGCCCTTGCTAAAACGCCTTGGCTGCGGCCTTCAGGTCGCAGCCAGTTTCAGCAAGCGAACGGCGTTGTCTTTCAAAATGCCGGGCATCACTTCCGGCTTGAAGCCAGCCACCTCGAAATCTTTCATCCAGCGTTCTGGCGTGATCAACGGATAATCGCTGCCGAACAACACGCGGTCTTTGAGCAAAGTGTTGGCGTACTGAATCAATTGCTTGGGGAAGTACTTGGGGCTCCAGCCCGAGAGGTCGATCCAGACATTGGGCTTGTGCGTGGCCACCGACAAGGCCTCGTCTTGCCAGGGGAAGCTGGGGTGGGCCATGACAATTTGCATGTCCGGAAAATCAATGGCCACGTCGTCCAGGTGCATGGGGTTGCTGTAGGCCAGGCGCAAGCCGCCACCGCAGCGCATGCCGCTGCCGATGCCACTGTGGCCGGTGTGAAAAATCGCCGGCATCTTGTGCGCATTGATCACTTCGTAGATCGGCCAGGCCATCTTGTCGTAAGGGTGGTAGCCCTGCACCGTGGGGTGAAACTTGAAGCCCTTGACGCCTTCTTCCTTGATCAGCCGCTCGGCCTCGCGGGCGCCCATCTTGCCCTTGTGCGGGTCGATGCTGGCGAACGCGATCATCATGTCGCTGTTCTTGCGCGCCGCCTCGGCGATTTCCTCGTTGGGAATGCGGCGGCGCCCCAGTTGGGATTCGCTGTCCACCGTGAACATGACCAAGCCGATCTTGCGCTCTCGGTAATAAGTGATGGTTTCCTCGATGGTGGGGCGACGGTTGGAGCCAAAGTATTTGTCGGCCGCACGGTCGTACTCTTCGCCGTAGTTGTCAAACGGGTTCCAGCAACTGACTTCGGCATGGGTGTGAATGTCAATTGCCACAAGATTCTGATAGTCCAAGAGAAGCTCCTTCTTGCCAAGTTCGCCGATAATAACCCTTGGAGGCTGCGCACCGATCGCAGCCGTTTTTCATTGGGACCCTTGCATGAAATCACTGCTCACACCGCTTGCCAGCTTGCCTCAGGACCACGCCCAAGCCACCTTGGTCGGCCGCATTTGGGTGCCCGGCCGTGGGCCGGTGCTGGTTCGCGCCCACGCCGATCGCCTGGACGATTTGTCGGGCTTGGCCATGACAATGAGCGACCTCTTAGACCTGCCTCAGCCGGCACAGGCTGTGCGGCAACATGCTGCGCCCCGTTTGGCCGACACGGCCGCGGTGTTGGCCAACGCATCGCCCGATGACCGTCAGCCCGCCACCCCCTGGCTGTTGGCGCCCTGTGACCTGCAGGCCTTGAAAGCGGCAGGCGTGACCTTTGTGGCCAGCATGCTCGAGCGCGTCATCGAAGAGCAAGCCCGTGGCGACGCCAGCCGTGCCGAGTCGGTGCGCAAAGCCGTGGTGGCCATCATTGGCGACAACCTGAGCTTGGTGAAACCAGGCTCGCCACAGGCCGCCCAGCTCAAGCAGGTGTTGCTGGACCAGGGCATGTGGTCGCAATACCTCGAAGTGGGCATTGGCCCTGATGCAGAAATTTTCACCAAATCGCAACCCATGAGTGCCGTGGGCTCGGGCGCCGAAGTTGGCATCCACCCGGGCAGCGAATGGAACAACCCCGAGCCCGAAATCGTGCTGGCGGTCAACAGCCGCGGGGAAACCGTGGGCGCCACCTTGGGCAATGACGTCAACTTGCGCGACTTCGAAGGCCGCAGCGCTTTGCTGCTGGGCAAAGCCAAAGACAACAATGGCTCGTGCGCCATCGGCCCCTTCATTCGCCTCTTCGATGAACACTTTGGCATTCAAAACGTTCGCCAATGCGATCTGACCATGAAAGTCACGGGACCGGAAGGCTATGTCTTGGAAGGCGCGAGCTCGCTGTCCAAAATCAGCCGCGACCCCTTGGACCTGGTATCTCAGGCCATTGGCCCCAACCACCAATACCCCGACGGCCTCATGCTGTTTTTGGGCACCATGTTTGCGCCCACCCAAGACCGCCCCATGCCCGGCAAGCCGGCTGGCCAAGGCTTCACCCACCGCGTGGGCGATGTCGTGGCCGTGACCACCCCCACCCTGGGCACCTTGGTCAACCGGGTTCAGACCAGCGACCGGGTCGCCCCGTGGACCTACGGGGTGCGGGCGCTGATGCGAGACCTGGCCGGCCAGCAAAAAGCCTGAAGAACTTTCTTCTTTTTTTCAAACCCCTCTCTTGAAAAGGGGTTTGGCGACCTCAGCTTCGCTGAAACCTTTTATTTTTGACGATTTTCAATATGGCAGACACCCCCTCTCCCGAACAAAATCCGGACCACAGCCCCGCAGGCAACCCGCCCGAACACCCAGCCAACGAAGCCCCTTCGGATCCTGCAGCGGCGCCCGTCGATCCCCTGACGCAAGCCCTGGCGGACGCAGCCATCTTGCAAGCCAAAGTCGCCGAACTGCAAGACCAGTACCTGCGCGGCCAAGCCGAAGTGCTCAATGCCCGCCGTCGCGCCGACGAAGAGGTGTCCAAGGCGCGCAAATTTGCCGTGGAAGCTTTTGCCGACAGCATGCTGCCCGTGGTTGACAGCCTGGAAGCCGGCCTCTCGATTCAAGAAGCCACGCCCCAGCAAATTCGCGAAGGCGCAGAAGCCACGCTGCGCCAACTTAAAAGCGCACTCGAGCGCAACAAGGTGATCGCCATCGACCCGGCAGCTGGCACCAAATTTGACCCGCACCAGCACCAGGCCATCAGCGTGGTGCCGGCCGAGCAGGAAGCCAACACCGTGGTCACCGTGCTGCAAAAAGGCTACCTGATCGCCGAACGCGTGCTGCGCCCTGCGCTGGTCACGGTCTCCGCGCCGAAATAAGCATGGAAACGCCCTTGGGTGCTTGAAAACCCTGGCGGCGTCCCTACTTCTGAATCATCAACTTTTGAACCCGGCAGCATTTTGAAACGCTGCCCCACTGGAGAACAACATGGGAAGAATCATTGGCATTGACCTGGGCACCACCAACTCGTGCGTAGCCATCATGGAAGGCAACAACACCAAGGTGATCGAAAACAGCGAAGGCGCTCGCACCACGCCCTCGATCATTGCTTACCAGGAAGATGGCGAAGTGCTGGTCGGCGCCTCGGCCAAGCGCCAGGCCGTCACCAACCCGCGCAACACGCTGTATGCCGTCAAGCGCCTGATTGGCCGCAAGTTCACCGAAAAAGAAGTTCAAAAAGACATCGACCTGATGCCCTACACCATTGCCGCGGCCGACAACGGCGACGCCTGGGTGGAAGTGCGTGGCAACAAATTGGCCCCGCCGCAGGTCAGCGCCGAAGTGCTGCGCAAAATGAAAAAGACCGCCGAGGATTACCTGGGCGAAGCCGTGACCGAAGCCGTCATCACCGTGCCGGCTTACTTCAACGACGCCCAGCGCCAGGCCACCAAAGACGCTGGCCGCATTGCCGGCCTGGAAGTCAAGCGCATCATCAACGAGCCCACCGCTGCGGCCCTGGCCTTCGGCCTGGACAAGCAAGAAAAAGGCGACCGCAAAATTGCCGTGTACGACCTGGGGGGTGGCACCTTTGACGTGTCCATCATCGAGATTGCCGACGTCGATGGCGAGAAGCAATTCGAAGTGCTGTCGACCAACGGCGACACCTTCCTGGGCGGCGAAGACTTTGACCAGCGCATCATCGACTTCATCATTGCCGAGTTCAAGAAAGAGCAAGGCGTGGACCTGTCCAAGGACGTGCTGGCCCTGCAGCGCCTGAAGGAGGCCGCCGAAAAAGCCAAGATTGAGCTCTCGTCCTCGTCTTCCACCGATGTCAACCTGCCCTACATCACGGCAGACGCAACTGGCCCCAAGCACCTGAACGTCAAGCTCACCCGCGCCAAGCTGGAGTCGCTGGTCGAAGAATTGATCGAGCGCACCATTGCACCTTGCCGCACGGCCATCAAGGATGCCGGCGTCAGCGTTTCCGACATTGACGACGTGATCCTGGTGGGCGGCATGACCCGCATGCCCAAGGTGCAGGACAAGGTCAAAGCGTTCTTTGGCAAAGAGCCGCGCAAAGACGTGAACCCCGACGAAGCCGTGGCCGTGGGCGCCGCCATCCAAGGCCAAGTGCTGTCCGGCGACCGCACGGACGTGCTGCTGCTCGATGTCACACCGCTGTCTTTGGGCATTGAAACCCTGGGTGGCGTGATGACCAAGATGATCACCAAAAACACCACCATCCCGACCAAGTTTGCCCAAACTTTCTCCACCGCCGATGACAACCAGCCGGCCGTGACCATCAAGGTGTTCCAGGGTGAGCGCGAGATGGCCACTGGCAACAAGCTATTGGGCGAGTTCAACCTCGAGGGCATCCCGCCCGCACCGCGTGGCACGCCGCAAATTGAAGTGTCGTTCGACATCGACGCCAACGGCATCTTGCATGTGGGCGCCAAAGACAAAGGCACGGGCAAGGAAAACAAAATCACCATCAAGGCCAACTCCGGCTTGTCGGAAGAAGAAATCCAGAAGATGGTGAAAGACGCCGAGCTCAACGCCGAAGAGGACAAGAAGAAACTTGAAATCGTACAGTCGCGCAACCAAGCGGACGCGGCCGTTCACAGTGTCAAGAAAAGCCTGAGCGAGCATGGCGACAAGCTTGACGCTGGCGAAAAAGACAAAATCGAAGCTGCCGTCAAAGATCTGGAAGAAGCGCTCAAAGGCGAAGACAAAGCCGCCATCGACGCCAAGACCGAAGCCCTGATGACGGCCAGCCAGAAGCTGGGCGAAAAAGTCTATGCCGACATGCAAGCCCAGCAAGCCGCTGCCGGCGCAGGGGCCGCACCCGGCACCGAAGCGCAAGCCAAGCCGGCCGACGACAATGTGGTCGATGCCGAGGTGAAAGAAGTCAAGAAGGGCTAAGCCTTTCACCCCGACCCCTCGCCGCGTTCTGGCCCGTGAAAGGGCTGGCGCGGCGAACTTGTTCCCTCAGGACACCCCACCATGGCCAAACGTGACTACTACGAAGTCCTCGGCGTTCCGAAGAATGCCAGCGACGAAGACATCAAAAAGGCGTACCGCAAGCTCGCCATGAAACACCACCCTGACCGCAACCAGGGGGATGCCGAAGCGGAAGTGAAATTCAAAGAGGCCAAAGAGGCCTATGAAATGCTGTCGGACGCCGAGAAGCGCAGTGCCTACGACCAGTACGGCCATGCGGGCGTGGACCCCAACATGCGCGGAGGGGGCGGCGGCGGTGCGGAGGGCTTCGGCGGATTTGCCGAGGCCTTCGGCGATATCTTCGGCGACATCTTCGGCCAGGCCCGCGGCGGTCGCGGGGGCGGTGGCCGCCAGGTCTATCGGGGTGGTGACCTGTCGTACGCGATGGAGATCACCCTGGAGGAAGCCGCAGCCGGCAAAGAGGCGCAGATCCGTATCCCGACCTGGGAGTCGTGCAACACCTGCCAGGGCAGCGGCGCCCGCCCGGGCACGCAGGCCAAGGGCTGCTCGACCTGCCACGGCCAGGGCGTCGTGCAGATGCGCCAGGGCTTCTTCAGCGTGCAACAGACCTGCCCGCAGTGCCGCGGCACCGGCAAGATCATTCCCGATCCCTGCATCACCTGCTTCGGCCAGGGCAAGGTCAAGAAGCAGAAGACGCTGGAAGTGAAGGTGCCCGCTGGCATCGACGACGGCATGCGTATCCGCAGCGCCGGTAACGGCGAACCCGGCACGAATGGCGGCCCGCCGGGCGACCTGTATATCGAGATCCGCCTCAAGAAGCACGACTTGTTCGAACGAGACGGCGACGACCTGCACTGCGTAGTCCCGGTCAGCATCACCCGCGCCGCGCTCGGTGGCGAGATCGACGTCCCGACCCTGGCCGGCAAAGCGGCCATCGACATTCCGGAGGGAACGCAGCACGGCAAGCAGTTCCGCCTGCGCGGCAAGGGCATCAAGGGCGTGCGATCCAGCTACCCCGGTGACCTGTACTGCCACATCAGCGTAGAAGTGCCTGTCAAGCTCTCGGAGCACCAGCGCAAGCTGATGAAGGAGCTGGACGAGTCCCTGAAGAAAGGTGGGGGGAAGCATTCGCCCAGCGAGGAGAGCTGGGCGGATAAGTTGAAGGGGTTCTTTAGCTCTTAGGTGAGGGGAGCGGGGTCAAGGGGCTCCGCAAACAGGGAAGAGCTTGGAGGACTCGTATTCACATTGGCCCGTCCAGGTGTAGCCTTTCCCTAGAAAACATCGCTGAAACTGTGCGCCAGCCATCTGGTACGGGGAGAGCCTTGACGCGCCCTCTGCGCCACGCCAGACATTCATCATTGCCTCGGTTGGGACGAAGTCACCATTCGCCTTCCCTCCACAATCGACCCAGTCTGCAATCTTTTTCTCTGCTGAAACGCCTGGCTTCTCCCAACGATCGATATACGGGCGCGGATTGAGCAATGCGTCAAGCGCTTTCGCATCGCAGTAGATGGTGGGAGTTTGAGGACCGCAGATTCGCCAGTTCCCTATGGTGCACCCACTGATAAAAAAAACGGTTGGTAGAAGGGCTACGCGATAGTCAATGGCCCTCATCTTGCCGCCTTCAAGAGAATGTTTACTGCCGTCCATATCTCGGGGGGTAACAGAGTGGCCATGGCGAAGGGCGCGGAGATCACGATCGCTCCCGTAGCGCTCCAGAAATCTTCAAGCCTTCCTGAAATAGGGGCTCTTCCTCGGCGTATCCCGCCGTCGTTCCCATACGTTCCCACCGCCTTACCACCAACGAGATCGTGAGGGCCGCTGAACGACTCCATCAGCGAATCAACCCATCCACCTGGCTCGTAAGGGATACCGAAAAGCGTTCCCCGTCCACCTTGAACTCCCCCTGTCAATCCAGCCATTTTTTTGCCCTCCTCCGTCTTCATAAAATCCTCGAGAGTCGACGGTCCGCCTGGCTCACCAGTGAAGCGGACGTACCCGTCCGAATCGAGAACGAGTTCATTGGTTTCAATAGAACGTTGGCAGCGCCGGTTATCCACGCCACAAACAATATCCAAGCTCACGCGGGCACCGGCAACCTTGAGCCCGTCGTCATCCACCCCATGGCTGATGCCAGATAAGTTACTCAAGATCGCTTCATTTCCAGAGCTACTGTCTCTCACCCCAACAAACTTCTTCGAATCCGCAATCATCAAATCACGCATTTGTTTTGAAACTTCACCGAGAGTCTCTCTGACCGCAGCGGCATTCCCCAGCCCAGTAACTGCTCCTAACAAGATATTCATTACGCGCTCCTCTCGTTCAATGCGGCGTAATTCGGTACGGGCGACTTCCTTCGCCCCTTCTGGCATCTCCTTTTCCTTTAGTTTTTGGCGGAGAGCCGCCTTCCGAGGATTGAAGTGAGACGTAATGACCCGCCGCGCCTCAATCCCCGCCGCCGCCGTGATCGTGACCTGAGCCTGGATCTCCCGCCGGACACGCTCAGGCTCAAAGATCGGCCTCAGCGACGTGGAAGTGTCGCCGG
>JACCDG010516825.1_pt1 | contig 10860 bp, 10 predicted proteins | sample 7442471 | NCBI WGS metagenome assembly JACCDG01 (sample SAMN15323444, study PRJNA562643) | freshwater metagenome | isolation source: river surface water | place: USA:Blue River Watershed | collected 2017-08-17
GATTCTTCCATCGATGGACATCGCCGGAGCATCTCGGGGTATATGGCCTTAAGCTTTTCAATGCCAGGGATCTGGCCTTTTGTGTCATCAATAAATTTAATTTGCTCTGGCGAGAGGGGCATTTTTTGAAGATAAAGCTTTGGCGAATGCTCGAGGACTAAGCCTTTGTCCCAGGCCTTCCAGGTCGCCGCAAACCATTTAAAATAATCGTCAACCGCCGGGATTAAAGATTTTTTAATATTAGGGGCGCAGGTGTTCTCGCCCCAAACCAAAGGGTCAGCTGCCGGGGGACAATATCTTACAAAAGAATCCGGCTCTTCCTTTGGCAGCTGAGGTTCAGGCAGAGGTTTTGGAGCCGGCTTTATACCCGGGCCCGGCCTTGCTCCAGATGGTTTGGGGGAGCGGCCAGCTTTTGAAGCGTCACAGCCCAAAAAGGCTATGAGCAAATAGAATCCAAAGAGGGCTTTGATCATAGCCAGCTCCAAAATATATGATGGCTTAAGGGGAATAATCTTTAAGGAGGATTGTTTTTATAGTCTTTGGCTTTTGAGCCTCAAGGCTTAAAGCTTTGACTGAGAGATCGCTGTAGCGCCTAAAGCGGCCTTTGGCCGTAAAGCTGCAGGCTATCTCTTTGGCAGATGGAGCAGTAAGATCGCTCATCTTTTTTAAAAGAGCTTCGTACTCGGTTAGAGTTTTAAGGGACTCTTCGTAGCTTTGAAAGCCTGGAATCGATCCTTTTCCGTGGACATAGTTATTGCCGAAAACCCAGTCAGCTTCTGGGCTTCGTCCTTTTCTAAGCTCCTCGACTCGAGCGAGGCCCGTTTTGAGCTTTGCTATGATTTCACTTAGGGAGCTGATCCCACCTGCGGATAGCTGGCTATCTCTAAGGACTAATGATTTTCCTGAAGCTTTGGCTTCCAAAAGCGCTTTCTCGCTGGCTACGATCTTTTCTTTCAGCTCTGGGACAGAAAATTTTTCCCTGGCTTCGCGCATGGCATTCGATGCATTTAGGCAAAGCTCGTCATTCTTACACTCTCTTGCAAAATCCTCATCAGCAACATTGGCCTGTTTGGCCTTGAACGCGGCCCTATAAATATCCGTATTCTCGCAGTCAGAAAGAAGTGTGGCCATATAAGAGCTATAATCAAGGCCCTGCCAGCGATCAAGGCATTCGTTATGAGCTGGCTCAACATCAGCCGCCCTTTGATCATCGGCGCTATTTCTCAGAAATTTTTGAGGGCAGCTTAACCCCCCGCACGAAGGCCAGGCGGGATCGCTTACGAAATACTGCGCGTTTGGCGCAAAGGCTGTCCAGCTGCCCGAGATCTCATAAATCCTTGCAATGTCACGGAACTGTGCCCGGCAATCGATATTGGCCCCGCCCGTCACAACGCGAAGTGACCTTGATTTACTGACGTAAAAAGAGATTGCTCTTCCCTCTGCGACAAAGGTTTTTGAAAATGGCAAAGCCGGGCATTCCCTTGGCAAATGAGATGGCTCGCAGCAATGTGCGTAGCCCGGAATGTCGCAAAGCTCGGCATTGGTCGATGCCGTTTTTGTATAGGAAATCATGGGCGAAGGGCTATTGCAGCTAGGGTGCAGGGGATCATACGGGTAACCATTTTTGGGCGCCGGAACGGGGTAGCCTTCGGGAAAGATCGCTGCATAAAGAGGATTTTCGGTCAAAAGGTTTTTTACCGCCGCCCAAAGGGTTTTAAGCTTAAAAAGAGCGGCCGATTTTTTATCCGCGATGAAAAAAACGCCGGACGCGGACTCATAATCTTCAAACTCAGCATCTGCTATGGCATTAAGCGAGGCCCTGGCAAAGTTCACAGTGACCTCGCTGCCCTTTTTTGCCTCACTTAAGGAAAGGCCCGGCAGCGAGGCCTTGAGGTCAAGGTAAACCTCTGGCGTTGATAGCTCTTTAGCAAGGTTCTCTTCTTTGCCGGTTTCAATGAGCCCTTCAAGGCTGACATGAGGGTCAAGACTTTGGCCTTGCCCAAAGTTAAGGGCGGCATCACACTTTTGATCGAGCCCGAGCTCGGGGAAGCGGTCGCTGGCGCCGTAGGCAAGCGATTTTTCGACGTTAAAGCTGGCCTCTGCCTCGCGAATGCGGATCGCTGTCGGAGCGAAGCTGAAATGAGCTGATTTCATAAAGGACTCGCTGACCGTCCAGCTCCCCGAAGCGTCCCTTTTAAAAAATTCCTGCTGGAGGTCGGCGATAAAGCAGTCCTTTTCAGGACAGGGTTTTCCAAAAATCCCGGCAAGGTCGAAAAGCTCAAAGGCCTCGGCCCTGCTATTGACTGTGAGGAGGAGTTCCGTTGGCGGCGCCGGGTTTGATACCTTGGTATCTTTCACCTTTACGTCATGCACAGTGCATGCGGGCAGCCCTAGTGCGCAAGCAAGGGATATTCTTTTCATTGTTGCTACGGCCATCGTTCACCTCAGCGATTGTTAACTTCGCTCGCGCCAAATTTAACCAATTTAGCTTGCCAATGCAAGCTAATTCATTTAGATTTTAGATGGATGTCTGATAATCTGAATTAAACATGTATTATTCAGAAAGCAGGTATGGGACACATGCGTACTGATTCCATAGAGAAAAACGAAAGCGTGAAAAGCTCCCGGAGGACCAAAAAAGGCGCCGGAAAGGGGCCAGCGGAGAAAAAAACCGACGACCCAAAGGAAAAACGCCGCGGCTTAAGACCAGGCCGGCGCGTAATCACCGGCGGCAAACGGGGTCCTGACAAGGGCGAGGCGAAAACGATCCAGCTCAAGATCGATCCCGAAGTCTTCAAAAATATCCGTGATCTTTTGAAGCAGGATGATCCAGCCCGTGTCGAGCGCATCCTTGGCTTTGAGTTCGATAGGGACCTTTTGATTCATTGGCCGGGTCCGGAGAAGGGCCACAAAAAATCTCAATCAGGACGCACCGCCTGCATCCTCGAAGCGCTGGCGCGGCGAGGAAGGGAAATTCATGAAAAGCTATAACAGAGTGATCCTGAGCATCATCGCCACCCTGGCGACCGGTGCCCGGGCTGATATGACTTCCAAGGAAAAGGCCATTTGGACGATCGGCGGTGGATGCGTCGCCGGCGGCGGCATCGGCACCTATCTGGATTCACGCGACACGAGTCCCAAAAAGTCCCCTACGGGGACAATTGCGAGCTCAGCCCTGATAGGCCGCCTGACGGGAGCTCTCTGGTCCTGGTTTTTCCAGGACGATCGCGAAGAAAAGGTTTTTGATGAGCTGGCAAAATATAAATCCATGGATCGCAACGAGGGGCGGATGCTTCTCGATGAGACCCTCCTGACGAAAGGCCCTGACCGGAGCACCTGCACGGGTGAAGTACGCTATGGCCTTCTCTGGCCTGGAAAGGACGGAAAACCAGCGAGCGCGGGTGAGCCTCAGATCGCCTACCTTTCATCGAAGCTGGCCGTTCAGTATATCGCCTTCTATAGCTTCGATGGCTGCTTTCCTGGGCCCTATACGAAAGCCCCCGACCTCAAGCTTTATATGGAATCAATCTTTAAGGAGCCAAAGCCATGATCAGGAGCAAGCTCATCTTGATGACCGCCCTCGTCTTTTCGCTTAGTCACCCGGCGTTTGCCGACTCGTCGGTGATCACCACAATCAGATCGGAAATTGCCGGTTGGATTGCTGCCCTGGCTGGGCTTGGCGCTCTGGTCTCGGGTGGCATCTGGGTTCTCGGCGATGTCTTCAACATCAGCTGGATCGAGCACTATGCCCAGAAAAATAAGCAAAAGCTCCTGAACCTTGCCATCTTTCTGGCCATCACCTCAGCAATATCCGGTGTAATCCAGGCGGCCATTGCAAAAATGGCGAACCCCTTCGGAGGCTAAGGGCCAATGGCCAAAGTCAGACTTGAGCCTGCTGCAACATCCTACAACAGGAACGCCCTCAAGGAGTTCAAGGAATCCGGCGTACCGATGCGGGCTATTGCCTACACGTTTGGTGGCGGCCTTTCCCTGGCCATTGTCATCCCAAGGCTCATCGGAATCAGCGGCGATACGGTCGAAGCTTCTGTCGCACGCTTTGTGATTGGTTTTATCATCGTCGCCATGACAGGAATGATTTCCTTCAGGATCACAGCATCACCCCGCTACGACATGGAAGGCCTCGACCGTATGCTGATTAAAATTCTCGAACGCTTTGGAAAAAAGCCGGTGAGGCTCGCCGAAGAAAATTTCCAGCAGCGAATCCTTGATAACGAGCCGCGGCTCTATACCGCTCTCGGTGTCGAGGTTATTATCTTTCGCGTTCAGGCAGAGGACCCGCTGGTCTTTCTGACAAAGCTCCAGAGCCTTATCAGCTACGCCGTGGACGGAGTAAGGATCCGCCACTACCGTGTCTCGGAAAAAACAAGCGTCCGAAGAAAGCTGCCTGTGGCTGTCTACGCCGGGCAGCTCTATATCAGCCTTGAAATTGTGAGCAGCATAGGGGATTCCGAGCAAATTCGATCTGACATGATCATGCTGATGGAAGGCTTCGGCGAGCGACTGACACGCGATGAAATCCAGGTGCTCACGCGCAACATCGTGGCACCTACGCGCGAGCTCGCTCCCTATGAGCTTTCAGAAGGTATATTCCCATCGCCAATCCGGGCCATGCATGCCGCTGCCATGCTTCATCTTGGTGATATCGAGGACCGTGCCCTCGTCCTCTCGATGGCAAGGCTTCCACGGGGGAAGGTGGGGCCTGATCTTCAGCGGCTCTATTCGATCCTCTCGCGCCGTCCAGGTGTGGTGACGACAATTGTGGAAGGACAGCCGCCGAAAAACCCAATCGGTGAACAGTACCGGCGAAATATCGAAGCCGACGATCAGGGTGTGGACGTGAAGACCCTTAGAAAAGAGCGCGGCACCGACGCCAACGTCCGGATATCGGTTCACGCCATCGTTCACGGCACCAAAAAGGAGCTGGCTTCGCTGCGCCGCGATCTTGAGCGCGAATATTCGATGCTCGCGCCCGATCAGAGGCCTTTTTTTGCGGCGGACGGCGCCTACCTCGAGGAAATCCTGGGGACCATCCTTCCTGGCGCTTCAAACCGCCTGCCGCTACGCCGTCGCTTTGATATCACTGAGCTCCGGGAAGCCGCGTTCTATGCCCCATGGCCGGTCGATGCCGGGGATAAAAAGGGTGCCATTCTTGAGATGAGAACGATCGAAAATTTCCTCTTCTTCCTAAAGCTCTACTTTGACGCTCCGCTCTTTGTCTGGGGCCGCGCCGGCTCCGGCAAAAGTATGATGCTCTCGGCGATATCGCTGAACTTCACCGACATCGCCCTGGAGCAAAAAAAGCGCGTCGGCCGCTTCAATATGGAATCCGGCGGAACGCAGGCCTTCGAGAGGGATCGGAGCGATTTGAGCGTGACCCTCGATCAGGATGCCGCCGGCCGCTGGCAGCCTCTCTCCTTTCGGATACTCGAATACTTTTTTTCCCTCGAGGACAAGGGAATCGATGCCCTTAAGGGCTGGCTGAAAACCCTTCTTGGGATCGACCTTCAGGAAGTTCTCTCGGAAGCGATCCGAATCCTGCTTCAGATGAGGGATGCCGGCGAGCTGAGACTCTGCGATCTCTACAGAAGGCTCGACGCCTGCCGTGCCGGGCTTGAAGCCGGGGAAATCAAAACGGCGCTCAGCAAACACCTGATGATCCTGCACAACTACTGCGCGCTGCCGCAAAGCCAGTACGGGCATATCTTCGATCCCGATACCGTCAAGCCACATAACTATCGGGATGTCTGGTCCATCTATGTGTCCCAGACTCCTGCGCCGAAGCAGGAGTCGGAGCTCACGACAGCCTTTTATAATCTTGGCCTTGCCGTTTATCACGCCTTTGAATCACGTTTCGTCCCAACACCTGGAAAGGAGGCCGCCGAACTTCTTGCGGTCTTCGATGAGCTCGCAAACCTTTTCAAACACAAGGCGCTGACGCGGCGCCAGATCCGGGATGTGAACACGCAGGGCCGTAAGGAAGGTAAAAAAATCGTCATGTCGAGCCAGGAACTCTCCGACCTCGTGGGTGATGATGAGGACCTGATTCCGACCTTCGGCCATTTCATGGCGGCCGATGCAGGGCCCGTCGGCCTGATCGTCAAGACCCGCCAGGGTCTCTCCCCGGAGCGCCAGGGCGTAATCCTCAGCACGATCGAGGATGCGCTGAGCGAGGTGAACTCGATCCGGATGAAAAAGCAGGGATGGGCCTGGGTCTATATCGGCGATGTGAAGCGCACCAACGCCGTGCGGGTTGTCATGCTCGACGTGACAAAAAACGAGCTCTGGCGGGCTGCATCCGACTTCCCGGCCCGGCGCCTGCGCTCGGCGGTCCAGCAAAGATTTGGAATGTCTCACGATCAGGCGAGTCTCATGCTGGCCCTCCATGGGCCGGAGGTGCCGCCGCGTGAGGACGACGACGAAATATCCACCACCGCGATTGAGGCACTTACGATTTATGAGCAAATCGAAGCCCACAAAAACAGACCGTAGAACGATGGCCGCGCTTGCCGGCGGCAGTCTTCTTGGGGCCGTTTCCTCCATCTTTGTGGGCGAGGCGAAGGCCCAGGACGGTGGCGCCGCTGCGGCGCAAATCACAGTTCTGATTGAAAGGTTCAACGCCTATCGGAAGGATTTTACTGAAACATCAAACCTTATCTCGGGCATTCGCGATACCGTCAAAGGTGGTATCGATAAATACTTTGAGTGGACAAGCGATTTTTGGGCATTGAACGATGCCGTAAACACTCTTATGACCGCGGGCCCCGGGCTTGGCACACAGATCAAGGATCTGCCAAGGGAAATCCTCGGACACGTCAAATACCGGATGAGCGAAGTCGAGGCGCTCGGAAAAGCTTACGAGGACACAGCGAAGGGGAAAACCAATACCCGTCATGGACTTGCCTTCCGCTCGCGCGCCAGGGCCGGCCGTGCCCTCGGTGAAGCTGCAGCACTGACGGTCCGCGACAAGTACGTGAAGCTTGCGAAATCGATCGAAGGGCGCTCGGGTAAAACGAAAAACAAGGGCGAACTTTTCAGCGCCGCGGCGGCCCCGCTGGCCATGGAGCAAAGTCAGCTGATGCTTGAAGCCCTGCTTCGCATCGAGGCGCGGCTTGACCGCTTCCTTGAAGTCGTCGGGAGCCAGGAATTCCATGAGCCGGTAAAGCCCCTCAGTAAGGCGGAAACCGAAAAGGCATTCGATGGCCTTAAAAAAGGCAAAGGCACCCTCATCGACGAGGGGGAGGGGCAAGGGTGAACGGTGGCAGCTCAATTGCGATTTTCACCATGGCAAGCACGGTCGTCACCGCTCTTGTCATCCTCTCTCTATCCTTTCGTGTCCTCTCGATGTATCACGATGCCGGCGGCCTCCGAAACGTCCTCATGATCATGGGGGCACTCGGCGCCGGCATTGGCGTGACCCACGTTATGGCAGGCCTGGCCACAACTGGCGGCGGATCCATCGAGGCGGCAGCTTGCGAGAAGATGGCGGCGGGCTGGTGGAACTGCGGCGGCTGGCCTGTTCTCCATGATTCCATCGCCGACGTTTTGTCAGCGGTTAACAGCATGCTTACGGCCGGCCTCATGGTCCCGGGGATCATCGCCCAGGGGCTCGCCGGCCTTTATATCCATCGGCGCCTCAGCACGCATTTTTACCTGCAGCCACATGAAATCCTCAGGGCATTCTTCGGCGGCTGCGTGATCTTTGCGAGCCTCGTCTGGCTGCCAAAACTCAGCGCTATGATGGTCGAGCTCATGGCTTCGCTCTTCATTCCCGGCCGCGTCGAGGGAGGCAAGGCAATCCTGAGCGGCGTCATCAAAGCCATTGAAACATATAGAGCCCTGGCCGAGGACGAAAAGGGCATTATGAATACCCTTAAGCAGTATATCCTCATGTTTGAGATCGCAGTTCCGGGGCTGATCCTGAGTGCGACGGCGCTCATCTCGATCATCGTGCAGGGAATCATGCTTTCCATGCTGCCGTTTTATGTGTTCTCAACCATCATATCGAGGCACCCCGATACGTTCATCGCGTTGCGGGTCTGCATGTCCTATGCAGCTTTCACCCTTTTCCAATCGCTTCTCTGGGTATTCATCAGTCTCTACCCGAGCAACTTTGCGGCGGGTGATATGGAGCGGATTGCCCTCTGGGATGCGATCAGAGCCCTCGTTCCCATCGTAATTGTATCAATTATGATAGGCAAGGTTTTCATGGCCATGCCAATAAAAGTTGCGCTCGGAGCATTCAAAACCCTGGCATTTGTGAGGATCAAATGAGCCTTAAAATTTATAATGGCGGCGTTTGGATGGCAAGGCTTCGGCCCCTGGCGGTGCCGCTGCTGGTTGCATCGAACCTTTTCTTTGCCTGGGCGGCTATCGTCAGAGACACGGTCAAGGTCGTACCGACCACCTACATAATTGGCCCGGACGGAAAGGTGATCACAAGCGTCTGCGATCCCGCTTCACGGCTCAATAATCAGAACGTCGCCTATGACCTCATGGAAAACCTCAGCAAAACCATCTGGGAATATGAGCGCGGGGGTGTTCAGGCCTACTCGGCCCGCTACGTGGCTTTCAAAAACCTCATTGAAACGCGCTCAGCGGCGGAGAAAACGATTCGCGACATGGTGACCATGAACCTTGGAGACGTGCAGGCGAAAAGCGGCCCCATCTTCGGCGAGTCGTCGAAGTTCGAGATCGATCGCAGTATGTATGTCGTTACGAAAAAAACTGACAGTTCCTGGGAAATCGGTGTCCAGGGTACCCAGACCATCACCTCTGACAAGGGCCCGACATCGTTCAGAGTTCTTTTTAAAACGATCATCGTGGAAGGGGATGCCCATGCGCTTTACCGCGTTTCTGCTATGCAGCTTGTGTCTAAAACTCAGCTCAACTGATGCCCTGGCCGATAACGCCGTCCAGGGAAAGCTTGTCAAGCCAAGGTATGACCCATCCGCGGCCGAGGAAATCGTGCGCATGGTGCTCTCCGATAACGAGAAAACGCCCGTCGTTGATATCTCGCCTGAGGGTCCGACCGAGCTCGTATTCCCGGGCGAAAGTAATGTCGTCAAATGCACCAATACCAGCACCTACGTGCGCGAGGCGAAGGAGGAAAAGTCGAGCATTCAATCGCGCGGCGGACGCTGGTTTACCGATATCGTCTTTTATGTGAACGATGGCGTTTTGAACGAACAGAATATCGAGGAGTCCCTCAAGCGCCGGCCGGCCGTGATTTGCCACTATGAGCACGGGGGCAAGGTCTACCGCCGCCAGGTGAAATTCCGGCTCAACGAAAAACGGCGCAACGCCGTGGTCTTCTTTGAGCGCGAGGAGGATCGGGAGTTTGACGAGTTTATGAACCGGGGAATGCTGGCCCCACGGATCATTACTGTAAAACGCGCCACGGAGGAAAAGGAGCCGCAAAGAGCTGAGCCAAAGCCAGGGGCGGAGCCGAAGGCCGAACCGGAAGCTCCCGATGGCGGATCCAAACCAAGGATCATCACTATTCATCAGGACGGCAAAAAGCCGGCTCCCGATGTCAAAGAGAACCCAAAGCCTTCCGAGCCGGACGCCGCGGAGGCTCCAGGGCCTCGCGTTATCAAAGTTATAAAGTGAGGTAACAAGCATGAATGCAAAAAAAATCACTGCAGCCATGGCCCTCCTTCTCGGCGCTCTTTTTGTCGGGTCCATGTTCCGCGGTCTTCTCGCGCCGAAAAACCCCGACACGGTGATTGAAACGCAGGCATCGGAACTCGGTGCAACTGAGCGGGCCTGGGCGGAGAAGGCACGGATCAAGGATGAGGGCGAGGACAGGCTCGAAGCACTGGCGAAAGGAAAGGGCGTGCCCGCCGCTTCCTTGGCAACTGCCGAAACGCCTTCCGCTCCGCCCATGGCCGGGACGGAGCCTCGGGCCGATCCTTCGGTGGCGGCCGCAAAATCCTGCACAGAGGATGATGTGATTTTTGGGCGCAACGGCTGCAAGGCCTCCGATGTCAAGGCTGAGACGGGCCCCGCCGGGACGAGCGCACGCGCGCCGTCAGCCCCGATGGCAGCGCCTTCGCCTGCGCCAGCTTCCGGCTATGCGCCGCCACCCGTATCTGATGAGCGGGTGGGTTCAAGCACCCCAGCTCTGTCGAGGACGGCGTCTGCAATCCTCGCCGGCAAAGGACTTTCCGCGGAGCCGACGGAAATCAGTGGCATGTCGAAAAGTTATCCTGGCGCTGTGATCCGCACCGGCTGCTATCTCATCACCGAGATGGTTGAGGATGAGCTCGTTGTTGTGGCTGGCTCTGAGCATATGCTCACCCTCGATGTGCGGGGCGCGATGCCTGGCTGTAAGCTCCCCCCTGTCTGGCCGATCAGACTCGTGGCCTACGTTTCGCTTAATGGCCCGCAAAACAGGATCGTCGGCAAGGTCAAAAGCTGCACGGGCGGCGCCAATGATCAAAGGACTATCGAGTGCAAGGCCCGGATCAAGGATACGTCGGGCGCCGACGGCCTGACCGGCAAAGTTTACGATCAATCGGGCTGGGGAATTGTCGCGGACATGGCGCTCGCCCTTCTCACCGCGCCAACGATTGCCAGGCTCACGAAGGACGTTGCCGGCGCACAGAACTTCTGGTCAGGCGCTGCCAGCCAGGAAATTGCCGGCACTCTGCAAAAATCCGTTCAGCGCGTTAGCGACAAGATCAATAAGGCTTTCGAGGGCCGCGAGATCCATCTAAAGAAATACTATGTCAATGGCAAGGCAGTTGGACCTTTTGTCATGGTGGCATTTGAAGAGGACGCCTTGCTTTGACCCTGCAAGGGGAAGGCGGAGCAACGCGGCTCCGCCACCGCAACCCC
>JACCDG010830627.1_pt1 | contig 10858 bp, 8 predicted proteins | sample 7442471 | NCBI WGS metagenome assembly JACCDG01 (sample SAMN15323444, study PRJNA562643) | freshwater metagenome | isolation source: river surface water | place: USA:Blue River Watershed | collected 2017-08-17
CACAGCCCGCATGACCAGCCACGTCCCAGTCCTGCTTGAGGAGTGCCTCGCGCTCCTCGACCCGCGGGACGGGCGCGCCTACCTGGATGGCACGTTCGGCGGCGGCGGGCATGCCGCGGCGCTGCTCGACCGCGCCCCGGGCGCCACGGTCGACGCGCTGGACCGCGACCCCGCCGCCGCCGGCCGCGCCGCCCCGCTGGTCGCGCGCTACGCCGGCCGCCTGCGTTTCCACGCCGAGAACTTCCGCGACCTCGACCGGGTGCCCGGCCGCTTCGACGGCGTGCTGCTCGACATCGGCGTCTCCTCCTTCCAGCTCGACGAGCCCGCCCGCGGGTTCTCCTTCCGCCACGACGCCCCCAACGACATGCGCATGGACACGCGCGCCGGCCGCAGCGCCGCCGAGTTCCTGGAGCGTGCCGACCGCCAGGAGCTCGTCCGCGCCGTGCGCGACTACGGGGAGGAGCCCCGCTGGCATCGCGTGGTCACCGCGATCGAGCAGGCGCGCGGCACGGGCCGCCTCGCCCGCACCGGTTCCTTCGCCGAGCTGGTGGCCGAGGCCGCCCCGCCCGCCCCCGGCCCCCGCGGACCGCATCCCGCCACCCGGACCTTCCAGGGCGTGCGCATCGCGGTCAACGACGAGCTCGGCGCCCTCGCCGACGCCCTGCCCAAGGCTTTCGCCAAGCTCACCGCCGGCGGCGTGCTCGCCGTCATCTCCTTCCACTCGCTCGAGGACCGGATGGTGAAGCGTTACATGAACGGCGTGGCCGGCCGCCCCGTCGACCGCGACGACAACACCGCTCAGGACGACCGCGTGAAGCAGGCCGACCTCCTCACCCGCAAGGCCGTCCAGCCGTCGGACGCCGAGCAGCAACGCAACCCCCGCAGCCGCTCCGCCCGGCTGCGCGCCGTCCGGAGGCTCGCCGCATGAACTCCCGCCGCCTCTGGACCTGGGTCTGCGTGGCCGCGACGCTCGCCGTCGCCGCCGTCGGCACCATCAACATCATCCGCCTGCGCATCCAGGGCGACGCCGTCGGCCAGCAGATCGTCCGCCATGAGCGCGCCGCCGTCGAGACGCGCAAGGAACTCGACGGCCTCAAGCGCCGCCGCGACCAGGGCCTCGACACGCTCCAGCTGATCCAGCGCGTGGGCGACGACTTCAAGCCGCCGACCCCGGACCGCGTCCTCTGGGTCCGGCCCCATCCCGCCGCGCCCGCGGCGGTCCCCCTTCTCACCCAGAGCCCGCGGACCGCGGCGCTCGACATCGCGTTCCGCCCTGCCGCGGAGCAGGGAGGAAAGAGCCCGCGATGACCCTGCCCCACGCCAGCCGAATGCGCTACCGTTCGCTGGCTTGGGTCGTGTCCGCCTGTTTTCTGGCCGTCTTCGCGCGGCTGGTCTGGCTCCATTGGGTGGACGCGCCCGAGCTGCGCGCCGAGGCCATGCAGGCCCGGCGTGTCCGCCAGGAGCTCCCGTGCCGGCGCGGCGAGGTCCGCGACGCGCAGGATAATCTCCTCGCGGTCTCGGAGGACGTCTGGGACATCGGGGTCGACCCGGTCGCCCTCGACAAGAAGGACGCGCCGCGCGCCGGCGAGGTCGCGCTCGCGCTGGGCGTCCCCGTCCTGAAGGTGCTCGAGGCCTTCAACCCCCCGCCCCGCGTCGACGACGAGGGCGTCGAGCGCAAGGTCCGCTGGGTCGTCCTCGCCCGCGAGTGCGGCGAGGAGACCGTGAAGCGCATGAAGGCGCTCAACATCAAGGCCCTCCGCGCCGAGCTCAAGTACCGCCGCGCCTACCCCAAGGGCGCCCTCGCCGCGCACGTGCTCGGCTTCGTCAACAAGGAGGGCGAGCCCGCCGCCGGCATCGAGCGCGTCATGCACCCGCTCCTCTCCGGGCAGAAGGGCTGGATCGAGTCGGAGCGCGACGGCAAGCGTCGCGAGATCGCCAGCATCCGCATCCGCGAGGTCGCGCCGGTGGACGGCAGTAACGTGGTGCTCACCATCAACAGCCTCGTGCAGAAGGCCTGCGAGGACGCCCTCGCCGCCGCCGCCGCCCGCTATAACCCGAAGGGCGGCGTGATCATCGTGAGCGAACCGCGCACCGGGCGCATCCTCGGCCTCGCCAACTGGCCGACCTTCGACCTCAACCTGTTCTGGGACGCCAAGGCCGCGCCGATGGACAGTCAGCGCAACCGCGCCGTGTCCGACGTCTACGAGCCGGGCTCGGTCTTCAAGATCGTGTCGATCGCCGGGGCGCTGGAGGAGCGGCTGATCACGCCGAACTCCGTCTACGACTGCGGCGCGACGCAGGTGCCCTTCAAGGGCCGCCTGGTCTCCCTGCCCGCCGATTCGCACGCCCTCGGCGTCGCCGATATCCGCACCATCGTGCGCGAGTCCTCGAACCGCGGCACGGTCCAGGTGGGTATGCTCTACGCCGAGCGTCAGGGCGAGGACCGGTTCTTCTCCCTCATCAAGGCCTTCGGTTTCGGGTCCCCCTCGGGCCTGCTCACGGGTGCCGAGGTGCCGGGCCTCCTGATCCCGCCGACGTCGCCGCAGTGGGCGGCGGGTATCTCGCGCATCCCGATGGGGCACTCCGTCAGCGTCACCGCCATGCAGATGCACTTCGCCATGTCGGCGATCGCCGCCGACGGCCTGCTCATGCAGCCGCAGCTGGTCCTGCGCGTGGAGGATCCCAAGACCCGGCAGGTCGTCCTCGCGTACCCGCCCCGTTCGCGCGGCCGCGCGGTCAGCGCCCGCGCCGCCGCCGAGACGGCGACGCTCCTGCGGGCGGTCTGCGGCAAGGGCGGCACCGCCCCGGTCGCCGACATCCCCGGCTACGAGGTCGCCGGCAAGACGGGCACGACGCAGAAGATCATCAACGGGAAATATTCGACCGCCCACCACGTGGCGTCCTTCGCCGGCTTCTTCCCGGTGGGCGACCCACGCCTGGCCATCACGGTCATCATCGACGAACCGCAGGGCGAGGGCGTCGGCTACGGCGGCAAGGTCTCCGCCCCCATCTTCCGCGAGGTGGCGGAGAAATGCATCCGCTGGCTGGACATCCCGCCGGTCAGCCCCCGATGACGCCGCCTCCCGCCCAGCTGCCGCCCGCGATGGAAAGACCGACCTTCCAGTCCCTGCTCCAAGGTCTGCCGGTGCTCGGCCGGGCCGGCGACTGGCAGGCGCGCGTCTCCTGCGTCGTGACCGACAGCCGCCGCATCATCCCGGGCGCGCTCTTCTTCGCGCTGCCCGGCCGCCGCGCCGACGGCCATGCCTTCCTCGACGACGCGATCGCGCGCGGCGCCGCCGCCATCGTCACCGGCCAGTCCGTCACCGGCCTGCCCGCGGTCGCGGCCGCCCAGGTCGCCGACCCGCGCCGCGTCCTGGCCGAGGTCGCCCGCCGCTTCCACGGCCATCCGGAGCGCGCCCTTCGTCTGGCCGGCGTCACCGGCACCAACGGTAAGACGACCGTCTCCACCTTGCTGCGCCATCTCCTGCAGGACGGCGGCGAGTCCTGGGGCCTCATCGGCACGGTCCGCTACCACCTCGGCCGGCGCTCGATCCCTTCGTTCAAGACCACGCCGGAGTCGGCCGACCTCGCCGGGTTCTTCCGCCAGATGGCCGACGCGGGCTGCGCGGGCGCCTGCCTCGAGGTGAGCTCGCACGCCCTCCATCAGGATCGCGTCCACGGTTTCCGCTTCGACGTGGCGGCCTTCACCAACCTGACGCGCGACCACATCGATTACCACGGCGACATGTCCGCCTACCTCGAGGCCAAGGCCGCGCTCTTCGACGGACGCAACGGCGAGGTGCCCGGCGTGGCCGTCGTCAACGTCGACGACCCGAGCGGACGCGTGCTCGCCGAGGCCTGCCGCCGCCGCGGTCCCACGCTCACCTTCGGCCTCGCGCCGGACGCCGACCTGCGCGCCACGGACCTCGCCCTCGACACCGCGGGCGCGGTCTTCACCGTCCGCTGGCAAGGCCGGACGCAGCGTTTCACCTCGGGTCTGGCCGGCGACTACAACGTCGCGAACGTCCTGTGCGCGCTGACCATGGCCGCCGCGCTCGGGCGCGACCCGCTCGCGCTGGCGCCCGCCGTGGCCGCCTTCCCCGGCGTGGCCGGCCGCATGGAGCGCGTCGAGGCCGGCCAGCCTTTCCCGGTGTTCGTCGACTACGCTCACACGGATGACGCCCTGCGCAACGCGCTCGGCATGCTCCGACGCCTCACGCCCGGCCGCGTCCTCTGCGTCTTCGGGTGCGGCGGCGACCGCGACCGCGGCAAGCGTCCCGCCATGACCCGCGCCGTCGCCGACCTCGCCCAGCTCGCGTGGGCCACCGCCGACAACCCGCGCAAGGAAAGCCTCGAGTCGATCTTCGCCGACATGCGCGGCGATCTGGGGCCGTTGCCCGGCGTCGAGTTCGTGCCCGACCGCCGCGAGGCGATCGGCCGCGCCCTCGCCGCGGCCCGCCCGGGCGATTGCGTCGTCATCGCGGGGAAGGGACACGAGACGACCCAGGAATTCGCCGACACCGTGGTCCCGTTCGACGACCGGCAGGTCGTCCGCGAGATCCTCGCCGCCCGGAGGGGGCCCGCCGCGTGATGCCGACCTTCGCCGCCGCCGACCTCGCCGCCTGGACCGACGGGCGCTGGACGACCGCGCCCGCCGCCGTCACGGGCTTCGGCACGGACACCCGTGCGCTGGGCGCCGGCGACGCCTTCGTGGCGCTCCGCACCGACCGCCGCGACGGCCATGATTTCCTGCCGGACGCGCGCGCCCGCGGGGCCGCCTGCGCCCTGGTCTCCCGGCCGGTCGCCGACACGCTTCCGCAGCTGGTCGTGGCCGACGCCGCTTCCGCGCTACGCGCCGCCGCCGGCGCCTGGCGTCGCCGCTTCCCCGGTCCCGTGGTCGGCGTCACGGGCAGCGTCGGCAAGACTTCCACGAAAGACCTCCTCGGGGCGTTGCTCGGCCCGGCCGCTTTCGTCACCGAGGCCAACCTCAACAACCTGCTCGGCGTCCCGCTGATGCTTTTGCGGCTCGAGCCGACGCGGCATCGCTATGCGGTCATCGAGGCCGGGATGAGCGTGCCGGGCGAGCTGGGAGTGAGCGCGGCGATCCTCCGCCCCGACGTGGCGATCGTCACCGCCGTCGCGGCCGTGCACCTCGAAGGCGTGGGTTCGCTCGCCGGCGTGGCCCGCGAGAAGGCGACCTTGGTGGGCGCCTTGGCCGAGGGCGGTCGCGCGATCCTGCCCGCGGCCTTGCTGGCCTGGCCGGACTTCGCCGCCCATGCCGATCGCTGCGTCGCCGTGCGTTTCCTCGGCGAGCCGGCCCCCGCCGTCCGCCCCGCGCGCCTGGTCGAGGCGAGCCTCGGCGAGGAAGCCGGCCGGCGCGTCCTGCGCCTCGACGGCGAAAGCTTCCCGCTCGGTCCGGTCTCGGACGGGCTCGCGCGTAACGCCGCGCTGGCGATCCTCGCGGCGCGCGAGGTGGGCGCCGACCTCGCGGCCCTGCGGGCGGCGCTCGTCGCCTGGTCCCCGCCGGTAGGGCGGGGCAGCGTGCATGCGGACGGCGCCCGTACCTTCTACGTCGACTGCTACAACTCCAGCCCGGCTGCCTTGCTCGACGCCGCCCGCTGCTTCGACCGTCTCAGCGACGCCGCCCGCCCGCGTCTCTGGGTCCTGGGCGGCATGGCCGAACTCGGCGCGGATTCCGCCGCGCTGCACCGCGGGTGCGGCGCCGAACTGCCCGTCCGCGCGGACGATGCCGTGGTCGCCTTCGGAGGCGACGCCGCCCAGTTGCTCGCCGGCCTGCCCGTCGGCCCGGGTCCCCGCGTCGCCGCCGGCACGCTCGACGACGTGCGCGCCGCCATCGCCGCGCATGCCGGTTTCGTTTTCGTCAAGGGCAGCCGCTCCTTCGCGCTGGAGCGCGCCCTGCCCACCACGCTCGCCGCGCAGCTGACGTTCCACTAGGCCATGCTTTACCTGCTCAAGAACCTCGAATCCTTCTGGGGCCCGTTCCGGCTCTTCGAATACATCTCCGTCCGCGCGATCCTCGCCGGTTTCACCGCGCTCGCCTTGGGACTGCTGCTTTCCGGCCCGATCATCCGCGCCCTTTCGCGGCTCCGCCAGCCGGAGCGCTCCCGGGCGCTCATGGGCGAACTCGCCAAGGAGGGCGGCAAGGTGCCGACGATGGGCGGCCTGCTCATCGGCGCCGCCATGATCCCCTCCGTCCTGCTCTGGGCGCGCCCCAACGTCCTCGTGCTGGCCTCCCTCTGGTCCCTCGTCGGCATGGGGCTCGTCGGTTTCGTCGACGATTGGCTGAAGGTCCGCCACGGCAGTTCCGACGGCATCAGCGCGCGCCAGAAGCTGGCGGGGCAGGGGCTCGTCGCCCTGCTCGCCGTCGGCATCGTCCTGCTCGACCCGGCTTACCGCGAGAGCTTCTGCGAGATCTGGGCGCCGGTGCTGAAGGCCCCGCTGTGGTCGGCCCATTCGCTCGGCTGGCCGCTGGCCGCCTGCCTCGCGGTGGCCGCGCTGTTCTTCATCCTCGTCTGCGTCGGCTGCTCCAACGCGGTGAACCTCACCGACGGCCTCGACGGCCTCGCCATCGGCTGCGTGCTGATCACCACGCTGATCCTCGGCGCCGTCGCCTACCTCGCGGGCCACGCCGTGTTCGCCGATTACCTGCGCATCAGTCCCGTCGCCGGCGCGGGCGAGCTGGCCGTCTTCTGCGCGGCCCTCGTGGGCGGCGGCGTGGTCTTCCTCTGGCACAACGCCGCGCCGGCGGAGATCTACATGGGCGACGTCGGCGCGCTCGGCATCGGCGGGGGGCTCGGGGCCGTGGCCTGCCTCATGCATCAGCCGTTCCTCCTCGCGATCGTCGGCGGCGTCTTCGTCCTCGAGGCGACGTCGGTCCTCCTGCAGGTGGCCTACTTCAAGCGCACGGGCGGGCGGCGCCTGTTCCTGATGACGCCGATCCACCACCACTTCCAGAAGAAGGGCTGGCCCGCGACCAAGGTCGTCGCCCGTTTCTGGATCCTCTCCTTCCTCTGCGGGCTCCTCGGCCTGCTGTCCCTGAAGCTGCGATGAGCGACTTCCCCGAGAGCCTCAAGCGTCGCCTCGCGCGGCCGGCCGCCATCCTCGGCGCGGGCGTCAGCGGGCGCGCCGTCGCCGACACCCTCGGCGCCGCGGGCTTCGCCTCGGTGGTCTATGACGCGCAGGGCGGGAACGCCGCCTTCGGCCCCGACGAGGCCGCCCGCCACGACCTCGTGGTCTACAGCCCGGGCTTCGCCCAGTCCCACCCTTGGCTGCTCGCCGCCCGGCGCGCCGGCCGGCAGTGTCTCGCGGAACTCGACTTCGGCGCGCTGCTCTGGAGCGGCCCGGCCATCGCCATCACCGGCACCAACGGCAAGACCACCCTGACCGAGTTCCTCTCCTTCGCCCATAAGCGCGCGGGCCAGGACGCCATCGCCTGCGGGAACGTCGGCCTGCCGTTCACGGCGCTGCACGCCACCGTCTCCAACGGCGCCTTCCTCGCGGTCGTCGAGGTCAGTTCCTTCCAGGCCGAGGACCTGCGGCACTTCTCGCCCGAGGCCGTGCTCTGGACCAACTTCGACGAGGATCACCTCGACCGCCATGGCGAGCTCGAGAGTTATTTCCGGGCGAAGTTCCGGCTCATCGAGCGCCTGCCGCCCGGCGGCGTCCTCGTGGTCGGCGAATCCGTCGTCGAGCATGCCCGCCGCTTCGGGATCGACCTGCCGGCCGAGGCCCTGGTCGCCACGCGCGCGGAGGTCGCCGACAGCGTGCCCGCCGGTTCCATCTTCGAGGCCTGGCCGCAGCGGGAGAACTGGGCGCTCGCCGCCCGTTACTGGCAGGCCAAAGGCCTGCCGATGCGTTCCCTCGAGGAATCGGCGCGCCTCTTCCGCGCCGCCCCGCATCGCCTTCGCAAGGTGGCCGAGGCCCAGGGCGTCGAGTATTGGAACGATTCGAAGGGGACCAATTTCCACGCCGTGTACGCGGCCCTCGAGCAGTTCGCCATCCCCGTCCGCTGGATCGGCGGCGGCAAGTGGAAGGGCGGGGACCTCCGTCGTTTCGCCGAGCGCCTCGCTCCCCGCATCGAGGCCGCCTACCTCATCGGCGAGACCGGCCCCGAGCTGCAGCGCCACCTCGCGGAACTCGGCCGCCCGGCCCGGTGCTTCGCCGGCCTCCAGGACGCCGTCGTCGCGGCCGGCAAGGACGCGCACGGTCCGACCGCCATCCTCCTCAGCCCGGGCTTCTCGAGCTTCGACCAGTTCCACGGCTACGCGGAGCGCGGCACCGTCTTCGAGCGCGCCGCGCTCGCCCTGGCCAACCGGGCCTGAGTCCCTTCCGCCGACTTTCTACCTAGAAACCAAAACCAAAACCAAAAACCAACACCAAGCCACCATGCGTCCCCTCGTCACTGTCACCGCCGTCGTGCTCCTGCACCTCTGCGTCATCGCCGTCCTCGTCGGCGTCAACGGCTGCCGCAGCACCACCGGTCTCGAGACCGATGGCGCGCCCGTCGCCTACGCCGCCGGCGGCCGCGCCGCCGGCTCGTCCGGCGTCGCCGCGCCCGCGCCCGTGGCCGGCCTCCCGGTCGCGACCGCCGCGCCCGCGCCCGTCCTGACCACCGGCCGGATCGCGACCCCGGCGCCGACCAAGGTCACCCCGATCGCCGCCGTCGGCGCGGGCGGCGTCCATGTGGTGGTGAAGGGCGAGAACCTCACGACCATCGCGATGCGCGAGAAAGTCGCGACCAAGGACCTGGCCGCCGCCAACGGCCTCCCGCTGAACGCCATCGTGCAGATCGGCCAGAAGCTGAAGATCCCGGGTCCCGGCACCGTTGCCGCCAAGCCCGCCGCCACCGCGACCCGCCCGACCACCGCCCCGGTCCGCACCCCGGCCGCGCCCGCGGTGGAGCTGACGCCCCTGCGCCTCTCGACCACGCCGGCCCCCGCCGCGCCGGAGGCCGCGCCCGCCGCTCCGGCCGCTCCGGCCAAGAAGTAACCCTCCGTCCCGTCCGCGCGCATGGTCATCAAGGTCAGACAGGAGCCGCCCGGCGCCCTCGCCGGGCAGGCCTTGTGGATCGCCTTGCTGGCCGTCGGCCTCGCCGTCTTCGGGCTCGTGGTGCAGTACAGCGCGGGCATCTCGCTCTCGTCCAGCAACCGCACCTTCGCGTTCGAGCGCCAGGCGGCCTACCTCGTGGTCGCCCTGGTCGCCGGCTTGCTCTGCTACCGCCTCAACCTCGAGCGCGTGCGCGAGTTCCGGTGGTGGATCTTCGCCGGCGCGCTCGTCGCCATGCTCGCGGCCCGCATCCCCGGGATCGGCGTGTCCGTGAACGGCTCGTGGCGCTGGATCGACCTGGGCTTCATCCGCCTCCAGGCGTCGGACCTGGGCAAGCTCGCGCTCGTGATCGTGCTCTCCGACCTCCTCGCGCGCATGCAGCGCCGCACGCTGGAGCCCCGCTTCCGCATCTGGCAGCTGTCCGACCGCGCGCCGTTCATCTTCACGCCCGCCGGCTGGCGTGATTGCCGCGAAGGTTTCCTCAAGCCGCTCGCCGTGGTGCTGACCATCGCCGGTTTCATCGCCCTCGGGCCCGACCTCGGCACGATCCTGCTCTGCATCGCGGTCGGCGGCGTCATGATGTTCATCTCCGGCGTGCGCTGGCAGTACGTCCTCCCGACGCTCCTGCTGGGCGCGACGGCCCTGACCATCCTCATCCTCAACTGGCCCAACCGGCTCCGGCGCTTCGTCTCCTTCATCGACCCGTGGCAGAACCGCGGCGACGAGGCCTACCAGCTGTTCGAGGGCATGATGGGCTTCGGCGTCGGCGGGCTCACCGGCAAGGGCGCCGGTTTCGGCCTGCAGAGCCGCGCCTACCTGCCGGAGGCGCACACCGACTTCGTCCTCGCCGGCATCGGCGAGGAGTACGGCCTCGTCGCCACCAGCCTCGTCGCGCTCACCTACCTCGTCATCTTCGCGCTCGGCTACCGGGCGTTGCGCCACTCCGCGGACCTCTACCGCCTCAACGTCGGCCTGGGCGCCTTGCTCTTCCTCGTCATCCAGGCGCTCGTCAACATGGGCGTCGTGACGGGGCTCCTGCCCACCAAGGGCATCTCCCTGCCGTTCCTCAGCTACGGCGGCACGAACCTCGTCGTCATGGCCTGCATGGTGGGCCTCGTCCTCAACTGCATCCGGGAGGCGTCGCGCCCCGTCTTCTCGCCCAAGGAGGCGCGCGCATGAGCCGCGTGCTGCTCGCCTGCGGCGGCACCGGCGGCCATCTGGCCCCCGGGATCGCGTTGGCCCAGCGGCTGACCGACGAAGGGCACGAGTGCCTGCTCATCGTGAGCAGCAAGGCGGTCGACGCCCGGATGACGGCGAACTATCCCCGGCTCCGGTTCGTGCCGGGCCGCGGCCGCGGCTTCGGGCCCGGCCTGCTCAACAAGCTCCGTTTCTTCCCCGCGCTCCTCGGCGCGGTCTGGTCCGCGCGCGCCCTGCTGCGCGAGTTCAAGCCCGACGCCCTCGTGTGCTTCGGCGGGTTCATGAGCGTCGGGCCCGCCCTCGCCGCGCGGCTCGCCGGCATCCCGGTGCTGGCCCACGAGGCCAACCGCCGTCCGGGCAAGGCCGTGCGCCTCATCGCGCGCTTCGCCCGCTCGGTCCACCTCCCGACCGGCGTCCGGCTCCCCGGCGTGGCGGCCGAGCGTCAGCATGATTCCGGTTACCCGGTGCGGGCCGAGATGCGCCCGCTCGCCAAGGAACTGGCCCGCCGCACGCTGGGCTTCCCGGCCACGGGTCGCCTGCTCCTGATCACCGGGGGCAGCCAGGGCGCCGCGCCGCTGAACCGCTGGGTCGAAGG
>JACCDG011202835.1_pt1 | contig 10858 bp, 8 predicted proteins | sample 7442471 | NCBI WGS metagenome assembly JACCDG01 (sample SAMN15323444, study PRJNA562643) | freshwater metagenome | isolation source: river surface water | place: USA:Blue River Watershed | collected 2017-08-17
GAATTCAATCGCCTTGAAAAAGAAGGATGGACGGATACTTGGGAAATCATACTCGAAGCGACCAAAACCAGAATGCGACCTGTATTGATGACCGCAACAGCTGCTTCGCTTGGTTTTATTCCCATGGCCATTAGCTCTGGTGCTGGAGCGGAAGTTCAAAGACCATTGGCCGTCGTCGTTATTGGTGGGATCATCACTGCCACAATCCTAACACTATTTGTACTTCCCTTGCTTTATGCATATTACCACGGTAGAAAAATGAAAAAGATGAAACTTTCTAAAACCTTAATCATTCTCGCAATATTCGGATGCTTCATGCAAAATGATGTTTTTGGGCAAAGTCAAGAAAATAGCCTGGAACAATGCATTCAATGGGCCGAGCAATCTTCGCCCAACAGAATCGCTGCATTGGAAGTAGAAATGGCCAATCTTAATGCAACCAAAAAATCATTTCAAAATGAAACCAATGTTTTCGGTGAATTTGGACATGTCAATAGTGCCGCATTAGATTATCGAATGGGCATTTCACAAAGCTTTTCCGCTCCTGGATACTACAAAAGCCAAACGGAAATTCGTCAATTAGAAAGAGATGTTGCCGTTCAGCAGAAAAAATTAACCCAAGAACAAGTCAATGCTTTGGTGACCAAAACTTACCGCATGATTCAAGTGCATCAAGCATTACTCTCCGAGTGGCAAAATGCTGAAACACTTTCCAATCAAGCGCTTGTTATTGCAGAAAAACAATGGAAAAATGGAGAAATACCGGCCACGGATTGGGCCAATGTCTCCCAGACCCATAGTCGAATTCTTTTGGCACAAATGGATATCCAAACCAGCATTATCGAGGATCAAAACTTCCTCAATCTTCTGGTTGGTCAATCCATAAAATATCCACTGCCAACATTAAAGCAATTGGAATCTTTTCCAATCTCTACCTCACCTCTTTTGGTTTCATCGATGATGAAAAAAGAAATAGCCATGCATCAATCCGAGATCAAAATGGAAAAATCAAAGATGATTCCCAATTGGTCCATTGGCATGAGTGCAATGACCATCGAGGGTTATCAAAACATCAATGGAACAGATATTTACTACAACAAAAGCACTTGGTTTCCGACTTTAAATGCGGGCATACAGATTCCACTACCCAATGGCAATCAAAGAAAGAATATTGCCTTGGCCGAGATGCGCATGCAACAAACATCATCCATGCAAGATTGGCAAAAAAAACAAATCGAAAGTCAAATCAAAACCAGACATGAACAAGATTTGATGCGCGTGCAAGTCATCAACGAATTGTCTGAAAAGAAAAAAACAACGATGGATCCCTCTTGGAAAAATTGGCAGAGCCAATGGGAAATGGGAAATATCAACGCTCTACAATGGTCCATGCAGGTGAGTCAATGGATAGATTTTATCCAGACCATGCAGTCTGCCTATTCCAATTGTATCGAAAATCAATATCAACTTCAAATGCTTCAAATCCATGAATAAAAATATCATCCTTACAATCATCGCAGCAGCAATCTTATTCAGTCAATGCAGCGATAAACAGAACACTTCAGTTGAAAATGAAACTGCTGCAGATGCAGCCAATTCCATTACACTGTCCGCTGATCAAATTAAACAGCTCGGAATTAAAACGCAAGCCGTCAAAACGGACACCATATCCACGACCATCACTTTAACCGGTAACCTCATCTGTCCTACCAGTTCACAAACCATGATTACCTATCCCATATCTGTTCAAGTAGAAAAACTATGGGTACAGCCTGGTCAAATCGTTCGAGCGGGACAAATCATTGCTTCCGTATCTGATCTCGCAGTCGTTCAAATGCAAGATGATTATTGGAATACCAAAAGTGAATTGCAATGGGCGGAGTCTGAATGGAACAGACAACAAAAACTGAAACAAGAAAATGCTACAAGTGAAAAATCATGGTTAGAAAGCAAAGTGAAATGGGAACAAACACAATCTAAACTAAATGCACAAACTGAGCGATTAAAATTGATTGGCATTACTCCCGGTAGCAGAATGGAAATTCAATCCACCGTTAACATCAAGGCGCCAAGTTCCGGACAATTGACCGAACTAAATATTGCGCAAGGTCAACGCATTCAGCCAGGCGAATCCATTTGCCGCATTCTGAATCTCGATCGCTTGTGGGCGGAGATTTCTCTATTTGACAATCAAAACGCACAAAGTATTCTTGGAAATAACGCGGAAGTTGAAGATGCCGCCCACAACAAAGCCAGCGGAAAAATTATACAAGTCGATGGACAGGTATCTCCAGTGGACCACGCAATTCATGCGTGGATCGAAATTCAAAATCCCAATAAAACTTGGAAACCCGGACAAGCCATCACCGCCCATGTTGCTTCAGCATCCATCAAAGCCATTCAGATTCCCAAAACAGCGGTTGTAAATTTTGAAAACAAAGACTACGTCTTTCAAGTCAAAAATGGAAACAACTTCACGCTAATCGAAATACAGAAGGTACATGAAGAGGGGGATATCATTTGGGTTAACGCGCAATTGAGCGATTCACCTATCATTACAGAAGGATCGTACTATGCCCTTCAAGCGATGAAAAACCAAGGCGAATAGATCCCTGGAATAAACGAATTTTATGAATTCTAATGGATGTAACGCGTTATTTTTGCGTTATGTCCATTAGAATTTTTCTTTTCACACTTCTACTCTTCTTTGGTTGGAATAACGCCCAAGCTGCATGGCTGCGCGGAACCGTGAAAGATATCAAGGGAACAACCATACCTGGAGTTTGGGTGGGTATTGAAAATAAAAGTCAAAGAGCCATCACTGATGTCAATGGTAAATTTGAATTTAAACTTACCAATGGCAAATATGTGATACAGTTGAGATGTATTGGTTACATGCCATTTTCGAAAGAAGTCATTATTCAAAATAGCGACCAAACCATTGAGCTCACGATCATCGAAGAAGCCAATGAATTAAGTAGTCTTTTGATTTCATCCGACCGCAGCGATTTTGCCAAGTATCTCATGGATAAAGCCAAAGAACGATATCTTTTGAATACAATCGCAGATAGTGTCTTGGTATTGAATGGGTATCAGAAAAGCAGTGTTCAGGGACAAGCCATACAACCCAAAGGTGAAGATGAGCAACAGGATTCATCCAAGGTTGAAGCTGAACAGGAATTGGGAATCGATGTTGACACAACCAAATGGGAAAAATGGTGGCGAAAAAAATGTCCTTGGATATACAAACGCAAAGACAGAATCAACAATGAAAAGCGAAATAGTGCTGCGTACAAGTTTTTAAAAGATTCCATTCCAGAATTTAAGCAGCAGCATTTGATGGAAAACTATGCCGAACATCAGTTTCCAATAGGCAAAGACCATTACGAAATTGTAGAGGCCGAAGAGAATTACAAACCCTATCGTCCTTTTTATCCAGGAGGTCAAATTTCCATTGGTGGAAATATTGATTATGGCGACAACTTCATTTACAATGATCGTGACACTTGGTCAGATCCGCATGTATTTGAGACCCATACAGCCTTTGAAGAATTTGATATTTTAAAACACCATCTTCGTGTGGAAGGTGTTAGTTCCAAACTCATCGTCTCTCCTTTTTCAGACCTTGGACATGCCACCTACGAATACAACATCAGCAGTTACGAGGAAAAAAAAGGTGGAAATGTGTATTGTATTCAAATTCAACCACGTTTTAAAAGAGAAGCCCTCATTCAAGGCTCCATTTGGATTCAAGACTCCACTTTTAGAATTGAAAAAATAGAATACAGTTTTACTCCTCGCGCATTAAACTTCTACCAAGAGTTCAATTTTGAGCAAGAGTTTGGTGACTGGAAAAATATTCAATTCGCCAAAAGCAGAATCGTCGACTACCAAATCAAAGAAGGCAAAGACTCGATTCATGGTAGCACAGCAATTTACTTTTCCTCTCCCCGATGGATGTTAAAATCACAATCGAAGAGCAGTAAGGAAATGCAAACCTACCTGGACAATTATGACAACAAGGACCAGGCATACTGGAATGCGATGAGACCAATTCCCTTGGATTCTTTGGAAAATCAATACGCACATTTCTGTGATTCCGTCCAAACCAAATACAACAGTACCCGTTACATGACCATTCGGGATTCGCTGTACAACAAGATTACTTTTTGGGATGTAACCCTGAGTGGAGTTGGAATTCAAAATTCTTTCAAAAAAGAAAAATTCTTTTTCAATCCACTATTGGCCAATTACGACTTCCTGGGAGTTGGCGGAATTCGACCTAAACTAAACGGTACATACAGCAAGGAGTTTGAAAGTGGTCGGACATTATTCTTAGCGCCCAATCTTAGTTACGGATTCCAGAACAATGATATTCGCGGAAGCATGAGGATTGGCATTGGATACAATCCCAATAAATTCATGCGTACGGACATAACGATTCAAGACGACTACGCTCCATTGAATCGCACACCTTCCTTAGGAACTGTTTTGGCGAGAAGTAACTATATCCGTTCAACTGGAGGAGGCATCGATCACACCATGCAAATTATTCCTGCTCTTTTTGGAAGAGTATCTATTTACTACAACACACAACGCTCATTGGACGGGATAAAATTGGAGGATTGGACCAATCAGTTGTATGGAGATTACAACCAACCTGTATCCTTTGAAGGCTATACCCGTCTTGACTTACGATTGAGATTTGAATATCGCCTCGGTCAAAAATACTATTCCAAAAAAGGACGCATTTATTACTTACCCAACAAAAACCCATATGTTATTTTTGAGTACTTCCAAGGCATCCCAGGAGTATTCAACTCAACGATTGACTACCAAAAAATCAGATTCAGTATTGAGCAGAACTTCAGCATTCCGGTCATAGGTGATGGATTTTGGAATTTTGAAACGGGGCAATTCTTAGGAAAAAAGAACATCAACATTGGTGAGTTCTACTATTTCCGAGGCTCGGATACTGGTCTCTTTTCTAACCCCAGTTTATCACTACAATTGTTAGGTCCTCAATTAAGTTCAAATTCAAGTTATTTACGAGGCAGCTATTTTCATCATTTCAATGGATTGTTGACCAATAAAATCCCATTAATCAATCGACTTAAAATAACAGAAGCTGCAGGAACCGCCATGCTCGCTATTCCGGACAAAGGTGTTTGGCATCAAGAATTGTACATTGGAGCTGAAAGAATATTTAAAATTCAAAAACAACTTTTCCGATTTGGAATTTATGCCTGCACCGCGGACAATAATTTTTCAAAAGCCACGGTTCAATACAAATTCGGGCTCGCTTATTTCAACACTTACAGCAAGCGATTCAATTTTTAATTGGCAATAAAGTCATTGATGGCTTTGGCATTCATTCTTATATTGCGACAAAGATTTGAATATGCTTAAACTTCGTTTGACTCTAGTGAGCTTCCTGCAATTTTTTATTTGGGGAAGTTGGTTGATCACCATTGGTGCTTTTTGGTTCAAGACCAAAGCTTGGGGACCTGATCAATTTGGGGTTATCTTCTCTACCATGGGAATCTCAGCGTTGTTTATGCCCGCCATTGCCGGTATTGTATCCGATCGTTTTATCAATGCCGAGAAACTGTATGGCATATTGCACATTCTTGGTGGCATTGGTTTGTTTTTCGTTCCTGCTGCGCAGACGCCTGATGATATGTTTTGGAGAATTTTGATTACCATGATTTTTTACATGCCCACCATCAGCATGTCCAACACTGTGATGTACGCGATACTCAGCAGACAAGAAGGCGTTGATGTGGTCAAAGTATTTCCGCCTATTCGTGTTTGGGGTACTGTTGGATTTATCGTAGCCCTTTGGATTGTGAGTTTATCTGGTCATGAGAAAGATGCCTTTCAATTTTACTTGGGTGGCGTTTCATCGTTGTTTCTCGGTGTTTATGCATTTACCCTTCCAGCCTGTCCCCCATTGGGAAAAGATTTAGAAAGAAAGAACTGGATTCAAGCTTTGGGACTGAATGCCTTCTCTATGTTCAAAGACTATCGTTATGCGGTCTTCTTTGTGTTTGCACTTTTACTCGGTGCAGCATTGCAATTGACCAACGCTTATGGCGATGTCTTTTTGCATGATTTCGATTCAAATCCACTTTTTGTAGACACACTTACTGTAAAATATCCAGCCATTGTCTCGTCTTTGGCGCAAGTTTCAGAGACGTTGTTCATTTTGGCCATTCCATTTTTCATGAAGCGATTCGGCATCAAGCAAGTCATGTTGTTGAGCATGATTGCATGGGTATTGCGTTTTGGGTTGTTTGCATTTGGAAATCCAGGTGACGGATTGTGGATGATTTTGTTGTCTTGTATAATATACGGCATGGCATTCGACTTTTTCAATATTTCTGGATCCTTGTTTATCGAAAAAAGTGTGGAGCCCAGTATACGTGCAAGCGCACAAGGATTGTTCACGATGATGGTCAATGGCGTTGGTGCTGTTTTGGGTTCAAGAATCAGCGGATGGTTGATTGAGGAATATTTTACCCGATATGAAACCAATGCAGCAGGAGTTTCCATTCCCCATTTGGATTGGCATGGCATCTGGCTCAGTTTTGCCGGATATGCCTTGGTGATAGCGGTACTCTTTGTATTCTTGTTCAAAGAAAAAAAGGTGGCTCATTGAGTCACCTTTTTTAATTGATTTAAATATTACTTCTGAAAAACCACATCAGATTCAGGAACCCTGAATCTCTCGCCATAAATTCCTTCAGGAATTCTTTTGCCGCAAGTGATTACCATATTCACTTCCGCTTTGCTCGGCAGGTTTAAAAAACGTTTCAAACGTACGCTATCAAATCCCTCTACTGGGCAGGTATCATGACCTTCCGCCACCATGGATAGCATGAACGTTTGGGCAGCCAATGCTGCAGATTTATGCACCACAACACGAATGTCGCTACCCGTTACTTCTCTAACCATCGGTTTCTTCCATCCCACATATGTTACATATATTTTTTTGATCAAACCTCTGATGCCCAAAAAATCATTGTTGTACAATTTGGGGACAAGGCTGCCGTAATAGGCCAAAGCACTTTGACCTCTAAAACCAGGACGATCACCGTGCACACGCTTCACATTTTCTTGATTGGCATCGGCACGTTTGCGCCAAAGATCAGGACGAGCAACCACTACAATCGCTTCTTTTGCGGTTGCAGTCGTATTCTGTCCCATGCAAATGGTAGAAAGTTCAGCCAAATCTTCAGACTTTGAAACACGATAAAACTCCCACAACTGCATATTGCTACTGCTTGGAGCGAGCTGCGCACGCTTCAGGCTCTTGGTAACAGCCTCAGGATTATAATCTGACTCATGAAACTTGCGCACCGCACGACGCGTGTTGACGATAGTTTCAAAGGATTCTGATAGTGACATAATTGAAAATTTGGACAGCGAAGGTAGATGGAAAATGGTTGAACAAGCTTAATCCAGATTATAAATTCGAGATGAACTCCGGACCGATGACTGGAATTTTCGCACTCTTGAAGTCTTTGATATTTCGGGTAACCAAGCCACTGATATTCTTAACGACATAGGCACATTCCAACTGAATAGCGTCTTCTACATCGCTCATACTTGATCGGAAAGCCTTTTTAAGCATCTCATCCTCCACTGCAATCACCTCACAGCAATCCATCAAAGCAGCCATAGCCTTACGCAGCTGTTTTTCTTCGGTGTATTTCCGCAGAATATAATAAGTAGTGGCAATAGAGTGAGACGATAAATAAAGTTGAACACGACCTTCATCTGCGGCCTGGAAAATGGCCAATGCATGGTGTGAGAAAGGCTCACGACAAGCCAAATAATCTACCACGATATTGGTATCGATGAAAAACTTTTTCATGCGTGTTTGTTCTGAAAATATTCCCTAGCGGCCTTTTTCTCATCAAAATCTTTGGGCAGTTTAGCAATACCCAAATATTGAGACATTCCCTTTTTCACTGAGGATTCAGGATGATTTACCAGCTCCAATAAATAACTTTCAATGAGAGAAGACAAACTTCTACCTGAAGCCTTGGCATATTCTTTTGCTCTACTGGCAACATCTTCATTGATAGATAAAGTTAGCTTATACATTTCAATACGTATTAATTCTTCAAATTTACGTATATAATTTTGGTCTATAGATTTCATCTCGATTTTTTTTCAAAAATCCGTTTGAATATCCATTACTACAAAAGTTGCATAACAGGCATATAAAGTGCGAGACCAAGAACGTTGACCCCAATAGTCCCGTCCAAAACTGGTTTACACTTCAATCGTACAAAACCACCCCGTCCAGACAGCGCTAGCGCTCGTCAGGACACCCCTCCTATCCACTTCGTGGCAGGAGGGAAAATTCCCATACGGCTTCGGTGCGACTTGATTCTTTGTTGCACTTTTTGATCAAGCAAAAAGTGAAGAATTGAAAAGAATGAGAATGTGAAAGAGAATGAAAATGAATAAAAAATATAAAATAAAAAAAGGCGCCATAAGCGCCTTTCCCTTTGTACCCCGGGCGGGACTTGAACCCGCACGGCCGCAATGGCCACAGGATTTTAAGTCCTGCGTGTCTACCGATTCCACCACCAGGGCATCCGTTGCGGTAGCAACAAAAAATCCCGATTCCTCGGGATTCATTTTGAGCGGGAAACGAGACTCGAACTCGCGACCCTAACCTTGGCAAGGTTATGCTCTACCAACTGAGCTATTCCCGCTTTTTATAAGAACGTTTGGGATGCAAAAATACACTCAATTTCTATTTGCGCAAGTGTTTTTTCATCTTTTTTTTTATCTCCAAAATTCTCCTATGGTTTTCAATACTTTGGCACTGGCTCCGGCTTGCAATTCAACCAATTCTTTGGCATTCTTTCCAATCGCATCGCGCTTATCAGAATTATTGATCAATCCTCTCAACTGATTCACCAAATCTTCTTTCGTTAACACCTGAATACCAGCATCATGGGCCAACATCAATTTGGACTCAATAAACTTCTCCGCCCTGGGTCCCCAAACCACCGCACAACCGTGCGAAGCGGGTTCCAAAACATTGTGTATCCCTTTGCCCCAACCTCCGCCAATCACCGCTATCTCTCCCATCTTGTACAATCCACCCAACTCACCCATGGTATTCAAAATCAAAATGGACAAGTGCTGCGTGATCTCAACTTGCGTTGCGCGCTGGGTAAGACCTTGAAAAGCTGTTTCAATTCGCTGAATATTATCTTCCTCAATGTGATGGGGCGCGATAACCCACTTGACCTCCGGATATTCTTGAATCAAATCTTTGATCGCCTCTTCTTCTTCCTTGTATGAGGATCCCAAAACAACCACTAGACTCTCTCCTTTCCATTCCTTGTATCGTGCTGATAATTGCGCCTTCTGCGCAATTTCAAACACACGATCATATCGGGTGTCACCACTCACTTCAATATTTCGCAAGGATATCGACTCAAGCAATTCCTTGGATCGATCATCCTGCACATGAAAAAAGCTGACATTCTTCAAAATCGAAATCCAAAAATTCTTTTGCCATCCAAAGAATCGTTGCTGCTCATAAAAAACAGCCGACAGCATAACAACCGGAATCTCTCGCTTGCCTAATGCTTGCAACATATTGGGCCAAACTTCATACTTCACCAAAGCCAACATACTGGGACGAAGCACCTCACACCAACTGTCCATATTCGACTTTGTATCCAAAGGCAAATAGGTAATCAAATCGGCTCCTGCATAATTCTTTCGAACTTCATATCCACTGGGCGAATAAAACGTCAATACAATCTTGGCTTCCGGATGTTGTACTTTAAACAACTCCAACACTGGTCTACCTTGCTCAAATTCGCCGAGCGAAGCCACATGCATCCACAACACCTTTACGTTTGGGTGCCTCTGTCTCCACTGCGAAACTTGAGAAATCGCATTTCTTTGACCAGAGGTAATCGCCTTGGCTTTGGGATGGAACACACCTACCGCGGTCAACAAACCATGGTACATGCGCATACCGATATCGAGTATTCCCAATGCCAACATTCTCAATTGATATAAAACTGATCCGGTGCGCGCTGATACAAATTCAATATCCAACCCACTTTCAATCCCACCAATCCATCACTGCGTCTTTGTATATCTTTTTCTTGGGTATCGTAATTGTATCCTCTTATGCTTTTGGTTGATGCCTGAATGGCCTCAAGACCTATTAAAAAATTGATGCGACCACTGTTGCTCATGTGACTGTAACCAACAAATCCACGAACAGCTGGTCCTCCAGTTAAACGATCATAGCCTTTCAGAAAATCGCCAGACAAACCGTTGATCTCATGACTCTGGTGTTCAATTCGAATTTTGTGCATCAAATATCCCGCACCACCATACACTAGGAGTCCACAGTTTTTGTTGGGACCAATGATGGGATACAAATGCCCGAAATCGGCAAAAAAGTTCCAACCGCGCTCTTGAATAAAAACTATCGCGGGTTGACCCTGATTATCTAGAATTTCTCCCTTGGGTGTATATAGATTTTGCAAAAGCCCTGGCTCATTAACTCTGTTACCAAACATGTATTGGGCTTGACCTCCCCAGTATCTGTACATTTTGTCTTTGATATGAAATGCCAACCCTGCACTACCTGTCAACCCAAATCGCTCCGCCATATCTCCTGTCGGAAGATGATAGCCATAGGTAATACTAACGTGTGGATTATACAAAACACTGTCCCTAACTTGAAACTGTCCCATGCTTCTGCTCGCACAAATCAAGGCTATCGCCAACAACCAAACTACCCGAATCATTCAACTACCAATTTAAATCCTACTCCGTGAATGTTGACAATTGAAATCCCAGA
>JACCDG010989463.1_pt1 | contig 10855 bp, 21 predicted proteins | sample 7442471 | NCBI WGS metagenome assembly JACCDG01 (sample SAMN15323444, study PRJNA562643) | freshwater metagenome | isolation source: river surface water | place: USA:Blue River Watershed | collected 2017-08-17
GCGTTGGGCGTCGTGTTGTTGCTCAATCGAGTAGGTGGCGGCTCTATGAAGCTGCTGCACTCTCCGGTCAGCGTGTCAATCGGCGGCGCAATGTAGCTCTGACACCGCTCGCGGCCTGGCTCGCGGCGTCTGCACCATTGGCACGTCGGGTGCGTTGTCCCGGCGCATCGGGCGTAGTCGTATGGCAAGGTCATCTCGTATTCCTCCGCGACGCCTAACACGTCGCTCAACGTGGACCTTCGCCGGCTGCGCCGGCTCGGCCCGTTATCTCTGCGTTGTGCATCAAAGCAGGCACGCCCGGCACCTCTGCGGCTCTGCATCAAACAAATCGTTTTCACCTCGTTATTGCATGGACAATCCTAAAATCGGGCTCTGGCTTTCCTGAAAGACTTTCTCTGGACAGCCTGTTCAGTGGGCCGATAAACCGCGTACGCGGCCTCGACGGCGCCGCAGACAATCCAGACCGGGAGCAATATCCAGGTCCAGATCCTCGGGATGGGAGGGGTTTTATCCTCCGGGCCGCGGGCGAATCTCTCAAGCAACCCTGGTTTGGACAGGCTCATAATCCCGCCCTCCGGCCTTCCCCGATCGCGACGCGCAACTGCAGATCGACGCTTTCCATTTCAGGATCAACCTGCCCCTTCTGCCGACGAGAATCCATCAGGCGATAGGCCATCTGGATGGCCTTGTGTTGCAATTTCCCGACATGCCTTAGGCTGGCAAGATCGATTTGTAGCGTTTCGATCTCGATCGAAGATTGATACAGCGCTTCCTGGATGACTTCGTTTGATTTTTTCATCGCTTCGGCCAAGGTCTTCATTTCAGTGATCAGGGCCTGCCGAAATGCTGCTGTTTCCTGGCTTGTCATGTCGAGGGAACCTCTTTTTTGAGGCGCCGTACGATCAGCTTTCCCTCTTCACGCCCAGCCAGCCAGGCGTCCGACTTGGATGTCCCAATCGAGTATCGCAAAATCGTGGAGGCCAAATCCCCGCAGATCCGCATCATCAGGATGGATCGAACCCCTTTTATGTAGGGCTTCGATTTCGGGTCTCTCGTGGGCGGGAAAGCCAGGCGCATCAAGGCCTTCACCTTCTTCTTTGGCGACAAAGTGGATTCTGATTCTGTGTCCACTGGGTTTTCCTGTAATGGTTTCTGGATCATGGGGCCTCCCGTTGGAGCATCCCGGACTCTTCGAGCGCAATGGCGATCTGTTCGGTCTTGCTGTAACTGATGGTCCGCTCGCGCGGCATACTGGAATAAGCCTGGTAGCAGGAGTCGGTGATTCTGCGGGCGCTTTCGACGAGTTCTGGAGTCAGCATCAGGTCGTTCGTCAGGAAGCGCTGGACCTGGCGCAGGGGCGTGAGATCGATCGGCAAGCGCTCTCCGTCGATGATGCGTTGCCAGCAATCGATCCATCCTTCCAGGGCGGGGCCGACTTCAAGCAGCTCGCTGCTTCCCCAGTCGCGCATCACCGGACGGCCCCGCACGGCGTCGACCTGGCCTGTCGCGAGTTGGTCGAGCAGCGCATAGATCGGCGCGAAGGCTCGCCAGGACTGTACCGGGTGCGGGCGATGGTGGAGTGGCGAGCGGGCCGTCTTGCAAACGTTGTGGCGCTTGCGGGGTTTGCTGGAGACCGGCATCAGCTTATCGCCTCCTCGAATTGCGTGGTTTGCTGGAGACCGGCATCAGCTTATCGCCTCCTCGAATTGCGCGGTGATGGTGACCAGGGGGATAGCGGTTCCGACGTGAACCAGGCGAAACACGTGGAAGATCGCATTGTCTTTCCGGGACAGAACAAGCGCCTTGTCAATCGCGGCTTGCCGGTGGGTGCCGTGAATTTCAATATTTTTGTCGAATGGGTTGTCGATCGCATAAAGAAATTCTTCTTGCCCTGTCGGATCTGGCGAATCGATGGGAAAAACCGTTTCCGGGTCGGGTGCGGATTCTGCTGATTCGCTTGTGGCAACTGCCGAGGATTCCTCGGCAGTTGCCGTGGGCTCAATCGCTTGGCAGGGAACTGTCAAGGATTCCTTGTCAGCTGCCGGGGACGCAATCACTGGGTCCGGTTTCGGCAATGCTTTTCCATATTCAGACAGCCAGTGATGGCCTTCAGGGGTGATCTCGTAGACAATGAGATTCGTCAATTCGTCGCGCCTTGACGCAATCAACCCATCGCTCCTCGCTTTGCAGCCATTGTCCTGCACTTGCCTTGCCGTGAGATGAGTTTCGTCAGCGATTTCCTGAATGGTCAGCAGGTCGTTCTTGGCCAGAGCTAGCAAAATTTTGGTTCTTGCTCCGTTTGGTTTGGTTCTGGTGTTGATCATCTCAGAGATCTCCAATGGGGAAAGTGGGGGAGGGAACAGAAAGGCCTTGGCGTTTCTGGTGAATCCGCTCCAGGTCTTCGGCGGCGGCATCGATGGCGGCGTCCAGACGGTTCAACTCGTTCATCAAGTAAGCGGTTTCGTCCAAGGACTCGCGCACCTTCGCGGCGGCGAATTCCCGGGTTTTGATCAGGTCGCTCTGACGGATGCGGGCGGTCGGAAGGCGAAGGCCCAAGCCGAAACGCAAGGCCAGACGGCAGGCGGTGTGGATGGCGGTGCTGATCAGGCGGCGCATGGCAATTCTCCTCCGGGGGTATGGGGGTTGTTCGGCTTGACCTTCACCGCCAGGCGGAACCAGCCCGGCGGCACGATCGGGCTGATGCGCGATTCGAACCCGTTGCAGATCAGGTGTAGGCCTGCGTTGGCAGCTTGCTGGCCGGCGTCCAGCACAGACGTAGATTCGGGAATCGTCGTCATGCGGATTCTCCTGTGATCGGCCGCGTCGCGCGAAACCCCACCGAGCGGTAGCCGAAGTGCGCTCGAGCAGCGTAGAGGGCAAAGGCGCCGGTGTCCTTTCCTCCCCGCCATGAGCCGCCTCGGATCAGGGCCCGGCCATCCCAGGCGCGCCGGTCGGTGGGGCGAATGCCCATGCCCTTTTCGCGCGGGGGATAGGGCGCCGTGGTCAGGCTGGGAGAGTCCGGTTCGACGATGCGTGCGGTCCCGTTGGGCTCGCCCTGGAGATCGTCGTAGATCCACGACCAGGCATTGCCGCCGAAGTCGCAAAGGCGATGGTGGCTCGAAAGCGTCTTCCAGCGGTTTTCTTTGTCGCTGTGCGGCACCAGCAGACCGGCGGGGGGATAGTCGAATCCGGTATTGTGCAGGCCTTGCCGAAGTTTTCCGGCGCCCACGGCGCCGCCGGTCCAGTTCTCGGGGTGGCGTGCGATAAGGTGGGCAATCGCCAGCCATTGCGATTCGCGGATGAGGGACCATCCGGAAGCCTCGCAAGCGCGACAAGCCTGGTAGTAAGTGATCCAGGTCCAGGGCGGCCGGTCGGCCACGGATTGGGCCCGCGCATGGGCCTGCGTGGCCGGTGTGTTAGGGCTTTCCGGAGAGTGCCTGTCACCGACCATCTGGTTGGCGTCACCAAGAAGGTCGGTGCCGATCGACTTGGTGCACAGGAATTGACTGACCTCAAATGCGGGCACGATGAGCCCGCAGGGCAGATGCGTTTCCGGGACCGGGACGAATCCCGAATGTCGGCTAACTGGTGGCTGTACGGCCACCGGGCTAGAAAGCATGATAGAACCTTTCTCGAAGGATGCAGCGCTCCAGGACGACGCACTGGGTGTCTGCGATGTCCATCCGGATCATGCTGCCATCCGGGAGGAAAATCGGCGCGTCCATCGCCGACAGCGCCGGGTCTCGGTCGATGGATTGAGGCTGATGAGGGTCTTCTCCCCTCAATCCATACACCACGCGGCTTTCTTGCGCCAGCCGCAGACGGGTCACTTCCATTACTCGAAGTTCCGGGTCTGTAGGGACTCCCGGCTCTGGAAAAACTGAAAGCGGTTGCCTTTTTCGCATCCGAGCTGAAACGCCTCGTGCTTGGCCGTGCCCTGCTTGTAGGGGTTGCAGTAGAGCACCGGGAACTTCAGCCGGGCGCTGAACACTGCTCTGATGCCACGAAAAAAGGCTTTCGACCAAGAATTGCCGAAATGGAGTTTGAAGCGCCTAATCTCGACGCGAAGCTTGCGTTTGAGAGAGGGGGAATTCTGCATGGGTGGCTCCGTGGTAATGGTTGATCAGGAGCCGATATTACACTCCATGTGTATTCACAATGTCAACCTATTGTGTAGTCTTGGACGAAAAAAATCCCGCACGATGGCGGGATGCAATGGTTCAACGTTTGATTACGCGATAGCGCGCAAGAGCCTTTCGGTGACCGATAGCGGGATCTTCTGGTCTTCGCGGTTGATCTCGGTGAGCATGTCGTTGAAGGCGACGTTGCGCAGCGGCTCAACTTCCGGGTTCGTGCATGTTTGACACGATACTTTTTTTACACACGCTGTTGCTACACGCCGAGATTGCGGTTAGACTACACTGCATGTGTACTATCCGTTCTGCTATCGTATCCATGGGTGGCCCTTCAAAGGTTGCTCGTGACTTCGGGTTTTCTGTCCAACAGGTTTGCAACTGGGCAGTACGTGGCGTGCCGGCGCGTGTCATTCTCGACAATGAGAGGTTCGCGCAAGCCCTTGCGAATGCCGGTTACGAACGCCCCAGGAAGCAAGCCGCATGAAAAAAGCTCCCAGCCGCTCCGGGTTGCAGGAATCGCCGCTGGCGCCGGTCGGCTGGAGCACTGCGAATCCACCGCGCTGGGCGCTTTCCGATGTCTCCTCCCGCCGGGATGGACCGGCGGTTTCCACCGGCCGCAAGTCGGAACAAGCTTGCGGCCGGTTTTTTCTCTTTGGAGTCCAACAGGAGGGGTCGAGATGAACGTATTGCCGATCGAGGGTTGCGAGCAGGGGAAACCTACCCTGAACGATCGCGTTGGGGCGGCGATCTTCATTGTCGCCTTCGGGGCCGAAGACACCGGGCTGAAGACTTCCCGCCAGTTGATGTCTCCGCACACGGAATATGAGGTTGACGACCTCAAGCGGGCAGCCGCTAGGCTGTTGGCCAGTGTCCATACTGCGTGGCTAGCTGCCTTGCCTCCGTCTCTGACTGAGCAGATTTCGAAAGATCTAGACGCGTACCTGTCTTTTGCTCTCGGAGACGGATGGCCTGATGAAAATAGCCCGGAATCCTGATGAACTCTCCAGGGGCGATGGGGGTGTTTCGCTCTTTCCATGTCGGGCAGTCTCGTTTTTTTCTCGATAGCGGTACAGGAAACTACCGGAAATAATCATGTCAGTACTTTCCGCTAGCGCGTCTCGACAGATGACGCTCGACTTCACCCCCGGCCTGACCGACCGCCACGACAGCCTGTTGTCCTGCATTCGGGAGGCGGCGCATACGCAGCGCAGCCCGATGAAGGCGATCGCCGCGGACATGGATTTGTCGCTCTCCGAACTCTCTCGCAAGCTGGCCGGGAATCCGGACGACACGCGACGGTTCAGCGTGGACGATCTGGAACGGTTCATTTCCGCCACCGGCGATGTGACGCCGATCGCAGAAATAAGGGGCGACTGACGGCGGCTTTATCGCCGGCAGGCGTCCCTCTTGATTGACGGGTTATGCCGCACTACCCACAAAGCGCGGCACACGACAAAGGAATAGAACATGAGCAAAGGCAACCTGCAACAAGTGATGGTGCGGATTAAGGGTTCCGAGGTCAGCAGCCCGATTGCTGTTTTTCGCTGCGACCAGCCGGAAATGCTGGATGCCGTTTTAGCGGCAACCGTGAAGACGCAGCAGATGATTGAGCAACGGCACCCGGACTTGATCGGAGTCTACGACGGCACCATGAATCTGGATCAGGTGTTGCAGGAGTTGGCCGGCCATGTGCGCTATGCGGCATAACGATCTAGGTAACCGGCGCGACGCCGGCCCTATCGGCGGCGCGTCCGTGTTGACCGACGGGTTAGAGGGCAAGGGGATAAGTGATGCGGGTTGAAACTATAGGGCTGGCTACGCTGTACCTCGGGGATTGCCGAGAGGTACTGCCTACGCTCGGCCCTATTGGTCTGCTTTTGACTGACCCGCCGTATGGCATGAACCTCGACACCGACTACAGCGGAATTGACCGGGGCCGCGGCAAGGCTTACGAAAAAGTGCACGGCGACGACGCGCCGTTTGACCCCAGGCCGTTCTTGATTGGCAAAGAGCATGTCTTTTGGGGCGCACAGTATTTTTGTCACTCGCTCCCCGAAACCGGCGGGTGGTTGGTTTTCAACAAGCGTGGGCACGGCGAGGCGTCAAAAATATGCTTCGGCGACTGCGAACTGGCGTGGACGGACTTTGACCGGCAATCGGTTCGGATGCACTCGCAAGTTTGGCACGGCCCCGCACGGTGGCATTACGAAGGCGCGCACCACCCGACGCAGAAAAGTATTGCCCTGATGGAGTGGTGCATCCGGTTGAGTAAGGCAAAGGGGGTGATTTGCGATCCATTCATGGGGAGCGGGACAACCGGAGTAGCAGCGGTAAAGATGGGGCGGGCGTTCGTTGGTGTTGAGCGCGAGCCGAAATACTTTGAGATTGCCTGCCAGCGGATCGAAGACGCGCAGCGGCAAGGTTCGATGTTTGAAGAAGCACCAGCGAGGGCGGAGCAACATGGTCTTGCCCTCTAACTACTACCTGATCGAGCGCTTTCTGGAAGACGAGTCTTTGCGCCATCGACGCGCCCTTGCGGAGTTGGTCAAGCTGGCACCGCAGCTTGCTGCGCTGATCAAGCAGGCGGGGGGAGGCGTATGACGGTTACGTGGGCAGGATGACGGGCGCCGAGGCGATGCCGGATCATTTGCCGCCGTGGCACGATCTGGAGGCGTTTCGCGCGCGCCACCGCGCGGACAATCCGCTTCCCGATCGGGAGGCGGTGCCGGCCGAACTGGTCGACCGGCCGCAGTGGCTGCTTTGGCGCTACGAGCCCGGCGAATCGCCGGAGAAGAAGCCTCGGAAGATGCCCTATTACGCAGACGGTCGCAAACGGGTCAGCAGCCAGGGCAGTGTCTCGGACCGGGCGCGGCTGACGACCTTTGCGGTCGCTGCAGCGAAAGCCGGGTCGGGATACGATGGGGTGGGCTTCGCTTTCCTGCCAGATGATGGGCTGATCGGGATCGATCTTGACGGGATGGTGGATCCCGAGACGGGCGTGATTTCCGATCGCTGTACGTCGATCATCGCGGCCTGCGCGAGCTATACCGAGTGGTCGCCCTCAGGAAAGGGGGTGCACATCCTGTGCCGCGGGGAAGCGGTGACCACGAAAAGCAATCGCATCGGCGTGGAGGTGTTCGTCGGTCGGCAGTATTTTACCTTTACTGGCCGGAGATGGCCGGGGGCGCCGGCGACGGTGAATGTGCTGGACGCGGCGGTGGTGCGCCGGCTGGAGGCGACGGTGCGATCGGCCAGGGCGCCGGCGGGGCCGGAGACTGCTTTGGGGCCTGCTGAGCCACCGTCTGCTGATCTGCTGGGCGGCAAGGTGCGCAGCAGGGCAGAGACGGTGGCGCTGGCGGAAGAGGCGATTGCTGTTCTCGATCCCGATGATTACACCCAATGGATCGAGGTCGGCATGGCGTGTAAAGCGGGCCTGGGGACCGCGGGATATTACGTCTGGGATGAGTGGTCAGCGCGTTCGCCGAAGTATGCGGGCGCGGAGGATACGCGGAAGCGGTTCAAGGGTTTCAATCCGGAGCGCATTACGCTGGGCACGTTGTTTGGCCTGGCGGAACAGGCGGGATGGGTGTCTCCGTGGGCAAAGGCGCGCCGTCGTCGGCCCGGGCCTGCTCAGTCTCAGGCGGCAGGGGAACCGCGGTCGTCTGCGTCTGCTGCCAGCGATCAGGAATCGTCCGCGCGCGCCCAGGCTCCCGCGGGGGACGAGGATTATCCGCGGCCGGAGTCGGCGCACGGGGGCGAGGCGGAGGATGCGCCGGAGGAGATGTTCCAGTGGCAACGGGCGTTGATCCGGAAGAATGGGAAGGTGCTGCCTTGCCTGGCGAACGCGGAACTGGTGCTCGATCGGATGCCGCTCTGGAAGGGGGTCATCGGCTATGACGAGTTCGCGGAGCGAACGGTGTATCGGCGTCAGTTGCCGTTTGATGGGGAGGCCAGCGTTCCGGGGGAGTGGTCTGATCATCTGGATGTGATGGTGGCGATCTGGATGCAGCGAACGTTTCTCGTGGAGTTTTCTCCGACGGTCGTGGGCCAGGCGGTTGAGGCTTGCGCGCGCAAGCACCGTTTCCACCCGGTTCGGGAGGCGCTGCGGGCTTTGGCGCCGTGGGATGGAACTCGCCGTCTGCCGTATTGGGTGTCGGATTATCTCGGCGTGGAGCAGACTGAATATACCGCCCTGGTCGGGCAGTACTTTGTGCGCGGGATGATCCGGCGGGTGATGCATCAGGGGCCAGAAGGCTACAAGTTCGACTACTGCCCGGTATTGGAGGGTCCTCAAGGGTTGGGCAAGTCTGAGGTGTGCCGCATCCTGGCCTGGAACTGGTTTTGCGATACGGACCTGGATTTGTCGAACAAGGATTCGCTGCTGGCTTTGCCGGGTCACTGGGTCTATGAGATCCCGGAACTGGGTGGCTTGATGAAGGCTGAGGAGCGAAAGCAGAAGTCGTTTCTGTCTCGGCAGTCGGATGAGTTTCGGCCGCCGTATGGGAAGCGCCTGATGAAGGTGCCGCGGCAAAACGTGTTCATCGGCACGACCAACGAGGAGGAGTATCTGAAGGACCCGACCGGCGGCCGGCGATTCTGGCCGTTGCGCTGCGGGGATCAGTTCAACCTCGAAGGATTGCGGGGCGCGCGCGAGCAGTTGTTCGCGGAGGCGATGGCGGATTTAGAGGCCAACGAACGCTGCTGGCCGGATCGCGATGAGCAGAAGCGGCTATTTGATCCGGAACAGGCGAAGCGGGGGATGCAGGAGCCGCTGGACGACCTGCTGCTTGATTGGGTGAAGGGCCGGACGACGCCGTTTTCGATGGCGGATGCGGCGGTCGAGGCGCTGAAACTGAGCGCGGATAAGCTGACACCGGCGATCACGACGCGCCTGGGTCTGGCGCTCAGGCGACTGGGATGTACGCGCGAGGAGGATCGCCTGGCGGAAGATCTGTCACGGCGTAGGCTATATGTGACTCCGGGAATGGTGCGGTTGAATCCGTTTGGTGGCGTTTCCAGGGCGAAGGAGGGCAGTCATGAGCCGTTTTAGTGGGGTTTTGGGGGATTCTTCCCAACCTCTTCCCAACCTTTTGACGAGGTTGGGAAGCTTTTGCCGTTGTTTTTATTGGGGTTTCCCAACCTTCCCAACCTTCCCAACCTTTTTCCCGCACGCGTACACGTACACACACGCGCGTACGCGTGTACACGTGTACGAGATGTGAATAAAAGGTTGGGAAGGTTGGGAAGGTTGGGAAGCAGTAGAAGAATCAAGCATTTGGAGTTCCCAACCTCGGCAAAAGGTTGGGAAGAGGTTGGGAAGAACGGGCGGAATGCCCCTCGGCGGGGCGCAAAGGAGCGGATAAATGTCGGTGCATGAACAGTTGGTAGCGAAGATGCGGGCGGATTGGTCGGTGGTTGCCCAGTTTCGCCGGGAGTCTGGCGATTGGACCGAGAGCGATGAAGCGGACATCATGGCGGCGATCAAGTCGGCGATCGATGCGGGAGACCGCAACGCGATCGCCTGCTGGTCACGCTGGCTGGCTGATCTGTCGGCCTGGGTGACGGCGTGGAATCTGATCTGCAGGGGTGCGGAAACGAGCATGAAGGCCGCGGCACGGGAACACAAGACCAAGGCGGTCGAGACGAAAGGGGCGAAATGAACGGCGGCGAGGCAGTGTTCGAGACGGCGCGCGCGGCGGTGGTCTTTGCGTTCCACTTCTCGATGGAGCAGTATGGGGATACGCTCCTGGCGAAGATGCAGCGTGGCAGCATCGGAAGAGGCTCGGGAAAGGGATTGGTCGGGCTCGATGGCGCCGGTCAGGCCGGCATGGTCCTGGCGCAGATCGAACGCCTGAGCCCGACGGAGAGGGCGTCCATCGTCGCCCGATTCTCGCCCAGATCCGAACCGTGCCCTTGCTGCGGTGGGGAAAAGCCGCTGGCGATCTGGGTGGAGGCGATAGAGCATTTGGCCTCGGTGTGCGTTCTGTCAGGCGCTTCGAACTTTCGCTACCGTCGGGAGCTGGTAGCCAAGCACTTTGGGGTCAAGGTGCGGTTTGAGGATTTGGCGTCTCGGTATGCGCTGAGCCGAAATACCGTGGGCGAGCACTATCGAGTTCTGGCGCGGCGTCTGGCAGATTTCGAATCACAGGCGCAGACCTCTGCGGATGAGGCCCTCAGAAGCCACGGCATGGTTGGAGAGCCAGAAAATGCTTGACATGCAAACCATGCACGGTTTAGAGTGCGTTTCAATACAAGTCCTAGCTGCGACCAAAGCCCAGCATCTCGCCGATGATGGGCTTTTTCGTTTGGGAAGACCATGCCGATAGCTGCTCCTCGCCCCTGTCGTCACCCTGGATGCGGGCAGCTTGTCCGCGATGGATCGGGCTACTGTACAGCGCACCAGGCAGACCGCAAGGCCGGCACCTTCGCCGATCCGCACCGCGGCAACCGGCACGATCGGGGCTACGGCACCGCCTGGGTCAAGGCGCGGGATCGCATCCTGACGCGCGATGCTGGCCTCTGCCAGCCCTGCCTGAGAGCAGGACGGGTGACGATGGCCCGGCAGGTGGATCACATCGTACCGAAGTCCGCAGGCGGCACCGAAGACGACAGCAACCTGCAGGCGATCTGCGCCCCCTGCCACAAGGCCAAGACGCAGGCCGAGGCCCTTCAGTCCAGGAGGGGGGGGGTCGAATCTCTGACCTTTCCGGGGCCGGGAC
>JACCDG010655944.1_pt1 | contig 10854 bp, 12 predicted proteins | sample 7442471 | NCBI WGS metagenome assembly JACCDG01 (sample SAMN15323444, study PRJNA562643) | freshwater metagenome | isolation source: river surface water | place: USA:Blue River Watershed | collected 2017-08-17
ACGGGGAGAAGGGGGAGAAGGACGGTGGGAAGAATGGGAAGAATGGTGGGAAGAATGGTGGGAAGAATGGAAAGAATGGTGGGAAGAATGGAGGGAAGAATGGGAAGAATGGCGGGGTAGTAGTAACAGATGAAGTAGTTGCTCCATTACCTGTTCCATTTGCATTGATAGCAACAATCGTATAGGTCTGAGAGCCTGGAGAAACTCCAGGATCACTAGCAGCATAGGATGTTGCACCAGCAGAAATACCAGTATAACTTGATCCATCCGATCCAGTAATTGTGTAAGATGTTATTGCACTACCACCATTTCCAGGTGCAGTCCAAGAAATTGTATTTACGTTGGCAGATGTTGCAGAAGCAGAAACACCTGTTGGAGTTCCTGGAACTGTTGTTACAGTAACAGAACCTGATGTTGTAGGATTTGCTGTACCAGCAGCATTTGTTCCAACAACAGTAAATGTGTAACTTGTGCCTCCAGATAAGCCAGTGAACTGATATGATGTATTAGCGTTGCCAGTAACTACAGTTGATGTTGCTGGATTTGAAGTAATAGTATAAGAGGTTGCTGCTGGAGAAGTTGCAGGCAGTGTCCAAGAAAGATTTACGGCACCGTTACCAAATGCTCTACCAGTTCCTACGTTTGTAGCAGATAATCCTGTTACTGCATCTGGTTGTAAAAAGTTATCCTGTGCTGATGACTTTGTACCTTTTCTTTTTGAAACTGCCATGTCGTTCTCCTTTTTCTTATATTAAATTTTAATCTATTACGCTGATAGATCTCCAAGAACTACCCATGTATCTGTTGCTCTCTTGAAAAGAGAAGCAGATGACCATTGAGTTCTTGTCTTTAATCCTGGAGTTCCATTTAGGGTAACTCCTGATGCAGCAGCAAATGTAATCTGTCCTGCGCCTGTTTGTAGGAAGTCAATTGTAGTTCCGACAGGGTAGGCAGTTGTAGCATTTGTTGGAATTGTTACTGTAATTCCTGAGCCTGCTGTTGACTCTACCATTGTATCTCTTAGTGTTAGACCACCAGTAGATAGGTTGTAGTTTGCTGAAATTGAGTTTATTGTGGTTCTTGAAGGTACGCCTTCCTTTGTCTGTGTACCATCTGTAAAGACTATTCCTGCTGCTGTTAAGTTATTTACAGCAAGATCATCAAGTGATCCTTCTGTGAAGTCTACTGTTGTTGAAGGTTCTGTTGTGACACCCTTGAACAGTTTCCACTTAGCATCAGATACGTCTCTTACGATACCTGAGTGCTTTGCTGATCCATCATTATAAGCAACTACAAGACCAAGGTCTACTGTGTTTGCTGAATTTTGGTGAGCAAGTTGAACCATATTGTCTTCAATCACAATAGATGTTGAAGATGCGTTAAATGTTGTACCATTTACAGTAAGGTTTCCGTCAACAGTCATGTTACCGTCAACTTCCATGTTACCAGTAAATGTCTGATTAGCAGCATTTAGGTATGCTAATTGTGATGTATCAGAAATTCCGTGTACAGAAGTTGTTGCTCCTGTGTGGGCTGATACTGTAGAAGATGCTGCTTTAGTATCAATCTGTGTTTGGATTGCTGATGTAACTCCATCAAGGTATCCAAGTTCTGTCTCAGAAACAGTTGATGATGCTGCTAACTTAGTCCAGTCAATTGCTGCTGATGCATTAATATCAGCATTTACAATTGTTCCATTTGCAATCTTTCCAGATGTAACTGCTCCGTCTGCAATCTTACCTTCTGTTACAGAGTCTCCAGCCAACTTATCTGCAGTTACATTGCTGTCAACAATCTTTGCAGTTGTAACTGTATTATCTGTTGGTGTTCTTGTATCAGATAGGCGAGCATCATTTGTAAGAACAAGATCTGCCGTATCTGCAATACCGTGTACATTTGTAGTGTCAGCACGATGAGTTTCTACAGCATCATCTGCATATGTCTTAGTTGCAAGTGCTGCAGTATCTGCAATACCGTGTACGGCTGTTGTATCGCTGGTATGTGCTGATAAATCTGATAGCAATGCAAGTTGTGCTGTGTCAAGAATTCCGTGTACGTTTGTAGTATCATTTGCATGGTCAGTAACATCTGATGTTAGTGCAAGCAATGATGTATCAAAAATACCGTGTACATTTGTAGTTGCTGATGTATGTGTTGATAGATCGTTTTGTGTAACAAGTTCTCCAACATCCGCAATACCGTGTACGTTAGTTGTTAAAAGATTATGTGCGCTTACTGCACTATCTGCAGCAGAGTCAGAAGTATTATCTACATACTCCTTTGTAGCAGCATCATCAGGATTTCCTGGAGCGCCTACAAGTGTTAGTGGACCAGTCATTGTTCCACCAGACTTAGGAAGTCTTGCTGCAATAGCATTTGATACAGTTGTACCAAAGTCTTCGTCATTGTTTAATGCAGCAGATAACTCAGATAAAGTATCTAAGACTTCTGGAGAACCTGCAACGAGTGCATTAATTCTTCCCTGCACAAACTCAGTTGTAGCAAGTTTTGTTGTGTTATCTGTTCCAGACTGAGTAACTGCTACTGAAGAAGAGCCAAGGTTTGCTCCAGTTAATGTTTTATTTGTTAATTCTTGTGTTCCAGTAAGTGTTACTACTGTATTGTCAATATCAAACTGTGATGTTCCTGAATTCCAGTCAATTCCTTCACCAGCAAGTGCTGACTGATCAACTGTTGCGTTTGAAACAGCATCTGCTACATAATCTTTTGTAGCAAGATCATCTGTATCAGCGATACCGTGAACATTTGTTGTATCTGCTTCGTGGTTAGAGAGATTTGTAGCCACAGAAGTAAAGAATGTAGGGTCGTCACCTAGGGCAGCAGCAACCTCATTTAATGTGTTAAGAAGTTCTGGTGCGCCATCTAGGATAGCATTTGCATCCACATAGTAATTTAAGGCAGACCATGTTGATGTGCCATTACCAATTTTAAATTTTCCTGTATCTGTTTCAAAACCAATTTCACCTGCTGCTAATGTTGGGTTTGCAGATGTCCATTGTGACGCAGTTCCTCTGCGCTGTTGCATTCTTGTTGCCATTTATCTCTCCTTGTGGTATTTCTACCTTTTGTATTTCTGTGCTAATTATAACATCAGTTTTTAGTTGAAGTTATCTACAGCACTACCGCCGTCATAAACTAATGTCCATGAAGACTGGTTATAGGCTCCGCCATCTACTGGGGATCCTTGTGGATCATTAAAACTACCACCACTAATAAACTGAGAAACTATAAGACCAGTTCCATCAATAGCAGTATCGTGGATATGCTGTGGAAGGTTTAATGTATCGTCAATTGTAGCCATGGTGAGCCATGATCCAGAATAATAAACATTAACTCTTGATGTTAATGTGTCAAACCACAAATCACCATTTTCTGGTGTAGAGGGAGCGGTAGATCCGACAACCATGCCACTAGCCAATGAATCGACATATGCCTTAGTAGCAGCATGTGTATCTAATGTAGGGGTTCCTACTGATACCGTTCCTCCGAACTCACCGCCACCAGCGACGATAAGTCCATTTTTAACCTTGAAGTCCTTGTTGACTGTTGCCAAGATTACCACTCCCTCTTTTTATTTATTTTTTATGCTAAAAGTGTTCCAACAACAAGAACATCAGAGTTATTGTTGAGAGTTGCAACACGAAGACGAACATTTGATCCGTCGATATCTGCAGAAACAGATCCTAATGAACCATTTGTTCCAACCATTGCATATTCTGTAATGGCTATGTTGTTTGATGAGTCAAGTGTCAAAATAACCTTTGATACATCTGTATGTGAACCACTAGCAATCTTCACAAGAAATTCTGCAGAACGATATGAAGCGTGTGCCCATGCGTATGCAGTATGTGTGCTTGCTGTTGGTACTTCATGAGTTGCTGCTACCTGCTTTGCAACAGAAGCAATGTCTACTGCTGGGAAGTCAGGTGTGACTGCCTCAAGAGCAGATACTGCACGAGCATCTGTGAAGTAAAGGTTTGTTGTACCTTCTGCAAGGTCATCTGTATCAGAATCTGCAACACCGTTTTCTGCGGTAATTGTAAGATTATCTGATCCATCCTTTGTAATTATAATGTTTGTCTTAGTAGCATTTGCAAGAAGAGTTGCTGCTTCTGCCTTTGCACGGGCTGCAGTGTAATAAAGGTTTGTGCCCTCTTCAATGTCAGATGTTGTAAGAGCATTAATTGCATTATTAATTGCATCATTACGATCTTCAACTTCATCAGCAATCTTTCCATCTGTATATAGATTTGCATTTTGTTCTGCAGTAAGCGCTACACCATTAGCGTAACCCTCATAAGCAGAAGTAATTGCAATTTCACGAGCATCTGTGTAAGCATTTGCTGTAGCAACTGCATCTAGTTCTGCTTGATCTGCATAGTTTTGGTATGCAGTTGTAATTGCAGCCTCACGGCCATCTGTGTATGAATTTGCTGCTGTTTCTGCATCATCTGCAACACCATCTGCATATGTTTTTGTAGCAGTAACTGCTGTATCAATTGAAAATGTTGTGCCGTCAAGTGTTAGACCATTTCCAGCAAGGTATGTACCCTGACCTGAGAACTGTGTCCAGTCTTGTCCAGCAAAAGTTGTAATGTAGTGATCAGACTGTACCCATGCTGTTGAAGCATAGTTGTTGCCTTCCATTACGAATACTGCTGCACCAATAAGTTCTGATGCTGCATCTACATCTGCTGGGCGAACAAGTGTATAAACGCCTGCAGACTCTGTGTACTCATAAATACCATTTTCAGAATCAATTGCTTGACCCTTAAGTAAAATTCTGTATCCGACATCTGTGCTATCTAATGCAGCATGTCCGTCAATTACCAATGTATTTGTAGATCCAGTCATATTAACATCTGAATCTGCCAAAAGGTTTACGGCCTGCTTCCAGTTTAAACCAGAAGATAGTCCATCTGCATATGCCTTAGCATTATTTTCTGCTGTAAGTGCAACTTGATCTGCGTATGCATCTGCACGAGTTGCTTCTGAAGTAATTTCACCATCTGTGTAAGAATTAGCAGATGAAATTGCATCCAGTTCAGCCTGATCTGCATAAGCATTTGAACGATTTACCTCAGAAGCAATTGCTGCATCTGTGTAATCTTCTGCGTCTGCAAGTGCTGCATTAGCCTTTGAGGTAGCATCTGCTGCTGCATCTGCAATTGCATCATTCTTAGCAAGAAGAATTGCTGCATCACGAGCAATTACTTCATCAGAAATTTCTCCGTCTGTGTATTGCTGTGCTGCAAGAATTGCATCTGCCTCTGCATCTGCTGCTGCGCCAATTGTATCCCACAAACCAGTGTTTGCAGTTACTGCTCTTGCATCTGTAAAATATTTATTTGATGCACCTTCTGAAAGGTCATCTGTGTCGTGGTTTGAAAGTGAAGAAACTGTACCAGTTACATCACCAACAAGGTCTGCTGTTACTTCACCAGCAGCAAAGTTGCCATTAGCATCACGCTTTACAACTGCATTTGGTGTATTTGTTGAGGTGGCTGTTCCACCAATAAGACCAATAATATAATTTTGGTCGTCTACTTTCTTTGTAAGAATATCTTGACCGTCGATAGTACCTGTTGTGCCTTCAACGACAAGACCATTCTTTACCTTAAAGTCTTTTACTACTGTTGCCATTGTTTTATCTCCTTATTTACGCCTTAAGTCCAATTCGTGCATAACGAACTGTGACTGGCTTAATTGCAGAATCTGGAGTAACCGTTATGGATACTGTATTTCCAGTTCTTGAGACGCTAATGGTGCCAATATTCCCATCGTTGTCTATTGTTCCATATTCAGAAACGTTTACATTTGTACCGTCTACCAAAATGGTCAATTCTGTTGCATAAAACTTGTTATCTCCTGCTGTTACTTTAGCAATAGAAACAAGGTATTTAACCATACGCCACTCTGTAGCGTCAAAGTTATCTATCACAGTTGGGTTCTCAATACCTGTGATTGTATTTTCATTATTGCCTGCTGAACCTAAATCGGTTGAGCGAGCAGAGGCGGAATCAATTAAATCTTCATAATCTTCCTGTGTAGGACGATCACCAGTCTGAAACTTTGTCTTTAGTGTTGGAATTGATATTTTTGCCATGATGTTATTATAACTCCTTTTTATTATAAAATATAGTTGCTATATCCTATAATTTGTAGTGGGATTGGTGGTGGGTTGTTCTTTGAATATCCAAAGGAACCAACATTAATGAATTGCACCCTAAAAGGCAAAACCTCTTGTAGTTTTACTTTAGGTGTTATATCGTTAATCTTTATGTATCTTTTATCTAATTCTTTTATTTGTGCATGTGATAAACGATGTGTTGTATTATAAACTTCTTTGTATGCTGGAATTAAACTTTCATTTATCATTCTGTAACATCTTCGATGATAACCATAGATCCTTTGGCTACCGTCCAGACTCTTCCCTCTGAAAGAAGTTCAGTCAACTGAATATCAAAAATATCTCCAGTTTCTAAAAGTTCTGATTGTGATGATGTTAATGAAACTGTAAAACTTCCTTCTACATCTTGAAACTCAATGGGCTGTGGTTCAAGAGAAACAATTACCTCATCTGTTGATGGACGATAAATATCCATCTTAATTTCCCAGTCATCTAAATATAATGGCTCACGAGCATCATTTGTAACATATACTCTAAATGCTGCAGAGTCTCCTCTAACTACCGTCCATCTAACTTCTGGTGGCAATGCGCCTAATGCATAAGAGTCTGTTGTCTGATTTCTAAAGGTAGCCATGTGTTGATTATATCATATTAGGCTAATCCAGCCTTCAATGCTCCCCATGTTCCATTTCCTTTTGCCTGAATCACAATAACACCAGTTGTTGAGTTTGAAACAGCAACAATTCCTATCGCTCCACCGCTCACGGTAGTTGTAAGAGATCCAGAAGAGTCTACATATAATAATTGACCAACAGAAAAACCACTTGTATTAACATTTGTCAAAACACCAGCAACAACAACTTCTCCACTTGCTCCATCAGATAATGATGTTTTTGTCAAACCAAGGAATGGGTAGTTATCTGATAATTCTGATGTAAATAACTGAATCTGAGTTTTGCTATTTGTATGTCCAACAGCGTATACTGGTTTTGCTGCACCTATAGTTGAGCCTGAGTTATTTATTACCTTTACCCGCACATTTGAGGCATCAAGAGATGCAAGAGCGTCATCAACAGTATCTGCTAATCTTTTTATATCTCCATGCACATTTACAGAATCTGTTGATTCTGGATAAGTTAAGCCATATTTATTAGTTATTTCTGCCATAGAGATTAATTATAGCATTATTTGACTAAAGGTCCTAAATTGTGTTATACTAAGAAGTAACATGGCACCCTTTAACAAGGTGTCATTCCGTTTCTAAGGAGGAAACTATGATTAACTTTATGAATAATAATAGGAACATCATTGGTACACTCAGCATATTGGCAATGTTTTCTGTTTCTGCGAACTTTGCTAATGCTTCTGAAAACCGATCAAGCGACAGTACGCCTGTCGTGCTAGAAGAAACAATAGAGGCCACGAAAGTGGCCAAAAGTGTTTCTGAGGCTAAAGAAGATCAGTTAGAAAAATACAAAAACGCTGTAAATCTATCTGACAAAGACCTAAAAAATCTACTACGCCTAGTAGGCTTTGAAGGTCAAAAACTAAGGGAGGCTTGGGCTATTGCCAAGAAAGAATCTGGCGGTAGACCAATGGCGCTAAACCTTAGCAAAAGAACTGGAGATAGTTCTTATGGCTTATTTCAAATAAATATGATTGGCGACCTTGGTCCTGAACGTAGAGATAAGTTTAAGTTAGAGTCAAACTATGAGTTATTTAATCCAGTATTAAATGCTCAGGTTGCATTTCACATGTCAAACGGCGGTGAAAATTGGATTGCCTGGAAAGGCATTACTCCAAGAACAAAGCATCTAATGCTTAATTTTCCAAACTAATAATAGTAGGAGTGGGTCAGTTATTTTTACTGGCCCACTTCTTTTATTATAAACTTATCTTCCCACTCTTTATATTTTTCTGGAGTTAACATTCCATAACCACCTAACTTTTTAAAATCAAAAAACATTTTTATTCTCTGTAGGCTAAGTTCTTGATATTGTCCCCAGTTTAACTGTGAGTCCCAATGTTTAATTCTTGTGTTTTCGCCATAGTAGTGATGATAAACATATGTTCTTGGTGGCGCTATAACTTTTATATTATTAAAAAACATTCTAATTGACATTAAATGTTCTTCACCATAAAAGTATAAAAATGGATCGTATGGAACTTTTAAAAAATGTTTTGATAGTCCAAAAACAAACCCAGCACAAAAGTGTCCGTGCCACTCTCCATGTTTTTCAATAACCCTATCTTCGTAATCTACAGTATAAAGGTTATTTTCTTTTACACTTTTTAATTTTGCTATATTTGCCCCTACAGGCTCATTCATTTTTTCATTTCCATTTTTATCATATGTATATGGTATTGGATAAGATGAAAAAATAATGTCGCTATTCCAAAATGTGCAAGAGGCATTGTACTGTTCAATTAAAATATTATCCCAATCTTTAATAAACCTTGTATGACTATCTATTTGTAAATGATATTTAAATTTTGTAGATAAATTTTTATGAGTCATTACTCTTGCATATCCCACACCTTTTGCTTCTGAAAAATGAACTTTCTCATAAACAAAACCTTCAACCTTAAATAGGTTAAATAGATTTTCTAAATCTGGATGACTTTCATCTTGTGAAAATACAGAAACAAAAATTCTGGTAGGATCTTTTGCCTTGCTCAATAAACTATAAACAGTGTCAGTTAGTTCAAGGTCACGATAAGATGCAATTGAAACATATATATTATCCATTTTATAGAATTCTCAATATACTAAGAAATGTCATTGACCTTTTCATATATTTTCATAACCTTTTTAACATCTTCTAGAAAATCAGATTCCTTATACTTTTCATATGCAGATTTATCATGATCAAACAATCCCCAAGAATCTTGGTATACCTTGTCAACAGAAGATTTTTCTAGTAGGGGATGCATATGTTCAAGAATTACATTTTCAAAATAGTGTATTTGTCCTATTGCCTTGCCAAGATCTAACCAAAAATTATCCATAAATAAATGTTTTAAAACAGGTGGTGCCATGAATCCAAGCGCCTTTATAATTTCTGAAGACATAACAACATGTGTTGGCAAAAACTCTTTTTGTATTAAATCATTAGCGTAAGAAATTCCAGGAGTATTAATTAATGGTTTTGATAATATTTTATCCCAGGCGATTGTTCTGGGTCTTACATCATCGCCAAGAAAACACAAAAACTTATACTTATCAGCATATTTATTTGCAAGAATATTATTTGTTCCATTCATTAAAACTCTTGGATTTCTTTCATAAATTATTCCAGGAACATAATTGTAGTTTGATGTATCATCATCATCAAATCCAAAACAAATATCAATGTCTGTTGAAGTTCTTAACAGGCATTCTGTAATTTCTGCAACGCTATCTGGGCGATTCCTTGATGGAATTATAACAAGCATATCAGGCATTGCTATGTCCTTTATGTGTTTTATCTAAGCCAACTAACGACTGCATACCTTGTTCCTTCTGTAACTGGAGAAACTGAGTGATTATAAACATAGGTTGATGGAAAAATAATCATTTGATTTGCTTTAGGTTTAAGTGAAATATCAAATCGTGGAAAATTAATTTCTCCTCCAGAATAGTCGTCGTTTATATAATACAAAGTTGAAACTCTTCTGTGATACTGTGGGTGATCATCTATATGATTAATAAACTTTTGACCTACCCCATATTTTAAAATTCCATAAACATCATGCCATTCACTAAAAATACCATAGGAAGCCATATACTCATCTTCGAGTGGTTTAAAGTTTTCCAAAAACATATTAGATAGTGTTGTAAAAAACGTTGAAGATAAGTCTCCATAATTATTTGCATAAGTTTCTGCATATGGTACACCAATTTTCATGGTATTTCTAATTTCTGCATCAACTTTTTCTTTTTTGCCTTCTTCTTTTTCACCGCTATAAATTCCAGCAGGTGTCCACTCTAGTCTTGCTGACAGCATTCCTTCTTCTATGTCCTGAACAAGTGTCTCTGAATTCGGTATAACATCATCATAAACAACTATCCCAGGTGCTATCTCATTTACAAGCGTTGGCCTATTTTGTCTGATTTTATATTGTTTTTTTTGTTCCCACAACTCTTTGTTCACTTTTACCACTTTCCTATAGGGCATGTTGCTTTTTCTAACTTTGTTTTGGCAAACATAAAACAACCACATTTTTTACATTGTTTAGTTAGTTTAATTAATTCTGGGCATTGTTGACAAATTGAATATCTATTTTCTGCTACCTCGTCTGATGCCCATTCTGTGTTTGGATTAAGCAATTCCCATGGTCTAGTATCTCCAAGATTTTCTTTATACCTTTGCCATGCAGATTTTTCTTCTGACATTACCTTCTCCTTAATTATTGTAAATACTTATACATTATACACTAGCAGGCACAATCTTGTCCAGGGCAACAAATACTACATCTCCAGCAATATCCGCAAGTACATGCTCCGCCTCCTGGAGTAGGTGCTGGTGTTGGTGCAGGCGTAAAGTCAGGTGGGAAGAATGGGAAGAATGGAGGACTTGTTGGTGCAGGCGTAAAGTCAGGTGGGAAGAATGGGAAGAATGGGAAGAATGGGAAGAACGGTGGGAAGAACGGGAAGAATGGGAAGAATGGGAAGAATGGTGGGAAGAACGGAGGACTTGTAGGTGCTGGGGTAGGTGCAGGCG
>JACCDG011385107.1_pt1 | contig 10854 bp, 8 predicted proteins | sample 7442471 | NCBI WGS metagenome assembly JACCDG01 (sample SAMN15323444, study PRJNA562643) | freshwater metagenome | isolation source: river surface water | place: USA:Blue River Watershed | collected 2017-08-17
AGATTATGTGGAAATTGCTAAACTTATTTTTAAGAAAGCATCTCCTGAAACATATGGGTCATTAGAATACACAAATGATAGCGGGTCTCAAGTTTACAATCCTTTCAACACTACAACTCAAGTTACAATATTGCAAAATTCAGTAGTACATTGGTATCAACAAACTGTAGTATCACATGCTGTAAAACCACTTGCCGATAAAACATTGGTAAGTAGATTGATGCCGGGCTTTTACACATTCTTGAAACAGATAAGATTAGACAAGGGAGAGGATCCTACTGTTGCTTCTGGGGCTAAATTAATGCCATATAGCGCTCAGATTCCTACAAGTATAGTAAGTACTCGATCAGCTCTTTCTATCGCCGCAAATCAAGGCTCAATCATTTTCAGGAAACTTCTTAAAAGACCATATGCTGACATTTTACAGCCAGAGACTGGTGAACCACTTGCTATTCAATTCGAGCCCGAAGGTATAAAATTAATTGAATCTATAGCATCACTACCACCATCAACTGAAATGCTGAGGTTAAACTCAGATTATTTTTATTTAACTAATAAAAAAATAAATATACCAACAACCTTTGAAATATTTCATGAGCCAAGCGACAACTGTACAGCAGCAGATGCAAGTACTTCAGGATCAAAGGTGGGCCTTGACTATACATTTAGACTACATCTTGAAGATGTTAATGAAAATGTACTGATTAAAGACTGGAGAATCAACGCTAGTAAGTATTTTCTCACTGTTGATGAATATAATACCAGAATATCCCAAGAGCAAACTGTAGTTGGTTACTATACTAAAGATAATATAAACACTATAGATGAGTGGAGATTGCAGGGATATGCGGGCGTAGTACCAGATCTGGTCATGGGAGAACTCAGAGTTTTAAATACAAGGTATGTTTCTCCTCCAGATAGTGAACAGCAAACCGAAGATCAATTTAGAGCCAACTTAGCTGCACAAGGACTAACCCAAGAACAAATTGATGAAAGAGTTCTGCAATACTTGGAAGCTGGTGGAACTTTCTATACTATAAATTTAAATAAATATGATAATCAATTTGTAGCATTGAGAGAAGCTTCTCTGTCAATAACAACATTTACAATGGACACTACTCCCTGGTTTACGGACAATCTTGTAGACTTTCATAAAGTTCAGGAAGTAGAACCTGATCCAATAAACTATAGCACACTCTACGCTGATTCATTCACAATAGCTGGAGAGGGTATCGCAATTGGAGCACTTGAGGAATTTGATAGGCTGGCTTCAGCTTATTACGACCAAAGTTTTAATGTTGCGTCGCTTGCTTCGGATATGAAGTTAGAATGGAACAGATACGGATTCAAATTCAATTCAGGATCTGGAGGCTCATTCACTGATATAGGATTGTATATGAAAACAACTTTATTTGTTTTAGCTGATACAACTTTATCAAATAGCGGAACAATCACTTTAAAAATATTTGATGATAACGCTGGTGTGCCAAATAATCTTTTATCAACTTCAACTAGCACAGTTAGCTATGCTGATATATTAGAAACATACGCACAATTTAGATGGAGCATAACTGGTAATTTACTTGCTGGTGCAGACTATTGGGTTGTGTTGGAGCTTTCAAGTGTTCCACAGGGTGGAGACATAGTTCTTGCTACAATTAATCCATATACAGACTTCACATACCAAGAATTAAATTCGGAAGCATTTTCATTTGTATCATTGATTGACACAAACACTGCAACATTTGCAATTCCAATTAAAGTAGCTTTGAATAGCGACAACACCACAGGCGCTTTGACAAACCCTTCTGGGCAAGTAAATATAAATATTTATTCAGATAACAATGGATCTATAGGAGATAAATTATTTACAGCAGATAATATAGACTTTGCAGATCTTACTGAAGAATTCAATAATTATTCATTTTCAGCTTCAGACATATCAGTGACTTTTTCTAAAAATACTAAATATTGGGTTGTTATTACTGAAAGCGTAAGAACAAGAGGCGGAGTCATAAATTCTGATCTCAATTCGATTGTTATTGATCCAATCAAATTTAGGATAGAAAATACTGGAAGATATAATATTTGGGAAGATAATAGCAAAAAGGTTTGGATGAAATTATTCAATGATTTCCCAGAAGTGTATGGAATATTCAACAGAGAAAACAATGGTATTTTCAAGTGGTTGCCAGGACCTAACTTAAGCAGACAAACATCTCAATTGTATCAGAAAGAAGGTTATTGGGCTTTTACTGCAAAGCAATTTTCTGAGCCATCCTATGTATATATTTATCCTAGAGCAGTAGGTACTGTTGACGCTATTCCGCCTAATGCTGATTCTGTATTAGACTTTGATATACCGCCTGCTAACTGGGCTTATGTACCATACCAAAGAGACATATACATATCAGTCAGATTGATTTGCGGGGGCAAGCTTACAGATTACATTGTTCATTTGGATCCAACCGAAACACCTGAGCCAATTCTTATAAATGCTGATCAAAAAGCTGAAAGCATAGCATATGTTTATGTTGCTAAAACATTAGCAGAACTACAAAACGGAACTCATGGCGCTCCTGCTGGAGATCGCCTGGTAATAAGGAGTTCATAAAATGACAGATAGTGGAATTGTAACAGCAAATTTACTCGATGAACTCATATTAAATTTAGACAAGCTTATCGCTGGAGAAGATATTTTTCTAGGATTAGAAGAATTTTCTTTAGGCTTGCCAGAAGTAATCAGAGATTTAGATTTGTGTTGGGGCTATGCAAAGGTAGAGCCAAGTACAGCTTCATTAGCAACTCACGAAGTTACAATTGGTAAAGGTGTGACAAGAAATAATACAGGCGATCTTGATGAAGTACAATTTGATTTTACTTCTGTAGATCTTACAACACTATTACCATCATCATTAACCTTGAGTAATATTTATGCGTTTGGAAGTGTGTTTATGAGTCCTAACGCAACAGTTGGTAATCCTCCTGATATAGAAGCAAGGTTGGTAAAGGGAACAAGCGGTGGTGTAAATCTTTTCATGACTAATGATTTAAATTTAGAAACAATTTTAAATATGATAGAAACAGAAGAAGTTCCATCAGCAGAAAAACCAGAATCAAATTCATTAGAAATATATAAATTTTTATTAAATATAAATTATTACAATTCTCTTTCACCTGAATTAAAAGATGTTGATATTTATTTCTTTGATAAAAGAAATCCTAGAGGCTGGGGTGGATTTGCAGACGAATTTATGGCTGCTAACATGACATCATATTTAGTTTACAAAAAAGAAGATTACACAAGCTATCTAGATACAATTCAACAAAGTGTTTATAATATAGTAAAAAACTGGATAAATTTAAGGTCTTGGTCACCAAACTTTTTAGATTACTGGGCAATCAATTCTGCTGATATGCCAGATCGACTAAGAGATTACTTAGAACTTGAATTCAGTATTATAATTTGAGGATAAAAAATGGCAGATGTAAATGAAGAATTTATAGCAGAATATGCTAGAGTTGTTGGGAATGCACATATAGCAATAGAAGATGGTATAGGATCTTTGACAACTCCTGGGTCTGCTCTTTTCAATCTGAATCAATTATCTTTATTGGCAACTACTAGGTTGCCAGCATTTGGTGTTGTTCAAACGGGCGCTAATACTGGGTTCAATGTTACGGTTGATTCGTCTGATCCAACATTTTTAAGAGTGAGCTCAGGCACCATTGCTTATAATGGCAATTTAATAAATGTTTCAGCTCAAAGAGTTTCTATCAAAAAAGCATTTGCAGGTACTTATTCTAGTAGCTATGTTTATGGCATGAGAATAGGATTCCCGTATGCTGAAGCACAAAATACAGCAGGACAAATTTATTCAACAGTCTTATCGGAAGATGCAAAAGAAGGCGATACAGAAATATATGTGGAAAATATCGACACATATATTGAACTTGGATTTCCGCTTACAGCTTACATAGGCGTGAATACATATATTGTATTCGATGGTCATAATTCCGACAAATCTGCACTAACTATTGATCCAGCAATAAATGGTGGAGTTTTATCTAATGGCTCAACAGTAGGTGATGTCATATTTGACAGCGGAACGCGAGTCAATTTTATTTATGAACCTAAAGTAAAAGCACTTTACGGATTACCAGTAAGCACCATTACTAACGATCCTGATTTATTCAATTATTATCCTTTGATGCCATCAAGCTGGCTGCCAATTGCTGACATATTAATCGAAAACCCTAACTCGCCTGTAGTGGCTACGTTTGGAGCATCTGATGCTATATTAAGAACAGCAACAGATTATCCGCCTGCTAATTCCGCAACTCCTATTTTTACCAATGATGACGCCAAGATCATAACAACATCAATAAATGTTGCCAAATCTGAATTAATAAATAATAAAAATAGAGCTTCAGTATCTGATGCAATTGTTGCTTTAGATCAATATACAACCGCTTTACAAGATGAAAGCGGCTTAACATTTAGAGAATTTTGGGGAACTAGACCTTTTAAAGCAACTACTTATTTCGGCAAAGGTACTAGCTTTCAAGGATTGGAAAGATTCGAATTCAGTAATAATTTTTCTAAGGCATATTTTGATATTACTGGTCAAGATGTTCAAAGAACATTCGCAATATTTAGAGGAGATCTTTATGCATTCCCGACAACAATCTACGGAAATGCCCCGGCATCTCTAACTCTTAATTCTTACAGAGGAATTGGAACTTCTAGTTCTTTGACAAGAGGTACATACACTTATGGCGTAAGTGCTGTAACAGCATCTGGAGAAACTCCTGCTGTATACAACTCAGTTGTGTCATTTGATACCACAAATTCTAACTATATCAATGAATTACAATGGCAATCAGTAGGAGGTGCATTGTTCTATCATATTTATAGAAAATCAAATATAAGTGGAGAACAAACTGAATATCGACTTACAAGCGTTGGGCAAGTAACTGGAAGTGGCATAGGTACAACAGGAATAGTTGGATCAGCTGGTACAGGTCTATCTACAAATTTCTCAGCTTTCAAAATAACAACAACCAATAACTTCCAATTGGGCGGTTTGCAATTAAGATTAAGAGCAACTGGCACTGGAATAACCAATACATCAGCGGAAGTTCAAATTAGATTATATTCTAATGATTCTGGTACAAATAAACCAAATGCACTCATTGGTTCATTTGATTCTATTCCATTTAGCAAAATTGTAGTAGATAGCAATGGTGACCAAACTACATCCTTCCAGAATTTTATAACTAAACTAGATTACAAAACTACAGCAACTACATTTTGGATAGTCATGAAGATGTCTGCACAACCTTCTACAGGTTCTATTCAAGTGCAAACATCTGCAAGTGGAACAAATGCATACGCTACGACAACATCAGGCTCGCCAATACCTGCAAACTGGACTCTTGCAAACAATGTCAGCTTGCATCATAAACCTCTTGGATTTTTAGACAATGGAAGAGCAGGTACAAATTCTGTAAGAAGAGGCGTTTATCTAACAGGCGCAAAGACATTTGAACCAAGAAGATTGAGGATATATATCCCAGAAATTACAGAATTCCCATCTCCTACTGGATCATCTTTTACAAGAGGAGATATTCCAATTTATGGATTAGATTCTACTGATACCACCGAAACGAAAAATGAATTAATTGTTACAGTAGTAGCAAAATTAGGAGATACAGAAACAACTCTTACCCAAACTATTCCTCAAGGTACAACAAGGGGTACAAGTTTCTTACTTGGTACAGAAGATCAAATATTTGATAGTGTTTCAGATGTACAGGTTTCTCCAGGTGCGAATCTACAAACCCAACAGAATGGCGCGATTTATTGGTCCATTTATGATATGTTTACTGTGGAGACTCAACCATAATGGAGCTCAATGATAATATTTCTGGTTTAGGCATTCCTCACTTAGGCTCAGAGTTTACAGATGTTATAGCATTTGTTTTTGATTCGCCCAGAGAAACTTCTTTGAATGCAACCGCTGCTGATATATTGCCTAAAAATATTATAGAAGCAAAGTCTTTTCGTTTTAATTTAGATCAGAAGTCGGTTTCAAATAATAGATTTGCAGGAGAAGGGGCTGATAGAGCAAATATATCAATTGGTCAAGTATCTCTAAGAGGAACACTTAATACAGTTCTTATGCAACCTATATCTGGGTGGGTAACTCCATTATTTTCATTGATATGGGACAGAACAAGACTCTCTTGGTGGGGTACTGCTACCGCTTGCCAAGGCAATTTGATAAGCTCAGTTGGTATTGGCGCAACTATATTAACTACTGATAATATTTCAGATTTTGCAGCTTTACCAACACCATTCAATTTAAAAATTTTATCTGATACAGAAACACCCGAAGAACTATCAGTCACTAATGTCATAAAATCAAATAGATATCTATATTTAAATTCATCCTGTTCCGCAGCACATACAGTTTCAGCAACAACATTATCAACGCTGCCATATAACACAACATATGGACCAGCCAGAGAACCAGCATTTTCTTTGATGTCTTTAAGAGAAGGTCTAATAACTCCATGCTTAATTAATAAATTAAATATAGATGCAAATGCTGGACAAGATGTTGAAATAAATATTGATTTTAATGGTTTGAATATATACAGAGATGCACAAATTGATTTGAGAGCCAGAAGGCAAACATTAATTAATGAAGTTTTTAAAATACATGATCCAACAAGAATAGTAAATGGTACAACGGTAAAACTAAGTTTAGCAACTTCAAACTCAGGTAACTTCGGACTCGCTACTGCACTTGGAGATCCAATTCTATCAGGTTTTCAAGGCCAAAGTATTTCTAATTTCGTAATAACAGGCGTTTCGTTGACAATTGAAAATAATTTAAAAGAAGTTTATACATCTCATTCTATAAATTTAAATGTACAAAAGAGAAGAAGAGAAAATTCATATCCATATGCTTTGGTTTCAGAAGGCAGAACAATATCTGGCAAAATTAGATATAGATCACCTATAGATTTTTGGAGCAATCTGGAAAGAATTGCAGGCCCCAGCTCGATAAACGGCGGCGGGTTGATAATAGACTTCGGTAACTTTAAAATAACGATGAATGAAATAGCTTGGCAGCCATCAACAAGTGATGGAGATATGCAAACGCAAACCAGAGAAATAAGTTTTACTATGGTTGCAGAGACAAGAAACGCTATGCCTTTGCTAGAATTCTCAGAACAGGTATAATATGTCGATTTTTGTAGATCCAAATCATACATTTAAGATATCGGTTAAATTTAAGGAAATTTATAATTCAGATGGTGATGCAGTTGGTTTAAAAGTGTTACCTGACAATACTGAAGAAGAATACTTAGAGTGTGTTTGCGAAGCAAAAGGCAGAGATTTTGATAATATGTCATCTGTGATGGAAGCTTGCACTGTTATCAATCATCATTCTGGAAAACCTATTATTCAAATATCAAAATTTTGCAAAATGATAATTCTTAGATTTTTCACATCGTGGAATATTTATGAATCAGATGAATCTGATAAACCTCTACCAATTAATTCGGATAATATCGGCGGAGTACATTATAAAATTATTAGGGTTTTAGCCCGAAAATGGTTGCTTTACACCGACGGTAAAATGGATATGGAATAAAATGACAGTAATTGTACCTTCGTCTGGCTATTTACAAGTCTTTATCATGTCTTTAACAGATAAAGACCAAGGAATTTGGAATGCCCAAGACCAAATGAAAGTACAATCCCAAAAAAGAGGTCCTTTCTTGGACTCTTATGTCTGGAACTTACATTCAATTGGAGATAAATTGGGCTCATATCCACTCTATCCTAATTCTAATTCAAAAAGAATGTCTAAAACAGACCCAAATTGGAAATTGATTTTTGTAGACAATTACAATGATGACCAGGGATCTTCATTTATAACAACCACTGATACATTTAATTCACTTGCAGCTTTCACACATCCAGTTGCAAAGGGTCTTACTACCAGACCATCAATCACATTTTCTCCACTAATCAATCAAGATAACACAACTAGTGATGTCGCAGATGGAGACGAGATTATATATAAATGTTTTGTATTCCCAAGTTATCCAGTTTTAATTTCAACAACTATTGCAGAAAACGAACACTACGGACCAGTGTTCGCAAATTCATTAAACATCAGTGCTAATGACAGATCGAAGTCTGTAAATGTATCAGCAAATTTTCAAGGCGGTAGAGCACTATTCTTACCTCCAATGAATCTCAAAAATTTAAATTTAACAAGAATTAACAGCGTTGACAGAACCTTAGATGCTGTGCCATATAGAACAGCAACAATTTTTGATTGCGCAGTAGAATTTGATATTTTCAACAGCTTTGATGACTTTATGAACTATACTAAAAATTCCAAAGCTTTTAAAAATAAAAATGATTACGAAAGAATTGTCGATATAAGTTTGTCGGTATCTCAAACTTTTTCAATTAATGTTACTGCGAATAGTGACAGTAGAAGAATTCAACAAGGCCCTAGATTTTGGAACATGACTGATAGAAAAGTAAGTGGAAGTATCACTTGGTTATCTAATCAATATAATTTTTATATTCCAACATCTAGCAGTTTAACAATGTATTTTGGATCAAGTTTTTATTTTCCAATGGAAAATGTAGATTGGCAAAAACCAAAAATAACTGCTGTGCCTGGTCAAGGTTATTTGCACCAATTCAATTTTGTAGCGAGAGCAGTCAATGGAGCTGTTGCTAATGGATTTAAGTATAATTCAATTGGCTCATATGTTTCAGAATTCAAAGTGCCAACTTACATAGGTTAAAACATGAACGACAACTTTGCAGGATTTGATATTGAAGATGAAATATCAGATGAAGAGTGGCTTAAAACTCTACCAGAGCTAAATAAAGAAAATAATGAATTCATAGTTGAAGTAGAATGGGAAGACTCAACCATTTACGCTGCCTTAAGAGAACTATACTGGCACGAAATGATGGATATAGAAGCTTATTCATTCAGAAAAAAAGATGAAGAAGAATTTTACTTAGCTGGTGAAAATGAAAGAAGAGAAATTCTTAAAAAAGCCCTAATTTGGGTCGCGGTTGTGCCTAATCAAGAATTCGATACAAATGAAGACAGAATGCTCCTAAAACGTATCAAATTTGAGGTTATGGAAGCAATCTGGGAAGAATATCAACCAAGAATTTACCTAGGAGCAACAGAAGCTGCAGCATTATATAACGCATCTGTCAAATACTTCAATGGAGAAGCACAAACAAGTAGCCCTGTACCATCTATAATTGTCGAAGTTGATATGATGTTGAAGTTCGGAGGATTGACAAGATCAGAACTTAAAAAAATTACAACTACTGAGATGGAAAGAATGCAAACTGTATTTATGGCAAGATCTGAAGCTTTAGGATTAGGTGCTAGGAGAACTAGAGTTTCATCACCTGTGCCTGAAGAAACAGATGCAGTAGATATGAAGGACTGGTTGTCTACCATTCCACCACATGCAGGTGATTCCAACGGATTTTTGACAGGGTTTGATAGGTAATAATTAATTATTTATAGAAAATTTGTGTAGAGGTTTAAACTTTGAATCCCGAAGAAGTGGTCAAACTTTTAAGACAACATGCACTAGAACTCATTGAGTTTTATGACAAAATGAGTGCGTTTAAAAATTTGAGCAAAGAAGAGACAGATACAGTTCTGTCTCTTTGCCTTTATCTGATTGAGCAATTAGCTGAACATAGATGGTTCACATCAGATTTAATAGAGATTTATGATTCAGGCGGTTCTCCAGTATTCATGCAAAATGAAAATTTAATAGATGTTAAATCATATGAGAATACAAAAGAAAAAAGCGAGTTCGAAAACCCGCCTTTTGATCTTGAGTTCTTCTCTAGTCTAGAAGATCTTTAGGAAGTCTAATACTTACACCTAAATCTCTCATTGTATCCAAGAAATTGGTAGTTGTCTCAGTTTTTTCTTCTGGAGTTTCTTCAACTTCAGGTTTTGTAGATTCGTTCAATTTTTGTTGAATCTGATCTCTCTCAAAGTCTGACAAATCTGGATCTTGTAATCTAGCTTCAAGATAAGAAATATAATCTTGATTCGATTGAGCAGCTTCTTCAGGTGTCATTAACGCTTCAGGAATCTCTGTTTCTTCAGTTGTTTCATCAATATTAAGATCTTCTGCTATCTTTGTTAAAAGCTTTGCCATCTTAAAATTATCTCTGAACATTAATTCAGCAGCCATTCTATTAACATTATCACGAATAACTTGCTTGTCACTCATCTTATACGAAGAAAGAGCAATTCTCCTGGCAAGATCATTTATAGTATTGCTGATCTTATATTGACCACTAGCAGCGGTCTCTTCTGCAACTAAAAGCAATTTGTCAATTGCTGCCTTTCTGTTCATTGTCTTTTCTCCGATAAAAATTATTTATATTAAATTATTTTACAGGAAAAATTAATGAATACCTTCTGTTAGTCTTCCAGAAGGGAATTGTAAAGAACAGAAGTCCTATAAGCGACCGATTCCCAAGATGTTTTTCTGATGAAATCTAACCTTTTTGACAATTGCTTTTGAACATTTGAATGATAATTACTGAAGATATCATCTATGGTAGTAAAAAGCTCAAACTCATCTCTTGCCCTAGGAACTACGCCTTCTAAGTCATCAAATAAGTGAACTCCAGAAACTACCATTGGAGTTGATGTTGGTAATATTGTGCGAGCCGCACCTGAAGATGCTCTTACATCATGTTCTGGATGATTGTTATAAGGCAAAACACAAATCTTAACTGTTCTTATTGTAGAC
>JACCDG010387556.1_pt1 | contig 10853 bp, 8 predicted proteins | sample 7442471 | NCBI WGS metagenome assembly JACCDG01 (sample SAMN15323444, study PRJNA562643) | freshwater metagenome | isolation source: river surface water | place: USA:Blue River Watershed | collected 2017-08-17
AATGTGCGCCACGTCAGGCTGAGGTGGTTTGTAGCCAGCAGGAAGCAGCGATTTAAATTCTAAGTCATAAAAAAATGGGTATGAATTAACCCAAAGATCAACGTTGTAATGCAAGGACTCAAGCGGACAGCTAAAGTTATTCACATGTTGCAAGGTAAACAATTCTTTGCCCAAAAAAGCAGATATACGTCCAGCCTCAAGCTTTTTTTTAACTGAGGCAGATGTAACTTCATCAAGTCGATTGTAGATTTCATCAAGCGTGCCGAATTGTTTGACCAAAGCCGTAGCCGTGGTATCACCAACACCAGCAACCCCGGGAATATCATCGGCCGTGTCCCCAACCATGCCAAAGTAAGAGGAAAGTTGGGATGGCTGAAATTCATATTTTTTAAAAAATTCTTCTTCGGTGTAGACCTTGCGGTAAATGGGGTCCACCACCACGCAGCGCGAACTCACCATTTGACGCAAGTCTTTATCGGGAGAGACCACAAACACCGTATCCACTGTATTTTGGTATTTTTGTGCGAGGGAGAAAATCACATCATCTGCCTCGTACCCCGCAACGCCAACCTGTGGAATTTTGATTTCATCACAAATTTGCTGAATCACATGACGCTGTTCAAGTAGGTCCGACGGCGGAGCTTGCCTATTTTTTTTGTAGTCAGGGAAAATGTTTTTCCGGCCAGAATCACCCTTATCCCACACAAGGGCAACATTGGAGGGCTGGTAAGAATCAAAAATTTGGCGAAGCGATTTAAAAAAACCATAAATCGCTTGAACTTTTTGCCCCCGGGATGTTGTTAATGGCTTAAGCCCATAAAACGAGCGATACAGCAACGAAGACGCATCAATAAGGACCAAGCGAGTACCAATAATTTTCATGAGGACGCCAACAATAAAAAGGAGGGGGCTTCCCGAAGTATAAAAAATGATTTTATCCTTGTAAAAACATGTTTCTAGTGGTAAAAAGGGTGCGCAATGAAAATTATAGGGCTCGATCTTGGTGATCGCTGGGTTGGAATCGCTATTTCTGACGGACTTCAGATGACCTGCCGCCCCCTCAAGACCGTGACGCTCTCAACGGTAGTACCAGAGTTGCAGACACTTCTTAAATCAGAACAAATTGAACGCCTGATCATTGGCCTTCCCCGCACCATGCGCGGGACAGAAAGCGACCAAACCGCAAAAATTCGTATGCAAGCAGAGCAAGTCATCACCGAGCTCAACCTTGCCCTCAAGCGTGAAGTCCCCTACACCCTCTGGGATGAACGCCTCTCTAGCCGTATGGCTCAAAACGTTATGATCCAAAAAAATGCAAAAAAACAGCAGGGCAAAGGGCCTTCTCTTGAGCACGCCGTTGCCGCAGCCTTCATTTTACAAACTTATTTGGATTCAAAAGCTTTTCATGCTCCAGCACATCAAGATGATTCACCTTAGCGGCTCGCACACAGTAACCTAACCAGGGGGAAAACCATTACGCACGATTAAAAACAACGGTAACCGTTCGTCAAAATGCTACTTCAGAAGGTACGAAAATCTGATCCAGGGAGGCGCTATGAGATGTCCAAAATGTGAAGGCTTAATGGTCGCACAAACTTTTTTTAACCACTTCATAAATTTTGAAGGTTGGAAATGCGTAAATTGTGGTAAGGTGATAGAGAAAAAAGAAAATAGTCTCAAAGACAATGCCTTTAGCCTGTTTTACCAACGACAACGCGCTAAAGATCAAGATGAGTGAGCCTCATGCCAAAACGCTTCTTGGTACTTCAAAGCAGCTATAAAGTCCTTTCCATAGGTCTTTGCGAAAACGAAAAAATAATCGACCGCTTCCTGGAGTCAAAACTTACTCCAAGTGCTTCGCTTGTACCGCATGCCATGAAATTACTTGCCCGAAATGAACTTGCCTTACGTGATATTTCCGCAATTATCGTAGACCAAGGGCCGGGGGCGTTCAGTTCTCTGCGCGTCCTTCTCAGCACCGCAAATGCGCTGGGTTTTGCTATACAATTACCACTCATCGGCGTTGATGGTCTGGATGCGCTTGCATTTGATACCGCAAAAAACTATAGCTCTTTTTACCAAGCCGAAGATAAAAACATCATCCTTGTCCCGTTCCTAAACGCCTACAACGTTGAATGTTATTACGGAATCTACGAAGCAAATCTTGCACAAAAAACAATTTCAACTGCTCATACACGCGGCTACGCCAAAGTATACACCCTACTTGACGAGTTGAATGAGAAATATCCATCCCATTCGGTCGTCTTTGTCGGAAACGGTGTGCCACTTTACAGCGCGCTCATCCAAGAAAAACTCGCCGCTCGTGCCTTCTGGATCGAAGACCGATTTGATCTTGCATCATTAGATATCGTTGCCAACTATGGCTACGAACAATGGCTCAAAAACCAACCACCAACGTACAAACTTATGCCGCTGTACCTCAAAAGCAAGCTCTTCTCCACTGCTTCAAAATAGCTTCTGAGGGCTCGCTCCTTGTGGGCCCTCATCCAAAAACTCTTTCTCCATAAATCTCAAGCTTCATAGCAAATACGCAAATAATAAAAAAAAGCCTCCTTTTTGAGACGGGAACCATCCCTTTTTACAACAAACAAAACATCATTGATACTGAACCAATGATTCAAAGACAGAGGAGGTAAAAAGTAGTTTTATGATTTTTTTTAAAAAAACTTTGGGCAAATGCCTGCTTACTGTGCTTTTATTGCAACAATTCTCCTTGCTTGCAACCGTGCAAGAACCCCTTCCGCCTGTTCAAGTTCAACCAGGCCCCTCAATCCTCCTTGCAAGTCCTGCAAACCATGACCTTGCGGCTGTGTACCAATGCTCAACAACCCCCATCATTCCAACAAAAGCTCAGCAACAACAAAACGCAAATCTTATGCGCGCTATGCTTGGCAACTTTGTGCTCTACAACAAGCATCTTGCTCAGCTCTATCCAGAAAATAGCTGGGAAAAATTGATCTACCGCATCAAATTGCTCAAGGAACTTCAATTTATTAACAAGGCAGAAAAACGTTCGATTCTTACACAGACCATCAAACCACTTACCAACGCGGGGCATGCTGCATTTTGTAGCCTCATCGCTCAAGGGAACACAGACTGGGCCGTAACCAAAAACCGGCAAGATTTTATTAAAGAGCTCACAGAAAACCCTGAACTCCTCAAAAAAATCAGGCAAAACCTCAACATCATTAAAGAACATGAAGAGTTTGCCACCACAACTATTCATGGAACCAGAACCCTCTTGCAGGAGATGACTAGCACACCATTCCTCAAAGCATTTTGGTTGTGCTATCTAGAGTTTTTTGCCCTGATGTTTGCATCAATATTTACGACACAAGCACCACTCCATAAACCGTTAAAATTTGATTATTTCGACTTTAGGGATTCTCAGCTCAAACAAGGTGAATTCCAACCATTTCTTTCCGAGGGCCAGAAGCGAGACTTCATGATTTACTGGGCCCTTTGCCACATCCCCGTCGGAGCGTATTTTCTACAAAAAGATCTTGAGCAAACAGAAGCCCTTGGCTCCTTGCCTCATCTTGGAAAAGTATGCGGAGAGGCTTTTGTTGGCTTCAGAGCAGCACGCTCTCTGGTAAAAACTTTTAACAGCATACGAACACGAATCCAAAACCAAACAACGGTTTCTCCTAACCAGTTGTTTGATGAATGCACAACATTGTTACTCAATGCAGGAACCGTTCCCGCCATGGGGAAAGTTATCTTTGACAACCTCAAAGAATACGCTGAAAAATTTGAGACCAGCAAAAAAACTACCGCCAGCGTTCGAGCAATTGCCGATCTTCAAGAAAAACTCGAAGGGCACCCTTCTCCCGTCCTCTCACAAGCCTTTGGGCAAAATCTACGAGGCAATCTCTCAAAAAACTGGGCAAAGCTTGTTGCCAAAGCAAACAAAAATACTTTTGCGCCAGACCTTGCATACGGCTACACAGGGCTATTCCGCATCAACCTTGCCCGCGTGTACAACTTCAACGCTCTTTTTGTAAAAACAGCACCAGACTACGGCAAAATGATGCAGTTTTATGGTGAACTTGACGTCTACGCAACCCTTGCACAACTCTACCTAGACTCAAAAAATCAAAAAAATGACACAGAAGAACCTGTAAGTCTCTGCTTTGCACAACTTCTTTTGGACTCAGAAGAAAGCACCCTTAAAGCCGAAAACGTCTGGCACCCCATTATCCCAAGCAACCGCGTCCGCACCAATACCATCACACTCGGGGGGGATACACAGCACCCACGCCACGCAATCATCACCGGCCCTAATGCCGCAGGCAAATCAATCAGCATGAAGTCTCTACTGGTCAATATCCTTCTTGGGCAAACCTTTGGAGTCGCTTGCGCACAGTCTTTTGCATTTACACCATACGCAAAAATTATCGCGCGTTTCACCAGCGCAGACGACGCAAGTAACGACCAATCAAAATTCATGCTTGAGGCCACCGACGTAGTCGCCCTGCTCAAAGAACTTGAAGATCTAAAACCTGGAGAAAAAGCATTTGTGGTCACCGACGAGCTCTTTAGTGGAACCGAAGTAAAACCAGCCATTTTGCTCTCAGCAGAGCTGTGCTCTACCATTGCCCCCATGAAAAACGTCAACTACCTGCTCGCAACTCACTACAAAGATCTGACCAAACTCAAGCAGCTCACCGGAAACCTCATAGAAAACTACAAAGTTACTGCCTCCGTTGATGATGACAGCAATGTCTCGTACCCCTTCAAACTTATGTACGGAGTTGGAGATGTGAATGTTGCTTTTGACATCTTTTTGGACCAAATGCGCAAGCAAGGCGTCTGCAACGAGAAGCTCGAGACCATCATCAAAAACGCACGCGGGCGAACCACGCTTACACACGATTAGAAAACCAAGCCTTTAAAAACTCAGTTTCTATGCAATTTTCATATTCATTAGACGAAGAAGTTTTTTCAGATAATGATAGAAAAACATGATTTCAACATGCTTTTCTAAAAAAATTGTTGGTGTAAAAAAACCGCTTGACCTTGCCGTAACGTCATACCTTATCGTAAGACATGAACGTTAACCTTAGGAAGAAATGGGGTGACTTATGAACTACACCATTCAAAAGCTTGCAACCCTGACCGGCACCACGGTGAGAACCTTGCGTTTTTATGACCAAATCGGCCTGCTTAAGCCTGCATATATTGCAGAAAACGGCTACCGTTTTTACCAAGAAAGCCAGCTGGTACGCTTGCAACAAATCTTGTTTTACCGCGACCTAGGATATGACCTCAAACAAATCCAAGAGATTTTTGCCGATCCACACAAAGATCCAAGCGCCATGCTTGAAGAGCAAAAAGAACTTTTGCTTAAAAACATCAAGCGCCAAAAACGTATGATTCAAACCATTGAGAACACGCTCAAGCGCATTGAACAAGCAAAAACCATGACCCCTCAAGAAATTCTCAAGGACTTCAAAGACACCCTTGAATCACACATCGCCAAAAAATTGGGCGACGGTGGAGAGGAAATCATCAATGCCGCAAACAAAGATGTCCAAGAAAAAACCGCAGGATGGACCTGGGCCGAGCACTGGACACCCTACATAACCCAAGGAAAGGCACTTATCACAGAATTCGAAACGCTTTTTGATGCAAAAACAAAACCAGGATCCCCCGAAGTACAACGCCTTGCTCAAAAGAAGTTCGATCACGACCAAAAAGTACAAACACTCGACAAGCAAGCTGTTTTGCAGGGCTGTGCGCTGATGCGTGACAAAAAATACCAGCAACTTGCCGGAGGCGCGTCTTTGTACTCATACGAATTACTCTGCTTCATGGCTGATGCCATGGAAATCTTCGCCAATAAAAATCTCTAAAAACAAATCACCGGAAGGGTTTTTAATGTTCAAACACCTCAAAAAAAACGTCGCCAAACTTGTAGCGCTCAGTCTTTTATTTCAACCCTGCCTTATGCTTGCTACAGCCGAGCAAGTGCCACCTACCATGCCCCCTGTTGTTGCACCAACAGAGGAACCAATTTCTGCAAAACTTAACAGTCCGTTGAAAAAAGACTTCACGCTGCTGTCTCAGTTTTCTACCACGCCAATCTTGAACAACGACAAAATCAGTCTGCTTAACGGCTTTATACCCGTGAGTATCAACACAAAGCTCTTGGACCTGATGCGCAACAGAATGGCAATTACATGGAACGATCTTGCTGCTGGCACGTACTTTACTCCCCAAGAATTTGCTCAAAAACATGCAAGGATCAAACTTTTTGCAAGCCTCCAGTTCTCCAATCGTGATGGACTGAATTCAATTGTAAAAAGCATGGGTAAAACAATCACCAGAGGTGGACAAGCAGCATTCCTCAACCTTGTTGCATAGGACCACGCAAACTGGGATGTTACGTTGCAGCGCCAAAACTTTGTGCGCTTCTTGGTAGAAAACCCCGAAGAGCTCAAGCAAATTCAAGCAGAATTACACGTGATCAAAGACCATGAAGAAGCTCTTTGCAAAAGCATTCCGCTTGCACCAAACCCGTACGAAGCAATGTCAAAACAGAAAAAGATGATGGCCATCATTGGGCTTGAGGTATTTCTGTTCTATGCGTGCTACATCAAGAACCCAAAAAACTACAACTATCTGAAGTCTTTTGCCGCATGGAATGCTTACTTTATGGCCATGCAAGGTGTATCTGAGCTTATGCAAACAGAAGCCGCTGGAAACTTGGGAGCTTTCTTGCTCAATGGCCTCTGGGTTGCCGCTCTTGGCGCAACAGGAGCTGCCGGTCTTGCAACACTTTCAAACTACAATGGTTATGGCCTTAAAACCTTGCAACTTCTTGATAACTCAAAAGCAGACTACACCTTCTTGGACCGCTTCATCTTGCCTTCGGCGTGCGCGGCTCTTGGCTACGGCATTTACCAACTTCTTAAAATGACCAACGAAGCAAACAAAACAGCGTTCTACGAAGCTAAAGAAATTGCCCAGCTTGTACGCTCTGTTGATACATTGCGTCAAAAACTCCAAACAACATCAGACTCTTTTGTTAACGAGACATACGGCTCAGACTTCACCAAGCAACTTTCTGCAAACTGGAAAAAGCTTGTTACAAAAGCGAAGAACGGCGCGTTTGATAAAAACAGCGAGCACGCACTCTTTTCTACCAGCCAACCACGCGTACTCAACCTCATGAGCTTGCTTGGCCAAACAGTGAGCGATTTCTCAAAAACCACCCAATTCTACGGTGAAATTGACGCGTACGCTTCTATGGCTCAACTGTACCTTGATACCCAAGACACTGTTAACCATGCTGGCGAACCCGTTCGTTGCTGCTTTGTTGACCTCCTGCAAAACTCAGAAGAAAGCATTCTACGAGCCAAAGGTGTGTGGCACCCAATCTTGCCTCAAAACATGGTCAGAACCAATTCCATCTCACTAGGCGGATCTGCAGAAACACCACGGAATGCTATCATCACCGGACCAAATGCTGCTGGTAAATCTGTAAGCTTAAAGGCTCTTTTGGTCAACATCATCCTTGGCCAAACATTTGGTATTGCCTGCGCAGAAAGCTTTGCCTTTACGCCGTACGCCAAAATTATCGCGCGCTTCACCAGTGCAGATGATACCGCGGCAGGACAATCTAAATTCATGCTGGAAGCAACAGACGTTGTCGGCACACTCAAAGAACTTGAAAGTCTGCAACCTGGTGAAAAAGCGTTTGTGGTCACGGATGAATTGTTCAGCGGAACAGAAGTAAAACCCGCAATTTTACTCTCCTCTGAACTGTGCGCAGAAATCGCTAACATGAAAAACGTAAACTACTTGCTGGCAACCCACTACAAAGACCTGACCAAACTCAAAGAAATCACTAAAAACGGCTTTGAAAACTACAAAGTCACAGCCTTTGTGGACGACAACAGCACCGTCACCTACCCCTTCAAACTCTCACCTGGTGTTGGGGACGTAAATGTGGCCTTTGATATCTTCCTTGATCAAATGCGCAAACAAGGCCTTGCCCATGCGCGCCTTGAAGAAATCATCAAAAATGCGCGTGAAAGAAAAATCGCAACCCAAGACTAACAAACAACAAAAAGGCCAGCCTAATCCGCTGGCCTTTTTTGCATCACACCTTTTCAAGAGGTCGCGGCAATTAATTTGGGAAGATCAATCACAATGGCTGCGGGACGTAGAACTTCACCACGCATAGCGGCCGCAACAGTACATTTTTCCAAAGCAGCCATCTCGCAAAGGTGTTCAGCAGGAAATCCTGATTCCATAGTCGAAAAAACATCTGCAAGCTCCCCTTGGTTCACGCCAATCCACAACTCGCTAGATCCAAAAATTATATGCTTAACGCGGTCCGCGTGGAATACTCGAAACTCCCGCATTTCCCAAAGCGACACACCACCATCCACACTTCGACCAGATGAAAGCCAATCAATTTGAATGCTTTCATTCGTGCGGTGAATACTTGAACTAGCGCCGCCTCCACCTGAACCAGTCTTTTTAACAAAAAAATTTCCAGCAGCGCGCGTTGCGTGCGCCATATTCGAGGCAAAATCTCTCATCGAAGCTCGAGAAAGAGCAGCCGTCCCTGCATCCCAAAAATCTCGTATCTTCTCGCCAAAAAGTACGAATAAGCCTTCACCAGATTTTTTATTAACTAAACAAACCGCCGAATCAAATTTTAATCCCTCATCCAGAGATCGATAGAAACTCGCAATTTTCTCCCGGCCAGCGCCACTGCCTTCAACATACGCAAGTAATTTTTGCAAGAAATCAAAGGGACGGCTGCTACTACCAAAACCCAATCCACCAAACCCTGTTACAACAACTTCTGGTCCATTGCGGCTTACGAGCACCCCCACCCAATCGCCCCTGCTCTGTGCGTACAAGCGAATCATTTTGCTGCACCCACACACATCAAAAGCCTCTCGTTGGCGTTGCGTTAATTCTGCAAAAATTTCTGGGGAAATTGGGGTTTTTCTGGTTTTCTCTGGCTTTGACAGAGGAGGCTCTGGTGAAGCTCTGCGTGGTTGGGGACGCGGGGGAGGGGTAGCCCGCGGAGGGGGCACATGCGTAGATGTCGGTTTTGGAGGTGCTTCTGGGATTGTTTGAGTTTCTGCGTCACGCTTTATGACGGGAGGCTTTGTGGGGGGAACTCTTACAGGAGGTGGTTTAGTGGGTGGCTTTTGAGTGACAACAGGCTTTTTTGGCTCAAATATTACCTCCGCTTGATGAGTAACTGATTCAAGCTTAAGCGGATCTTTACCTTGAATTGAAACCGTTTCTGTCTCGCTCGCAGTCAGAAAGGTTTTTTCTGGATCAACCTGGACCTCTGCTTCATGCGTAGAGACATCAAATTCAAACTTTTCTACATCATCTGTTTGGGTATCCATTTCCTGCGCTTCACAGCGATCTGCTTGAACCCCTACGTCCTGCCCCAAAGAAGGCTTGAACATACGTTTTAACGTCCGTAAAGGCCCTCGCTTAAGCCAAAAAACACAAACGCCAAAAAAACACAGTACCTTGGCCCAGGGGATGCTCCATCCATCATCAATAAGAGCTGCCGAAACAAGATTTATAAGCTCTTGAGTTGGCTCTTTGCGGTGCCCACTTACAATAACTTCTCCAACAAGCATCCCATCTTTCTCTCGCCGCAGCGTTACTTCTGCACGGATATTTTTTGCAGTCTCTTTCATTTTAAAAAGACACGAGAACGAGCTTTCCTGCTGTTCTTTTCGTTCCGCAAACGCAATAACACGCTCAGTAAAATAGGTAACAACAAGCCACAATTCAACTTCTGTTGCACTACGTAATAACCGGTGAGAGGGCTTGTCTGCAAATATGCTCAATGCACAAGCCGCATCATTCCCCAAAAAACTGAAAACTTTTTTAGATGGCAAAAATGGCTCTCGCGGGTCCACATGTTCATACCAAATGGTTGTTTTGTGCAACGTTCCCGGGGTTGGATGCCACCGCGTTTTTGAAAACAACATTTTTTTGTCTACCGATGCAGGAGCAGCAGACGCAAAAACCAGGTAAAACAACAAAAAATACTTCATGCAAAACAAAAACCCAAACAACTCTTTGCCTCAAGACAGTGCGGCAGAAGAGCTGGTTTTCAATCAAGAAAATGTAATTTTTAGCTACCTGGTTTTCTCTTTGAAATCCACCAACTCCCAATAAGTGGTATTTTTTCAGAAAAACAGCCAATTCTTTGGAGCTCCCGACAAAATCCAAAACATCGGGCACACTAAGCAAGTCTTGCAAACCTCATGAGGAATAATTTTTATGGTATCGCGTTCACTTCGCCGTCAGATTGGGCTCTTGTTGCTCATTTGTTTGGGGCTCCAGCCCTTTAATCTTCTTGCGTTTGACTGGGAGTCTGCCAAAGCAAATAATAGCCCCAAAGCTGTACAACATGTCGCCTCACGCGTTGGCTATGACACAAAAATTTCTAACGCATTCAACAGTCCGCGCGTCAAAGACACACTTCTTTTTAATGAAGCAAGCACATACAAAATCAAGCGCGATAAGCACATCATTCCCCTCATGACCAACAAAAAGCCGCTTCCTTTTGATGACTTTGCAAAACACTTCCCAGGCGCAGAGCTTAAAGAACGCCGCGCATGGATTAAGCTTCTTGATACCCTCCAGTTCACGAATGAAGCTGGAAAAAAATCAATTATGGGATCAATTGGCCATACCATCATTACGCAAGCTGGCGAAGTCGCATTTCTTAACCTTCTTGGCCAAGAAAATCGTGACTGGAACGCAACCAAAAGACGTCAAGCTCTCATCAAATTCTTGGTTGAAAACCCACAAGAATTGGTGGCTCTTCAGAC
>JACCDG010294542.1_pt1 | contig 10852 bp, 9 predicted proteins | sample 7442471 | NCBI WGS metagenome assembly JACCDG01 (sample SAMN15323444, study PRJNA562643) | freshwater metagenome | isolation source: river surface water | place: USA:Blue River Watershed | collected 2017-08-17
AGACCAAGAATGTGATGAGATACATTCATGGTAGACCTGCAACACTTGCGTTTGCAATTCGTCTTGACAATCCACAGGTAGGTATTCGCAGAAGATTTGGATTGTTTGATGAATATAATGGTGCTTACTTTGAGGACAACGGAGGAACATATTCTTATGTTATTCGCACCACTACATCTGGTATTACTACAGAAATAGCAATAAGTAGAGATAATTGGAATGGTGATAAGTTTGATGGTAATGGACCATCTGGTGTAACTGCAGATCCAACAAAACAACAGATGATTTCCATTAATTATGAATGGTATGGCGCAGGAACTGTAAACTTTTCTTGGTTAATGAACGGTGGGACTTATAAAAGTCACTCTTTTTATAATTCAAATACAAATAATTATGTTTGGTGTTCTACACCATTTCTTCCAATTCGTCTTGAGATTGAAAACATAGTTGGCGTTGCAGGAACTCATTATCTTTATCAGGGTTCTAATTCACTTATCCAAGAAGGAGAACCAGAAAAACTTGGAGCTCTTGTAAGTCAGTCCAATACTATCGCGGGAACTACGATGACACTTGCAAATACATTTTATCCCGTCGTGAGCATCCGCCTTAAACCAACCGCATTACAAGCAGTATTACTTTTGAGGTCTTTACAAGCAGTTACGAATGATAATACGAATGTGTATTGGAAACTTTTAGAGAATGCAACATTAACTGGTGCAAACTGGACAAATCACGCAAATCCAGATTCATTTGCTCAGTATGATATTTCTGCAACTTCATTTTCTAATGGTAGAGATCTTCTTTCTGGATTTACTATGGAAGGTAGTTCTTCTTTAACTGAAATTGATAGACTTGCAGACTTACAACTAGGAAGGTCTGGTATTGGAACAATCAGTGATACTTATACACTTGTTTGTGCATCTCCAAACACCAACAAAAAAGCACTTGCGGTATTGAACTGGATTGAACAGAGGTGATTTATTATGAGTGAAGTTTATCTTGGTAATCCAAATTTAAAAAAAGCAAATACGCAAATTGAATTTACAGAAGAACAAATCATTGAGTTCTTAAAGTGTAAAGAAGATCCAGTATATTTTGCTAGAAATTATATCAAAATTGTTTCTCTGGATCACGGTCTGGTTCCTTTTGAGATGTATCCATTTCAAGAGAAACTAATTCAAAATTTTCATAAGAACAGATTTAATATTTGCAAAATGCCCCGCCAGACGGGTAAATCTACGACTTGTGTTTCATATTTGTTACATTATGCAGTATTCAATGATAATGTTAATATAGCTATTCTAGCAAACAAAGCATCCACCGCAAGAGACCTACTTGGAAGATTACAACTTGCTTATGAAAACTTACCAAAGTGGATGCAACAGGGTATTATATCCTGGAACAAAGGTAGTCTAGAATTAGAAAATGGCTCCAAGATTTCATCTAACTCTACTTCTTCATCTGCTGTCCGAGGCGGATCCTATAATGTCATCTTTCTTGACGAGTTCGCTTTCATCCCAAATCACATTGCTGATGACTTCTTTGCCTCTGTTTATCCTACTATTTCTTCTGGACAGAGCACGAAGGTAATCATCGTATCCACGCCACGTGGTATGAATCATTTCTACCGTATGTGGCACGATGCTGAGCGTGGTAGAAATGAATATGTTCCTACAGATGTGCATTGGTCTGAAGTTCCTGGCAGAGATTCTGTTTGGAAAGAGCAGACAATTGCAAACACATCCGAACAGCAGTTTAAAGTTGAGTTTGAATGTGAGTTTCTAGGATCAATCAATACTCTGATTAATCCGGCAAAACTTAGAAATCTGTCTTATGAAGATCCGATCAAAAGAAATGCTGGATTGGACATTTATGAAAATCCAATAGAGGAGCACAGTTACTTAATGACTGTTGACGTTGCTCGTGGACTTGGTAATGATTACTCTGCATTTGTTGTTTTTGATATTACCAATTTTCCATATAAAATTGTGGCGAAATATAGAAATAATGAAATCAAACCAATGCTATTTCCAAGTATTATTCACGATGTGGCAAGAGGATATAATAATGCTTGGTTGTTAGTTGAAGTTAATGACATTGGTGATCAGGTAGCCAATATTTTACATTTTGATTTAGAATATGATAATGTTTTGATGTGTGCAATGCGTGGACGTGCTGGACAACTAGTTGGATCTGGATTTAGTGGGAAGAAATCTCAACTTGGTGTGAGAATGACTGCTGCTGTCAAAAAACTTGGATGTTCTAACTTGAAAACTTTATTGGAAGATGATAAGTTGCTAACTGTTGATTATGACATTATATCAGAACTTACAACATTTGCACAAAGACATAATTCATTTGAGGCGGAAGAAGGATGTAATGATGATTTGGCAATGTGTCTTGTTATTTTCTCTTGGTTAGTTGCACAACCATACTTTAAAGAAATGACGGACAATGATGTTCGTAAGCGTATCTATGAAGAGCAAAAAAATCAAATAGATCAGGATATGGCACCATTTGGATTCATATCAGATGGTATAAGTGATATGACTAGTTTTGTCGATAATGAGGGGGATAGGTGGCATTTGGATGAATATGGGGATCGTTCATATATGTGGGATTATCTTTAATGGACTTTGATATTGATGATCAGATTAATACTCAACACTTATTATTTTTAGAGAGAACTTGTAGGATTTGTGGTCAAACAAAAAGTTTGATAGATGACTTTTACCTAACTCGAAAAGGTAGAGGTGCATTTCCTTCTGCTTATGCTTATGAGTGTAAGGAGTGTACAAAGAAAAGGGTTATAGACAATAGAAAAGGCACTTTAAAGGCAGTTGAGTGGGAATATCCTGACTGGTAAGTCTGTTCATTGACTGTTTCCCCAATGAAAGTAGTCTTTTTCATAAATATTTTCAGATTAATTCTGGAAACGGAGAATAAAGATGCCTCTAAATTTAGCATCTCCTGGAATTGTAGTAAGAGAGGTTGATTTAACTCTTGGTAGAGTAGATCCAGTTTCTGGTGCAGTTGGAGCGATTGTTGCTCCTTTTGCAAAGGGACCTGTTGATCTTCCTCAACTTGTAGAGACTGAAGATGACCTCTATCAAACTTTTGGGAAACCATACTCAACAGATAAGCATTATGAGCATTGGATGGTTGCTTCATCCTATCTTGCTTACGGTGGTGTTCTTAGAGTTGTTAGATCGGATGATCAACCACTCACAAACTCATTTGTCGGATCGGCAACGAGTATTAAAATCAAGAGTGATGATAATTATGTCCAACTTGGATATGATGAAAACACAATCACTGGAGTAACTTTTGCAGCAAAAAATCCTGGTTCTTGGGCAAATGGAATCAAGGTAGCAGTTATTGATGGTAAAGCAGATCAAATCTTAACAGGAATCACCACAACCAATATTCAAGTTGGTTATGGATTTACAGTCGCTGTTCCAAGTGGAACAACCTTACCTGGAGCAGGTTCAACTTCTCTTCTAGGTGGATATTATAAAGGTGTAATCACAGAAGTTGGAACTTCTCAGATTTCTACAAAACTAGTAAGTGTTGTTTCTGCAGCAGGAACTGAAACTGCGGTTGATTATCAGCAGAATGGAGTTTATACACTCCCAAACACTGGAACAGTTGCCATTCACACAAACGGTCAATCATCCTCATTTGCATCTAGAGCATATACTGGAGAGTTGGATTGGTTTGAGCAACAATCAATAACTTTGAGCGTAGGTTCTATTGAGTGGGATCAAATCGCAAATAGACCTTCAACTTCTTCTTATACTGCGGGAAGAGGTGGTAGATTTGATGAGATTCACGTTGTTGTTATTGATGATCTTGGAACAGTTACCGGTAACGCTGGTACAATCCTAGAAAAGCATCTATCACTTTCTAAAGCAAAAGATGGAGAGTATTCAGTAGGAAGTCCATCTTATTGGAGAAAGTATCTTGAGACAAACTCAAGTTATCTTTTTGGTGGTTCTCAACCAGTTGGAGTTGTTACCACAGGATTTAGTTCAAGTGGTGCTTCAACCTTTACTCTAAACACAGATACTGGTTGGGACCAAGATGCTGCAAATGTAATTTTTGCAGGAACTGGTTCAAATACTTACACCCTTGCTGGTGGTAAGAACTATGATGATGGAACAGACCTAGCAAACTCTGGTGCATTTACTTGCGGATTAGATAATATAATCAGTGGATATACATTATTTGAAAATACCGAAGAGTATGAAGTTGATTTCATTCTAATGGGATCTGCAAACTACGCAAAAGAGCAGGCACAGGCACTCGCCAATAAGTGTATTGCTGTTGCAGAAGCTAGAAAGGATGCAATCGCATTCGTTTCACCATACAGACAAGCATTCTTAAATGATTCTTCAGTTGGAACTGTAACTGTAAATAACATTGATACTATTACGGATAACGTAGTAAGTTTCTTTGCTCCAGTTACCTCTACAACCTATGGAATTTTTGATAGTGGATATAAGTACATGTACGATCGTTTTAACGATACTTTCAGATATGTCCCACTGAATGGTGATGTTGCTGGATGTTGTGCTAGAACAGATGTTCAACAGTTCCCCTGGTTCTCACCAGCAGGAACTTCCAGAGGAGCAATCTTAAACGCAGTTAAACTTGCGTACAATCCTGGCAAGACTCAAAGAGATATTCTCTACTCCAACAGAATCAACCCAGTTATCTTCTCACCAGGATCTGGAATCATTCTGTTTGGTGATAAGACTGGATTTGGCAAATCATCTGCATTTGATAGAATCAATGTTCGTAGGTTGTTCATCTTCCTGGAAGATGCAATCTCTGCCGCTGCTAAAGATCAACTCTTTGAGTTCAATGATGAAATTACAAGAACAAACTTTGTAAATATCATTGAACCATTCCTCCGCGATGTTCAATCTAAGAGAGGTATTTTTGATTATGTTGTAATCTGCGATGAGACCAACAATACAGCAGCAGTTATTGACGCTAATGAATTTGTTGCCGACATTTACATCAAGCCAGCAAGATCGATCAACTTTATCGGTCTAACCTTCATTGCCACCAGAACTGGTGTTGCTTTTGAAGAAGTAATCGGTTCCGTTTAATTAAACTAGAGGTTTAGAACAATGCCAGCTAGAAACCAAATTAATCCACCCCCACTCAGAAAGATTACTGATTTCAAAAGTAAACTAACTGGTGGTGGCGCTCGCGCCAACCTATTCGAGGTTGTTTTGACTTTCCCAGATGCTGCTCAACCAGACTCTGTTGTTCTTGAGAAATCAAGATTCTTAGTTAAAGGTGCAAACTTACCCGCATCAAACGTTGCCCAGATTGAAGTTCCTTTTAGAGGAAGAGTTTTAAAAATCGCTGGCGACAGAACATTTGATTCTTGGACTGTAACCGTTATTAACGACACTGATTTCTCTATTCGCTCAGCATTTGAGAGATGGATGAATACTATCAACAGAGTTTCTGATAACACTGGTTTAACAAACCCAGCAGATTATCAGGCAGATGCTTATGTTTACCAACTCGACCGTGATGGATCAACTCTGAGACAATATCATTTCTATGATGTTTTCCCAACTCAAGTTGCACCTATTGAACTTTCATATGATTCCCAAGGTATTCAAGAGTTTACTGTTGAACTTCAGGTTCAGTGGTGGGAAGCAGTTAAAGGCACTGGCGCAAATGCTGGTGGAGAGGATATCAACTAAATAGTAGAATAAAGAGACAAAAGATTATACTATGGCAAAACTTTTTGGTTTTTCTATTGATGATAAAAAGAACCAATCTCCCTCAATAGTATCACCCGTCCCTCAAACCAATGAGGACGGGTTTGACAATTATATTGCTAGTGGATTTTATGGTCAATATGTCGATATTGAGGGAGTTTACCGCACTGAACATGATTTAATCAAAAGATATAGAGAAATGGCACTTCACCCAGAGTGTGATAGTGCCATTGAAGACGTTGTCAATGAAGCTCTAGTTAGTGATCTTTACGACTCTCCAGTTGAGATTGAGCTTTCAAATTTAAACGCGAGCGAAGGACTAAAGAAAAAAATTAGAGAAGAGTTTAAGTATTTAAAAGAAATCATGGACTTTGATAGAAAGTGCCATGAAATTTTTAGAAATTGGTATATTGATGGTAGAGTTTATTATCTAAAGGTCATTGATCTCAAAAATCCACAGGAAGGAATAAAGGATTTGAGATATATTGATCCTATGAAAATGAGATATATTCGTCAGGAAAAGAAGAATGGTAAAGATCCATATGTAAGAGTAAACTCAAGAAATGCAGAAAACTCATTACCACAAAATATAGAGTTTGAAGAATATTTTCTGTATACTGCAACCCCAAACTATCCAACTGGAATGATTTCTGGTGCTGGTGGTGGAAAGTCGGTTAAAATTGCAAAAGACTCTATAGTTTATTGTACTTCCGGACTAGTTGATAGAAATAAAAATACTGTACTTTCATATCTCCATAAAGCAATCAAAGCTCTCAATCAACTTCGTATGATTGAAGATAGTCTAGTGATTTATAGACTATCTAGAGCACCAGAACGTCGTATTTTTTATATTGATGTAGGAAATCTTCCAAAGGTAAAGGCAGAGCAATACCTCAAAGAGGTTATGTCTAGATATAGAAATAAACTTGTTTACGATGCATCAACTGGTGAGGTTCGTGATGATCGTAAGTTTATGAGTATGTTGGAAGATTTCTGGTTACCAAGAAGAGAAGGTGGTAGAGGAACTGAGATTACTACACTTCCAGGTGGGCAAAATCTTGGCGAAATTACTGATATTAACTATTTCCAGAAAAAACTTTATAGAGCACTTGGAGTTCCAGAATCAAGAATTGCTGGAAGCGGTGATGGTTTTAATCTTGGAAGATCTTCAGAGATTTTAAGAGACGAACTTAAATTTGCAAAATTTGTTGGACGTTTGAGAAAAAGATTTTCACAAATGTTCAATGATATGCTTCGCACACAACTAATATTAAAAAATATTGTATCTCCAGAAGACTGGGAAATAATGTCGGATCATATTCAATATGATTTCTTATATGACAACCAGTTTGCAGAACTAAAAGAATCAGAATTGCTAAATGGACGTTTGGGAACATTGGCAACAGTTGAACCATATATTGGAAAATATTTTTCAGTAGAATATGTTCGTAAAAAAATCTTGCGCCAAACTGATTCCGAAATCATAGAAATTGATGAACAAATAGAGGATGAGATTAAGAAAGGAATTATTCCAGATCCTTCTCAAATAGATCCAATTACCGGAGCACCATTACCTCAACCAGGGGAAGGCAATGGTATGGCAGGAATGGGTCAAGACGCAATGGCAATGGGTGAAGTTCCAACTGAACCAAACCTAGATGCACAGGCAGCAATGACTGATGCCCAAATGCAGAAAGATGCTAAAAAGGCTGAGATATAAATAAAAAATAGGAATATATTTTAATCTTATGGAAGAACTTGTCGATTTGATTGTAACTGATGCTCCAGCATCTGATATTCGTGACAAAATTAATGATTTACTTTATATGAAAGCATCAGAAAGAGTTGATATGGCTAGACCAATTGTTGCTAGTTCTATGTTTGGTCAAGAATCATCTGAAGATCCAGAAGAGGAAGGAGAATGATCACAAAAATAGTTACAGATCAAGTAAATACACCAACAACTGCTGGAACAGCATCCAGTATTAGTGATGCAACTTGTGTTCGCTTGTTTAACAATACCGTTGGAGTAGTTACCGTTGGTATTAGTTCTTTAGTTGGTGCTGGATCTACAAATTATTTTGCAATTCCTGCAGGAACTGTTGAATTTCTCGCAAAACCAGCTTCAGATGTTATTTGGACATCATCAGTAATCAGAGCAAATAAAGTAGCATTTACAAACTAAGAAAATGAAACTCATCACAGAAGAAATTTCAAAAGTAGAATTCATCACCGAAGGCAAAGGTGCTGAAAAACAGTGCTATATCAAAGGGATCTTTTTACAGGCAGAGCAAGTTAATAGAAATGGGAGAATGTATCCCATGTCTATTATGGAGCGCGAAGTAAATCGTTATAATGAAAATTTTGTTCAAAAAGGTCGTGCTCTTGGTGAACTTGGACACCCAGATGGACCAACTGTAAATCTTGATAGAGTTTCACATAAGATTTGTGAACTTTATAAAGATGGTAATAACTTCATTGGTAAGGCGAAACTTCTTGAAACACCAATGGGTAAGATTGCAATGTCTTTGATTAAAGAAGGTGTTTGCCTTGGCGTTTCTTCTCGTGGTGTTGGTTCACTGAAGATGACCAATGAAGGTCATAAAGTTGTCGGTGAAGACTTTATGTTAGCAACTGCTGCTGACATTGTTGCAGATCCTTCTGCACCTGATGCATTTGTTCAGGGAATTATGGAAGGAAAAGAGTGGGTTTGGGAAGGTGGTATTCTTCGTGAAAAACTTGCCGAACAAACCCAAAAGAGAATCAATACTTTAGTTGATCAAAAAAGACTTGAAGAGCATAAGTTGAGTTTGTTCAACGAATTCCTTTCAAATCTTTAATTTATAAATAAATATAGATTATCACAGAATCTAAAACAAATGTCCGTTGGTAGAAATTTACAAGAAATGGAAAACGTAGTAACCAAAGGGGCTGCACCTGCCGAACCAATGCCTACCTCAGGTATTGACTATGAGGATCTAGGTGGTCCTACTCCAGAAAACTATCGTCCAGATGACGATTCAGCAACACTCAAAACTCCCGGCGCAACTCTTGCTCAGGTCAAAGATGTTGTCAATGCGAAAGCAATGAAAGCAGAAGAGACTGAAGTAGAGGAAGAGGTCATCGAAGAGGAGACTGAAGAGGAAGAGGATCTTGAAGATGGTGAGGAAGGTGGTGAAGAAGTTGAAGAAGATACCACCGAAGAAGAAGAAGTTGTAGAAGAAGATTTCAACATCGAAGAAGATGTTAATGCTCTTCTCGCTGGTGAGGAACTTTCTGAGGAATTCCAAGAGAAAGCACGCACCATCTTCGAAACTGCTATTAAGTCAAAAGTTGCTGAAATCAAAGAGTCTCTAGAAGAGTCTTATGCAGCAGCTCTTGTAGAAGAACTTGATACTATCAAGTCACAACTCACCGAAAGAGTTGATGCTTATCTTGAGTATGTTGCTGACGAGTGGATTGCTGAAAATGCACTCGCAGTTGAGCACGGTCTGAAGACCGAAATGACCGAATCATTCCTCCAAGGAATGAAGGGTCTTTTTGAAGATCATTATGTTTCAATCCCTGAAGATAGATATGATGTAATCGAGAGCATGGTAGATAAACTTGATGAAATGGAAGCAAAACTCAACGAGCAAATCGAAAGAAACGTTGCTCTGAATAGAAGATTAGCCGAGTCGGTTGCTGATGTAATCTTTGCAGATGTCGCTGAGGGTCTCGCACTTTCTCAGAAGGACAAACTCGCTTCTCTTGCCGAAAATGTTGAGTTTGAAAGTGAAGCAGACTATCGTGAGAAGCTAGTAACCCTGAGGGAATCATATTTCCCATCAAACGCTGGTACTCAAAGAAGCGCAACTGAGAATCTTTCAGAAGAAGTAACCACCACGGAAAAAGAGGCTCTTAATGAGTCTGTTTCTCCAATGATGGCTGCTTACTTAGAGACTCTTGCTAGAGCTTCTAAAAAGTGATTTTTAAATCATAATCAAACAACAACACTTTTAAAAGAGGTAAAAATCAAATGCAGATGTTCAATTCCGAATACCTGCAGGAGAAGTGGGCACCTATCCTCGACTATGATGGTCTTGATCCAATCAAAGATTCACATCGTAGAGCGGTAACCGCAATCCTGCTTGAAAACCAAGAAAGAGAACTTCGTGAAGAGAGAGCATTCCTCTCCGAAGCTCCAACCGTAAGCACCGGAACTGGCGGACTCGCTGGTGCTGGTAACGCAGGTTTTAGTGCTGCTGCCACTTCACCTGTTGCAGGTTTCGATCCTGTTCTGATCTCGCTGATCAGACGCTCAATGCCTAACCTGGTCGCTTATGACCTCGCTGGCGTTCAACCAATGAACGGTCCTACTGGACTCATCTTTGCAATGCGTTCTAAGTATAAGACCATGAACGGCACTGAAGCTCTCTTCAATGAGGCTGATACTGCTTTCGCTGGTCAGAGCAGCAACTTCAACAACATCGATGGATTTACCAACGGTGCTGTTGGTATGGGTACTACCACTCAGCGTGGAACCAACCCCGCCCTTCTGGATTCAACCTATCCTGCAACTGGCGATGCTCAAACCTACAACGTAGGTCAGGGTCTCCGTACAGATGACGCAGAAGCACTAGGTGATGGAACCGAAGGTCACTTCAACGAGATGGCATTCTCGATCGAGAAAGTCACCGTTACCGCTAAGTCAAGAGCTCTGAAAGCTGAGTACTCACTCGAGCTTGCACAAGACCTGAAGGCAATTCACGGTCTGAATGCAGAAGCTGAGCTTGCTAACATCCTCAGCACCGAGATCCTCGCTGAAATCAACCGCGAAGTTATCCGTACCATCTATAACGTTGCTGAGTCTGGTGCTCAAGCAAACGTTGCTACCGCTGGTACTTTCGACCTCGACGTTGACTCCAACGGTCGTTGGTCAGTTGAGAAGTTCAAGGGTCTGATCTTCCAGATCGAGCGTGACGCAAACGCTATCGCCCAGAGAACTCGTCGTGGCAAGGGTAACATGATCCTCTGCTCTGCTGACGTTGCTTCGGCACTCACCATGGCAGGTGTTCTTGATTACACCCCTGCACTCAACGCTAACCTGAACGTTGATGACACTG
>JACCDG010056986.1_pt1 | contig 10851 bp, 2 predicted proteins | sample 7442471 | NCBI WGS metagenome assembly JACCDG01 (sample SAMN15323444, study PRJNA562643) | freshwater metagenome | isolation source: river surface water | place: USA:Blue River Watershed | collected 2017-08-17
CCCACTGCGAGTGCTTCACGCATTGTGGACCTCAAGGGCCTGAGCCCAAGCAAGCGAAAGGCGGCTCGAGAAGGAACGTTTAGGCCTGCCACTCAGCCCTCGTCAGGGCTGTTTTCGGATGATTCTGCACGCGAAATACGAAAACCCATGAGTACGCTTCGCAAGCGTATTGCGGAGAGACTTCTCGAGTCTCAGCAAACGACTGCGACGCTGACGACATTCAACGAGATCGACATGACTCGGGCCATGGATCTTCGCAAAAAGCTCAAAGATTCTTTCGAAAAACAAAAGGGTGTGAAGCTCGGCTTTATGTCATTTTTTGCAAAGGCTGTCATTTATGCACTTCAGAAATATCCGGATGTGAATTCGCGAATCGAAGGCGAGGATATTGTTTCTCCGGAGTTTGTGAACTTAGGAATTGCCGTAAGCACTGAGCGCGGACTTGTGGTGCCTGTGATTCGCGAAGCTCAAGCAATGAGTTTTTCGGAGATCGAAAAAAAGATCGCCGATTTGGCCGATCGAGCCCGTCTTGGAAAGCTTCAGATTTCAGAAATGCAAGGGGGCACTTTTACCCTCACAAACGGAGGAACGTTTGGAAGCCTCCTCTCAACACCCATTGTAAACCCGCCACAAAGTGGGATTTTGGGAATGCATAAAATCGAACAACGCCCGATGGCGATCGAATCCAATGGAAAATTTGAAGTGGCCGTTCGCCCGATGATGTATGTAGCCCTCAGCTATGATCATCGCCTCATTGACGGAGCGACATCGGTGGGATTCTTGGTCAAAGTGAAAGAGTATCTCGAGCAAATCGTCACCGAAGCCGAAATTCAGTAAAATTTTTTTGTAATTCGTGCGCACTTCTATCGCACTCCATTGTTTAAAGTGAATTTTGATTTTTTTGAGAGTGAATTTTTTATAAAAATCGACTCTTTATGAAAAGTTTTCAGACTTTTTGCTGCTTTGTGTCACTCATCGACCCAACTTGGGTAGAAATTTTTTAGATCAGAGCACTGACAACTTAAGTTTCTCACAATCATCGTGAATTAAATTTTTATTTTGAATGGCACACTCCCTGCTCGCTCTTTGATCTGCGTGGTTTTGATTTCGGTACAAGTGGGGGAAGAAAAATATGAAACTGAACGCAATCGCAATGATCGCGGGGGCAGCACTCGTTAACTTCAGCGGATCATCGCTTGAGTCTGCGGCACTCAATTCAAAAATATCGACTAATCCAACAGCACATACGCCGGTTTGGGATTCGGAGATTGTTACTTCGGATGTTTGTCCGGGCTACAATCCCTTCAGCGCCACAAACCAAATTTATGTGAGCTCAAGTCAGGGCAACGACAACAACTCAGGGCTAAGTCCTCAAGCGCCCGTACGCACTCTCGTCAAAGGCTATGAGCTTTTGGCTCGCGGCGGATGGCTTCTTCTCAAGGCGGGTGACACATTCGAAGGTCCCAACCAATCCCTGAATGGGATTCATGGATCCTTTCAAAAAGAAGGGCTTTCTGCCGAGCAACCCACCGTCATTACCTCTTACGGCAGTGGCGCGATGCCGATTCTCGCGGGAGATCCTCAGTACGGATATGTCTTTTTTATTCGAGGGCAACCGCGTCAGCATATCGCCATCATAGGACTCAATTTTTACAATTTTCGTCGAGATCCCCGGCGGGCTGACTTCAACCCCAATCACCCCGGAAACAATGCGATCAGTATGGATTATGGAGTAAGTCACATCGATATCTGCGGAAACACCATCCAATACTTTTCGGGAGGAATCGTCGCTCAAAGCATTGATACTGTGAACCGAATCCATGACTTGAGAATCCGAAACAATCAAATCTCACGTCAATGGACACGTTCAGGTTCTGGACACGCTCAAGGAATGTACATCGACAAAGTCGTTAATCTCACGATTTCGGGAAACACTTTTATCCATAACGGCTGGCTTGATGCCAATATTGTACCTGGAAGTCATCCGACGATTTACAATCACAATTTTTATCTCAATGGCATTGAAAATCTCACTGTAGAAGAGAATATTTTTGCCTATGGATCGAGCATGTGCGCCAAAAATAGAAGCGATCAAGCAGGGGGATTCAAGAATGTTGTGTACAGAAAAAACATCTGTCTTCGAACTCCTATTGGATTCAGCTTTGGAGGTGTGATCGATCCGGCTGGTGGTTTTCAGTATCAGAATGTCTTGGTCGAGGATAATTTTTATATCGAACGTGGAAACGACCATCCCGGAGCGCAAAGCGTGATGTGGGGAATCAGTGCGATGCAGGTTGAGAATCTTACGCTACGCCGAAACAAACTCTTCAATAACGTAGAATATGACAATGCCAATGCGATTCAGATCACACTGAGTTCATCTCCAGTGACTCTTTCTGAAAATGAAATTTATAATTTCAGAAATCTTGGATTTGATATCCGGGGATCAGGAACCCCTCCACTTGCATCTTCGAACTATATTCAGAGCGCCTCAATGGCGATCACGGACGATCAAATGATGCGAACCGTCGCCCACTATAACTTTTTTGTGGGGGGCTCAAACGATGTTGAAGGATTCATCGAAGAACTTGAGAGGCAATCCTATACCAATTGGCGTCCTGCATACACGGCCGCCAATGTGATTCATTATCTCAACACAGGAACTTTGAGGACTGTGTCTCCCTGACGAGACAAAGGATTCGAGTAAGCGCACTTTGCAACCACTGTGAGTGCGCTTACCGACTCTCCGCTTTTGGTTTGGGCTTAAAAAACTCTCTCAGGCCTTTCAGAATTGTCTCATAGACGGGCTGAAGATGTGCAAAAGCGAGTTTGTCCTTCATTTCATCTGTCTTAGAAAGCTGCTCAATCTCTGCCGAAAGCTCATCGACACCTTGCCCACGAGCATCTATATGTCCATAGCCAAATTGCTCGATCTCTTTGAGGAGATCGAGCATCTGTTGCTTAGCCTTTTCGATTTTGAAGTCTCCTCCGTCCGAAAACGTAAAGACATAGCGATTCCACGCCTGCTTCGGATAATCCGCGGCGAGGATTTCCTGAGTTTTTGTCAGCGCGCTTGTGAGCTCCGTACCTCCATCTTTGTGCCGTGTGTAGAAGTCATGGCGATTCACTTCTTCGGCATCATTGCTATACATCACATAGCGAATCTGAACCTTTTTATAAAAATGTTTCATCACGGCTTCGATGTGTGCCGCAAATTGATCTACAATTTTGATCTCCGCCTCTCCCATAGATCCCGAACCATCTCTCACAAAGACAATGACCGCATTGGTCAGAGGCATTGGCTCGATCTCACGATCAGCAACAATATGTTCATCCGGTGTGCGATGCTTGGTGCCTAAAGCGAGGAGATCTTGAAACTTCATTTTGCGAGGATCTTTGCCCTGGGTCCTTGCAATCGCCCAGCCCTTGGCAAAATCATTCTCAGCGGTTCGGTCTTCCCGCAGATACCCATTGGGCTTTTGAGCGGCGCCAGTGCGAATCTCTTCCCAATCAAAGAGATCTCCCCTTCCGGTGCGTCTCAAATTTCTGAGTTCGAGTTTCTCAGCCAAGCGAGCTCCAAAATCCTGAATAGGAATCCGCTGCTTCCCTTGAGGGCTCTCGCTGTTTGGCCCAGGCTGAGGGGTGCCATCCGGTGAGTCACGACCAGGAGTCCCGTCTTCTTGAGAATCCCCTTCCTGAAACTCTTTACTCTGGCCTTGGCCTTGACCCTCGCCATCCTGAGGCTTTGGTTTATCCCAGATGTCTCCGGCTTGACGATCTCCATGACCGAGCTCGGTATCTTCGTCTCGAATATAGTCCTCATGGATAGGTTCTGGCTTAGTTTCCATTTTGATTTGAAATTCGTCACTTCCAAAATCGACCGGAAGGTTCTGCGCTCGCTGATCGGGGGAGGTTTTTGGAGCCAATGCTTGGCGCAGTCGCGACGCACTTCGATCGTATTCAAAATGAGGAACTTCGGAAATGGCTGATACTTCGAGATACTGATGATCCGAACTAAGCTTAGCGGCTTTTTTACCCGAAAGGATTTCTTCCATCTGAGCAGACACACGCCGGCTCACCATGTCGTAATACTCCGTCACAGCCTCTGAAGCCGTCGGCGCATGCATCATATAGTTGACTACACTTTCATGAGTCAGAGGACTTTCTGGTGAAAACTGAGACGAAGAATCTCCGCGCATTTCGGCGCGCCCTTGAGAATAAGAAATCTGTACATCGCGGCGAAAAGCTTCTAAATATTTTGTCAGCATCGCCGCATGAGTCTTCGCATTTCTAAAGGGAGGCTCGCCCTGAGGAAATTCCACAGTGACGTCGCCTTGAGGGCTCACCGTCACAATCATCGGATAGCGCTGAAGGCTCGGCGCATTTCGATCCCAAAGTCCTGAGGCAAACGTCTCCAGCGATGCCGGTCGACGCATGATTTGCGAGATCACATAGAGCGTTTTGACAGCCGAGGGCTGACTCAGTGGGATTCCCTTAAAGTCTCGATGTTCGAGCTGAAGTCTGCCACTACCTTTAAAATTAAAACTCTTGAGTGCGATTCCAGGAATGAGCCATTCGCGATTGGCTACTTTTTGCGCAATCATCTGAATAATTCGCTGAGGGTCGCGCGTCACGGCAACAAACTTGCGAGGGTCTTCGTGCTCGCGATACAAGAATAGGTTCATCTTTTGAATCCAAGCCTCATCGAGGGCATGTAACAAAAAATCATAATCAGACATGGGAGCAATGAGCGTATGCGCATGCGCTACAAATCGCTTGTCTTGCTCCTTGGGAGTAAGAGTCTTGATGTCATCTCTCTCATTAAATCTCTCCCGAACGCGCCGCCACGCCTCGCGTCCAAGCCAGTAGGGGTTATCTAACTTAGGGTAAGCGACACCTGAATTGAGCTGACCAAAATCAAAAAGGTCCGAATGCGAACTAAATTTGTACGGTAAAAGAATCTCTTCTGAAATCGTCGCCCATCCCTCATTGGCTGTCTTGGTCTGAAATGCCGCTCCCGTAAATCGAGTCACTCGCTCATACTTCTTAATGAGCTCTCTTTGCCACTCTGGCGCAGACTCAGGAAGATTTTCGACAAATGCTTGCAAAACCGAAAGCGTGGGCGAGTTGGGATGCTCCCCCTTTATCTCACGAGCCATGAGCTTTCCTGACTTTGAATCTCGATCGACCTGAGGACGACGATCCAAAATGGGATCTGCAAATCTTGAGGGGTCTTCAAAACTCCCGCGATGAATATCCTGCAAATACTGCAAGGATTGGAGCCACTGATAAAATTTGGCGACTTCTTCTTTGTCGTACTGCCAATAAAGTCGACTCACTGTGTGAGCCAGATCGGCTGAGTCTTCGATGAGTTCCAATTGACGAATTTTATAAAGATTGGAATGCCTAAAGAAATCGTTGTGTCCTTCCACATGCGCATACACTAGAGCCGTATCATTGGCGGAATTCGTGTCACGCACGAGCTGCTCATGGCGGACCTCTCCGGGCGTGACCATTTCTAAAATTCCAGAAGCTCGGCGAGCATTCTCGATGATTGCCGCTCCTTCTAGTGCATGGGGCACAGGCATACGTCCATGTGCCGTTACGGCCGCCATTTCGGAAGCGTCCATATGCCGAACCGTCATGGGAGAGGTGTGATAGCCGAGTTCCGCAGCGATCTCCCTAATTTTGAGCAAGTTTTCGAAATTCTTCTGGTAAATATCCGAATCCCGGCCGCCACTACCCAGAAGAACAAATCGACCTGCGAGATGCTTGAGCGCCGAGGGACAAGGCTCTCCGGGTCCATGATCCCCGTGAGCCATCAATGACGTCATCGCCATGCTGGTCAAAAGCGCAATCAGCGCCCCTCGTCTCATCATGGCGCAAGTCCTTTCAAAATGCTCGAGCACTGGGCCATATACTTCTCATTTCTTGCGGCCTCCGCAGCTTCTGTCTCTTCAACAAACGGCTGGTATTTGGCATTACTTAAGACCAGTCCCAGATCCAAAGAACTTAAAGGAGAGGTTCGGCTTTCAAAAATAAAATGTTGGACCGCCGGCGACTGGCCTTTTGACAGATCGCCGACAGCAATCTGTAATCCTTCAATCAAAAATCCAGTCACTTTTCCCCAATGCAGTCGATAAAGCGCACGATCAAATGCGGTCATAAACAATCGCATCGCAGTATACGAATCCAAATCACTCGAATTAACAAAGCTGTCCTGCCCACCACGCTCATTCATCATTTTTTCGAAATACCGGTGGAGAACATCGGAGAGTGCCTTTAAAGCGGGATGCCCTGGATTCAAATCCCCCTGGGGCATAGAACGAATCCATTCAAGCGGCGTGGGCGGCTCTCTCCAATTATTGATGTGCAATGACTCAGCCAAAATATCTCCGAGTTTGGCGGTAAGCTCATTGGCCGTCTCAGCAATAATCTTCTCTCGCCCGCGCTCATTACTGCGTTCGATGAGGCTTAAGGGCCCATCGACAAAGTTTCCAAAATCAGTATTTACCCCTAAAAGTGGTGTTTGATTTGGATTTTCGGTCTCAATCATTCGTCTCCAGGCGTCCGAAAAATTTTTCTTCTCGAGTTCTGTTTTGGCACCAATCGAAACTTCATCCACGACGATCTCACTCAAATAGGGTTCGGGATAAATCGTGAGATGCCTTCTTACCGCATGAGAAAGTGGTGCCAGCAAGAGCTGCTGCCGCATCGTGGTCTCGGCAAAACGAGGATCACTGGCGGCTGACTTTACAAGCCAATCAAACGCTCGACGTCTAAAATTTCCAGTGAGATATCTCAAGAATTCAATGCGAGCCATATAGTCGCCGTCTACTTTGATGGCTTTGAGTCTTTTTGAAACATAGACTTCCACATCAGAGCCATCCTGCTCAGACGAAGAAGAGAACCTTCCACCCACTGTCACTTGTTTGAGGGCTTCATCTCGTGAGATTGAACGTCGAGGAACTACAATATAGATTCCAGGCCCCTCACGGTTGGGGAGCGACACCATGGCCGCAGCTGCGGGAGAGACTAGGGTTCGAAAATCATACTTGGGAAACGCCTCAGTGACTTCTGTGACAGATTCCCCCGACACAAAGACAAGACGTCTATAATTTGAGAACGTCGTCTGAGCACTGGCTTTAGCCGTCGCTAAGAGTTTGGGCTCCTTGGTTTGCGGCGCCCCCACACTCAAATTTATGGTTGCACCCCAACGAGCCAAAAAAGATTTATCGAGATCATCAGAGCCATCCGGCGCGGAGAGCGTCGCCAAAACAATTTCGTCCTGAGAGGGGTTCGTATTGTTTTTTCCTGCAAAGCTCTCAATACGCTTTTGATTGTCAGTCAAATTAAACGTAATGATGGGAGTGATATTTCTTGTCGGAAAATCATAGCGCTTATCTCCAATACGAATCATCACCGTGGGATTATCCTGAAGGCTACGAATTCGAGACAAAAAGTGGGTTCTGGCCTTGGGGGGAAGTAAGTGAATGTCATCAAATACAATGAAGCCCCGACTTCCATTTTGAGAAATCAGAAAGCGATCCAAATGCGCATCGATTTCTGCCACAGAATACCCATCTTCGACTTCAATCTTGTCATTGTGGTGGGCTTGAGTTCTGCGGTCAGTTTCAAAAACCTTTTTGCCTTCAACAAAAAAGACCCACGCATCAAAATTGTCTTCGACGGGACGACGAAAATCATAGGCCTTTAACTTTAACGCCTTAAACAAAAGCGCCTTCACATATTCGGTTTTTCCTGAGCCTGTTTCTCCAAAGATCATCAGAGAATTTCGCTTTTTAATGTCATCAGGAGTGAGTTGATTCAAAATCGTTCGGATTCCGCGCTGAATAAACGGCAAGGGAGCATGATACCCGGCCTGTTGGACAAGTAATGGAGCGTCTCGTCGCAGCAGAACTCTTAACGGATCATTGGCTGGGAGAAGCTCGACATTGAGCTGCATCGGAAACACTCGCGCCAAAACTCGCTCAGCTGTTCCTTTGCTCAGTCGACGTTCACGCCGCAGTAAGGGATTGGTCGTCAATTCCGTCCCCAGCATATTCATGACTCTCATAAAACTCTCAAAAATCCCAAATCGATTGGAACGTGAAAGGATCTCTGATCGATTGACCAAATATTCTGCGAGTCGGGCTTCGGCTTCGCTCGGTGGGACATCCGCCGCTGTCTCCCCAGGCTGCAAAAGTCCATCCAGATCGATTTGATAGTTGAACATTCTGAGCTCCGGACGCCTCAGGAGCTTGAGCATAAAATCAATGCGCTTATCAGTGGTGGGGGGCTCGAGATAATGAACATCAAAAGACTGAAAGAGCCCAAAGCTGTCCTCGAGTTCAGCTTCACTCACGAGCTCCTGAAGCTGCCGACGTGTCCCCACCAAAATCATCGGAACAATGGGCGCCAAGGCTTTGGGTTTAAATTCGGTGACGGGAGTGCGTTTTCCTTCGGTGGCAAGGAGGTACATGAGATGAGGCGCATTCTGCTCGCCTGCTTCTTTGACTTCCTGAAAGGCTACTTCTTTGAGTTGTCGAAAACTGAGTTGAAATGCTCTCTGACGACCCTCCGCCGTTGACAGTTCTAGTTTAGGACGGCCCACGGACTTGATCGCCTTGAGCGTCGAAAACAAGACAGGCCTGCTCGAGGAAGTCGCCTCTCGCAAAGAATCCAAATTCAAGAGGACCTCGTCTTGAGTCGTCTCGGCTCCTCCTCGTAAATTAAACAATTTTAGTTTGTTATTGAGAGCTGACCAAAATTCGGGCCGCTCAGACTCCCGAACTCGCAAAGCCATAGGATACTCCTCAGCGTATTTTTCGAGTTCATCGGGGACGACCAAGATGAGATGTCGTGCTGGCTTCTGCGGATCTGCCATGGTTTCCAAAATCTGCTTATAGTCATCAAATGCGTCGAGTTGATACTCCGAAGCTCCTCTCAGTTTTTCCATTCGCTGGCGATCGGACTCATCTCCTGCCGACAAGCGCCAAGAACCGTAAGCCACAGATGAATTGCTTATCCCTTCCTGATCTTTGATTCTCCAAAGTTTGAGGCCTCGTGCTTGAATATTACGATCATCATAAAGGCGCCAAAGAGTAGCACGAGGTTCTGAGTCATCCATTTCTGGATGAATCACCCAGTAGGCATCGCCTCTTGCATCCACTCGCAGGCGATTGACGATTTCTTCCTGCGAAAACTCAGTCATGATTTCTCGACCCCAGTTTACCTTTAATGTTTGATGCTTTTCTGAAGCATCAATCACGACTCCAAATAGATGGGTCACTCCAGTCTTCAAAGTCACATAGGTCACAAAATTCAACCGAGTCGCTTTTTTTTGGCTTTCCCCCACTTGAATGAATCCAAACGAACTGATGGCATTTGATTCAAAGCGAACGTTGGACAACTTTTGCACGCGGGGCGGCTCGCCATTTCGGCTTGCTGCAAGAAGCCAGATATTGCCTCGATCGGCAACTTTTTCACCTCGATCGTCCACCAAGACTGCGATCAGACTGTCTGAGAGATACTCAGCCGGAAGAGCCTGTTCCGTAAGGAATGGTTTTCCATTGGCAAACTGCACGGCCACTACCTCTCCTCGAATTAGAGGAGAATGATGAGCGTCGGCTTCTTTAATATAAATCCCTGTTCGCGATTCGATTCCTTCGGAGGCCTCAAATCTTCTGAACTCAAATCGATAGGTGACTTCTGACTTTTCGAGAGGCATCGGAAAATAATGCCGAATCTCGCGACCATCACTCCGCTTTTCAAGGCTTCGAACTAAATCAATATGGGGAGCAGTCAGACGATGCTTCTCTATATACTCTGTTTCTGTAGCAGTACGAGGAGTCAACTCGTCAAATGATCTGGTCTCGCCGTAGCTCTTGGTGCGACGGCGCATTTCAGCGCTCGTAAAAAACTGATCACTCAATGTCATCTGTTGAGTAATCGCGATCGTTTGAGTCGTCGCTTCGACTTCGTAAAGAGAAGTGAGTTCCCCTCTCTCAAACTTCCAAGACACAAAAATCCAATTTCTGTCCGCTATAGTATGAGCCTCTACGGCAAGGAGTCGATCATCCAAATAGCGAGGATCTGTGGGCAAAAGCTTCGTCCCAAGGAGCAGCGAGCGATTTTGGGTTTTGACTTGCATGATGAGATGCGGCCAATCATCCTCGGCGCGCAAAAGACTTGCAGGAAAATGCAGCTCCAGATCTGACGTCGACAAATATCCACTTTCCGTAAACTGGGGCTTAAGAACGGCGAAGGGCTTTGTCAATTTTAGCGCTCTCAAACTCAAAGCGCCTTTTTCTGAAAAAACAAACGAGCGACCCGAAACCGGATCCCACGCCACGAGAGATTCGCGCTTTGCAAGATCAACCCGAATCGCAGGCGTCTCCACCATGTCCAGACTGCCATCTTCGACATTTAAATAGGGAAATGACTTCTGTGAGACTTGGTCTTCAAATTCTAAAGGCGAGATCTGCCCCTGTGCTACTCGGGAGAGTTGCCGTCTCCATTTTGTGAGCTCGATCGAATCTTCAGGACGTTGATTGGACAAGGCATCAAGTACAATCTGAGATACAAAGCCAAAACTTTGATGGGGCCTTGAGATAAAGCGACTCGCAACTTGAGCTTGATTGAGATAGTTCCAATCGAGAAGAACTGGATCATAGGCAAGTCGCATGGCTCCTCCCTCGTTGTCTGCCGCCTTGAGAACAAGGGCAAAAGTGAGGCCCGTTCCCAAAGCCGAGTGATGCTTGAGAGAAATAATAACGACTTGAAGCTGAGAGCCCCCCTTTTCGACCGTCGTTTCAAAAAATGAAACATCTCGAGGATTCTCAACGAGCG
>JACCDG011468874.1_pt1 | contig 10850 bp, 9 predicted proteins | sample 7442471 | NCBI WGS metagenome assembly JACCDG01 (sample SAMN15323444, study PRJNA562643) | freshwater metagenome | isolation source: river surface water | place: USA:Blue River Watershed | collected 2017-08-17
AGGGATCCATCACGCCCAGCCCTTTGGGCAACCAATCGGCGTTGTTGCGGATCGTGTCGTGCAAACGGACCAAAGCTTCGGTGCGCGGCACGCCCACCTTGAACTGCACCGTCAACACCTCCACACCCGGGCGCGAGACCGACATGACGTGCTCCACACCCGCGATCTTTGACAGCACCTGCTCGGCCGGAATGGCCACCATTTGCTCCACATCGCGCACGGCCGCACCCGGGAAGGGCACCAGCACATTGGCCATGGTCACGTTGATCTGGGGTTCCTCTTCGCGCGGCGTGACCATCACCGCAAAAATGCCCAGCAGCAAAGCCACCAGGGCCAGCAGCGGCGTGATCTGCGCACTCTGAAACAAAGCCGCAATGCGACCGGAAATGCTCAAGGCCGTGCTTTGATTTTTTGGCTCGTTCATGTCAGAGCCCTTTCAGCGCACAGCGCCAGCCAGTTGCGGCTCGGCTGCGACTTTGTCGCCAGCGCGCAGGCCGCTCAAAACCTCCACCCGATCGCCCGAAGTTTGGCCAAGTCGAACCTGGCGCAAGCTGGGTTTGCCCTGAGCGTTGATCACATAAACGCCTGTCATTTCGGCGCGACGAACGATGGCGCTGGTGGGCAAATACACGCGGTTAACCGCCCCTTGGCTGGCGCCCGTTGTGGGCAGCCACACCCGCGCAAACAGGCCCGGTGCGAGCCCTTCCATGCCCGCAGGCAACCCCAAGCGGATCTGCCCGGTGTGCGTGACCGGGTCCACCGAGGGCAGCACCTGCACCTGCTGCGGGGTTTGTGGTGTGGCGTAACCCGCCACACCGGGCAACTCATAGCGAATCGCTTTTTGCTGCGCATTCACAACGGCCAACAAGGCCTGCGGCACAGCGGCCGTCACACGCAGGGCCGACGGGTCGTGCATCGTCACCAAGGCGCGCCCGGGCATGGCCATGTCGCCCAAGGTGACGGACACCTCGCTGACCACACCGGCGTAAGGCGCATGGACAATGAAAAAGCCCGACTGGGTTTGTGCGGCCTGCGTCTGCGCCTGCAGTGCTTTCACCTGCGCCTTGGCGGCGTCCCACTGTGCCTGTGCACGCTCAAAAGCGGCCTGGCTGATGTATTGCTTTTGCAGCAACTGCTTTTGCCGCTCCAACTCCTGACCGGCCACGGCCAGATTGGCCTGCGCGGCGTCCACCTGTGCGCTGGCACCCACCACACCTTGCTGCGCAGCGCGTGCGTCGATGCGCAGCAGCTCCTGCCCTGCCTTGACCTTGTCGCCCGCTTTCACATGCAAGGCCACCACCGCCCCCGCCACCTGAGTCGACAAGGTGGTCTGGCGCACCGCCTCGACCACCCCGTCCAGGCTGTTGCCGATCTGACCGGCGCCGCTCTCCACCGTGATCGCCTTCAGCGCAACAGGCTCTGCGGCCAGGGCCATGCCCTGCGTGTACAGGGACACCCAAACGGCCAGGGTCAGCGTGGGGATGCGGGTCATCGTGCGGTCCTTCTTGAATTGTTATTTGCTTAATTAACTGATTGATTAATTATGCAATGATACAATGGGAAAAGCAACACCGAAGAGAGCAAACCATGGAACAGTTACCCGAAGGCGCATTGAGCGAAGTCGCCGCCTATTTCCAGGTGCTGGCCGAGCCCACACGGCTGCAGATCCTCAACATCCTGCGCTCGGGCGAGCGCAATGTGGGCGAGCTGGCCCAGATGTGCGGCTTCACCGCCGCCAATGTGTCGCGGCACTTGGCGCTGATGACGCAGCAAGGCCTGGTCGAGCGCGAAAGCCGGGGCACCAGCGCCTACTACCGCATCGCCGACCCGTCGATCTTTGCCCTGTGCGACCTGGTCTGCGGCAACATCGCCCGCCAGATGGAAAAGTCCGCCAAACTCCGTGCAGCCTTCACATCGTTGACCTGACGCAACAGCTTAAAAGGGCCGGACAACCCTGTCGGTGCGATGCAGCACGGGCCCACAGATGCGGCCCCAGGAAAGCACCCGCCGCCATACCCACGCCTGCTGAAAAATCACGCCGCCCCTCCAAATCGGCCCCCTTGGCCCTCTATAATCTGCGGCTTCGTGTGGGACCATAGCTCAGTTGGTAGAGCAGCGGACTTTTAATCCGTTTGTCGTGGGTTCGACCCCCGCTGGTCCCACCACCGATACAAGAAAAGCACTTGAAGGCCAACACCCTCAGGTGCTTTTTTTCTTCACGGAGCATCCCACGCATGACCGACCGCATCCAGCATGCCGCCCTCCACGCCAAAGTCATGTCGGCCGAGCAAGCGGCCGCGCTGATCCCGATCGGTGCCAATGTGGGCATGAGCGGTTTCACCGGTGCAGGCTACCCCAAGGCCGTGCCGCAGGCACTGGCCACACGGCTGTCTGCCTTGCACGCGGCCGGACAAACCGGTGCCTGCATCAATTTGTGGACCGGTGCATCCACCGCGCCCGAGCTGGACGGCGTCCTGGCGCAGGCGCATGGCATCCAGATGCGCCTGCCCTACCAGTCCGACCCCAGCTGCCGCCAGCTGATCAACGCCGGGCAAATGCTCTACACCGACATGCACCTGTCGCATGTGGCCCCCATGGCCAGTGCCGGCTTTCTGGGCCCGCTCGATGTGGCCGTGATCGAAGTGGTCGGCATCCTGCCCGATGGCCGCCTGGTCCCCTCCACCTCGGTGGGCAACAACAAAACCTGGCTCGACCAAGCCCGGCAGGTCATTCTGGAGGTCAACCTGCAGCAAAACCCGGCGCTCGAGGGCATGCACGACATCGACAGCGGCACGCACTGGCCACCGCTCGGCGAGCCCATTGCGCTGCGCAAGGCCAGCGATCGCATCGGCACCCCTTATTTGCCATGCGATCCGTCCAAGGTGATCGCGGTGGTCATCACCGAGCAAGCGGACCACCATTCGGCCTTCGATGCGCCTGACGAAGTGTCATCCCGAATCGCCGCTCACATCATTGACTTCCTGCAGCACGAAGTGAAAGCCGCACGCCTGCCCCCCAACCTGTTGCCCTTGCAATCGGGTGTGGGCAACACCGCCAATGCGGTACTGGCCGGGCTCAACCAGGGCCCGTTTGACAAGCTGACGGCCTACACCGAAGTGCTGCAAGACGGGATGCTGGCCATGCTGCGTTCGGGCAAGCTGGACTTTGCCTCGTCCACCGCTTTGTCACTCAGCCCCGAGGCCGCGGCCGAGTTCAACGCCCACATCGACTTTTACCGGCAGCGCATCGTGCTGCGCCCGGAAGAGATCAGCAACCACCCCGAACTCATCCGTCGCCTGGGCGTGATCGCCATGAACGCCATGATCGAGGCCGACATCTATGGCAACGTCAACTCCACCCACGTCATGGGCTCGGCCATCATGAACGGCATTGGCGGCTCGGGCGACTTTGCGCGCAACGCCCGCCTGTCGTTTTTCATGAGCCCCTCGGTGGCCAAGGGCGGCAAGATCTCCTGCATCGTGCCCATGGTTTCGCACCACGACCACACCGAGCACGATGTACAAGTCATCGTGACCGAGCAAGGCCTGGCCGATCTGCGCGGCCTCGCCCCCACCCAACGCGCCCGGCTGATCGTGGAGCGCTGCGCCCACCCCGCGTTCCGACCTCAACTGCTGGACTACATGGAACGGGCCCAGCACAGCGGCGCGGGCCTGCACACACCGCACTTGCTGGACGAGGCACTGAGCTGGCACAGCCGGTACCTGAAGACCGGGCAGATGTGAAGGTGGCAACTGCAGGCCTACGGCCCGAAGCTGTCAGGGCTGAAGCCATCGACTTGCCAAGAAGCACAGGGCAGCTCTTCCCGCAGGTCGGAGCTTCAGCTCCGACAAGGTCTGCCTCATCTCCATGGGCATCTTTTATGATTCAGCCTTCGCAAATGGCGAAACGCAAGGAGTTCAAGGCATGGCCCACATGCAGACAAACGAGTCCATCGCACGGCCCCGGTGTGTGGCATTGGTGGACGATGAGGTGCAGATCACACAGGCCCTGCAGACGCTGCTGTCCCTCAAAGGCGTGCCCAACAGCGTGCACCACAGCGCCGAGTCCTTGCTTCAGGCGCTGCAGGTCCGCGACGGCCAATTGGGTTTGCAGCTCGCCGATGGCACACAAGCCGAGGTCCAGGCGGTGGTGCTGGACCTGAATTTGCCTGGCATGAGCGGGGTTGATTTGGTGCTCGCCTTGCGCCGCCTACAACCCCAGCTGCGCATGGTGATGATCACGGCCGCACTCGAAGAGACATTACAGGCAAGGCAAACGGATTTGCACGGTGTGACTTTGCTGGCCAAACCCTTCAATCTGGAAGCCCTGGAAACAGCCCTGTTCGCCAACTGAACATGTTCAACAGCCAAACCACCCTGCTGCTGGCCACCTTGTTGTTTCTGGTGTTGCCCGTGATGAAATGGCTGATCTTGCCAAGGCAGGGCCGCTGGGCAGCAGACATGTGGTGCCTGGGTGGCCTGATGGCGGGCGTGGGCATCGTGCTGCTGGGCTTGCGCCCCAAGGTGCCGATGTGGGTGAGCTTTCATCTGGCCAACACCCTCATCATCGGCTGTTTTGTGTGCAGCGCCCAATCGCTGCGCATGAGCCTGGGGCAAGCCTGGACCGTGGTTGGCTGGACGGGTCGCATGCTGCTGGCCTTGCTGTTTTACAGTGCCTTGTACGAGTGGACATCCGATGCTTGGCGGGGCGTGCTGTACCGGTTTGCATTGGGCTGTCTGGGCATGTACACGGCTTTTTGGGCCTGGCGCCTGTCGCGGCACATCCACAGTGTCAACGCCGCATTCATCGCCGGCGCACACCTGGTGGTCGGTTTGTCGCTGATGGCCCACAGCGTGTGGACCGCAGAGCACATCGTGGACCCCAGCCCTTTCAGCAACACCTGGGACGCCAGTGTGATTTCGCTGGTGGTCCTGCTCATGACCGTGGTGACCCATGTGTGTTACGTGGGCCTGGTGCTGGACCAAGCGGCCAGCGACAAGCTGCAGGCTCAGCAAGCCCAGCAGGCGGCCCTGCAAACCCAACTGCTGGACACGCAACTCACGCACTTGGACCGGCGCGGGCGCATGGCGATTGTGTCGGGTTCGCTGGCCCATGAACTGAACCAGCCGCTGACAGCGGCCACGATGAATGCGCAGATGGCCGAGCGCCAATGGTCTATCGCCCAGACGACCAGCCCCATGCTGCTGACTTTGCTCGATCAGATCGAAACCGGGATCGACCGCACGGTGCGGATCTTGCAACGCATTCGTGGCGAGAACGAGCTGGTGGCGCAGCACCACGAACGGGTGGATCTGCAAGCCGTGCTGGACCGCGTGCTCGACCAGATGGCACCTGAATGCCAGCGTCTGGCGGTCACCTTGATCCAGGAGCGTTCGCCGCACCCCCTGTGGTGTCTGGGCGATGAGTTGGGCTTTTCGCAGGTGGTGACCAACTTGCTGCGCAATGCGCTGCAAGCCATGTCCGAGTGCCCGGATCGGCGCTTGTGGGTGGGCTGTCACGCGCAACAAGACCAGGTCATGTTGGTGATCCGCGATTCAGGGCCAGGCATGCCGGCCGACCTGATCGAGCGCTGGGGCAAACCTTTCCAGAGTTCGCGCCATGAAGGCATGGGTCTTGGGCTGGCCATCTCGCGCGAGATCGTGACACGCCACCAAGGGCAATTGCAACTGCACAACCACCCGCAGGGGGGACTGGAGGCCGCGGTGTCCATCCCGCTGGCCGCAGGAGCGTTCACATGAACATCGCACTCGACATGGGCACACTGTTCCGGGTCAGTGCTTTGCTGTTCCTGCTGATGTCGATGATGACCTGGATGATGCTGGGACGCCCGCGGCGTGGTGCCACTTTGCTGTGGTGCTCAGGTGGGGTGCTGGTGGGGGTGAGCGTCTGGTTGATCAGCCTGCGCGGTCAGATTTCCGACTTCTGGAGTTATGGCGTGGCCCAGACCGCGTACCTGGGGTCTTTTCTGGTGCTGGCCCAGTCTTTGCGCATGGACATGCAAAGGGCTTGGCGCTGGCCTTGGCTGGCAGCGGCATTGCTGGCATACGCGGCGGTGATCGTCCTGGGATTTGACGACAAAGGCTCGCAAGAGCTGGCCGTGCTGGTGCGCTTGGTCAACTGCGTGGGTCTGTCGATCCTCACAGCATCGGCGTTGATGCTGGCGCGCCAGGAGCGCAGCCGCAACGCCTGGTTCATGACAATTGGGTATGGCCTGATGACCGCCAGCATGGGACTCGCCGCTCTGGCGACCGTGCAGGGCCAGGCCAATTTGCAGACCATGCAAAACAGTGTGTTCAGCCACATTCTGGGGGGGGTTTCATTGCTGACACTGCTGTTGTCCTACATGGGGTATCTGGGTCTGGCACTGGAACGCTCATTGCGTCACAACATGGCGCTGCGTCGGGCGCAATGGCAGGCTCAGCAATGGCGTGAACGCAGCCAGGCCTTGGCCCTGCTGGACCGGCAACGCACACTGGGCGTGTTGGCCAATTCACTGGGACACGCCATCTTGCAGCCGCTCACGGCCTCCTTGTTGCAGGTGCAGATCACGCGCCGCATGCTGCAGATGGCCACACCGGATGTGCAACAGGTGCAAACATCTTTGGCGCAAGTGGTGCAAGGGCTGCGCCGCAGTGCGGACATGGTGGAGCACATTCGCAACTTCCTGCGCCCCCTGCCCGCCACGGAACCTGCCGGAACGCTGCCACTGCAATCGGTCATGCAAGATGCCCATGACCTGCTGCGCCAGGAGTTGATGTACCAAGGGGTGACACTGCACCTGAGGGGGCCATCGGCCCCCGTGTGCGTGCAGGCCGAGCGCTTGCCACTCACGCAAGCCCTGGTGCAGGTGTTGCGCAACGCCATGCAAGCGCTGCAGGGTCAGCCTCACCGCACCATGGACATGACGCTGGCGACTGATGGATTCGAAGCGTGGATTGAAGTGAGCGACTCAGGCCCCGGTTTTCCACCCCGGATGCTGTCGTCCCATCTGGCCCACCCTTTGCCGACGTCAGACATGCAAACGGAGATGGGCCTGACCATGACGCGCAGCATTCTGGCCCAGTTTCAGGGACGCCTGTCCCTTGAGAACCTCCAAGGCGGCGGTGCCAGGGTCCGCATGACACTGCCTTTGCAGGAAGTTCAGCGCAAGGATTGAGCGTTTTAACGCCGCATGTCAGCCCAAGACTGGAGAGCGTTGCAGTAGGTCACCATCACTTCTTGCTGTAGATCTGGTCGAAGCTCGCACCGTCGGCAAAGTGGGCCTTGTCCGCTTTTCCCCAGCCACCAAAGGCCTGGTCAATCGTGAACAGGTTCAGCTTGGGGAACTGTTTGGCGTATTTGGCTTGGGCCTTGGGCGAGATGGGGCGGTAGAAGTTTTTGCCCGCGATGTCCTGGCCTTCATCGGTGTAGAGGTATTCCAGATAGGCCTGGGCCACAGCACGGGTGCCTTTGCGGTCCACGTTTTTATCGACCACAGTCACAGCGGGCTCGGCCAGGATGCTGATGGACGGGTAAACCACATCGATCTTGCTGCCGAATTCTTTTTCCAACAGGTTGGCTTCGTTTTCCCAGCTGATGAACACGTCACCCTGTGCACGCTGCGCGAAGGTGATGGACGAGCCACGGGCTCCGGTGTCGAGCACGGGCACGTTTTTATAGAGCGCGGCCACGAAGTCTTTGGCCTTGGCTTCGCTGCCGTATTGGCGCTTGGCAAATTCCCAGGCGGCCAGGTAGTTCCAGCGGGCACCGCCCGATGTTTTGGGGTTGGGCGTGATCACGCTGATGCCGGGCTTGACCAGATCGTCCCAGTCCTTGATGCCTTTGGGATTGCCTTGGCGCACCACCAGCACGATGGTCGAGGTGTAGGGCGAGCTGTTGTGCGGCAGGCGCTTTTGCCAGTCTTTGGGGATCAAGTTGCCATTTTTGTGCAAGGCGTCGGTGTCACCGGCCAGGGCCAGGGTGGCGACATCGGCCTCCAGCCCGTCAATCACCGAGCGGGCTTGCTTGCCCGAGCCGCCGTGCGACTGCTTGACGGCCACGTCCTGGCCGGTCTTGGCTTTCCAGTGCTTGGCAAAAGCCTGGTTGAATTCGGCATACAGCTCGCGGGTCGGGTCGTAGGACACATTGAGCAGCGAGACGGTCTGCGCATGGACAGACCAGCCGGCCAGGCCCAAAACGGTGGCGGCGGTCCATTTGAGAAATCGGTGTTGGCTTGGCATTGAATCACTCCAGAAGTTCGGATCGGAAATCGATGGCATGGATTCTGGAAGCGATCTTTTAAAACTCAAACGACTGTTTTTAAATTTCTTAATGAGCAAAACATCTATCGACTGAATGGGGCTTGGCCCGATGCCTCCGTGACCGGCCCACGTTGGCCGGCGGTCAGGTGTTGATCGACAATCGGCCCATCGACAACAACGTTCGCAGAAATCCACCATGCCGTTTTTCGTTGACCGATCACCACCTGGTCAGTGCATTTTTTGCCGGCTGGTGAGCCATGAGATCCCGGCGTCCATCGTCTGGGAAGACGCACAGACACTGGCCTTCATGGACCTTGGGCAGGTCAATCCGGGCCATGTGCTGGTGGCCAGCAAACGCCATGCCGCCACGGTGCTGGACTTGAGCGCCGACGAAGCCGCTGCCGTGATGCGCACCGCCCACCGGGTGGCGCAGGCCATTGCCGCCACCTTTGACCCGCCGGGCCTGACCTTGCTGCAAGCGAACGGCCAAGAAGGGGAGCAAACCGTGTTCCACTTTCACATGCATGTGGTGCCCCGCCATGCGGGCGACGGCATCGTCCTGACCTGGCCGCGCAAGGAACCACCCCGCGAAGTGCTGCAGGCGCATGCGGACCGATTGAAACAGGTGATGAACCGGTGATCGCGTCACGCCGGGCCCAGCCCCGGCAGCCCATGCCCGCGCGTCTTTAACGTGGGGGCTGGCGCAAGGTGCGGCTGAGCAAAATCACCGGAATGAGCCCCACCAGCACCAGCGCCAGCGAAGGCAAAGCGGCCTCACCCAGGCGCTCATCGCGCGCCAGCTGGTAGGCCACCACGGCCAGGGTGTCGCTGTTGAAGGGCCGCAGCACCATGGTGGCGGGCAGCTCCTTCATCACGTCCACAAACACCAGCAACATGGCCGCCAAGGTGGTCCGCTGCAGCAAGGGCGCATGCACCCGACGCAGCAGCCCCCAGCCGGTCACGCCCAGCATGCGGGCCGAATCGTCCAGGCTGGCCGGAATGCGTGCATAGCCGCTTTGCACCGACTGCAGCGCCACCGCGCAAAAGCGCACCAGGTAAGCCCACACCAGGCCCAAAGAAGTGGCCGTGATCCACGCACCGGCTGACGATGCGGGCCAGGTCTGCTGGATCCAGCCCACCGGCAGCAGCAAACCCACCACCACCACCGCGCCAGGAATGGCATAGCCCAGCCCGACCAGCTGAATCGCTGCACGGCTGATGCGGTCAGCCCGAGTGCGCACACTGAACGCCAGCGCCAAGGCCACGCCCACGGCCAACACTGCGGTCACCGCGCCCAAGCGCAGGCTGGTCCAGGCCCATTGGCCAAAACGTTCCCAGGGCATCTCGGTCGTCTCGCCCACAAAGGCCCGCAGCATGATCAACACCGGCAGCGCAAAACCCAGCAGCACCGGCAAGCTGCACACCCCCCACGCCAACACACGGCGCATGCCATGGAGCTGCACGGGCTGCGCTTCGGCCGAGCCCTGCCGCGAACCACGCCCCTGGTTGAAACGCAGGCGCATTTGGGCACGTTGCTCCAGCTGCAGCAAGACCACCACCACCGCCAGCAGCACCGTGGCCAGCTGGGCCGCGGCCATGCGGTTGTCCATCGACAGCCACGCTTTGTAGATGCCCGCGGTGAAGGTCTGGATGCCAAAGTAGCTGGACACGCCAAAGTCGGCCAGCGTTTCCATCAGGGCCAGCGCCACGCCAGCGGCCACCGCTGGGCGGGCCAATGGCAAGGCAATTTCGCGAATGCGGCGTGACAAGGGGGCCCCCAGCAGACGCGCCGCCTCCATCAGGCCCGAAGCCCGCTCCACCAAGGCGGTGCGGGCCAGCAGGTACACATACGGGTAAAGGGCCAGCGTGAACACCAGCGCAGCACCCCAGACACTGCGCACATCGGGCCACAAGCGCCCTTGCAGCCCCAGCGCCTCGCGCAAGCCCATTTGCAAAGGGCCGCTGAACTGCAAAAAGTCGGTGTAGGCATAAGCCACCACATAGGCGGGCATGGCCAGTGGCAAAAGCAGCAGCCATTCAAAAACACCCCGCCCCGGGAAATCAAACAGCGTGACCAGCGCCGCCGTGGCCAGGCCCAGCACCGTCACGCCCAACGCCACCATCAGGCACAGGCCCAGTGTGGTCAGTGCGTAATCGGGCAGCACAGTGCGGCCCATCTCCAGCAAGATGTCGGCGCTTTGCCCGCTCCACTGCAACCACGAGCCCAGCACGGCCAGCACCGGCAAGGCCAAAGCCAGTGCCAGCAGGGCGTACATCAGCGAGGGGAGGCCCGACAAACGTCTGGCCAGGGTGCGCAGCATCAAAAACAGGTCCAACAGAGTAAGGGCTTATTGTAGGAGCCGACCTGCCTACAATCACACCCATGTTTCTCGAGCTCAGCCAACTGGACATCCAATATCCCGGTCGCCCCGTGCCCGCCGTGCAAGGTGTGAACCTGGGCCTGCGTGCAGGCGACATTGGCGTGCTGATCGGGCCATCGGGCTGCGGCAAGACCACCTTGTTGCGCGCCGTGGCGGGCCTGGAGCCGGTCTCAGGCGGCAAGATCTTGCTGTCCCAACGCGTGGTCAG
>JACCDG011924135.1_pt1 | contig 10850 bp, 3 predicted proteins | sample 7442471 | NCBI WGS metagenome assembly JACCDG01 (sample SAMN15323444, study PRJNA562643) | freshwater metagenome | isolation source: river surface water | place: USA:Blue River Watershed | collected 2017-08-17
ATTTCCAGTCTGATCATTCAAAGCTATTGCCTGTTTTGTATTGGTACCTATGTTTTGTCTTTTCTTTCCATGGTCAGCTTGGTTGCGGCAGGTAAACAAAATTTATTCACATCCTTCCGCCGCTTATTTTCAGAAGATATTCCTGTTTTATTTTCAGAACATCTTTGGGTCTTTGTCTGTGCTGTTTTGATTTTTCCAATGGGAATGTTTTTGAATGCGATGATTTTGGATCAATTTGGATATCAACAATTGAAACTTCGTGCTTTAGAAGCTGTTGCTCAATGGGAAGTTCAAAAATCAGAATCCTTCAGCGAACGTGGGCTGAGTTTACAAAAAGATCAAAACCCACCGGTTATGACGATTGTTGAATTTGCTGATTTTCTTTGTCCCCACTGCAAACATGCAGCACCGACCCTTCATGCTTTCGCCTTATCAAGACCAGGTGTGCGCTTGATCTTTAAACCTTTCCCTCTGGATGGAAATTGTAACAAGTCCATTCCTCAAGCGGGAGATGGTCTTCGCTGTCAATTGGCCTATGCAAGCTTTTGCTCTGAAAAATTGGCACAAAAAGGATGGCTAGCCCATGATTGGATTTTTGATCACCAATCCGAATTCTTTGAAGGAAAACCTCAACTTTTAGAACAAATGATCGCTCATTTAAAATTAAATCCTACTGATTTTAAGAGTTGCCTTGAAAGTGAAGAAGCCTTTCTGTGGGCACAAGGATCAGCGGCAGAAGGATCTATGATTCGAGGAACACCGGCTATTTTTGTCAATGGTCGTTATCTTGAAATGGGGCAATCACTGCCTGTCCTGCAAGGTGTTTTTGATAAGATCATGAAAAAATAATGTTCATACATTTTCAAACTTGTTTAGTTTGTTTTGAGAACAAGAGAATTCAAATATTTAATTTATCGAAAATCCAAGATGTTGATTGAATCATCAAATCATCAACGACGATCAAAAGCGTTTTTAAAAGCCCACCAGCGGCCTCGTTTAAAAACGCTATCAATACAATGGCGACCATTGCATTGATCAGTGCTTTCACCACCCAAACTGTGGAACGCACATCTTCCACTTTCAATTCGTGCTGAACTTTTTCTACTTTTTCCAAGGCCTCTTTCAGCTCTTCAAAGTGAATTTTGATTTTTTCATTCAGTTCCTGTTGCTTGGCAACCGTTAAAGAATTGATCCCTGGAAAATTTCTTTTGGCACGAATAGCATTCACCAAATCAATGGCATGTAAAATATATTTTTCAGCTCTGGCTTTAAACTTGGGATATTCAAAATCCTGCTTGATAAATTTATCCAGATTTTGTACGGCACGATCATACTGAGACTCCACAACTTCATTCAAAACTTGGTAACGCAAAGAATCCGCACTCCCCATATTTTGGCGATTGAAGGAAACCCGATTTTCATTGTCTTTCTGTGCTGCACCCATACATCTGAGGTATCGGCAGATCCTGCGATTTTCTCAAAAGGCATCCTTGGGATCCTAAAAAACAAGACCTAGGTCGCGCCTTGATGGAATCCTTCTTTTGATTTCTTTCTTTTTCTGAATGGGTTTGAGAAACTGAAAGCCAGGCCTAGGATGTGGCTAAGGATCTTTGATTTCCAAGGAGGGAACTGTGACCTTTGAAAATTTTCATCTGCGACCAGACTTATCCTTTGACGAAAATATTTCGACCAACAATATCCCCCTACCTGACCAACTTCCAGCAAAACCCCAATTGAGTCATATTCCATCTGAAATCTTAAAATCATCGACCATCGAAACGCTGATTTCACAAAATGAAGATTTGATGAGTCGATTAAAAATCACCATTCGACGTCTTCAGCTTTTAGAAAATGAAAATCAAGAACTAGGACAAGAAATCCTTCAAACCAAAAAAGCTTACAATGCCATGAAAGATCAATTGTCGATCGAAGAAGACAAGGATCAAAACTGGAAAGACAAAATTCGCCAATTGGAACAGGAAAAACTTCAAGTTGAAATTCTGTTGGATGCTCATCTGAAACAAAACGATGAACTTCAAACAGCGAATCAAAGTATGAAGTCCCAACTTGAGCGTCACAAAAAATACCAAGAAAAAATTCGCACCCAAATTAAACCTTACATTCAAGATCTAAAAAACTATGGACAACAATTGCAAGAACAAGTGGACCGATTTCAATCAGAAATGGATTTAAAAAATTCTGAATTGCAAGATGCCCTACGTAGTCTTTCTGATATTCGCACAGAACTTTCTCAGTCCACAGAATCCTATGAATATCAAATGAAGCAACTTGTACAAAATTTTGAACAAGAACGATCTTTTTTGAAAAAACAAATTCTTCAACTGCAAATCGACTTAGGTGCCTATCAACAGACCCATTCTCAACTGGAAAAAGTGCGTGATGAGCGAGATCATTTTGAAAATGTCGTCATCACCCTGCGACGACAAAATGAAGATTTAAAATCTCAATTAGAAAACGAACAACAACAGTTCCGTGATGAAGTCAAAAATCTACGCTTGCAAAATACAGAACAGCTCCATCGCTATCAAACCTTGCATGACAAAGTTTCGAAACAAGAAAAGGAACTTCAGACTCAGCAAGATTTGAATTTACAATTGGAAGAACAAATGACCGGCCTGCGCTTTTTATGGAGTGAAAAAACAGCAGAAAACGATCAATTGAAGTTGTCGCTTTCTGCTCTTGAAAAATTAAACTTTGAACTCAGCCAAAAGTTGAACGAGCTTCGAAACAAACCTTCTGCCGCTCAACTGTAACACTGGAACCCGGACCTAATCTGCATCCTGGTTTTTAAAGAGTGTGCGCAGATGTTCCATGGTGTAATGGCCCTGCTGACCCATGTAAACGTATCCAAAACCCTTGGTTTCTTCAGCCTTGGAACGAACTGCTGGGACTAAATCAAAACTTGGATTTCCAGCATGGGCGATTCCATAAAATTCTACATTTTCAGCAAGCTTTTCGATGGAAGGAAGAGCTGACTGAGCAGGTTCTTCCAAATCACCCAGCAGAATGACAAAACGATCCCACTGAGACCGCGGATATTTTGCATCCAAAATTTCCATGGCCTTGTCATTCCCAGCTTGATGACGAGTTCCGCCACCAAGACGGAATTTAAAAAACTCTTCCTGATTTTTTAAAACATGGGCCTGGGTATCGAAGGCCACATATTCATTGGCCGTGGTCCCATAGTTTTGTTTAGCTAGGACATCCAAATCAAAGGCCAAACGCTTGAACTGGGGAATCAATTCGTGAGTGGAATAACTTGCATCCATCAAATACAAAATAACCACTTGCTTGTTGGGTTTACGGCGTTCTTTTTCCGCTTTGACGACCCAGTCCTTGCTAGGTTGAAATACAATCATGCCCTCCTCATAAGAACTCATGATGTCATCTAAAGGATCAAGATCTTTTCCGTCCATAATGCTCAGACCCTTATTAACAATATTACGAGCAATTGAATTCATGACGGCTTGACCACTTCGTCGGCGCCGTTCTCCCTGAAGAACTTTTCGACGATCATGTGCTGCTCCAACTTTTGGATTCAATTTTGGCATTTTCACACGCTCTCCAAGAAAGCGAGCATACAGATCTTCAGGAATTGGAACCCAAGAAGGATCTTCAGGATCATCCCCAGGTTTTTTCCCTTTACCACCGCCACCATTGGGTCGACCTGGACCCCAGACGTAATCCCCTTCACCACCGCCGATGGGATGAACACTGGAGTTGAAATTCAATTCTCCAGGACGATGCTTTTTCATCGAAGTGAAGTCTGCACTTTCAATTTCTGTGACAAATAAAACCTTGTTGGAAGACTTTTTCATTTTTCCAGCAGTGATCAGATCAAAATGTTCTTGAATATAATTTTGATCAAAGGAAATACGTGGAGTTGATGGCAAAGCCTTCAAATACATTTGACCACTGCTGCCACGAACAAGCCCCCCTTTTCCTTGGGCCGCACGCTCTAAAGCTTTCAGTGTACGTCGAGACATCATGGATTCTAATTCTTTCATGGCTCGAGCTGCCTGAGGGACATGATCATAAAAATTCATCACGTCAACACCATCCGTAATTTGGCGAACATACTGGCCTGCAATTTTTTCCAACTGAGGATTATCTTCAAGAACCTGTTTAAATTTGGCTGTATCTTCCAAATATAGATCTTCAATATAACGTTCAAGCAGTATAGAAAATTGATGGGCCATTTCTGGAATTGCCACTTCGCTACGAGCAACAGAATTCAGTTTGAAAAAATTCACATTCCCCTGCGGAGAAATAGAAATACGCACACGAATCAAAGGCGGAAGTTCTTTTTTCTTAGGTGGTGAAGGATCTTGATTCATCCATGGCGGCATCATGCGTGGGGGTTCCTTTTTCTGAGCTGCAGCTGGATCCACCATCGAAAACTCAAGACTGATCGATCTACGCATGATTTGACTATAAACATACAAAGTCTGCGCCAAAGAACCTAAATGCAAAGGAACTTGAGATCCAAATTGATCTCGAACTGAAAGCTCCACTTCGCCTGTTCCTTTTCTTTGAAAATTTAAAAGTTCAATATGAGGACGCATCCAATATTTGACGTACAGATTTTCTTTCAAAATGGATCTTAAAAGGACCTCAGGATCTCTGGATAAAATTTGCCATGGAGCAACCTCTTCCTCGGTTTTTGGCTTGGGAGGTAACTTATTGGGATCAATCGCATCTGGATTTTCATCCATCTTCACAATGGCCAATTTCTTTTTCATCATCCATTCATGATCAAGACCTAGCTTCAAAAAGGCAGCATCATCCATGCTGGAAATGAGACTTTCTGCATAGGCAATAAAACCAGCATCTTTTTCAAGATTGGTTTTCATTGCCTGCACATCGGAACGAGCTAAATATTTTTCATACATGCGATCCCAAGCTTGCACTCCTAACCAATAGGGATCTGAAAGATTCACTGTGTCTTCCGGATTCATTACAGTGAAGGCATTCATCCAATGGGATAAAGTATTGAATTGCTTTAAATGACGAATCAACATTCTTTGCAAGAAGGTCGCCCAGCCTTCATTCATAATTTGTGTTTGGGTCAAAGCTGTTTGAAATGCTGTCATCTTCACAAGATCTTCAGCAATTTCACGTTTCCAAGGTTCGATATTGGCTGGCAAATTTGCCACAAAAGCTTGAAAAACATTGGCTGTCGCCGCCTTCGGATGCTTATTCTCATAGACATGTTGCCCATTCATTGAAGTCTTAGAAGGAGGTTTCGGCAGAAAACTTGAAATCTCTTCATAATAACCTGAAGCAAAATCCTGAAGACCCGTCAAAGATTGTAAGAATAAATACCATCTTTGCACTTCATCCTTATTTTCTGTTTCATACAATCGGTTCATCAAAGCATCCAAATGCCTTGAAACTTCAGGCCCATTGGCAATGCGATAACCCTTCAGCATGGAAGAGTGGGCAAAATGATTATGTCCAATCACATGCAACAGGATGGAAATCTGCTGTTCAGGGGGATTGTCATCCCGATAAAAGGCATGCTGCTGCGAAGGTCCTGGATAAACAACTTCATAGATCAAACTGCGACGATCTTGATAGGCACGTAAAACTTGCGCTCCATCCAAGTAATGGGAAATAGGAAAGCCCCCGGTTCCCGCCTTGGCCACCGCGTTCAAATCCTGTCCCTTTAAAAACTCAATGATTTGTTTAGTACGAGGAATCTTTAATTTATCTAAAAGACCACCTGGTTTGTACAGTTCGATCGAAACGGCTTCATAAATTTTTATAACTTCTGGATCGCGACCACTGGGAATAATCACAAAATCTTTATCTCGGTTCCAATTTTTTCGTGCCTGCTCCACTTCTTCCTTTGAAAGTTTAGTGAACTTCGGCGGTTGGTAAAATAAAATATCACAACTGTTGTCAGCAGACATTCCGTGAACACTGATAAAAAGTAAAAATACAAGGACAATATGTTTCATGTCCTACCTCCAAGGCTTGAATAAAATATCGCAGGACTGACCAGGGCTTCCAGAAGAATTCGACTGATTATTTGTCATCGGCTTATATCTTTCTTTTTCCCGTTTCAGTCGTTCTTCCAAAGTTCTAACTTCCGCACTGCTTTCAATCAATTCAGAACGAACCTCTCCAACAAGGTCTGGAGTGATCATAGCAAATGGGGATAACTGATGATCGAATAAAAAGTTTTTAAATTCATTTCTTTGCATGCTCAAATCCTTGGATTGATCCACAATATCTTGAGTAAATTTTGTGACCAAGCCCCAAGGCAAGCGTGTGATCGCCTTGTCCAAGACATAGGTGAACAAACGGACCGTATCATAGATTTCCAAATGATTCCCTTTGGGTAAATCCACCGTCACATCGGGATCTAAAAGATCCACATAAAACTGAGAATAGGTGCTCAAAACTTCTCGAACCAATGATCGATACTCCGCCTGCGGTTCTTTATCTTTTAAATGTGTGAACCAAGCTTTTTGCTCCACTTCATTCCAAGAACGCACCCTTTGAAAGTAGGGCACATTATCAAATCGCAAATATAAGGCCAAAATTTTATTCATCAACTTTTCTGTTTTATGAACATAGTCTGACAAAACATCCTGCTGAGACCGATGCAGATTTGCTATATAACGACCCGATTGGAAGCCTTCATAATTAGAACTCAACGAGACTTCACGTACATAAAAATCCATAGGGAAAAATTTTGTTTTCTTTTCTGAATTCATTTTATACAGATCATCGAATTGAACTCTGGAAAGATAATTAAAATCATCCGGTCTTAAAGCTAACTCACTGGTGGGAAGATTTCGATGAGCTGCTAAATGAGTGGCCGTTCCAAATAAAAAGTTCCGACGAAGGATATCCTTTTTATTCGCCATTGTCACATTCAGGGCATCATCATTTTGACCTTCTAAAACCAGATGATTAAAAAGATTCACCCGGAAATTTTGTAAAACAAAAGAAAGCAAACGCAATTGAGAAGAAGGATCATCACGACGAACAGGAACTGTGTGGGTTAAGTCTCGAGCTGACTTCACCAAAGAAGTAGGATCCAAACCACGACCTTGAATATTCGGTGCCTGTTCATTTGGAACCACAATGTACAGTGAGGTATCTTTTCTTGATGGCGTAAATGAAGTCAAGGCAGCTGCAGCAGGATCTAAGAATTCCCTGGCATTGGCATTGACAGGATGTGCATCCACAAACTTATCAATGGCTTGAGGTTCCACCAAGACTAAGTTTTGGCCATCCTTCGAAGCGTAACGAATGCGCGAAACCAGAGCTGGTACTTTAGCAGCTCTTGGAAATCGGTCCATATTGATGATTTCCGTCCAACGCGCAATAAAGGACTCTTCAATTTTGTATTCGCCTTTGCGCCCTAATGCCGCAATGACCATGCTTTTCAGATCGGATGTATTTCCACCCGTAAATTTTCGCACATACTCTTTGTCATCTTCGGGATTTAAAGTCATTGCTAAAGTAATATTTTGAACTGGAACTTCTCGAAGATCAGGGCTTCCTTTTTTACGAACCGTAATCATCCCTTGAGGGTGATCAAAGAATCGATTGATAAATCCCATCAAGGCTGAATAAATTTCTTTGCTGGCAGCTTTATGAATATCATCAAAAAGGATGTAAGCACGATGTCCCTTGGGTTGGGCTACCAAGTCTTCCAAATCCTCCATCACATGCTTCAAAGACATGCGGTCAGGTCCAACTCCATCTTTATCATGAATATGTTTGACCTGGATAATGATGGCTTCCGCATCGTCATTGGATGGCTTGGCAGAATCATACATTTTTAAATTCAAAGCTTTGAACAGCGTTTCAAAAACAAATGTTTTCCCTGAACCTGTTCCTCCGTAGAAGATAAAGGAAGATGGAACAGACCGACCGGAACTGACAGGGCGAGTTTGACTCAAAACAGTGTGAATCACACGTCGTTTTAAATCACTGCTACCATCCATGCCTGCTTCGCGCCATTCTTGAACAAATTTTTCACCTTCTCTCATCCTTCTTAAAGGATCTGTGGGTGGTTCGTTGTCGGGATTGATGGGCAATGAAAAAACATGGGGAAAAAATCTTTCAATGTAGGATTTTGTGATCTTTCGTCCACGGCGCAATTCTTGATCTTCCAAAAGTTGCTGATGAAATTTCACGAAGACATTGATAAAGGCTTCGGTGCTTTCTAGTTTTTTAGATTCCGCAATTTGATTGGTGCGATTGACGATATGGTACAACAATTGTCGTCGCGCTTCCTCAGAAGTCGCATCTTCCTGCTCAAAGGAGTATTCTAATATTCGCACTTCGGGTCTTTGAAACATGGAATCCAACAAGTCAAACTTGATCGCATCAGAAGGTGGTTCCAGGCGAACAATTTCAACATGGTCCTTCAGATGAAAATAACGACTTTCCAACTTCATGTCCTGTTCGATTTGATCCAATTCGTTCTGAGTTCCAATCAAGATCGTCGCATATTGACGCTGGAAGGACTCTTCAAATTTCCAATCTTTTCCAAAGCGCGGAATGATGCGATTTCCTTCTGAAGCAATCATCCACATCAAATGTGGTTCGACTTTATGCTCATCATGTTCCGTTGATTCTTTTTCAATACCTTCAACTTCAACAGATTCACCGTTCTGTTCAAAAATATCAGAAGACTTTTTAATATCATTCCAAGTATATGGATCTGAACTTCCAGCATCCAACTTAGGTCGTCCCGCGGCCACAATATTTTCTAGCGTGCCGTACAAGACCACATTGCGAACTTCACCCATGGCCCTCATGGAAGCAAAGTTTTTAAGAACATCGGGTTGTGATTTTTTTTCAGCCGTTTCAAAACCCATTTTAAATACGCTCAATTGGTTATTCTTGTAACTCCAAGCACCTGCAATATTTGGATTTGCAGACAACCAACGTCCTAGGACAAGTTTTTCCATCAAAGGCTTTAATCCTTCAGGGACAATGATAATTTTTTGTTTTCCTTTTAATTCTCCAACTGCGGCGCTTTGAAGAGTACGATCAATCAAGGGGAAAATCTTTTTCTCTTCGGCTGAAATTGGAACCTGAGCGACCCTACGAATTTCCTTGGAAGCTTTGGGCGACTTCGCAGGAAGCAAAGTCCAACTTGTCGTATGAAACTGATGATTGAGATAAAACTGATTGAAAACACCAGCTGCTTTTTCTTTATGAAAAAAAATCTGCAACTGATCCCACTCATCCAAGGTTGCAAAAATAACTGTGGGGACTGACGGCGCATAGTTTTTGTTCGGTGAAAAATCTGGAAGCGTTTTTGCTTTTCCATCCGTTGCCAATAACAGAAGACGACTTGTATGAGCTTTGATAGCTTCGGCATCTTTATCCGATGCTTCTTTATCTTCTTGGAACATTTGAAAGCCATCATGCTGAGCATAATCAACAACCAAATCCGTCGAAGTCATTAAATTGGCGGCATCCACATACAACATTTGAGCATTTTTATTCGATGTTTCAGCAATCTTTTCTAACTCCATAACCACTTCGGAAGCTGTGGAAGTCACATCAAAAGTAAAAAAGTTAAATCGTCGATTATTCTTAAAATCAATTGAAAATGGAGATTCAACTTCCGTCAACTGATAGGCCATGGCCTTGATCAGTTGTTCTTTTTCTTCTGAAGAGTTCAAAAGAATCACTTGTCTTTTCAAATGATTTTTTCGTTTCTCAGGATCACTAAAATTAAGAAGAAACGATTTATAATGTGGATTGGCCTCAAATACAGAAATCTCTTTATCCGCGTGCTCTTGCTGCCATTTCTTCCATTCTCTTAAGGTATCATCGATACGATGAAAACGTTGAAGCAATTCGGGTCGACTATGAACTCCCCATCGTCCCACAGGCAATCCAAAACCCGAACCAATCCCCTCATAAACCTCATCCATGCGCAAGCGCACTGTGGAATCATTGAGCTTCAGTGGTTTTTTAGGATCTGCTAATCTTTGTACGATGAAGCCTGGACTATCTTTGGACACCGTTGGATCAATGATCCAGTAAAAATCCCCATTGGCATCACTTTTTAATCGTTCTTTCACATCACCTAAATTAGCTGTTCCTTCTAAAATTCCCTCAATTTGACCTGAAAGAGAATATTTATTGATACGTTCATCATGGGTAGCTGTCGTGGTATCATATTTTTCCACTTTCATTGTAAAGTGGTGTGTATGAATGCGAATGATCTCTCGACCTTGAGATGTAGGATCAGTTCCTTTCACAAAGGCTAAGAGGGTAAAAGTATTTTCCTTAAGCCTTTTCCCTTGAACAATTTTCATCGCAACAATATCTTTGACCGAGTAATTTTTTGGATGAAAGCTCATCATAAAAGGCGAAACAGAGTATGCAAAAGCTGATGCGGGTGTAATCACAATAGCTAAATCAGTCGCAACAGCCATTTCATTTTTTTTATTTGAATCTGTCTTTAAAACGCGATCTTTACTATATGGAACTATGTATGCATAACTTTCAGGAATGGCTTTTGATTCCAATTCAAATTTGAGCAAGGAGGAATCAAGATAATATTTATCTGCTGATTTCCTGGCTCTTTGAAAAGCGATATTCCCTGATTCCCAATGCAAAACCTTGTTTTTGTCTCTTGGATCCAGCAAATAAAAACCACTGACATCTAAAGCTGCACCGTCTGCATCATACTGACGATAAACCATAAAATCCTTAACAATGGCTGTTTCATTCATATGATCAATAAAAACTTCAGCAGGCTCCTTCTGAGCAACTGGCTTTCTTAAATTGATATGAACTTTTCGACGACCACCTTCAATACTTCTTTTGTAAGCATCGAC
>JACCDG011847871.1_pt1 | contig 10849 bp, 7 predicted proteins | sample 7442471 | NCBI WGS metagenome assembly JACCDG01 (sample SAMN15323444, study PRJNA562643) | freshwater metagenome | isolation source: river surface water | place: USA:Blue River Watershed | collected 2017-08-17
GAAAAGTTGCAACCATGCCGGGAAACCAGATTCTGATTGTCGATGATGAAATCGGCATTCGCGAGTTGTTGAGTGAGATTTTGCAGGAAGAGGGCTACAGCGTTCGCCTTGCCGAAAACGCCAATGAGGCCCGCAAGCAGCGCAACCAGCATCGTCCGGACCTGGTGTTGCTGGATATCTGGATGCCCGACACCGATGGCATTACCCTGCTCAAGGAGTGGGGCAATAACGGCCAGTTGACCATGCCGGTAGTGATGATGTCCGGCCATGCCACGGTGGATACTGCGGTGGAGGCCACCCGCATCGGTGCCGTAGACTTTCTGGAGAAGCCGATTGCCTTGCAGAAATTGCTGGCCACGGTCCAAAAGGCACTGCGCCCGAGTGTTGCCCAGCTTCGCCCCGAACTGAATCTGTCCAGCCTCGGCAAGGGGCAGGTGATTCTTGACCTGAAAAAACAGCTGGAGCGTGTGTTGCCGCTGAAAACGCCGGTTTTGCTGGTGGGTGAGTCTGGCGTTGGTTTTGAAGCGTGTGCTCACTTTTTTACCGGGCCCGGTCAGCAGTTCATTGCCCCGGAAAACGTCGAAAAGGCGCTGGATGCGCCGTCAGAACTGCTGCAGCAGGCCACCAACGGGATACTGTTCCTGCGCGAGATCGGCAAACTCGCGCCGCGTTCGCAGCAGGGCTTGATGCAGGTGCTGGGCAAGCTGGAAAAGCACAATGTGCGGCTGGTGATGGCGACTTCGCGCCCGCCGGCCGATGTGCTGCAGGATCGCACTTTTGATCAGGGGCTGTTTGCCCTGATTGCCAATCTGCAGGTGGCCTTGCCTCCATTGCGGACACATCGCGAAGACGTGCCGGAACTGGCCGTGCAGATGTTGCGCCAGCAGGTCGAGCAAAAGCGTGTTGCATCCGTCAAGTTTGATATTGCCGCACTGAATGCACTGCGTAACCACGACTGGCCGGGAAACCTGGAACAACTGCAGAATATTGTTGCCAGCCTGGCCGCAACAGCTGGCAGCGAAGATATTTCGGCACAGGATGTGAACCGCCTGCTGGCACCGTATGTGGTGAAAAACACGCTGGGCGCCGCCGATGCACTGGATTTGCCGCTGCGCGAGGCGCGCGATATCTTCGAGCGCCATTATTTCGAGCACCACATCAAGCTGGAAAACGGCAACATGAGCCGGGTGGCGGAAAAGGTCGGGCTGGAGCGCACGCATCTGTATCGCAAGCTCAAACAGCTTGGCATTCGTTTCTCGCGGCGTGGCAGTGCGGAGTAATCTGCCGTGAAAATCACCATTCTCGGTGCCGGGCGGGTTGGCGGATCGGTAGCCGAAAACCTGGTCAGCGAAACCAACGATATCACCGTGGTCGACTCCGATCCGGAGCGCCTCAAATACCTGCAGGATCGTTTCGATCTGCGCACCGTGTGCGGCAATGCCGCCGAGCCGCGCATTCTGCGGCAGGCCGGGCTGGAAGATACCGAAATGTTGCTGGCGGTCACGCCATCCGACGCCGTGAACATGGTGGCCTGCCAACTGGCCAAAACCATGTTTAATGTGCCAACCAAAATCGCCCGTATCCGTTCCACCGATTTTCGCCGCCATGATCCGGATTTTCTCGCCCAGCATTTCGGCATCGATTTTGCCATCAGCCCGGAAGATATCCTCACCCAGCGTTTGCGGCAGCTGCTGGAGCACCCGGAGGCGCTGCAGGTGCTGGATTTTGCCGACGGCAAGGCGCGCCTGGTGGCCATGCGCGCACGGGCAGATGGCCTGCTGGTGGGCTGCCCCTTGTGTGATTTGCCGAAACACCTGCCCAAGGTAGACATTCGCGTGGCCGCCATCTATCGCGGCAATCGTGCTGTTTTTCCGGATGGCGATACGGTGGTTGCAGAAGATGACGAGGTGTTTTTCATCGCTCCTTCCGAGCAGATTCGTCTGGTGGCGCGGGAGCTGCGCAATGTCGATCGCTCGGTGCGGCGGGTGATGATTGCGGGTGGTGGCAATGTCGGTTATCGCCTGGCTCGCACCATCGAAAACGATTTCCAGGTGAAGCTGATCGAAGCCAACCCTGCCCGTGCCGAATGGCTGGCGCAAAAGCTGCAGAAAGCGCTGGTGCTGCGCGGCGAAGCCACCGACGAGGATTTGCTCGACGACGAGAATGTCGGCGAAATGGATGTTTTTCTGGCGCTCACCAATGACGACGAAGACAACATCATGTCTTCCTTGCTGGCCAAGAAAATCGGCGCCCGCAAGGTGATTGCGCTGATCAACCGCGGCTCCTATGTCGATTTGCTGCAGGGCGGCAAAATCGATATTGCGGTTTCCCCGTCGCAAATGATGATTGGCTCCCTGCTCGCGCACATCCGCCGTGGTGACATGGCCACCGTGCACAGCCTGCGCCACGGCGCTGCAGAGGCATTCGAGGCCGTGGCGCATGGCGATGCCAAAACCTCGCGGCTGGTGGGGCGGCGCCTGGGCCAGATCAACTTCCCCGCTGGCGCCAGCGTTGGTGCGCTGGTCCGTGGTGATCAGGTGCTGATGGCTCATCACGATCTGGAGGTGCGCAGTGGCGATCACCTGATCGTGTTTGTGGCCAACCGGCGCCTGGTGCCCAAGGTGGAGAAAATGTTTGAAGTCAGCTTTGGTTTCTGGGGATGAAATCGCCACTGCGCCGCCTGCGCGCCGATTCGCCCTTGCTCAAGGTGCTGCCGATTGCCAATGTGCTCGGCAAGCTGGTGATGCTGTTTTCGCTGACGCTGGTGTTTCCGCTGGGGGTGTCCTTGCTGGCGCAGGATGCAGCCGACATGCACTTTATCCTGGCGATGATGGGCAGCTTTATCGCCGGCGCCCTGCTGTGGCTCGGCACCCGTTATTTCGAACGCGAACTGAAACCGCGCGACGGCTTTATCCTGGTGCTGTTGCTGTGGACCGGCTTTGCCGCTGTTGGCACGGTGCCACTGATGATGGCGATTCCCGGCCTGTCGTTCACCGATGCCTATTTTGAAGCCATATCCGGATTAACCACCACCGGGGCGACGGTTCTCTCCGGGCTGGATACCTTGCCGGCGTCGATCAATTTCTGGCGGCGTTTCCTGGGGGGGGGGGGGGGGATGGGGATCATCGTGCTGGCGGTTGCGGTGTTGCCCTTGCTCGGGGTAGGGGGCATGCAGCTTTACAAGGCCGAAACACCGGGGCCGATCAAGGATTCCAAACTGACCCCGCGCATCACCGAAACCGCCAAGAATCTGTGGCTGATCTACGCCGCACTTACCCTGCTCTGCACCCTGGCATTAAAGGCTGCCGGCTTATCGTGGCTGGATGCGGTATGCCATGCATTTGCCGCGCTCAGTCTGGGCGGTTTTTCCACGCACGATGCGAGTGTCGGCTTTTTTGATTCGCTGCGGGTGGAGATGATTCTCTCCGGTTTCATGTTGCTGGCGGCAATGAACTTTGCCACCCATTTTCTGGCCTGGCGCGGCAAAAGCCTGCTGGCATATGTGCGTGATGCCGAGGCCAAGGCCATGCTGCTGTTGCTGTTCATCAGCATTCTGGGCTGTGCGCTGTATCTGAGCTGGCACAATGTCTATCCGTTTTTCACCGCACTGCGCCACGTCAGCTTCAACCTGATCTCGATTGCCACCGATAGCGGCTTTGCCAGTGTCGACTACGACCAGTGGCCCATTTTTGTGCCGCTGTGGATGCTGTTTCTGTCCTGCATTACGGCGTGCTCCGGCTCAACCGGTGGCGGCATCAAGATGATCCGCACCCTGCTGCTGGCACGCCAGGCCTCGCGCGAAATGATTTCGCTGCTGCATCCGTCAGCCGTGCAGCCGGTGCGCGTGGGGGGGGCAATCATTCCCAATAGCGTGATTTTCTCGGTGCTCGGCTTCATCTTTCTGTATTTCATGAGCATTGTCACACTCACCTTTGTCCAGGTGGCCGCCGGCATGGATTTCATCTCTGCCTTTACTGCCATCATCGCCTGCATCAACAACGCCGGGCCGGGCCTGTACCAGGTCGGGCCGGCAGAAAACTACAGCAGCCTGAGCAATTTCCAGGTATGGGTGTGCTCGTTTGCCATGTTGCTTGGGCGGCTGGAGGTTTTTACCCTGCTGATCCTGTTTACACCGGCGTTCTGGCGCAAATAGCTTACCGCAAGCAGTATCAGCATAACCTGATGCTGCTTGCAGTAGCGGCGGCGGCCCGCCTATGCTGAATCAGCCCTTTGCCGGAGGCAAATCACCATGACCACCCCGCAATTCGATCCAAGCTGCCTGTTGCTGAATCAGGAGCTATGCAATCGTTATCTGGATTTGCAGAACAAGCTCACGCAAACCCTCGATCCATACGGTATCACCACCACCTTGTTCAAGGTGCAGCGCGCCTGGAGCCAGCACCCGCGCGAGGCACTGGCTGCCAGCCAGCATCTGCTGCGCGAATGGCAGGCGCTGCAGCAGCATTCATGGAAGCGGGCCTTCGGCTTGCCGAGTGAAGATGTGGTGCCAACAAACCCGGAAGATACCCGTTTCAACGATCCGGTCTGGCGTGATTCCGCCTACTGGGACATCATCAAGCAATGGTATTTGCTGTATACCCACTGGCTGCAGGATCACCTGTATGAAACCCCCGGCATCAGCGAGCAGGAGCGCCGGCGCGGTGCCTTCTGGATGCGCAAGTGGCTGAACGCCGTGGCGCCAACCAACTTTTTTGCACTGAATCCGACCGCACAGCAGAAATTCATCGAGAGCCGCGGGCAGAGCCTGCTCAACGGTCTGCAGTTGTTCCTGCAGGATATGCGGGAGGGCGATATCTCGATGACCGACAAGCGCCCGTTCAAGGTGGGGGGCAATCTGGCAACCACACCGGGGCAGGTGGTGTTCCGCAATCATTTGCTGGAGGTGATCCAGTACGCACCAACCACCGAAAAGGTACAGGCGGTGCCGATCGTGATTGTCGCGCCCTGGATCAACAAGTATTACATCCTTGACCTCACCAGCAAGAAAAGCCTGGTCAAATGGCTCACAGATCAGGGTTTCAGTGTCTTCATCACCAGCTGGAAAAACCCCGATGCACAGATGAGCGAGGTGACATTCGACGACTATATCGCGGATGGCATCGATCAGATCGTCAAGGTGGCCTGCTCCATCAGCAAATCGAAGCAGGTGAATCTGGCCGGATATTGCCTTGGCGGCACCGGCGTGGCGATCTACATGGCCTGGCTGGCGAAGAAGTTTGCCAAGGCCGAGGATATGCCGGTTGCCAGCTGGACCTTGTTTACCACGCTTACCGATTTCAGTCAGGCGGGCGATATCGAAGTGTTTATCGATGAGGGCGGGCTGGAGGCGATTTACCGCAATATGGACCAGAAAGGTTATCTGGACGGCAAGGAAATGGCTTCCTCGTTCCGCATGTTGCGCTCCAACAGCCTGATCTGGCATTACTGGGTACACAACTATCTGTATGGCGAAACCCCGCCGGCATTTGACGTGCTCTACTGGAATATGGATACCACCCGTATGCCGGCAAAAATGCACAAGTATTATCTGCGCGAGTTTTATCTCGACAATCGCCTGAAACAGCCCGACGCGCTGACCATCGGCGGTGAAAAGATTGATCTGGGCCAGATTCAGGTGCCGCTGTTTGCCGTCGGCTGCGAGGAAGATCACATTGCACCCTGGGCGCAGACATTCCGCATCTGCAACTTTGTCTCCGGTCCGGCGCGGTATACGCTTTCCAGCTCCGGGCACATTCTTGGCATCGTCAACCCGCCGGTCAACCCGCCCAAGCGCAAATTCTGGAGCGCCGACGCACAGCGCGCCGATACCCCGGATAGCTGGCGTGAGCGCACCCAGCCCGAGGCCGGCAGCTGGTGGGATGCCTGGAAAGCCTGGCTGTTGCCGTATTCCGGCGCACAAGTGGCGCCGCCCGCACCGGGCAACCGCAGCTATCGCAAGCTGGAGGCTGCACCCGGCAGCTACGTACTGGAGAAATGATCCTTGTTGTTTTCCTGGGTTAAATACTGGCGGCACCTGCGGGGTGCCGCCATCGTTTCCGCCACTGCAGGCAAGCCGCATCATGGCGCCGATGGCTTTCGCAACAATTATCCGCACGCCATGCCCGGTGGCCGCGATTTCTTCCGCTGGCGCTGGGATGCCTGGCGCAACAAGCACCCCCGGCGCCCGCCGCAGGGCTACAAGCTGCCACGCGCGCAGCCACGGGTGGCATTTCTGCAGCAGAATCGCAGCGCCACCAGCGTCACCTGGATCGGCCATTCAAGCATTCTGCTGCAACTGGGCGGGTTGAATATCCTGACCGACCCGGTGTTGGGGCCGCGCGCCTCGCCACTGGCCTTTGCCGGACCACGGCGTTTTTCTGCGCCCGGCCTGCTGCTGGACCAGTTGCCGCATATCGACCTGGTGTTGCTGTCGCACAACCACTACGACCATCTGGACGAATCGACAGTGCGCCGCCTCAATCGTCAGGCCGGCGGCCCCCCGCATTTTCTGGTACCGCTGGGGCTGCGCAATTGGTTTGTGCAGCGCAATATGCACAAGGTGACGGAAATGGACTGGTGGGAGAGCCTGTCGATCGACGCGCTGAAGATTCACTTTGTGCCGGCGCAGCACTGGAGCAGCCGCACCCTGACCGACCGCAACCAGAGCCTGTGGGGTGGCTTTGTGGTGGATGGCCCGGCATTCCGCTTCTATTTTGCCGGCGATAGTGGTTATTCAAAGGATTTTGCCGACATTGGCGAGCGTTTCCCCGGTATTGATCTGGCCGCCTTGCCGATTGGCGCCTACGAGCCGCGCTGGTTCATGCGTAATCAGCACGTCAACCCTGCCGAGGCGGTGCAGGCGCTGATCGATCTGGGGGCAGATTCGGCCTTCGCCATCCACTGGGGCTGCTTCGAACTGACCGACGAACCGCTTGACCAGCCACCGCGCGATCTGGCGCTGGCGCTGAATGAAGCGGAGATCGACGCCGAGCGGTTTTTTGTGATGCGTATTGGCGAAACCCGCATTTATTAGCGGTTTTGATTGCCTGTTGACCACTTACTAACTGGTAAGTATATTGGCTGCATAAGGCAGCACCTCGGCTGCCATGCGCTGAATTTCATCAAAAAGTCTTGGAGGACATATGTCGCAATACCCGCACCTGCTGGCCCCGCTGGATCTTGGTTTTACCACGCTGCGCAACCGCACCCTGATGGGCTCGATGCACACCGGCCTGGAGGAGGCACCGAATGGCTATCACCGCATGGCCGAGTTCTACGCAGAACGCGCACGGGGCGGCGTGGGCCTGATCGTCACCGGCGGCATTGCACCCAACAGCCAGGGCCTGACCATGGCGGGGGGCTCCAAACTGAGCACACCGGAAGAAGCGGCACATCACCGCGTGGTGACCGACGCCGTACACAAGGAAGGCGGCAAGATCGCGCTGCAGATCCTGCACACCGGCCGCTACGCCTACACCATGGATCTGGTTGCACCTTCGCCGCTGCAGGCGCCGATCAACCCGTTTCCGCCGAAAGAGCTGAGTGATGCCGATATCGAGCAGACCATCAATGACTACGCCAACTGTGCCGCACTGGCGCAAAGCGCCGGTTACGATGGCGTGGAAGTCATGGGTTCGGAAGGCTACCTGATCAACCAGTTCATCGCCGCCAAAACCAACAAGCGTACTGACCGCTGGGGCGGCAGCTACGAAAACCGTATCCAGTTCCCGATTGAAATCGTGCGCCGCACCCGCGAAAAAGTCGGCCCCAACTTCATCATCATCTATCGTCTGTCGATGCTCGATCTGGTCGACAACGGCTCCAACTACGAAGAAATCGTGCATCTGGCAAAAGCCATCGAACAAGCCGGTGCCACCATCATCAACACCGGCATCGGCTGGCACGAAGCGCGCATCCCGACCATTGCCACCTCGGTGCCGCGTGCTGCGTTTACCTGGGTTACCCGCAAGCTGAAAGGTGTGGTCAACATTCCGCTGATCACCACCAACCGCATCAACACCCCGGAAGTGGCCGAGCAAGTGCTGGCCAGCGGCGATGCCGACATGGTATCGATGGCGCGCCCGTTCCTTGCCGACTCGTTCTTCGTCAACAAGGCCGCAGCCGGCAAGGCAGACGAAATCAACACCTGTATCGGTTGTAACCAGGCCTGTCTGGACCACATCTTCCAGATGAAAATGACCTCCTGCCTGGTCAACCCGCGTGCCTGCCACGAAACCGAACTCAACTACGTCAACACCGGCGCACCGAAGAAACTGGCTGTCGTCGGCGCCGGCCCGGCCGGCATGTCGTTTGCCACCGTGGCCGCCGGCCGTGGTCACGATGTCACCCTGTTCGACGCAAGTAGCGAAATCGGCGGCCAGTTCAACATTGCCAAACAAGTGCCGGGCAAGGAAGAGTTCTACGAAACCATCCGCTACTTCGGCAAACAGATCGAACTGACCGGCGTCAAACTGCAACTGAACAAACGTGTGGCCGTGCAAGACCTGATCGACGGTGGCTTTGACGAAGTGATCCTCGCCACCGGCATCGCCCCGCGCAAGCTGGATCTGCAGGGCATCGATCACCCGAAAGTGCTGAACTACCTCGACGTGCTGCGCGACAAAAAGCCGGTCGGCAAAACCGTGGCCGTGATCGGCGCCGGCGGCATCGGCTTCGACACCTCGGAATACCTCACCCATCAAGGCACCAGCCCGAGCCTCGACGTTAACCTGTTCCTCAAGGAATGGGGTATCGACAGCAGCCTGCACAACCGGGGCGGCCTGGCGGCAGAAGGCCCGCACAATCCGGAAACCCCGCGCAAAGTGTTCCTGCTGCAGCGCAAAACCAGCAAGGTGGGTGACGGCCTGGGCAAAACCACCGGCTGGATTCACCGCACCAGCCTGAAAAACCGCAATGTCGACATGATCGCCGGCGCCAGCTACGAAAAAATCGACGACGAAGGCCTGCACGTTACCATCGGCGGCAAGGCCCAGGTGTTGCCGGTAGACAACGTGGTGATCTGCGCCGGCCAGGAGCCACTGCGCGAACTGCAGGCCGGCCTGGAAGCCGCAGGCAAAAAAGTGCACCTGATCGGTGGCGCCGACGTCGCCGCCGAGCTGGATGCCAAGCGTGCCATCAACCAGGGCTCGCGTCTGGCGGCCGCCATCTGATCCGCCAAGTCATTGGCCAAATAAAAAGGGAGCTGCGGCTCCCTTTTTTATCGCCCCTGCAGCCCGCTCTGGTATTGCCCCGCAGCCCGGCCTGCAGGCCAATACCAGAGCGGGCTGCAGGCTGATGGTGTGAATTGCGGCATAATTCACTCGCTGCGCACCGCTTATCTTTCAGCGGTGGCAAAGCCACTGCACAAGGAAAGGTGATATCCGCATGTTTTTGAAGCTTCGACCCTCCACCCCGGCCCGCTGGCTGCGTGGCCTGATGCTGCTGGCGGCACTGGCGCCGCTGGGGGGCTGCCAGTCGGCACCGCCGTCGCCGTATATCTGGAAAGAGTTCGTCAGCACTCGGGGCCATGCCAACCCGATTCCCAAGCAGTGGCTGGCAACGCCGGAGGGACGGTTTGCGCATGAGCTGGTGATTCCTAACCCGGTGCCGGCGGATTCCGGCTACCGCAAGGGTATGAGCGCCGAGGAGTATTACCGGCTGCTGTGCGAGAAAGAGGCGGGAGATTTTATTTTCCGGAAAGTGGAGAACGTTGAAGGGCTGTATTTTGCCCGGCCGCCGAAAAGACCGACTGATCAGGATTTGATGGATCGGTGGAAGCTGGAGCATCCATTTGTGGAAAGCACCTTTCAGCTCCGCCCTGATTCCCCTTCTGCCAGAGCCGGGCTATTTGTTGGTGTCCCGCCCGGAAAATATAGGTTTTACGAAGAACCCAACCTCGACCCGAAGGCTAGCCAGCCGTATTGGCGGTTAAGCGGCCACAAGTGGTTCACGCGCGACAAGGATTTCAACGTTATCCCCGGAACCCCTTGGAAGCAAGAGGAAGTCAGTCAGCTCAAAAGCAAATACGGCCTGACCTGGCGCGGCATTCACCGGCCGCATGATCGCGAAAACGGTATCGCCGGCGGCGAGATCATTGCTTACGACATTCAAACCAACGAGGTGCTGGCCGTTTTCCGCAATTACGCCTATACCGGCCGCATGAAAAACACGCCAGATGGTGCATGGTGGCTGAGTGCGGGCGGCTGCCGCCACTTGGATCAGATGGATCAAACGGACGCCGGCCTGCGTAGCCGTCCGCCCCAAGTACTGAAATCGATTGAACTAAATAATTCCGGGAATTTGCCATGACATACGTACCACAGAATACCAACGCCGGCTCGCTGTATAACTTTTTGCTGCAACAAATGGCTGCGGAAAGTTACTTTGAAAAACCGATGAGTGTTTATGACAATAACCCGCAAGAAGTTATTGATGCCTTAACAATGGGCACAAATCGGAAGGGCTATACATCGGCAGATATGCCTTTCAACGGCGGCTATCCCGGCCTGACGCGCATGACCGAGTCACAGGCGAAAGAGTTTGTCAAAAAATTCAAGATCATCCATCAATGGTCGGACAACCCCTGTCCTGATGGCAGCCGGCCGACCCAGCCCGGTGACGCCGGTTATCTGGCGCTCAACGGCCAGCAAAACCTGCTGGATGGCTTGCGGCGGATGTTTGCTGCAAGCCGCTCTGGAGCGGGCCTGCAGCCTGGCCTGCGGGCCAATCCCAGAGCGGCGTGCAGCCATGCCCGCCGCCGTACCTCGGCCTAACCCCGGAGACCCGTCATGGCACTGCAATACAGCAAACGACTGGCGCAATGCGCCATAGGCTGGGGCCTGCTGCTGGC
>JACCDG010280771.1_pt1 | contig 10848 bp, 9 predicted proteins | sample 7442471 | NCBI WGS metagenome assembly JACCDG01 (sample SAMN15323444, study PRJNA562643) | freshwater metagenome | isolation source: river surface water | place: USA:Blue River Watershed | collected 2017-08-17
CCCGATGGCTTGCAGCACCTGGCCGCCCTGGAAGTGTTTGACCAAGCCCAACAAACCCGCGACGCCCTGCCCGCACGGCGTGTGGTGCTGGCCCTGGGACACAGCTCGCGCGACACCTTTGCCCTGCTGTGGGACGCTGGGGTGTTCATGGAGGCCAAGCCGTTCTCGGTGGGCTTTCGCATTGAACACCCGCAGAGTGTGATCGACCAGGCCCGCTGGGGCCGGCACGCCGGCCACCCGCTGCTGGGCGCGGCCGACTACAAGCTGGTGCACCACGCCCAAAACGGCCGCGCGGTCTACAGCTTCTGTATGTGCCCCGGCGGCACGGTGGTGGCCGCCACCTCCGAGCCCGGCCGGGTGGTGACCAACGGCATGAGCCAGTATTCGCGCGCCGAGCGCAACGCCAACGCCGGCATGGTGGTGGGCATCGACCCGAGCGATTTCCCGATTCGCTTTCCGCAAGACGCGCCGCTGTGGACCGCCGCCTTTGGCGAGCCCGACGGCCCGCGCTACGCGGCACAGGCCGCCTCGCTGATCGCACAGGGGCAGACGCATCCCTTGGCGGGGGTGGTGCTGCAGCGACAGCTGGAAAGCCGCGCCTTTGAGCTGGGCGGCGGCACCTACGAGGCGCCCGGACAGCGCGTCGGTGACTTCTTGGCCGGCCAGCCGTCCACAGCGCTCGGCGAGGTAGCGCCGTCCTACAAACCGGGCGTACACCTGACCGACTTGGCGCCCGCCCTGCCGGCCTACGCCATTGAGGCGATGCGTGAAGCGCTGCCGGTGTTTGGCCGCAAGATCAAAGGCTACGACATGGCCGACGCCCTGCTCACCGGGGTGGAGACGCGCACCAGCTCACCGCTGCGCATCACCCGGGGAGACGATTTTCAGAGCCTCAACACCCGCGGCCTGTACCCGGCTGGCGAAGGCGCTGGCTACGCCGGTGGCATTTTGTCGGCGGGGGTGGACGGCATCAAGGTGGCCGAGGCGGTGGCCCGCGACACGTTGTTGGCTTGAAGCAACACGCGAATCTGACCGGGCGAACACCCATGTGACGGAGACAGACCACCACAACAACCCAATAAATTTGTCATTTATTATTTTTTTAAGATATTTTTGGCAATAATTTGATTTTCAACCAAGAGTGACAGTCATGAACAAAACACTGGTGGGTGCAGGGGTGGCCGCTGTTGTCGCCGTAGCGGCGTGGGCGGGCAGCGGGGTGTACATCGGCATGCAAGCCGAGAACACCCTCAAGGGGATGGCGGAGCCACCCAAGGCGGGTGCGGCCAGCGCATGGCGGGTGAGCGAAGTGCAGCACAACCGTGGCATGTTCCAGTCCAGCGGCCAGCTGTCGGCCACCTATTCGCCCAGTTGTGCTGCGCAGCCCAGCGCGGACGACAGCTTCACCGTGCGGGTGAACTACACCCTCAGCCATTTGCCTTTGCCCACCGGTGCGGCACGTTTTGCTTGGCAGCTCACGCCCGAGGGCGACACCGCCGAGGCGTTCAAAACCTTGTTCGGTTCGGCGTCGGCCCTGAGCGGCCAAGGCTCGGTGAGCCTGGGCGGCGCGGTGCGCAGCGACATGAGCCTGCCCGCCGTGGCCCTGCGCCAGTCGGGTGAGGTGTTGGACATCACACCGTCCGCTGGCACCCTGAAGATGAATGGCCAGGCGCTCGCCTTGGAGTGGAAGATCGAGCGGGCCGTCATGCGCGGCAATGGGCAGGCCTTCGATGTGCAGGGCATCGCGATCGACCTGGACATCGACAACCGCAGCAAAGGCACGGGCAGCGGCAGTTTTAAGGTAGCACAGGCCAGCGCCAGCTTGGGCTCGCTGGAAGGATTGGAGCTGAAAATGGAGGCGCGCGAAAAAGGCGACCGGCTGAACTCCAGCTTCACGCCGTCGCTGCGCAAGATCGAAGGCGGTGGACAAGTGCTGACCGATTTGCGCATGGAGTGGGCCGTCAATGGCCTGCACACCGCATCGGTGGAGAGTCTGATCAAGCTGTTTGAAGACAGCTGTGGCATGGAAGCGCTGACCGCCCAAGAAAGCAAGTCCGCCGCTCAAGCGCTGGAGACGCTCTTGGCCAAAGGTTTCTCGTTTGGCATGCCCACCCTGACAGGCAAAGCCGCCAATGGCAGCCTCGAAGGCTCGTTCATCGTTGAACTGACAGAAGCCAGCGGCGGCACGCCATCGCTCGCGGCGCAGCTGCGCTCCAACGGCAAACTGAACATCCAAGGTGCCGTGATTCCACCCGAGCAGCGTGAGATGGCGGTGGCCACCGGATTTGCGGTGGCGCAGGGCGACGGTTTGAGTGCCAGCTACGAATACGCCAAAGGCCTGTTCAAAGTGAACAATCGCACCATGGACGCCAGCTTTTTCGAAGGCATGCTGGCCAAAGCCGACGAAGAGGTGAAAACGGCCCTGGCCAGCTTGCGCGACAAAGCCACGGTCGCGGCAGCGCCCGCCGCGCCGGCGGTGCCCGAGCCTTCGGCTGAAGCGCCTGCGGCCGAAGCCCCCGCTGCCCCTGCGGCAGAGCCAGCAGCGATGGCAGCGCCCGCCGGCGACTGCAACGCTATTGGCGCTTGTGTGCAACAGACCCTAGTGGCCGCCACACAAGGCGATCTGGACGGCGTGCGCCGCATTGCCACCCTGATCGACGCCTTGCCCAAACCCGACTTGGGCAACAAAGCGGTGGCCCGCAAGCTCAACGCAGCGGCGCTGGAAGCGCTCAAAGCCGACGACGTGGCCGGTGCCATCACGCAGCTGCGCCAAGCGCGCCAAGAAAACCCGCAAGACGTGGAAATCGCCGCCAACCTGGGCTTCGCGCTGGTCAAGGCCAACGACCCGAACGCTGCCCAAACGGTGCTCAAAGAAGCGGTGTTGCTCAACCCGCGCCGCACCTCCACTTGGACACCGTTGGCCGAGGCGCTGGCCCTCAGTGGCCAAATGGACCAGGCCAAGGCCGCGCTGTGGGTGGCCTTCCAGTGGTCGAGCAACCGCGACAAGTCGCTGGCGTTCTACCTGGACCGCTCCACCAAAGAGACCCGCCCGGCGCTGGCCCAGCTCTACACCCACATGGCCAATGTGGCAGAGGCGGCCATTGCACAAGACGGCGCGGTGGCCAACCGCTGACGCGATCACACATCAAAGAAAAAGCGGCCCGTGAGGCCGCTTTTTTGTGGGCGCTTGCCGCCGATCAGAGTTGCTGCAAAGCGGCGATACGCTCTTCCATCGGCGGGTGGGTGGAGAACAACTTGCCCAAACCGCCGGCAATGCCCATGGCCTGCATGGTCTTAGGCAGCTCTCCCGGTGTCAGGCCACCCAAACGCGCCAGTGCGTTGATCATGGGTTGCTTGCGGCCCATCATCTGAGCGGCACCGGCGTCGGCGCGGAATTCACGCTGGCGGCTGAACCAGGCCACGATGATGGCGGCCACAAAACCGAGCAGGATGTCAAGCACGATGGTCGTGACCATGTAGCCAATGCCCGGGCCGCTGCTCTGGCTGTCGCCCTTGCGCAAAAAGCTGTCCACCGCATAACCAATCACCCGGCTCAGGAACACCACAAAGGTGTTCATCACGCCCTGAATCAGGGTCATGGTCACCATGTCGCCGTTGGCGATGTGGGCCACCTCGTGGCCAATCACGGCCTCCACCTCTTCCTTGGTCATGCTGTGCAGCAAGCCGGTGGAAATGCCGACCAGCGCCGAATTCTTGAACGCACCGGTGGCAAAAGCGTTGGGCGCGCCTTCGTAAATGCCCACCTCGGGCATGGCGATGCCGGCCTTGTCGGCAAACTTCTGCACCGTTTGCACGATCCAGGCCTCGTCGGCGTTGCGCGGCTGGTTGATCAGTTGCAGGCCCATGCTCCACTTGGCCATGCTCTTGCTCATCAGCAGCGAAATGGTGGCGCCACCAAAGCCCATGATCAGCGAGAAAAAGGCCAGCGCCGTCATGTTCAGGCCGTTGGCGGTGAGAAAGCGGTCGACGCCCAAAATGCGGGCGGTGACCATCAACACCGCCATCACGGCGAAGTTGGTCAAGACAAACAGAAAAATGCGTTTCATGAGTGCTCCGTGTCAGAAAAACGGTTGCCCCGATTACACCGGAATTGGACCAGTCTTGCCGACTTGGGTTCCGGTCAAGGGACAGATGTCGCGATATTACGGGAGCAAATGCGGTCAACGCTTCGGAAATTCAAGAGCTTGAAGGCGTCACAGCCGTTCGGCGTGGCCGAAAGACGCGGGTGTCGGCGTAGAAGCCGGGCTCTGTGTTGGCCGGCCACCAGCCCGGCACCCCCAGCACTGGCAGTGGCACAAAGGGCTTACCTGCCAGCCAAGGGGCTTGCAACTGGGTCACCAACCAAGCGTCCCACGCGGCCCAGTCCTCGCCCAGCTCGGGTGGCACCGCCACATCCACCACATGTGCGGTGATGGATTTGTAAGGGCTGACCAACTTCTCCAGCAAAGCGTGGCCAAACAGCACCAGCCGCGCCTGCGCCCACAGCGGCCGCAGTTCGCCAAACAAGAGCGTCCACTCACGTTCGCGCAAGGCCTGCCAGATGGCGTGGGGCGCCTGCAGCAGCGCGGCGTTTTCGTCGAGCACGGTGATGGCGTCGCGCACCTTGCCACGCACCTGGCCCACGCCCGCTTGGGCGATTTCGGCCGCCTGCAGGGCGTTGAGCCGGCGCTTGGCGAGCGGAAAGCGCGCCCACACCAGCGCATTAAAAAAATCGTGCAAGCCCTCGCGGGTGGGCACACAGCCGTGCTCAAAAATAAAGGCCTCATAAGCCTGATCGCCCAGCAATTCGGACTGGGGCACAAAGCGCACCGGCGCCGACAAGCTGTGGTTCAAGGCATCGGGCAAATCGAGGCCCTGCGCATGGGCACCCAAGGCCCGCTCACCCGTGGATCGAAAGGGCGCGTTCCATGGCGCCCTCCAGTCGATCAGGCCAAGACCTGGCGCCACGGCAAAGCCTCACCGGCGCGCAGGGGCTTGAGCTGGGCTTCGCCAAAGGCAAAGGCCTCGGGCGGCGTCCAGCTCTCGCGTTGCAAGGTGATGGTGCCGCTGTTGCGCGGCAGGCCGTAGAAGTCGGCCCCAAAGAAGCTGGCAAAGCCTTCGAGCTTGTCGAGCGCGCCGGCTTGGTCAAAGGCTTCGGCGTACATCTCCATGGCGGCGTGTGCGGTGTAGCAGCCGGCGCAGCCGGTGGCGTGCTCTTTGAGATGCGCCGGATGCGGCGCGCTGTCGGTGCCGAGGAAGAACTTCGGACTGCCGCTGGTGGCGGCCTGCACCAGCGCCAGGCGGTGGGTTTCGCGCTTCAAGACCGGCAGGCAGTAGTAATGCGGGCGAATGCCACCGGTGAAGATGGCGTTGCGGTTGTAGAGCAGGTGGTGCACCGTGATGGTGGCGGCTAGGTTGGCATCGCCCTCGGCCACGTACTGCGCGGCCTCCGTCGTGGTGATGTGCTCCATCACGATCTTCAGGCCCGGGAAATCACGGCGCAGTGGCTTGAGTTGCTGCTCGATGAACACGGCCTCGCGGTCGAAGAGGTCGATGTCAGACGATGTGACTTCGCCGTGCACCAGCAGCAGCACGCCCTCGCGCTGCATGGCTTCGAGCACTGGATAGATCTTGCGGATGTCGGTCACACCCGCATCGCTGTTGGTGGTGGCGCCGGCCGGATACAGCTTGCAGGCCACCACGCCAGCAGCCTTGGCGCGCTTGATCTCCTCAGGCGCCAGGTTGTCGGTCAGGTACAGCGTCATCAGCGGTTCAAAGGCCATGCCCGCAGGCACGGCGGCCAGGATACGATCCTTGTAGGCCAGCGCCTGCGCGGCGGTGGTCACCGGCGGCTTGAGGTTGGGCATGATGATGGCGCGGCCGAACTGGGCGGCGGTGTGCGGCACCACGGTCTTCAGTGCAGCCCCGTCGCGCACATGGAGGTGCCAGTCGTCGGGGCGGGTGAGGGTGAGTTGCTGGGTCATGGACCCTATTGTCTCAAAGACCGGCTTCGCGCCTGACTGGCCGGGTTTCACCCCGACGGGCGATGAGATATTCGTTGGCCGGGATATGCGCCCGCCGGGGCGAGACCCGACCAAGCGCCCTCAACAAAATCAATGCGCCAGGATCTTGGACAAAAAGTCCTTGGTCCGGGGCTGCCGGTTTTCCGGGTGGTTGAAGAACTCGTCCTTGGAGCAGTCCTCCAGAATGCGCCCGCCCACATCAATGAAGATCACGCGGTTGGCCACCTTGCGGGCAAAGCCCATCTCGTGGGTCACCACCATCATGGTCATGCCCTCATGGGCCAGCTGCACCATCACGTCCAGCACCTCGCCCACCATCTCGGGGTCGAGCGCCGAAGTCGGCTCGTCGAACAGCATGACCATGGGGTCCATCGACAGGGCGCGGGCAATCGCCACGCGCTGCTGCTGGCCACCCGAGAGCTGGCCGGGAAATTTGTCCTTGTGCGCCATCAGGCCCACACGGTCGAGCATCTTCAGACCGCGGGCCTTGGCATCGGCGATGCTGCGACCGAGCACCTTGACCTGCGCAATCGTCAGGTTCTCGGTGACCGACAGGTGCGGGAACAGCTCGAAATGCTGGAACACCATGCCCACGCGGGAGCGCAGCTTGGGCAGATCGGTTTTGGGGTCGTGCAGCGGCACGCCATCGACGAACAGCTCACCTTTCTGGAAAGGCTCCAGGCCGTTGACGGTCTTGATGAGTGTGGACTTGCCCGAACCCGAAGGCCCGCAGACCACGACGACATCGCCCTTGTTGATGCTCACCGAGCAGTCATTGAGCACCTGTACCGGGCCGTACCACTTCGAAACGTTCTTGATTTCAATCATTTGCAACTCCCTTCAGCGCACGATGGCGATCTTCGCCTGCAGCCGCTTGACGCCCCAGGACAGGGCAAAACAGATCACGAAATACACCACCGCAGCGACCAGGTAGGCCTCTTCGGGACGGCCATAGATCTTGCCGGCGTTGGTGAAGCCCTTGAGCAGGTCATAGGCACCAATGGCATAGACCAGCGAGGTGTCCTGGAACAGGATGATGGTCTGCGTGAGCAGCACCGGCAGCATGTTGCGAAAGGCCTGCGGCAGGATGATCAGGCGCATGTTCTGCGCATAGCTCATGCCCAGCGCCTGGCCTGCAAACACCTGACCACGCGGGATCGACTGGATACCGGCGCGCATGATCTCGCTGAAGTAGGCTGCTTCGAAGGCGATGAAGGTGATGATGGCCGAGACCTCGGCGCCAATGGGCTTGCCGATCAGGAAAGGGATCAGCAGGTAAAACCACAGGATCACCATCACCAGCGGCACGGAGCGCATGCCGTTGACGTAGAAGGTGGCCGGAGCCATGAGTGCCTGTTTGCCCGACAGGCGCATGAGGGCCAGCAGCGTGCCAAAGAAGATGCCGCCCAGCGTGGCGATGAGGGTCAGCTGCACGCTGAAGGCAAGCCCCCCCCAGACGAACTTCTGCAGCACATCGAGGTTGATGAATGAAAAGTCGAGACCCAGCATGTCAGTGGCCTCCCCCGGTGCCCGCAGCCACAAAGCCGGGCACACGCATCCGGTTTTCGATGAAGGCGAAAACGCGGTTGACGGCAAATGCCGACAAGGCGTACAGCGCCGTCACCGCCAGGTAGATCTCGATGCCGCGCGAGGTCTCTTCCTGCGCCTGCATGGCGAACATGGTGAGTTCGGCGATCGACACCGCAAAGGCCACCGAGGAATTCTTGAGCAGGTTCATCGACTCGCTGGTCAGCGGCGGCAGGATGATGCGAAACGCCATCGGCAGGATCACATAGCGGTAGCTTTGCCAGGTGGTGAAACCCATGGCCATGGCGGCGTAGCGCTGACCGCGCGGCAGCGCCTGAATGCCGGCACGGAACTGCTCGGCAATGCGGGCCGAGGTGAAAAAACCCAAACCGAACACCACCAGCACGAAGCCGGGTACCTGCTGGAAGGCCGGGATGATCTTGGGCACCACGAAGTACCACAGGAAGATCTGCACCAGCAAGGGGATGTTGCGAAACAACTCCACCCAGGCGTTGGCCAGTCGCACCAGCCAGGGTCGGTTGGGCAAGGTGCGCAACGTGCCCACCAGGGCGCCCACCACCATCGCCACCAGCCACGAGGTGCCGGCCACCGCCAGCGTCCAGCGCCACGCTTCCAGCATCCATTCCAGATAAGTGCGGCCACTGCCGTCGTCCTGCAGGAAAACCTGCCAATCCCATGTCATGGTTCTTGCTCCATGTTCATCAATAAAAAGACCCCGACCGGCATGTCCCGGCGGGGTCTGTCTTCACTCACGCCAGGATCACTTCTTGGCGTAGTCCTCGGCCGGCTTGTCGTTCAGGTTGGCCCAAGCCGCCTTGTTGGTGTCGCTGGCAGGCATGTTCAGGCGGGCACCTTTCGGAGGAATCGGCTGCACAAACCACTTGTCATAGAGCTTGGCCAGCTCACCGCTCTTGGCCAGGGCAGCAATCGTGTCGTCGGCCAGTTTCTTGAACGCTGGGTCGTCCTTGCGCACCATGATGGCGATCGGCTCGACGTTGAGCACTTCACCCACGATCTTGAAGTCGGCGGGGTTCTTGGCGTTGGCAATGTTGCCGGCCAGGATCTGTGCGTCCATCACAAAAGCATCGGCACGGCCGGATTCGAGCAACAGGAAGCTGTCGGCGTGGTCCTTGCCAAACACTTCCTTGAAGTCGATGCCGTTGGCGCGCTCGTGCTTGCGCAGCAGCTGCACCGAGGTGGTACCGGTGGTGGTGGCGACGTTTTTGTCCTTGAGCTGGGCAATCGAGGTGATACCGGAGTTGGCCTTCACCGCAAAGCGCACTTCTTCGACGTAGGTGGTCACCACAAAGGCCACATCTTTCTGGCGGGCCGTGTTGTTGGTGGTGGAGCCGCATTCGATGTCCACGGTACCGTTTTGCACCAGGGGGATGCGGTTTTGCGACGTCACGGACTGGTACTTGACTTCCAGCTTCTTGCCCACGGCTTTTTCGAGGTTGCCGATGATGCGCTGGCACAGCTCGATGTGGTAGCCGGCGTACTTGCCGTCGCCCAGGGTGTAAGACAGGGCGCCCGAAGAGTCGCGCACCCCCATGGTGATCGCACCGGAGGCCTTGACCTTCTCGATCGTGTTGGCTTGAGCCGACAGGCCCACCACAGCGGCCACAGCGGCCAGCAACAGTTGCTTTTTCATCCGTTTTCTCCAATCAGGCATCGCCACTGGCGACTTTCATGTTCGGCATGGCCCATACGCAGAAACCATGCCAGCTTTTGACACCCGCGACTATAGTCAGTCGACGACCTGGTTCAGATCAGGGTGTACCCGCAGCATTATGCAAAACACGTCTGCTGGTCACTTAGAGTGCTGCCGGATCAGGAAATCCCACAGATCCTGCACACTGCGTTTGGCCAAGCCACGACTGCCCGGATGCGCGCGGTATGCACGCACCTGCATGCTCAGGCTCGGCAGCATGCTCTGCCCGCTGGCCGAGACCAGCTGCCCGGTCTGCAACTCCTTGCGAACCGCGCTGCTGGGCAGGAAGGCGACGCCATGCCCCTCCATGGCCATCGCCTTGAGGCCTTCGGCCATATCGGTTTCGTACACCCGGTCCAGGTGGATCGGCGTCTGCGACTGCTTGAGCATCCAGTCGGTCACCGCCCCGAGGTACGCCCCGGGCGCGTAACCCAGGTAAGGCAGCGGGCGGTTCACATGGCCGGGCAACTGAAACAACGGGTTGCCATCCGGCCCGGGCTTGGCGTAGGGGGCAATCACTTCCTCACCCAGCACCACCATGTCGTAACGTGCGGCATCGAGCTGAAGGGGCTGTGAGGGGTGGTGGTAGGCGATCAGCAGATCGCAGCCGCCTTCGACCAGCCGCATCGCCGCGTCGTGCACATTGAGCGCGATCAGGCGGCTCTTGACCTGTCCGAAACTTTGGCGCAGACCCACCAGCCAGGCGGGGAAGAAGGTGAAGGCCAGCGTGTGGGGAATGGCGAATTCGATGAAATCCTGCCCACCCGAATCGTGGCCGCGCAGCATGGCGCGCGTGTTCTGCAGGGACTGCAGCAGCTCCAGCGCCTGCGCGTACAGGGTCTGACCAGCGGGGGTCAGGGTGGTCGGATAGGAGCTGCGGTCCACCAGATCGACGCCGGCCCAGGCCTCGAGCGACTGGATGCGCCGTGAAAACGCCGGCTGCGTCACATGGCGCAGCTGGGCCGAACGGCTGAAGCTGCGCGTCTCGGCCAGGCTGACGAAATCTTCAAGCCATTTCGTTTCCATGGCCGATTATTCCCCGCTTTGCTGCAGGGCCCACATGCTGGCATAGCGGCCCTGCTGCGCCAGCAGTTGCGCGTGCGTGCCGCGTTCGATGATGCGGCCCGCGTCCATCACCAGGATCTCGTGCGCATCCACCACCGTGGACAGGCGGTGTGCAATCACCAGGGTGGTCTTGTTCTGCGCTGCGCTGGCCAGCTCGGCCTGGATGGCGCGCTCATTGGCCGAGTCCAGCGCCGAGGTCGCTTCATCGAACACCAGGATGGGGGGGTTCTTGAGCAGGGTGCGCGCGATCGCCACGCGCTGCTTTTCACCACCCGAAAGCTTGAGGCCACGCTCGCCCACCGCGGTTTCGTAAGCTTTGGGGGTCGAGACGATGAAGTCGTGGATGCGGGCAGCGCGAGCGGCCTGCTCGATCTCCTCCTGACTGGCGCCAGGGCGACCGTAGGCGATGTTGTAGGCCACGGTGTCGTTGAACAGCACTGTGTCCTGCGGAACAATGCCGATGGCCTGGCGCACGCTGGCTTGCTGCACGGTGCGGATGTC
>JACCDG011151088.1_pt1 | contig 10847 bp, 5 predicted proteins | sample 7442471 | NCBI WGS metagenome assembly JACCDG01 (sample SAMN15323444, study PRJNA562643) | freshwater metagenome | isolation source: river surface water | place: USA:Blue River Watershed | collected 2017-08-17
CACAGGACCCTTTCACTGAGAGCGCTGTTTCGCTCATTCCCTGTTGGCAAAGTACCAGAGTCGTACTACCAATACATAAGGGGAGAGATCTCCCGCAATCAGTTTGAAAACGATCCAGCGGTCAAACCATTTGTTGATAAGGCTTACAGCGAGGCACGCTGTGCAGAGCTGGGCAAGGACGACCATAGCGAAATTGATGGATGGATCCGTGAGGGGCTTGCTGGAGCAAAGGACTGGGTCCTGATTGGTGGCCCTCCTTGTCAGGCCTATTCTCTAGCCGGTCGCGCAAGGATGCGCGGCAGCAACCCCAAGGAATTTGAAGCTGACAAGCGACATTTCCTTTACCGCGAGTACCTTCGTATCATCAAAGAGTTTTCTCCTTCTGTTTTCGTCATGGAGAACGTGAAGGGGATGCTGACTTCCCAGCACTCGGGATCCCCAATTTTTGACCGCATTCTTAGTGACCTTCGATCTCCGGGAAACGGCCACGAATATCTCATCCGCTCATTTGTTGTTCCAGGTGAAATTCAGAAACCTGGTGACTTCGTCATCAAGTCAGAAGAGCTCGGAATTCCGCAAAGTCGACATCGTGTGATTCTTTTTGGTATCAGGGCAGATGTTGCCGAGTCCATCCCAGATCTGATTCAACATCCGGAAAAATTCACCCTCGCAAAGGCGCCACGTGTTACTGCAAGGGAAGCACTGGATGGATTGCCTGCTCTTCGCAGCAAACTGTCAAATCGATTTGATGGAATGCCTGACTCCATCGCCAATTGGCAAAAGGCTCTCGTAAATGGTCTGAAGATCATTGAAAAGAAAAGAAGCGGTGTGCCTATTCGGGTCCTCGAGCGAGCTAAATGGGCGGTGACAAAGTCATGGATTTACAAGTCGACTGGTGGCTTGTTTATCAAGTCGGATGTTTCAATGGGAGGAGTGTTGGCATCCTGGTATCACGACTCCAGAATTGGTGGAGTAACTCTGCACGAGACCAGAAGTCATATGGAGTCCGATCTTCATCGGTACCTGTTTGCCTCTTCATTCGCTCGTGAGGAGAAGCGATCTCCAAAGCTTAGTGACTTTCCACAAGCGCTTTTACCAAATCATGAAAATGTTGGAAGTGATTCGACACCATTTCTGGACAGATTCAGGGTCCAATTGCGAAATCAACCGTCCACGACAATCGTCTCGCATATTGCCAAGGATGGCCATTACTACATCCATCCGGAGCCTTCGCAGTGCAGAAGTTTGACAGTGCGAGAAGCTGCAAGACTGCAAACCTTTCCGGACAATTATTTTTTCGAAGGTAACCGGACTGAGCAGTACCACCAGGTGGGTAATGCAGTACCTCCATTGCTAGCGAGGAAGATCGGTGAAGTCGTTCTCAAGCTTCTGCAGTCCGTCCCGCGCTGAGCTCTCCGATCTGTTCGGAACCTGAAATCCAATTGGACAGGGCGGCCTGAAGAACTTCAGGCTCAACCTCTTTCAGGTAACACTCCCAGATGGTCAGTACGCGCCAGCCGAGTTCATTCAATTTCACTCTTGATTTCTCATCGCGGAGGGCATTTGTGTTGAGCTTGGCTGTCCAGAAATCCCGTCGTGTTGAAGGAGTCTTGGCAAGATGGCATCCTTGATGCATGTGCCAGAAGCAGCCGTGAATCATGATCACGGTTTTGTACTTGGGTAGCACTATGTCAGGCTTGCCAGGTAGGTCCTTTCGATGAAGTCGAAATCTGTAGCCAGCAGCAAACAATGCTTTTCTAGCTAGCAGCTCAGGCGTTGTGTTCTTTGCCTGAATTCCGGACATCATCCGACTGCGAACTTCACGGGAGACGATATCCGCCATGGTTTTCGTCTACTTATTTGAGTCAGCTTTCTGAGCGGACTTCAGGAATTCCTGAAGCCACTGGTGAGTAGGAGGTAGCGAAGACTGCTTGCTTGCACTCCGGCTTTTTTGCCCACTCTGAAATCATGCGGCCACCAGCACTCTCGTGGAGTACTTCGCTGACCTGCCGCGCCCAGATTTCAACCTGTTTGAGCAGCTCAGGTGAGACGGCCTGATTGCTCCAGATCCTGTCCAGATCGATCCTGCTTCCAATAAGCATTGACATCACGGACACAGTGTAGGCAGTGATATTGGCTTGAAACGCCTGGAACATGGGTCGGATCAGCTTTTGGGAGTCACGGTAAATTCTTGCTTTTGCAATCATGTTCTTGAAATCGGTAGTTGTGGGAAGCTTTACTTCTAGTCCCTCTGGCGCTACGAGTGAGGCCATGAATCGGTCGAAATTTTTCTGCGAACCAAGACTCACAATATCTGGTTTTTGATCCCAGGCATTGAGGTATTTGGCAAGATCAGTCTTGGTAATGCGACGGCTGGTTGGAATGGCTTCTTTGATCTTCTTGAGCTTTGCAGGGGTGGATCCCTCTCTGGCCAAGAGTGTGTTGTAGCTTCCTGCAGCCCGCTCGTAGAACCATTGGCTCACGCCATCAGGGCAATAAACCGTCCTGGAAATCTTTTCGATCTCCACATGAAAGGGCTTGTTGGCTGACAGATCGGATTGCCTGACTGCGTTTTGGCTGTTGGCATAGCGGGAGATATCGGAAACAAGGGCTTCTTCCTTGGTGGGATCCTGAACCCGCATGACGATGATCTTTGCAGCGACACGAACACTGCCCAGGTCAACATCAGGATATTTTTTCTTGGTGAAATACAGGGATGCAGTTGTCTGGCCGCCGTTGACGATCTGCAAACCTTTCATCCACGCAATGCCGGTCATTCCATCCTGAGAGTGACCGAGGCGAATCTCATCGGCCACCATGACTATGCCGTTGTTATAGGCCATGAAGCGCTCGGGTGAATTGCGTAGCGTATTTTGAATGCCGGCATTCACACCCTTGCCTTTGACGCTTAGGAAAGAACGCACGTTGGCTTCCAGCAGGCGTGCTCCAAATTTCTCGTAGAGGAGACGAAGGGCGTCGCCAGGTACGGCGGTCAGCGCGTAGTCATAGTCGTCGTTCTGGCCATTCACAAAAACGCATGGCAAGGGTTGACCTGAAAGCTCGTTGAAGTCGATAACCAGTTCATCGCGGGGCTTTCCTTCGGACATGTGCCGATGAAGTCGTTCGATGTCCATGACTTCAAGGCGAACAGCTTTTCCGCTGATGTCCTTGGTCTTGAAGCTTTTGGATTTGGCGACACGGTCGGTGATTACGAAGATCCGTATTTGCTCGAGGTCGTTGTAGATGGCCTGCAGTGTTTCAGCAAGTGAGCGGACATCGCTTGACGGGTCGAGCTTGGGCGCCATCTTGCCCTGGGCGCAAAGGGACAGGAACCGGAAACATTGCTCAACGGCCAATTTGGTCTCTGTGTCAGGTACGGGTGTTGGTTCATCCACTCCCTGATACAGACTCACGAACAGATCCAGTTGATCGGTGTCATCGGAGAGTGCATAGCCACCAAGGCGAAGTGTCGCATTGCCAACTTTTCCTTCGTAATAGCACTCTACCGGCTCAAAGGTCATCCCAATCTCAGCCATGTGATCCATGACGATGCTTGCGTACACGAGTTCTTCGTAGAGCGCGCCATCCTGCATCTGTGATCTAACAGTTGCCTGTGTTTCCCTCAAAAATTCAGCCAGTTCCATATTCAGATAATTTCCAGTTTTTTGAGGGCGGTAGTCAGACCGACATCACGGTTGATAAGGTGTTCAAGGTTGATTTCATACCTTGCGCTGATGACCCCATTTTTTACATTGCCGTGGGTCATGCACGGGAAGTCTTTATCGACCTCCAGAAAAGCTATTTCTCTCAAGGAAAACCTGCGGTGGTATTGAGGGGCGTGAGTGGACAGATAACTGGCTGCAAGCAGCCGATCCTCGAAGTCGGCGAGAGTCAGAGGATCGGATTGGAGAGTCTCTCTGATCTCGGCAACTTTCTCGGGGAGGGTCTGGCCACCTTCCGTTAGCGCAAATTTAATCGCACACAAGTAAATTGGCTTGCAGTTCGTGTCGTCCAGTTGCTCCAGCGAGCCAATTTTTGCAACAAATCCGTTTGAAGAGACTGTTGTCTTGACCTCTATTGCGCCAAATCCAAGTGCGAAGTCTCTGATGCCATCTGCCGTTGGGCCCACCCAAGCATTTACAGCAATGTCAGGCGACATCCCGGCACCAATCATTTTCGCCAGTAGTGTGAGCTCGCCAACCAGACCGACCTCATTCTCAGCAGACAAAGGAATCGATCCTTTGCGCATGAACTCCTGCCAGGCGCGGATTCGGCCAAGAAGCACGCGCAAGTCCCGGTTGTCTTCGCCTGAACCTGCAGTCATGACTGCATCCAGAACATTCGCGACCATGGCTGTAAATAGCTCTAGATTGCCATTCGGACTTCTGGTCAAGGCAAGCCAAGTTAATCCATCCTGTTGGACATCCAGGCGGGTGACCTGAAACCCCAGGCCTTCAGGCAGTTTTTCGTTATGGGCAATCGCGCTTGTTCGAAAGCCTGTGAGCAATGCTTCGCAGTGGTCTGGAAAGTTGCGACCGGCGCGAAACCTTCCCGGATGACTTGGCAAAACTGCCACTGTGTTCCATCCAGACGAGCCTTGCACTGTCTGGATGGAGTTCCAGGCGAGCAGTATTTCTTCAATCAACTTGGCCATATTCCTGTGCCCACTGTGCTTGCGTGAGGTGATCTACCGCATACTTGACCTTGATGCCAGCATCACTGGAGGGGAAACTGACACCAAAAGCCATGATCGGCTTATCCCAGCCACCGAAGCCAGGGCCAAATTCCGATTGCGCAGGATCGAGGGGATACAAAATCAGCAGGCCCCTTTCAGGAGAAGCCGGTACCCCCGATTCGGGATCACCGTGTCCTCGAATGTGCCGTATCGCAAGACCACTAGGTACGACGGGTTCCTCGGGTTTCTTGCCATCAACAACGCGCGCCGAGTCCGGATTCCAGTTTCTAAGTGTCAATGCCATTGCGGCTTTCCAGGCCTGTTCGTCCAGATCAATGGCTTCATCGGGAGGAGAGACCGGTCGCCCAATGGCGTAGCGATCTTTCCTCTCACTATCGGCCTTCCGCCTGATCATGTTGTCAATTTTCAGGCCGTTGTCGAATTCGAACGGTGCACCTGTGCCTCCACCAGCCATAAAGACGGTCCATGAGGTCAATTGGCCGATATTTGCCATGGACCTGATGAAGTCCCTGATCAGTGGGCTGTTGACCTTCCTGGCTGCCGGATGGGTTGCATAGGCATCAAAAAAGTCTGCAACGGCATCACTAGGCACGTTATTCCAAAGGTGGCCAGTCCAATTCTTGGCCTTGCCATTTCTTTGGCGAGTGATCTCTGGCGACTCATGTGGGGTTCCGCAAGCCTGCAGTAGCCTGGAAGTAGCCGCTAGATTTTTGGAAAGAATGTCTGTTGAGCTGTGCAACGCTACAGTTTCGAGAATTTCGCCACTGAACGAAAGCTGCAGGTCACGGGCAGTCCGCATTTTTAGCGGGGAAGTGACCAAAAGCACTGGATGCGACTGGACCCTCAGACCGTAGTCCTTGGGAGTCGCTCCACTGTCCTTCATTGCCTCGAATTCATCGCGAAGCTCTTCTGATGCGTCAGCAATATGCTGAAACCATTCGATCAGGTCTTCGGTTGTGTAGAGGCGGCACAGATCCAGATAGCCAGGCCTGTATCCAAACCAGCGTCCCATCTGCATCAGGGTGTCGTACATTTTCGAGGTACGTACAAAATAGCTGGTACAGAGTCCTTCAAGTGTGAGACCCCGGGCAAGCTTGTCGCCACCAATTGCGATCACCTTCAGACCTTTGTTCCCGGGAGTTGCATAGTCCAGAACGTCCTTTGCCTTGCCGTTGATCATTCTGACTTCAATGTCGCAAAGAACGTCAGCCAGCTTTTCTCGAATCTCATCCCATGTGTGTTCCTGAGGATGTTCCTCGGAGTCAACCAGTCTCTCGATGACTGCCAAACGGGTGGATGAAAAGTCCTCGTTCCAGAGTTTTTGCATCTGCTCCAGAACTTCGGCGTCATCCACGCTACGAGTAATTCTTTGGCGCAGCCCCGTCACATATTCCTTGACTTGTCGGTGTACATCCTTTTGTACCTGAATGAACCGGGTCACGTGAATGAGCATTGAGGAATGTTCACTACCTTGACCACGTAGCTCTCGTGCTGCACAGGCAAGAACGAATGACTGAATTGCCCGCTTGAGCGAGGGGGGAGGGCTATCAACTCCAAGATGGAAGGGCTGATGATTCTTGTCGTGCTTCTCTGGCATCCAGCCCAACGTCCGGTCTTCGCTCATGTGATCGCTAAAAACACGCATGAGTGGCAGGCCGCCAGTTCTTCCCTCTACATCCTTGAGGCCAAAGATGCGAGTTGGGCCAACATAGTTGGATGGAGCTGCCAGATTGATGATGAAAGACTTCGGGAAAAGGTCAGGTCCTTCGTCCTTGGTCTGGCCTTGACGATGGATAAATACATTGGCGAATGGGGTCGCTGTATATCCAACGTAGGCTGACTTGGCAAAGCTGTGCAGGATCTTGCGGATTCGGCTGTTTATGGCCTTGGGCTCGTGATCCGGATCTGGGTTACCTTCGGAATCAAAGGTCTGCTCTCCGGTGTCCACGGACCCATTGTCAGCCTCATCGTCAATCAGAAGCAGCGGGAGATTACTGACATATTTGAGGCCAGTTTCGTTGTCCCGTGAATCGGCGACATGGTTCTTGATCCATTTAAGGAGTCGATCCAGAACCGTTTTGTTTTTCTTGACCACGAATAGCCAGGGTCTCTCTTCAGGCGTGATTGCCAGGTGATTGGCGACTCTGGTACTGAAATCCCCATTCTCCGTCCTGTTTGTAGCGCAATTGGGTTTGATTTCGAGGTCTCGCCCCATTTCGCCCACGCCGATGTACTTGACGACATCATTGGTGGCCGATGTCTCATAACCTAGAAAACCTTCCTCGAGTCGGATCTGGGTTTGTGAACGTAGGTTGTTGTGCAGGCCAGCAAGAATGATGATGATCTTGTAGCCTGCATCGGCTGCCTTGCAGATCAGGCCTGTGTAGTTTGCAGTCTTGCCGGACTGGACGTGCCCGACCACCAAACCCCTCCGGTCCCAGGAGCCTGATCGATTTGGATCTTCAAGCAAGCCCAGTACATCATCGGTAGAAATTTCGAGTGCATCAATGGCTGCAGGAGGCATCTTGCGCTCAAGCATGTCCCGATACCGTGGCCAGTAGCGCCATCCCTTTTTTCGAGAAGATCCCAGCCAGGCTTCATGATCGCTGTCATCTGAAAGCGTGGAATTCTGTCCAATCCAGATGCTGTAGCGACGAATCAGTTCAGCAATGGCGCCATCAATGTCAATGGGCTCATCTTCCCGTTTGGGCATGATTGACGCAGCACGTTCCACAACCTCCTTGATCAGCGAGGCAGTTGGATTCTGGGTCGAATCAGCCATCAGCAAATTCTGAGCATTGCTGATGACGGTATTAGTTGTTCTGTTGAATTCACCCATGGTTATTCCTGTCTGTTGTGCTCAGTCATCAAGTTCAATTTTCCGGGAGGGATAGTTGAGCAATCAACTGCGGAAAGTTCTGGAATGGATCAGTGCAGGCGAGCCGTGCCCGTGCATCTTCGACAGTCATGCCTTTACGAACAATCATGTCACTGAACAGGGTCGTCATTACGCCCAGAACAGCTGCATCCGGACTGGACGCAAAACTGGTCACGGGTGTCTCTTTTTGCTCCGCAGTGTCGAGCCAAATCTTTTGAACGGGCACAGTTTCTTCAATCACTCTGAGCATGCTCAGAATCAGACCTCGCTGGTTTGGGAGCGCTACATCCAGAACGGCTGCGATGCTGGGATGCGTTTCATCGATCCTGTACCGGATTCCCTTGGCGGTCCTATCCACCTTCCAAGCCAGCTCGATCGGGGCTCCAGCAGATGTAGTCGTCGGACTGCCCCGATAGGCGAATACTCGTCGTGCCCGTTCGCGGGTATCGGTAGCCATGCTTGTCAGCCAAGCCCTCAGTGCAACGGGAGGGCGGGCAACAGACTTTTTGACGTCAATTTTCCAGTCAGCATCAGCAGTATTCGGGATATCAAGCCGGATGCGTGCCAGTCTGTGCGGCTCTTCCCGGTTCCACGCCCGAGGTAGCCCCAATCCAAGCCAGCCGCCTGCAACCAGTAGCCGTTGATTGCGATAGACGTAAAAGCCCTGCTGAGCATTCCAGCCTGCTGGGCCCCCGTTGATTTCGTACTCCCGTTCGGTCAGTCTGTCCCGATGGGGAAGAACATGGCACTGCACTTCAATATCACCGCAGGAAGACCGGTGCCGCTGAACAGGTGAAGTCCATGGTTTGGCAGGATGTCCACTCAGAAACGGATCCCATGGTTCGATTTTTCTGTCATTGAGATTCAGGCGAAGTCTTGGATGGTTCCCCCCGAGTAGCCGGTGAAAAACCATGGCAAGATGTCGTTCCACGTTTTCTTCCATCAGGCGAAGGAAGTCATCCACTGTGAAGCCTTCTGTGACGATGCGGTCCAGCACATCCCAGATGACGATCGTTCCATGCTCCTTGGAAGCCAGTTTGGAAGGCAGGTCTTCCGAATCTGCTGCGGGTCCTTCGATTAATACCCAGCCCATCTCTGGGTTGGCCGTCAGGATGTCCAGGTCCCAGCGAAGACAGCTCACATGACCGTCTTTTTTTGAAGCAACAGTAAGACGCTTGCACTGTGAAAAGGATGCTGTTTTCAAACCCATTCCGAATCTTCCAAGATCATGGGCAGATCTGGCATCAAGAGGATTCTTATCACCAAGAGTCAAGGCACTTTCGAGCTCGCCATCGCTCATCCCGGAGCCATTGTCCAGAATGTAGATGTTGCTTGAGTTACCTTTCCAGTTGAACTGAATGTCGACTGATGTAGCTCCGGCCGAAATGCTGTTGTCAATGATGTCGGCCAATGCGGCGGCGGTTGAATAGCCTAGCCCTCGCAGTGACTCCAACATGGCACTTGCCCGTGGTGGTGCATGCCTGATTTTCCCAGCTGGAATAGTCCCAGCAGACAAGATGGTCGAGGGATTAGACGTATTCATGGAACCCTCTCAGTTTTTCAATTACCCGGGGATGCTTGAGTTTTTTCAGCGCCGAGCTTTCAATTTGGCGAATACGTTCGCGGGTCACTCCAAATGACTTTCCGATTTCTTCCAGAGTCATTTCTGTGCCCGTGCCAATGCCAAATCGCATGCAAATAATTCTTGCTGCCTCGGTAGGGAGGTTGGACAGAAGCTCATTCACAGCGTCCTTGGTCTGGTGCCTGATTAGCGCTTGGTCCTGGAAATCTCCATAATCTATTTGAATCGATTCTTTCGAGATATAAAGCAATTCATCGAGGGAGACAGGCTCCATGCGTATGGCTTGACGAATCCTGTGGACTATCTTTTGCGAAACATCCAATTCGGTTGCCAAGTAGTCGACTGATGGTTTCGACCCGAATTCTTTCTCGTACTTCCTCTCGATTCGAATCAGCTTGGCCATGCTTTCATGCATGTGTGTAGGAACTCTTATCGTTCGAGCCTGATCGCTGATAGCCCGTTGGACGGCTTGTCTGACCCACCATGTGGCGTAAGTGGAAAAGCGAAATCCCCTGCGGTATTCATACTTGTTAACTGCCTTGAGTAGTCCGATGGAGCCTTCCTGGATGAGGTCCATCAGAGGAAGGCCTCGATTGGTGTATTTGCTCGCAATGGAGATGACAAGTCGGATGTTGGAGCTCATAAGCTGCTGGCAGCTTAGTTGTGCAGCTTTCTCACCTGCGGCCATGGCCTTGTAATTGATTTTGAATTTCTCATGGGACATGCTCATTCGTTCCCGGGTATGGAGTCGCGCAATTTCGAGTGACTGCAGACGGCGGCTTTGAGCATCGATGTTCTTTGCCCAGGGTTCAACTGAAGAGCTCAACTTATCAACCAATCCTATTGACGTTTCATGTGATTGAAGTTGAGTATCTATGACGTTATCTGGCACGCCGCACACATCACGTAGACACAATCGAAGAGCTTCATCGTTATTCGAGAAATCTTGGTCCAGCTGATGGACCAGTGTGCTCATCGCAGCGATTTGTCGAGCATCAAATCGGATAGAAAGAATTTGCGCTGTGAGCTTGTCCTGCAGCACGGCAACTTTCTGTGAGGATGGAGTGAGAGTTAACCGCTCTTCTGAAATCTGGCGGTATGTTTCAGAAATTTCTTCGAATTTATCAAGGAATAGGGCTTGTTTCGCTTCATCCTGCTCGTTTGTTTCTGCGTCTTCTTCTTCAACCTTGATGGCAGTTGATGCATCTGACTCTGGTTCTTCCGGTTGGTCTGTGAATCCGTCAAATACCTGCGAAAAAAGTACCTTTCCGCGTTTTATTTTCTCTACTGATTCAAGCAGGAAATCAATCACGGCAGGGATGTGCGACATTGCCGTCAGCATGGCTCGTTCGCCATTTTCAATTGCTTGGGCGATCCGAATTTCGTCATCATGGGTCAACAGCTGATGCCTTCCCATTGATCGATAAAAGCTTCTTGCTGGGTCGTTCAGTCCGCTGGATAGATCGTCAAGGTAGGCCATAGCCTGATTGAGGGTGTCTTCCTCTTCCAGCGATTCCACGTCATCGAGGTCAACCCTGAAATCATCAAAGATGGAGACGTATTCGAAGCGTTCGTCGGTTTCGCATCCCAGATCGTTGATGACTTGTCGAATCTGATTTTCGAACTCGATGTCTTGTTCTTCGGACTCCGTGCTCGCAATGTCCTTTACCTCGAAGTCGGGAACACTGCCC
>JACCDG010091782.1_pt1 | contig 10844 bp, 16 predicted proteins | sample 7442471 | NCBI WGS metagenome assembly JACCDG01 (sample SAMN15323444, study PRJNA562643) | freshwater metagenome | isolation source: river surface water | place: USA:Blue River Watershed | collected 2017-08-17
CCGATCGATCGGGGTATGCGGACATCGATGTCTACATTGCGATCGGCTCCAAGCGGCGGGCTCCGATCAGCTCTGACTCCCGTCCGGTGCTCGAGGCGCTCATCGACGATGGTTCGCCGCCGCTCTGGAAGGTTCCGGCGGGGCGGGCGCCGGCGAAGTGGTCGCGGTGTGGCATGACCGACGCGGAGATCTGCGAGCTGGCCGACCGCTCTCCCCTCTGGCGGCGCAGTGACAGCGGGCCGCTCGCCCTGGGTCGTCCGCTCCTGCCCCTCAAGATCGGGCACATCCCGATGGTTCTCGCCAGCGGCCGGCTGAACGGGCAGATTCACGATCACTACGCACGGGCCAAGATCTCGAAGGAGTGGCAGACGAAGGAAATAAAGGAGAAGCTGGACGAAAAGGGTAACAAGAAGGGCGAGCTTCACGTCCAGCAGCAGAAGGTGAAGCTTGAGATCCGGTGTCTCGTCAAGCGGGCGGGGCAGGTCAGCGTCAAGGCATTCTGATTGGAGGCGACAATGTCCAAGCTGGTGTGTCCGAAGTGCGGCGATGATCGCGCGGAGATGTTTGTTTTGCTTACGAATCTGATTGGCCAACGAGACGTGCAGGGGTTTGTCGACGGCGTCCTCATGGTCGACTCGCACTACGAATCGGACGAAGCTGACGAACCGTGCGATCGGTTTCTCTGTATGTGTAATCACGAGTTTCCCGTGCCAGAAGATATCACGATCGATTACGTCTGAAAGGAGGCGTTCTTGATACAGGAACTTCCCTACGTGCTCATCGAGCACAATGACACGTATGTATCCGCGAAGGTCCACCGCTTGGCGTATACCCGCGTTCTGGCTGACGCCTCGTTTGTGGCGGCCGGCTCCGCGGCAAAGGTGATTCGCGGCCTGGCGACGGTCGGTGGTACACTGCGGCTCAACGGAAAAGAGTCAATTCCCCTTGAGAAGGCGGACGAAAAAGGTCCGATGTATGTATTCGAGCAGGCTGGCCTGGGCAGCGGGTGGGTTCACTGTCGGCTGCGGCATCGGTGTAACTTCGGCATCATGGTCGACGGGCCGGATGATCAGATCTGGCTCCGCGAACTGATGCGGGTCTCGACGGTGCCGATCGATCCGTCTTGGGTGTCATACCTGCGGTCGAGAATCATGGCGGACGCCCGCAATATTGATGCGGCGTGCATCAACTGTGACGTGATGCTCTATCAGGTGGATGACGAGATGGTCACCCGCTTCCTCGTGGAGGGCGGCACGTCTGGTGCGATCGACCTGCCCGAGTGCGAGGTGGATTTCGATACGCTCTCCAGTCTGCCGGATTACATACATGCCTACGCCCAGAAGATGGTCGACAGTGCCGGCTCGGCGCTGCGTCCGCTCCTGGATCCGCGGCATGACAAGGTTGCGTTACCGAAGTTAAACCGCTCGCCGTTCACCCCGCAGGCGTGGCTGATCGAGGCGGCGCGGCGGGCAATGGCGTAATGGTGGACCGTGAATCGGGCGACCGGATTGCAGGTCGCAGGCAGCCCCGATGGGGCAGGAGTGATGAGATGACGAAGCAAGAGACGGCACTGTTGCCGATGGAAGCCGCCGATGAGCCCTCTGGGGTCGGCGAGTGGTATGTAAACACCGTCAACGAGGGACCGATTGAGACGACGATCATCGTGCGCACCGACAGCACGTACAACGCGAAGCGGGTGGCGCATGCCATCGCCGCCGCGCCGGATTTGCTGGAGGCGTGCAAGGCGATGACACAGGTGGTCGAGCAGCTCATCCCAGAGCCATCGGCACGCGGGGTCGCGGACGTGGTACTCTTTTCCGCCCGCGCCGCCATCGCCAAGGCAGAGGGTAAATGAATCATCACTCCCCGGCGTGGTCGCGTGGGCGAGCGCCGGGGGGCAGCTGTCAAGTAATCCTTGACACCTCAACTACTCAGCAATCCTTACAAGTTCAAACCTACGAGGGCTCGGCCAATCGGTCGAGCCCTCTCCATTTCGGGAGATCACATGAGCAAGAGCGTGTTCCTGGTGAGCGAGTGCGGCACGGGCAAGTCTCTGATGGGCAGCGTGCTGGCCCACGTGGTGGGGCAGGATGTGCGCAAGAACTACCGGGTTCTGGTTGTGGGTCCGCCGCACCTCACCCGGGCCGGCAAGGCGGGATCGAAGTGGCATCGTGAAATCACGAACACGATTCCCGGCGCCACCACTCTGCACGTCGAGACGCACAGCGATCTGCTCCGCCTGCCCGATCAGATGCGACAGGTCGAGGGTCCGCTGTGGGTCATCTGTTCCCGCAACTTCCTCAAGCTCGGTGCGCCCTGGCGCGCCGTCTTCAATCTCCGCAACGTCAAGGTGACCAAGGAGCAGAACGGCGAGCGCTGGTCGGAGATCGAATCACAGCCGGCCTGTCCCTCGTGCGGCCGTGTCATCGTCGACGGTGACGGCGTGCCCGTGAGTGATGCGTGGATTCGCAAGGCGCAGCGTTCGTGCGTCTGCGGTTCTCCCCTCTGGGAATCGACGTGGCCGCTGAACAAGGAGGGTGAGCCGAACCGGAGCCGGCCGCTGTTCATGCCGGCGTCGTGGCTCAAGAAGCGCGTGCAGTTTGACATGGGTATTTTCGACGAAGTCCACGAGCTGAAGGGCGGCGGCTCCGCTCAGGGTCAGATGCTCGGCTCGATGGCCGCCTGCTGCAATCGCCTGGTCGCTCTGACCGGGACTCTGTTCGGCGGCAAGGCGTCTGATCTGTACTACCTGATGTGGCGCGTCTGCCCAGACCGCATGAAGGCGCTCGGCTTCGACTACCACGGCAGCGTGCAGGATTTCATCAACCGCTATGGGATCTTGCAGCGGGTCATCGACCGTGACGACGACGTGCGGGGCTCGCGTTCGAAGCGGCGCGAGACGTCCAATGCGATCGAGAAGATCGGCATCGTGCCGACAATCTTCACCGACCTGCTCCTGGATCGGGCGGCGTTCCTCTCACTCGACGAGCTGGTGCCTCACCTGCCGGCGGGAATGCTGCCGCCTCGCCCGAAGATCGAGATGCAGACGGTCGAGCTGTCCGGCGACCTCGAAGGCGCATACCGCAGCATGGAGAACGCGATCGTTCAGGCGCTGAAGGAGAGCACCGCACGATCGGCCAACCGCACGCCCAACATGGGGCTGGTCGCCGCCATGTTTGCCGGCCTCGACTGCTATCCCGATCATCCGTTCGGCTGGGACACGATCACTCAAGCGATCACCGACGACGACGGCGACGTGGTGCGGATCCCGGTCTGCGATCCGGAGGAGCTCGGCGACAGCACCTACCCGAAGGACATGCGGCTGGTCGAGATCGTCAAGGGCGAGGTCGCCAAGGGCCGGCGCTGCCTGGTCTACACGGTGCATACGCAGAAGCATTCGGTGGCGGGGCGGCTCGAGCGGATCCTGGCGGCGGCGGGCATCCGATCGGCCGTGCTCGAGGACGTGCCTACCGATCGGCGTGAGGAATGGGTGGCTCGACAGCAGGCCGACGGCATCCAGGTCATCATCACCCACCCCGGCAAGGTCGAGACCGGCCTCGATCTGCTCGAGTGGCCGACGATCATCTTTCACTCGATGGGTCTCAAGCCGTTCACCTTCCGGCAGGCCGGCGCCCGGGCGTGGCGCATCGGTCAGAAGAAGCAGTGCCGCATCATCACCCTCAGCTATCGCAACACCATGCAGGATCTCATCGCCGGGCTGATGATTCAGAAGTTGAGGGCGGCAACACGGCTCGAGGGTCAGATCCTCGAAGACCTGTCTGCGATCGGCGACGGAGACGACATCACCAGTCAGATCATCTCCGCGATCAAGAACGACGAGCGGCCCGTGGTCGAAGCCGACGTCGACGATCCGATCATCACCATCCCCGACGAGATCCCCGAGCCGGAGACGGTTCCCGCTACGCCGCGGATTGCGACCGAGACTCCCGATCGGTTCGCCTCCCTGCGTAAGAAGCTGCTCGGGCACAGCGAGCCTGAGCCTGTCGAGTCGGTTCGCGATCGCCTGCGTCGGCTCGCCGAACGCCTGGCCCGCTGATCGATCATGGTGTCGAGGTCACCCAAATGATACCCGGGCGGGGCAAGCCGCCCGGGTATCGCCAACATGAAAGGAGTTGAGATGAGCACCGGCAAGTTTACTGGCATCTACGTCCGAGTGTCCACGGTCGGCCAGTCGCTGGAGAACCAGCTCCCCGATCTGTACCGCTGGGCCAGGGCGAATGATTTGGAAGTTCCGCCCGACGATAGGTGGCTCCGGGAATTGAAACCCTACGAATCAAAGAACGTCGTCTGGTATCCCGATAAGTTCACCGGCAAGGTAATGGTTCGGCCAGGTATGTCTCAACTGATGGCCGCATTTCAAGCCGGCAACGTGAGTCGCATCGTGGTCTGGCGCCTCGATCGGTTCGCCCGCCGTGCCAGCGGGCTGTCCACATTCTTTGACGAGTGCGTCGAACGTGGCGTGAGCGTGGTCTCGCTGCGTGAGATGTTTGATCTGGGCACACCAGCGGGGAGGTTGTTCGCCAACATGCTGGCGTCGTTCGCACAGTTTGAATCGGAGTCGATGAAGCAGCGGCAGGCGGCTCGGTACGAGGTCGATCGACAGCGACAGGAGCAGGCTCACGAGCTGGCCGGCAGGGGGCTGGATCCCGAGGCGATCGCTCGCCGATTGAATCTGGCGGTCGGCGTGGTCGAGAAGATGCTGAGCCGGCCGGCCGGGAAGATGTGGTACGGCGGCCGCAAGCCGGGCTCCGGGCGCAAGGAGCAGTGCTCGACGCAGAAGGTCGACCAGCTTCTGCGCACCGGCCTGTCGGTCAATGACGTGGCGGCGGTCACGAAAGTCAGCCGCCGCACGGTGTATCGTCGGCTCAAGGAGTTGCAGGTATCCGCCGCCGAGCAGGCGTACATGCCGGAGAGCGCTTGACTCTCCGGCATGGTTCGCGGCAGACTCGCTGTATGAAAACCGGATTTCACACCAAGGTCTCCATCGGCATGGACGAGCGGCTGATGTTGACGCAGATGAGCGAAGCCGATCACCGGCGGAAGCCGGAGTTTGTAGCCTGGCTGATTCGCCGCGAGCACCAGACCAGAGACCCGCTGACCGGCCAGAAGATCAGCGTCCCGGCGGAGGAGTCGCTTCGACAGGAGATCGCCGATCTGCGTGAGCGGATAGGACGGCTGGAGGGAGCCATCACTGTCCTGATGACCGACCGCAAGAACCGATCACGCTACTCGTAAACCTGGTTGGCGACGGCGACGGCGCATCGCTGGCACGCCAGAGCGCCGTCGAGAACTTCGATGTTGTTGCACACCCTCAGCATCCCGCTCACGTAATCCGCTTTCCGAACACCTCGCCCAAGGTTTGATTCGGCTTCGCCGATCAGCGTTTCGATGTCGAGGTCGCTGCCGACGAAATCCCCGCACGCCTCGCGGAGCTTGTCGGTCACCGCCAGTCGGTTCGACTGCGGAGTCGCCGGCACGCAGCTCTGGCCGAGACACAACGCCATCATCACGATCAGACCCATTCTCTTGCACATCTCAAATCCTCCAGGAACCCCCCGACCTCATCAGCATTTCAAAAAACTCACAGCTTGTCAATGTGCCATAAACCCTTGCCCGATCAGCGTCCGGAAAAAACTGCACACGTTCAAAAATGTTTTCATTTGCTTTTACCAATTTCTGGATTATATTTCTGACATGCCAACGGAAGGAGTAATGATGGCAAGTGGTAAGAGCAAGGCGGTCCCCCGCATCCAGCTCGGTGCGAAGCTCGACGCCAGGCTCCACCTCAAACTCAAGAACAGTCCGATCGGAGAGATTCAGCAACTCATTGCAGCGGGAGCACTTGCAATAATGCGGCTTCCCCTCGATGAGCAGGCGAAACTTCTGGCCGAATTGTATGAGTTCGAGGCGGACCCCGCGATGCGAGTAGAGCGGCCGAAGCTGACGGGCGAGCGCTGATCGGTCGGGTTGAGTCCGATACATCGGGCGCAACATAACCTCCATTGCTAAACCAATTTGCCAGATATGTCTAGCAATTTGAATTGCAGTGACATTATCACCTCCCTTTGGCACACGTAGCAGGCGTCGATGAGCGGCGTTAGTGTGCCCCACCTCTATTCGGCTCCTGTTGTGACACGGATTAGTTCCGCTCATGGAGGAGCTGCGCATGCTCGTTCTCACTCGTCAACAGGATCAGGACATTGTGATTGGTGACGGCGATTCCCAGATCGTCCTCACGGTGGTTGCGATTCGTGGCGACAAGGTCCGGCTCGGCGTTACGGCGCCGCCTGCTGTGCCCGTGCATCGTCGCGAAGTCTTTGAGGCAATCAAGCGGGAACGTGCCCGCGAACAGAATCTTCCGTCCCTTGGCTCCGGCCCTTGCGCTGGGGGGCCGGGGCCTGGGACGTGATTTCCTCAACCCCTTTTTGAAAGGACACGAATGCGAGAACTGACAGATCACATGGTGAACGAGTGCAACGAGCAGTTGCAGATTCAGGTGCTCGACGAGCCCGGTGCGGGCGGGGCGAATCACCTGTACCAGATTTCCGGGTTCAGCACGGCGACGAACCCGAGTTGCCCGTTCACGGAACGGTATGGAGCGCCCGCCGATCACGCCACGGTGCTGTTCCAGAACGGCCCCATTCCCCAGAACGGCACGAACGGCGTCACGCAGGAGGCGTTGCTGGCCATCATCATCGACCGGCTGCGCTCGTTTCAGGCTGGGCCTTACGCGTGCCGCGAGAACGCCATCGCGCTGACGCACCTCGAAGATGCGATGCACTGGCTTCAGCATCGGACGCGGGCGCGTCTGGCCCGTGGCGTCGAAGGTACTCACGAGAAGTAGACATGCTGATGCGATGAAGCGTTCTACTCTTCCCAAGCGCGCGTGGCAGCGTTGCCCGCGCGGGGCTGCTGGTGAGACAGCAATCCCGCCTGGGCAAGCCAACACGAAAAGGAGACAGGCATGGCAGTCAGTTTTGAAGATTTGGGAATCAGCAAAGAAGACCTCGCGGAGCGGGTGGTCGAGACGATCGCCGAGCGGTACGTCAACGACACGTCGTTCGACGAGAACGGCCGCCCCGATTACACGAAGCCGACCGCGCTGGCTGAGCGACTGAAGATACTGGTCGCCGAGCGCATCGACGCTGGACTGAAGAAGGTCATCGACGAGCACATCCTCGTGGACGCCGAGGACTACCTCAAGACGATGATGCTTCAGGAAACCAATCAATGGGGCGAGAAGAAGGGCGGCCCGTACACGCTCATCGAGTGGCTCCAGAAGCGGGCCACGACGTATCTTACGGAGCAGGTTGACTCTTCAGGGTACGACAAGGCGTCCAAAGGATATGGGTGGTCCGGCTGTCAGACCCGGCTGACGCACATCATCCACCAGCACTTTCACTATCACATCGAGGAGACGCTGAAGGCCGTCGTCAAGGACGCCAACCAGCAGATTGCGGGCGGCATTCAGAAGGCGGTCGAGGTGCAGCTCCAGAACATTCTCGCAAAGGTGAAGGTCGTGGCTCACACGCCTCAGTAGCACTTGCGCGAAAGGGACACTTGCCCCCGTCCTGAAAGCTGAGGGGCAGCGTGGGTGCCGACCCTACGAGCGCACCTCATGCCGGGCACGCAAGGGACCGGCAGCCTGCGGTAGCTCAACTTGGTAGAGCACGCCGCAACAAAGCTTCCGGTTAGCAGACGGAAGCGAGCGGCAAGGTTGCGGGTTCAAGTCCCGGACGCAGGCTTAATAAGTGGAGGTAATTCAATGTGGACCGCTCCCCCTGAAGGCGTGAGTTACGAGCAGTGGTTGATGGATCGAATCGCAATGCGGCGGTTTGAGTATTACCTCACGGACGAATCGAGCACCAGCGTCGAGGAGGATGCGTTTACGGCGTGGTGTGATGCTCAGGCGTTCATGTCTTACCGCAAGCTCGTCGACCAGGGCGTGAACAAGGCTGACTGATGGAACGCGACCCCGATTGGATCTACGACGACGAGGAGGACGAGACGATGCCTCCCGATCCCGTCATGGATGAGTACGAGTCGTGGCAGGATCGTTTGGCCGACTGCATCGACGACAACCCGAATCACCCGGACTGAGAGGTAAACATGGACTGGATTGCTTTGTCAGAGAGGAAGCCGACGGCAGAAGATGGCGACAGTGCTGGCGAAGTGCTGTGGCGTTTTTTTAACAAGGTCCTCCACAGAAATGAGTCTTTCGCGGCGAAGTGGAATGACGTGACATGGCTTGGATTTTCCACCCACTTCGCCCGCATCAAGGACATCAAACTCCCGCCCCCGCCCAAGCCGGTGATGCCGGAGAGGATTGAGCTGGTGAAGTGCGAAGATACCGAGGAGGCGGACGTTCTTGTGCGAGAATCGGATGGCCAATTCTTCAACAAAGCTCTCGCATTTCATCCTACCGGAACTTATCGCATGTACCGCCGCGTCGCCCCCACGAAGCGGATTGTGTTTGAGGTGGGGGAGAAGTGGCCGCCGAAAAAGGGCGAGTGGCACATACCCTTGCAGACAGACCTTGGACCAGCTTGCGCTATCAATGATTTTGACAGGCCCCGCACCATCCTCCGCCTCGTCGAAGGCGAGGAGTATTTGAAATGACCTCCGTCGCCTCGCCATCTCTCCGCTTCGACGCCGAGACGCACACGTACCACCTCGGCGATCGTCGGCTCCTGGGTGTGACCGAGATCCTCAAGTCGATCGGCCTGATCGACACCGAGTTCTACACGGAAGAGGGCCGGACGCGCGGGCAGTACGTGGCGATGGCGACTCAGTATCACGACGAGGGCACGCTGCGGTGGGAGACGCTTCACCCGGAGTTGCTGCCTTACGTCCAGGCGTGGCAGCGGTTTCTCACCGAGAGCAAGGCGAAGGTGCTGGAGATTGAGAAGCCTGTGTGCTCGGAGTCCTACGGCTATGCCGGCACGCTCGATCGAGTCATTCGGCTGGCTCCTGGAACGGCGCCGGTCGTGGTCGACATCAAGCTCGGGCAGGCGCAGCCCTGGCACCCACTGCAACTGGCGGCGTATGCCCGCTGCCTGAGTCCCACGTATCGCCGGGCCAACGTCTATCTCCGGCCCGATGGGACGTTCAAATTTGAGATCCGCTCGAACCCGCACGACGAAAGAGTATTTCTCGCAGCCGCGGCGGTCGCGGCGTGGAAAGTTAAGAACGGAGTTGAATAGACATGAGCACGATTGTTTCACCGGACACCTCTCTCATTCAGCGAGAGACAGCGACTTTGCAGGAGCGGGTGAAGGCGGTCGCGATTACCGACACCGCCTCCTACACCAGCGCCGCCGAGTTCGTGAAGAGCATCAAGGCTGTTCGCAGTCAGATCGCCGAGACGTTCGACCCGCTCATCAAGAGCGCGCACGATCACCACAAGCAACTGATCGCCGAGAAGAAGAAGCACGACGCGCCGCTCGACGAGGCGGAGCGCGTGGTGAAGGGCAAGATCGCTGGCTACCAGGCGGAGCTTGAGCGCCGCCGGCAGGAGGAGGAGCGGCGGCTTCAGGAGCAGGCGAGGAAGGAAGAGGAGGAGCGGCGGCTCGCTCAGGCCGTCGAGCTTGAGCAGCAGGGCGAGGCGGAGGCGGCGACGGAGCTGATCGAGGCGCCGATCGAAACGCCGCCGGTCGTGGTCGCCGCTGCCATTCCGAAGGTGGCGGGCATCAGCACGCGGAAGAACTACAAGTTCCGCATCGTCGACGCCCGCAAGATTCCGTTCGAGTACATGATGCCGGACGAGAAGAAGATCGGCGCTCACGCCCGGTCGATGCGCGAGCAGGCACGCATTCCCGGCGTTGAGTTCTATTCCGAGGACGTGGTTTCGGCCTCCGGCTTCTGATCGGCTGGCCTACTTTTGAAAGGATCCAATATCCCAATGGCAACACAACCCACCGCAATCGTGGCCCCGCCAAAACAGAGCGCCATCGTGAGCATGGCGGCTCGCTTCAGCATCGAACCCGAGAAACTGCTGCCCACCCTGAAGGGCACCGTGATCGGGAAAGACAAGCACGGGAACGAAGCGACCAACGAGATGTGCGCTGCGTTCATCATCGTCGCCAACCAGTACGGGCTGAACCCGTTCACGCGAGAGATCTACGCGTTTCCCGATCCGAACCGTGGCGGCATCGTGCCGATCGTTTCCGTCGACGGCTGGAGTCGCATCATCAACAACCAGCCTCGATTCAACGGCGTTGAGTTCGAGGAGGTTGTCGACAAAGACGGGAAGCTCGTGGCGATGACGTGCGTCATCCATGTGAAGGAACGCGATTACCCCGTCAAAGTCACGGAGTACCTGAAGGAGTGCCATCGTCCAACGAAGCCCTGGCAGGACATGCCGCGCCGGATGCTGCGCCACAAGGCGCTGATCCAATGCGCCCGCATCGCGTTCAGCCTGTCCGGCCTGTTCGATGAGGACGAGGGGAACGACGTTCTCACGAACGGTCGGCTCGAATCCCGCATTGCTGAGGATGTGCGACAGGTTGCGGGCGCGCTCACCGCTCCGCAGCGTGTCACCGATCCGCTGCCCGTGATCGACGTGCCCGCTTCCACTCCGCAGCCGGCCCAGGAGGAGCCGCAGCGGGCCGAGCATGATCCGCGTCTGCCGGCCGAGCGCGCTCGCATTCAGGCGCTGGTGGCGGAGCTGGGAGCCTCCTGCGATGAGGTCGCCGACGCGATGGTGGGCCTCGGCCTGTCCAACGTCGGCGACCTCGATCGTGTCCTCGATGCGAAGATGCTGGAAGAGGCACGCGTCCGGCTCGAACAGGCGCGTATCACGCGGGCGCAGCAGGGCGGAAGCC
>JACCDG010378317.1_pt1 | contig 10843 bp, 10 predicted proteins | sample 7442471 | NCBI WGS metagenome assembly JACCDG01 (sample SAMN15323444, study PRJNA562643) | freshwater metagenome | isolation source: river surface water | place: USA:Blue River Watershed | collected 2017-08-17
AGACTTAGATCAAGAAGCAGCCATCAATAAGATCAAAGACACCTTGGATCATTACAACCGAGAATACGCGGCCAACTGGCAAAGCTTGTTCAGACAAAAACTGGGTCTAAGCATTGCGGATAGCAAAGACGTGGCTTTACTAGAAGAACTATTACAAGGCTTGCATCACCATCAACTCGATCACACCCTCTTTTTTAGAAATCTTTCTGAAGGTCAAGATTTACCAAAATCAATGGATGTTTGGAGTCAGAAATACCAAGAACGTTTGAGTCTTGAAAAGCAGTCCAAGGATCAGCGCTTAGAACAGATGCGTCAAATCAATCCCAAGTATGTCTTGCGCAATCATTTGGCGCAAAACGCGATTGAATTAGCCCAAAAGAAAGATTTCTCTGAAGTAGCTCGTTTATTGAAGATTCTAGAGAACCCGTATGAGTCTCAGGCAGTGTCTGAGGACTATGCCATGGGTCCTCCTCCTGAATTGGCTCATATGGCCATCAGTTGTTCTTCTTAAGTTACTTCCTGAGTTCTTACTGAAACCCAAGATTCACACCATCACTCGTACAATGAGCCTATGAAGAAAACCGATCAAGAATACCAAGCCACCTTGAGTGACATTGAGTACCGAGTCACCCGTCAAGCAGCCACTGAGCATCCTTTCAGTGGTCGTTATTGGGATCATTGGGAAGCTGGAAAGTATGACTGTGTGTGCTGTGGCACACCTTTGTTTGCCTCTGACACCAAATTTGATGCTGGTTGTGGCTGGCCAAGTTACTTTCAGCCTTTGAATGCTGATGTGATTGCGGAACATAAGGACATGACGCATGGCATGATCCGCACGGAAGTTCGTTGCAAGAATTGTGATGCCCATTTGGGTCATGTGTTTGAAGATGGTCCAGCACCAACAGGATTAAGGTACTGCATCAACTCAGCTTCGTTAAAATTCAAAGATGAGGCTTGATCAGGATTTTCTGGCCAAGTTATATCTTTAAAGTGGTTATTAAAAAGTGATTTATGAAATTTTTATTTGATTTACTGCCGGTTATTTTGTTTTTCGTGGCCTTCAAGATGGCCGATATTTATGTGGCTACTGCTGTTGCCATCATCGCCACGATTGCTCAACTTGGCTGGTTAGGTCTGAAGTATCGCAAAGTGGAACCCATGCAATGGGCCAGTTTGGGCTTGATTGTGGTCTTCGGTGGTTTAACCATTGGCTTACAAGACAAGACCTTCATTCAGTGGAAGCCCACCATTTTGTATTGGTTGTTTGCAGTGGGTCTTTGGGCCAGCGTGACTTTTTGGAACAAGAACTTGATTCAAGTTGCGATGGGTAAGCAAGTTCGTTTTAAGCCTGAAGCTGAACAACAGCTCTGGCCTCAATTGAATGTGGCCTGGAGTTTGTTCTTTTTGTTCATGGGTTTACTGAATTTGTATGTGGCTTATCAGTTTGATGAAGCAACTTGGGTCAACTTCAAGTTGTTTGGTGGCATGGGCCTATTGTTTGCCTTTGTGGTGGCCCAAGGCTTTTGGCTGAATAAGTTCATTGATCATGAGGAAGTTTAATGAGTACTTCTATCTCTATGGCACGCATGGAGAAATACGAGCTGGCCTTAAAACAAGCTTTGCCAATCGAATCATTAAAGATTGATGATGAAAGTCATTTGCATGCCGGTCATGCTGGTGCCCAAGGGGGGGCAGGACATTACCGAATCTTTATTAAGTCTTCTGCCTTCAATGGTTTGCCCCGAGTCCAGCAACATCGCCTGGTGTATGATGCTTTATCGGCTTGGATGCCTGACGAAATCCATGCTTTGGCGATTGTGATTCAATAATTTAATAGCTTTACTAACTTATAAAAACTCTTAAAACATCATGATGAAATTACTTCCTACTTTGGCCTTGTCTGTTGCAGCCACCATGACCATCACGGGCGCTTTGAGCACCCCTGCTTTGGCACAAAATGCAGCAGTTGTGAACGGTAAAGCCATTCCAAAAGCAAAATTAGATAAATTGATCGCTAATTCTGGTCAAGGCACAAACCCTGAGTTGCGTGAACGTGCTCGCGATATGTTGATCACCCGTGAGTTGATCAATCAAGAAGCCATCAAACGTGGTTTGGTGACCAATGACAATATCCAAGAACAACTTGAGCAAGCTCGCTTGAATATCTTGGTAGGTGCCGTGTTTGAAGATTACATCGCACGTGATGGTGTGTCTGATGCAGAACTCAAAGCTTCTTATGAGCAGATCAAGACTCAGTTTGAAGGCACTGAATACAAAGTTCGTCATATCTTGGTTGAAAAAGAAGCTGATGCCAAAGCCTTGATCGCAAAAATCAAAGCCGGTGAAAAGTTTGAAGATTTGGCCAAAGCAAGTTCTAAGGATCCAGGCTCTGCTGTTAACGGTGGTGATTTGGATTGGATGACACCACAAGCCTTGGTGCCAGAATTTTCTAAAGCGATGGTGGCATTACAAAAAGGTCAGATGACCGATAAGCCTGTGAAGTCACAGTTTGGCTTCCATGTGATCCGTGTCGATGATGTCCGCCAAGCCAAGGTACCTGATTTGGCTGAACTCAAGCCTCAATTGATTCAGATGATGAGCCAAGATCAAAACTGGCAACGTACCAAGTTTGATGAAATGCTTAAAAGACTTAAAGCCAAGGCAAAGATTCAATAAGCTTTCAGCTATTTAGTTAAAGCCCTACTACCAGAAGCCATCTTTTTAAAATAAGATGGCTTTTTTGTTTGTTTCATTTGAAAGAGATTAGTCATGAGCTTGCATCGTCAATTACAACAATTAGCTGCCAATCATCAAAGCATCAAGGTAGGTTTGATCGGTGCGGGTAAATTTGGCTCGATGTATTTGTCTCAAATACCCACAACCCCAGGCGTTCAATTGGTGGGTATTGCAGATTTATCTCCGGCGGGTGTTAAGAAGAATCTAGAGCGTGTGGGTTGGAAGGATGAGCAATCAAATGCCAAGTCTTTAGATGATGCGATCAAGACTGGTCAAACTAATATTTCTGAAGATTGGCAAGCCTTGGTGTCTCACCCAGCGATTGATGTGATTGTTGAATGCACGGGTCATCCAATCGCGGCTGTGGATCATTGTTTATTGGCATTTGCTAACGGCAAGCATGTGGTAAACGTAACCGTTGAAGCTGATGCATTTTGCGGACCTTTGTTAGCTCAAAAAGCTCAAGAAGCTGGCGTTGTGTATTCCTTAGCCTTTGGCGATCAACCTGCTTTGATCTGTGATTTGGTGGATTGGGCGAGAACCTGTGGCTTTCCGGTGGTGGCGGCTGGTCGCGGTCATAAATGGTTGCCTCATTTTTCAGAGTCCACCCCAGAGACTGTGTGGGGTAATTACGGCTTAACACCTGAACAAGCCACTCGTGGTGGCTTGAACCCAAAAATGTTCAATAGCTTTTTAGATGGCTCAAAGCCATCGATTGAGAGCACCGCAGTAGCCAACGCCACAGGACTTTCAGTTCCAAGCAATGGTCTGCTCTACCCACCAGCAAGCGTAGAAGATATTCCGTTTGTCACGCGCCCCATTTCAGAAGGTGGCGTTTTAGAAAAGAAAGGCATGGTTGAGGTTATTTCTTCTCTAGAAGCCAATGGTAGAAAGATTCCCTATGACATTCGCATGGGTGTTTGGGTCACCGTTGAAGCTGAAACTGATTACATCAAGAATTGCTTTGAGGAGTACAACGCCCACACCGATCCGAGTGGTCGTTATTTCACTCTTTATAAACGTTGGCATTTGATTGGTTTAGAGGTTGGCATGTCCGTAGCGAGTGTGGCACTTCGTAAAGAAGCTACGGGCGTGGCTCATTGCTGGAATGCCGATGTGGTAGCTACTGCTAAGCGAGATCTAAAACCAGGAGAGATATTGGATGGCGAAGGTGGCTACACAGTTTGGGGCAAGTTGTTACCTGCATCCAAGTCTGTGGCCATGGGTGGTTTGCCTTTGGGCTTGGCACATGACATCAAGCTCATCCGTCCTGTGAAAAAGGGACAATCATTGTGTTGGGATGATGTGGCGGTTGATACCAGCACACATGCCTATAAGATCAGACAAGAGCTAGAAACTAAGTTTAAGTAAGAATTTTTCTTAGTTGGAGCTTGAGTCTAGGTATTCGCGCTCTTCTAAGCCAAGATAGCGCCCTACCTTTTTTGCTACTTGTACTTTGTGATGAGCAGAGAAGAAATTAGAGGTTTCGCCATTTTCTAGTTGAATGATGTGCTTGGCGACCAAGGCACATTCTTTAGCTAGCTCAGCTTCAGTGAGATTTTTTGCTATGCGGGCTTTTTTTAGGCTTTCACCATCAATGATTGGCAAAGGCTGTGTATGTTGTGGCAAGAGCATTTTATTTTTTGAATGGGTATTTGATTTGGTTCAATAAGTCTTTAGCTTCTGTGACCTCTTCAATTTCGCCGGTGTTTTCAATTTTCTTGACCATCAAGCCCAGGATTTCTGCGCCATGCTCAATACCCAACAAGCCATAGTGAATGTCGCCTTTGACTCTCGATGTTTCATGAAGTTCGCATTTCTCGCGGGCGTAAATGTTGCCATCGACTTGTCCGTTAACAAGCACTCTATGGGCACGAACATCACCATGAACCAAACCTGTATTACCAATGGCGACAGTTACTTGTGAGCCGGCAGGAGATTCAATAGAACCATCTATGGTTCCATCCAAGCGGATGCTTTTATTGACCACCATACGACCTTCGATTTTGGTAGCAGCGCCAATCAATGTGTCAAAGGACTCTAATGAGTCCGTTGAATTCATTTTTTTAGTTTTACTGAATAGCCCCAAAATTTGTCCTCGATACAATCATTTTGAATGAAGTACCAACAATGTAGGGCTTTGTAGGTTTTTTAGCAATTAGCCATTGAGTCAATTAAATCAATAACTTATTGTGCTCCGCAACACGCTTATAAGACTTATAAGGAGTTATTTGCTTCTGGAAGGAACACTCACAAAAGACATCTTAGTAACACCATTGGCTTGTGCAATCGCCATGATTTCAGCCACACGACCATAAGGAACAGCTTTATCTGCACTCACCTGCAACTGAAACTGAGGGGTCGATGATTGTTGCTTGAGTTCTGCAGCTAACTGCTGGTCATTGATAGCAATACCCTGAAAAGTAAGCTGTCCACTGGCTTCAACCACCAGTTGAGCGTTCTTGGCTTGGTCTTGTTGAGTAACTGCTTGGGTTTTCGGCAGGCTGACCTTCATGGATTGCGGCACGATCATCGGAGCCGTCACAATGAAAATCACCAACAATACCAACATCACATCCACCAATGGTGTGACGTTGAGTTCGGCCATCAAGCCATCTTCAGATCCACTTTTTGTTTGCATCGTGGTCTCTTTTACATATTCGACTGATGAATTTCACGGGATGCCAAACGCAAGAAGTCTTCAGTGAAGCCATCTAGCTCTGTGACCCAGATCTTCATTTTGCGAAGAAAATAGTTATAGAACAGGACAGCTGGCAAAGCCGCTGCAATACCAATGGCTGTAGCAATCAAAGCTTCACCAATTGGACCGGCTACCACATCAATACTGGCCTGACCGCTAGCACTGATAGTTTGCATGGCATTCATAATGCCCCAGACTGTTCCAAAAAGGCCAATGAATGGCGCTGTTGAGCCAATCGATGCCAGTTCAGCCATACCTTTTTCGTGACGACGAAGGATCTTCTGTATTTCTTGTCTCATCGGGCGCTCAAGCACTTCATGAATCTCTCCGGCAAACTTAAGACTGCCCGGATTTTTCTGATATTCAGCAAATTGCTCAAAGCCAGCCATGGCAAGACCTGCCACATCGCCTTTTGAATCTTTAGCAATTGCTTCACCCTTCTCCCAACTATTGGCATTCCAAAAAGATTGGCTGAACTCTTGAGTTTCAGAGGCAACCCTTTTCAAGAGCTTAATCTTCAAGATTGCAATTGACCAAGTAGCGATTGACAAGGCAATCAAAATGACTAAAACTAAATGAACGATCAAGGAATCCATGGGGCTCTTTCTTTATTGATTAACTACTATATTCTAAATTTTATAAAAACTTTAACGATTTTTTAAACTAAATGTAATGGGTATTCTCACTGCCTGAGTAACAATCACGCCGTCTTTTCTGGCAGGTGTGAACTTCCATTGTTTAACAGTTGATAAAGCAGATTGATCTAATAACTCATGTCCACTGCTCGTCAGCACCCTAACCTCTCCAGCACGGCCATCTGAACCAACTTCTGCTAAGAGGGTTACCTTGCCCTCAAGCTTCAACCTAAAAGCCAGTGGCGGATAAGGTGGCTTAGGGTTTTGAAGATAAGATGCTTTGTAGTCAGCATCGGCAGTTGGTGCTGCAGCAACGCCGCCAGAACTGGGTGCAGCTGGCTGGGTAATTGATTGTGGAATTTCTGCTGGCACGGGTATGGATGGCGCATCCTTATCTTTTGAAGGTGGTAGCTTTTCCTTTGGGGCTTCTTTCTGAACAGGCGCAGGCGTCGGTTTTGTTTGATTGGCTGGGCCGATAGATGCTGGCGGTGCAGCCCCTATGTCGATGGTGATATCAGGTCGCTTTTTGAACTTGAAATCAGGAAGTCCAAAGAAAAATATGGCAAAAATAAGCGAATGGATGGCTAATACTGAGCCTAAAACTTTCTGAACTGACTTTTTCTTGAACGAGAAAGTTTGTTCATCGTAAATCGAATGCTGTTGTAAAGCAGGATTTGTCATAACTTTCATAAGTGCATTCTTATCAATAGTTATCTTCAAAGAGAGCATTTATCATCGGTTTTTACATCACACTCAGATGCATCTGTCTTTTCATCAAGATCTCCAATGTTGACGTCAGCTACCAAATCATCTGATTCACTTATAGCTGTGGCTAGAGCCATTTTTTGTCTTGTGATGTCTGAATGAATATCAATGCCTGAAACAAACGGTAGTATTTCTTTAAAAGTGATACCTGCAGTGGCCAATGCTGTTTCAGTAGAAGCTCCTAGGTTGCCACGACCCAAGTCAATCACTAACTCATGATTTGAAATGCTATTGTTAATTTGAATTGAATTAGGCTGAATACCTATATTGAAATCTAAGTTGCCATTATCGGTAGTTTTAAAAACTTGTTGCTGATTAGATGTTGAACCCAATGTGATTTGATTAGATGTGTAGGATTGATCGCCAGAAGTTGTCACACTTCCGCCAATTGTGATGTTACCGTTATATCTAGCTGGATTAGAAGAGACATCGCCCACTTGTGTGCCAGAAGTTGTCAACTGTGTTCCAGTAATTGATACCAATGATGCCAATGGTTGATTCCCACCAATATCACCATTGAATTCAAGAATTGGAGTCATCGAGTAATCAACCGCAATAGCTTTGGCTTCGAGCGTATGGGTTGGTGTTGTTGGATTTATATCGTCAATTGTGCTGTTAAAAACAATACTTGGATCAACAGATATCAAGGTACGAGTTGTACCATTTGTGCCGTTGCTTCCAATAAATACAGGACCGTTATAAATTTGATTCTCAAAAGTCAAAATATCTGCTTTGATTTCAATACGTCCAGCAGTCACTCTAAGAGTGTATAAGTTCGTATTATTATTATTGAAGTTGGCGTACAAGCCACGATCAGAGCCTACCCGCTCATTAAATACGACCGTTCCGCTTCCGGCGTTGATCAATAAAGACCTTTGATTTGCTTTTGAATTGATACCTGCAGTAACCGTGCCATTAAATGCGATGTTTGAATTAGTCGCATCAAGACGTGTGTTGCCATTCGCAGCTAACTCTAAATTACCGTTATAGGTTTGCGAGCCCGTTGTATAGATACCACTGTGAAGAATCAGATTGCCATTGACGTTCAGTGATGGCAATTCAATAGACCCATCCATACTTAAGCCACCGCCATTAGAGACAAGTGTTCCTGAGCCAAGAGATCTATCATTCGTTAAATGTAAACGTGATGCATTTATCTGGGTGTTACCGGTGTATGCCTCATTGTTGCCGCTAATTGTTAGCGTTCCACTACCCTGATGATTAATCGATCCCGGACCTGAAATCAAATTTGATAGAGTGAAATCTGTAGTCAGGTTGAATACCAGATTACTGCTATTTGCGATTCCACTTGTTGGTTTATTGGCACTATCCGCAGCAATAGTGTCAAAGTTGACAGTAAAGCCTGCAGGAATAACGACATTAAGAACGTTTGATCTCAACGGCGTTGTGTTGTTTGTCCAGTTAGCAGCTGTCGACCAATTATTATCTCCACCAGCACCAGTCCAAGTGACTGTATTTAATTTATTAATAGTGAGCTTGCCTGGCACATAGGTAATAGCGTAGTTGCTTAAACCAGTACCTGTTGCATTGCTTGCCAAGATGCCATTAATTGCACCCTGATAGCTACCATTTTCTTGGAGAGCTGGTGTAGTTGTGTTGTTATTTTGTTGTAAAGTCACAGCTGAAATAGCATCAGCATTGATTAATCCCAAGCTTGTAAATCTAGATGTGCCCAATGCGAGAGCTGTGCCATAGGTTGTTGTTTGATCATTAGATGTGATTGTTAATTCTTTTTGTGTGATTGCTAGGCTGCCTGATGTGTAGGTAATGTCATAGTTGCTCGCCAAGAAACCACCAGTACCTGTTGCAGAACTTGGCACTACTTCACTGCTATATGTTCCAACCACTTTTGTAACATCACCCGCATGACCATTAGCACTGGTCAAAGTTACCGCAGTAGCTAATTCGCTATTAGCGAAGGTACCCGCAGTCTTAGCAAATGATGATGTGCCTAAACTTAAGTTATCACCGTAAACCTTGGTGCGATTGTCTGCCACTAGAGTAATTGGACGAGTCGTGATTGCTAGATTGCTAGGGGTATAAGTGATGTCATAGTTACTTGCTAAGAAACCACCCGTGCCTGTTGCTGCACTTGGTACCACCTCATTGATATATGAACTATTGGCTGCTTGAGTTGTACTTGCAGCATAAGCATTAGCACTGCTTAGAAGAACGGCTGAAGCAATTTCACTATTGGCATAAGTGCCAGAAGTTTTTGTAAAGCCAGTTGTACCCAGTGTAAGGACATCACCGTAGACCTTGGTACGATCATCAGCGGTCAAAGTGATCGGACGAGCTGTGATTGCTAAGCTGCCTGATACATAAGTGATGTCATAGTTGCTGGCCAAGAAGCCGCCTGTACCTGTGGCTGATGTTGGTACAACTTCATTCGCATAAACAGCATTAACAGCTTGAGTCGTACTTGCATCATAGCTATTAGTACTTGTGAGTGTCACAGCTGTTGCTGATTCGCTGTTGGCAAATGTACCAGCCGTGTGAGTAAAGCCAGTCGTACCTAATGTGAGGCTATTACCGTATACCTTAGTCCGATTATCAGCTGTCAATGTAATTGGGCGAGCCGTGATTGCTAGGCTGCCTGATACATAAGTGATGTCATAGTTGCTGGCCAAGAAGCCACCAGTACCTGTGGCTGATGTTGGAACAACTTCATTGGCATAACCAGAATTAACAGCTTGAGTCGTGCTGGCATCATAGCTATTAGCACTTGTGAGTGTCACAGCTGTTGCTGATTCACTGTTGGCATAGGTTCCAGCTGTCTTCGTAAATGCTGATGTACCCAGCGTTAATGTATCGCCATACACTTTCGTGCGATTAGTCGCAGTCAATGTGATCGGACGAGCTGTGATTGCTAGGCTGCCTGATACATAAGTGATGTCATAGTTGCTGGCCAAGAAGCCACCGGTACCAGTCGCTAATGTTGGAATAACTTCATTCGCATTTGCACCAACTGCACGAGTTGTACTTGCATCGTAGCTATTGGCACTTGTTAGAGTGACTGCTGTAGCCAACTCGCTATTAGCAAACGTACCCGCAGTCTTTGTAAAGCCAGTCGTACCTAAGCTCAATGTGTCGCCGTAGGTCTTGGTTCGATTATCAGCCGTCAAAGTGATCGGACGAGCTGTGATTGCTAGGCTGCCTGATACATAGGTAATGTCATAGTTGCTAGCCAAGAAGCCACCGGTACCTGTGGCTGCCGATGGCACAACTTCATTGGCGTTCGTACCCACCGCTCTTGTGGTGCTTGCGTCGTAGCTATTAACACTTGTCAAAGTGACTGCTGTAGCCAACTCACTATTAGCAAACGTGCCAGCGGAGTGCGTGAAATCAGTATTACCAAGAGTTAATGCATCGCCATAAACTTTAGTGCGGTTGGTCGCGACTAAAGTGATTGGACGAGCCGTGATTGCTAGGCTGCCTGATACATAAGTGATGTCATAGTTGCTGGCCAAGAAGCCACCAGTACCTGTCGCTGATGTTGGTGCTATTTCATTGGCGTTCGTACCCACCGCTCTTGTGGTGCTTGCATCGTAGCTGTTGGCGCTTGTCAATGTGACTGCTGTAGCCAACTCACTATTAGCAAATGTACCAGCCGTGTGAGTGAAACCAGTATTACCCAAGCTTAATGTGTTGCCGTACACCTTGGTGCGGTTATCAGCCGTCAAAGTAATCGGACGAGCCGTGATTGCTAAGCTACCTGATACATAAGTGATGTCATAGTTGCTGGCCAAGAAGCCGCCAGTGCCTATTGCTGAAGTTGGCACAACTTCATTGGCGTTCGTACCCACCGCTCTTGTGGTGCTTGCGTCGTAGCTATTAGCACTGGTCAATGTCACAGTTGTAGCTAATTCGCTATTAGCAAACGTACCCGCAGTCTTTGTAAAGCCAGTCGCACCTAAGCTCAATGTGTCGCCGTAGGTCTTGGTTCGATTATCAGCTGTTAGAGTAATTGGTCGAGCTGTGACCT
>JACCDG010550480.1_pt1 | contig 10842 bp, 7 predicted proteins | sample 7442471 | NCBI WGS metagenome assembly JACCDG01 (sample SAMN15323444, study PRJNA562643) | freshwater metagenome | isolation source: river surface water | place: USA:Blue River Watershed | collected 2017-08-17
CACGGTCAATTTCTGAATCGGTGATGACTAAGTACTTTTTGCCTTGCCTGGTCAGTACGTCACCTGCAGCTTCAAGTGTTTCTTGATGCTTAGGTAAAAACTTCGTCGGCTTAACTTCGATGTACACCCCGTCGCCATCGGCAAGCTCCACGTAGAAGTCAGGCGTATAAGTCGCGCCATCATCAAGGTCAACTTTGATGGGTTGATGAACGATGTCTGTCACGACAGGACAGGCAAGTGCTGCCATGACGAAGCGACGTTCGAGGTGAGATTCGTGATGAATTGGGTGGTTGATTAACCACCGAGGATTAACTAACCCCACCTCACGGTGTGGGGATCCAGTGACAACTTTACGTGTCATTTTTAACTCCAGTTGGGTAATAGAGCCCCAGTGCGCTACTGTTGTAAAAACGCAGGGGCGTGACTTGACGTCGCTACCAACTAGAGTCAAAATCAATCAAAGGGTACCAACCTAGGTGACGTTTACTCGTTGCTGGCAGCGCCGGTCATTCGAAAGAGTGGTCGGCGTTTGTTTTTGGTGGTTCTGTTTCTTGTAACGCTCCTTAGTGAGTCGTAGTTTCCTGCTCAGGCTGAATCAAGCCCAGCTTTACTGCGATGTCGTAAGACTGCCCGCGATGAGCTTTTGATCTACCAGTCATCACTGCATAGACCAAAGCTGAGGGGTAATTGTTTTCACGTGCCCAATCGATCACGGTTAAACCTTTGCGTCTGAAGTCCAGGCGTAGCTGGTTCAGCTTTTCAGCGTCAATGAGGTCGAGAGGTGTAGTCACAACAATTTGTTCAAATTCAAAGAATGCTGTGATTCTTTATTGAACTTCGTGAAATGGCAACGAGTTAGTGCCGACCGTTTTTCGACTTGTTTCCCATTTTTTGGAAAAGTCCTCAAGAAACGGAAAAAGGGAAATTATTCGGTTGTTCGATTCTTCTTCGCTTAACCGAAGAAATTCACTGTCAGCGCTCTTAGTGTTTTTAAATAAATCATGCACTTAGCATTTCGTCGGTGAGCAACTTTCCCTGTTGCTCACCGGCTTTTAAGTGGTGAGTTAGCGCGTTCAAAAATGCCGAAGTGTCCAAGAGCGACGTGGACACTTTTGGAAAATTTTTACGAGCCGTTGCAAAAATGCATCACCACTAAGCGCGAGGACTTGATAGAACAAGATGGCTCTGCGTTTTATGACGTTGTTTTTGATCGTCTTTTGCGTGTGAGCGTTGCAGGCGCAGCAGCTAGTCGTTTCAGCAATTCACTTGCGGGTTCATCATTCGGATCTTGTGGCACTAGTTCACCGCGAAATGCTTTGGCCAGCAGCGAAGGGGTAAGACGGTCTGTAGCGGTTTGAGCAACTTGCAGACGAGCTTCGAGACGACCTGCAAAGGCAAACAGGGTGTCGACGCGACGGACGATCTCTACTTGTTCATCCGAGGAGGGCACTGGAAACTCAAATGCGCGACATTGGGACAGCGAGATGTTGACCTGCCCGACAGAACCTTTGGTGCTATTCAAAATTTCTCTGATGGGAGCGCCCTCACAAAGCACGATGTAAATCCATCGCGCGCTCACACGGTCGGATGGCCGGAACAGTGTGATGGCTTGGTTGATATTCCACGCAGGATGATCACTGGGCACGATTGCAACCTTGCCAAGCGGAGGCCCGACAATGTTCATCAACACATCATCCGGTTGGACCTGAGATTTGCGCAGCTCTGACCCCTGAACTTCGTTGGTGACGAACTGTGGCTTGTAGTCAAAGTCAATTCGCTGATCAACTATGTTGTAGACCTTCAAAAAGGGGACTCCCGCATCAGCGAAGCCAGCCTTAGGTGTACCGCCACTTTGGACCTTGTCGCAAGCTACGTCTGCGCGCATTGCCGTCCAATCTGTTGGTTCGCCATTACGCCAATCCTCCGTCAATCGCCCCGATGTGGCGGCGGCGAGGACGGATTGGCGAAAGTGTTTGAGGAGGGGGGCAACGCGGGCTAGCCGGGTGTTAACGGCGTCCACGCGGCTGAGAACAGTGTCGAGTTTGTCGGCGATGCGTTTCTGCTCGTTTTTGGGTGCCAAGACAAAAGGAGCTTGCCGACCAGCGTCTGTACCGAGACGAGGCATGTTCACCCCGTGGCTCACGTCGGTTACATAGTTCAAGAACTTTGGATGGCGAAGCCAATGAAACAAGTATCTGCTATTGACAGCGTCATTCGGCTTGATCGGGACAATCTCTGTTGTACAAACGCCGGCCTCCTTAGCGAAAGTGACCTTGTTGAGATAGGGACGAAGCTTCCCGTAGAGCACATCACCAGCATCGAACCGATTCTTTGTGCTTTTCGATTGGCGTTCTGCGAATGTGAGGCGTTGCAATACCTTGGTTGTGTCCTTTTCAATGTCTTCAAGTTCTAGTACCCAGGTGTCTGGAGTCAGGTCTATTGGCTCAGCCTTGACAGTGGTGCCGTAGGGCACCACATCACCTAGGTTGGTTTCAACCCATGTAGTTGGCAGCGTGCTCACAGAACGTCCTCACCTAGCTCTGCCAAGATCGCCTCTAGCTCCTCAATTGCACTGTTCAACTCACCCAAGGCATCCCGCGCTAGAACCGCTGGTTCCGGCAAATCTGCCGCGTCCTCAGTGCTGTCGTCTTTCAGCCAAGCAATGTCCAGGCTGTCGCCCTTTTCTTTGGCAATCCACTCACGGCTGAAGCATCGCCAGCGGCCTTGTTCGCCTTGGTCTTCCCGCAGGCTTTTACCGTTAGGGTCTTCGCCATAGGCAGCGATAAAGTCTTTGAAATGCGCGTCTGTCAACGGCGTTCGTTTGCCAAACTTGGGGGCGTTGGCCCGCATGTCGTACACCCACACGTCTTGTGTGCTGCCTGTGGCGCCGGCGCTGATTTTTTCCAGAAACAGCACATTGGTCTTCACACCTTGAGCATAGAAGATGCCTGTGGGTAAACGTAGGACGGTGTGCAAGCGGCATTTATCCATCAGATCGCGACGGATGTCGGCACCTACGCCGGCCTCAAATAACACGTTGTCGGGCAGCACCATAGCGGCGCGACCACCATCGCGCAGGTGGCGCACGATGTGCTGTACAAAGGCTAGCTGCTTATTGTTAGTGGCAAAAGTCAGGTCGTCCCGGGTGGGGCCGCCACCGCCTTTGGCTGTACCAAATGGCGGGTTGCTTAAGGAGACATGGCACTTCGGCAAGTTGCTTCCTGCGCTGCCCAGCGTGTTACCTAAGTGCACAACGCCTTCGTCATCGCCTTCCATGCCGTGCAGCAGGCAGTTCATCAGCGCGAGGCGACGTGTGCCGGGTACTAGCTCCATGCCGAGGAATGCTTTGTTTCGCTGGAACTGGCGGTCTTTTTCTTTTAGGTCGTAAAGGTTGTCTGTTTTATCTTTGATGTATCGGTCTGCCGCGATCAAGAAGCCAGCAGTGCCTGCTGCCGGGTCTTGCACAGTTTCGCCGGGCTGGGGCTTGATAACCTCCACGATGGTGTCAATGAGTGGACGAGGTGTGAAGTATTGGCCTGCCCCGCTTTTGCTTTCGGTGGAGTTTTTCTCCAGCAGTCCTTCGTACAAATCGCCCAAGCCGTCTTGGCGGGCGCTGAACCAGTCGATGCTGTCCAGGCTTTTGATCAGCAACTCCAAATGGCGAGGTTCTTTGAGGCGGGTTTGCGCATCAGAGTAGATAGCCGCAATCAAGTGGTCCGTGCTCAGGCTGAGTTTGAGCAGGGTTTCGCGGTAGTGGTTTAGTAGGTTCAAACCGCTGCGGCTTGTGAGCTCGGGCCAGCGCGCGTAGTCGGGCAGCCTGTGCTTTTGCAATACGCCGCTTTCAGCGTTTTCGTACTCCATCTTGATGAAGAGTAGGAGCACCAGCTCTGTCACGTAGTCGCTGTAGCCGATGCCGTCATCTTTCAAAATATCGCAAAGATTCCAGAGCTTCTGGACGATGTCATTGGTAGCCATAATTTTTATTGGTTGTGTGGCTTAGGCCGCTTGGGACCATAGCGAAGCAGAGAGGTCAGAAATAACTTGTCCTAATTGTCCATCCAATATTTTGTCTAGCCGAGTGGCCCCACCATCGTTGGCAAAAGCAGTTGTGACAAAGCCTGTGTCTAGAACTAGCTCGTGGGTCAGCTGCTTGGCGATACGGTCTAGCCACTTACGTTGAATAGGCGTCCAAGGTTGCTTGGCATAAATACTTTGCATCGCATTGGCAACACGCGCTTCAAATGGAAGTAAAGCTTCGCCTATGGCTGCTTGGCGGATGTAGCCCATGATGCTGGCGGCAATGTCTTGATTGCTTTTACTGCGCCAAGCTGCTTTGAGGTTAGCTTCGCTGTAGCCTTGCCCATCTAACAGCATGCGTACTTCTTTGAGTTGCTCACGGGTGAGATCTTTGGGTCGATTCACCACAACTGCCAATGCCGCACTTTGGTTAACCTGTTCTCTCACAAAGTGTGCAAAGCTGTCTAAGTAGTCATCTGGCTTGTTGTAAGGTCCCCAGTTTTGATTACGCTCCTTGAGCTCATCTGCATGAGTGGATAGTACCGGCCTATATGCCGTGCCTATTAGTTCACGAACTTCCGCTAATTGGATAAGTAGACGTGTGTTGTGATTCAAGAAGTCTGCCGCAGCTTGGGGTCCGTTTTCTTGGCCGAGCTTGCGGAGGTGTTTGTGCAGTTCGTGGGCAGGTACGCCCCATTGCTGTTCTAGTTGATCCAGCTTGTCTTTGATTACGGGCTTTTTCTCAGCTTTGTGCTTTGCGTCACGCAAAACACGCATGAGCTTTTGATTGAGCTGGTCCAGCACGTCGTGAGCGTGAGTTTTCCCCTGTGTGCTTCCTGGTGTTTGGTACGAAGTGGGGTTGTTAAGTTCGTCAACCAGTTGCTCAATCGTGATGTTCGGATCTTTGACGAGTGGCTTCATGGTGTTGACGTTCTCTAGCGACGCGTAGAGGTCAACAGGGTCGTAAATTTTGAAAACGGTTTTGCCAATTTCGTCGCACCGACGAGTAGCACGACCAATCATTTGTTCATACAAGATGCGTGACTTCACGCGACGCATGAACACCAAATGGCAAATGGGCGGTACATCAATACCGGTGGTGAGCAAGTCGACCGTAATGGCAATGGTAGGGAAGCGTTCGTTTTTATAGCGACGAATCAGCTGTTCTACTTTGTCTGATGCCCCCGTTATTTTTTCAACAGCAGCTTGGTTGTAACTGTCGCCATGTACTTCTTTGAATGCATCACTTAACAAGCGCTTCACCATGTCAGCGTGTGCATCGGTTGCACAAAAGATCATGGTTTTTTCTTCCCCCATGGGATCTAGCTCTTTCGCCAGTTCTTCGCAGATGACACGGTTGAAGTTCTCGTTGATGACTCGCTTGTTAAAGCTTTCAAGCTCAAAGTTGAGGTCATCCTCAAGCTCCGCACTTTCAATCTCGCCCGTTCCAAGGTTGATCGTCTCAACCGATTGGCCCTTGTCAAAGTGAATGCCCTTTTGAGTCAAGGCTGTTTGGTAACGAATAGGTGGCTCATGGTCAATCAGCCAATCATCTGCCACAGCTTCACGGTAGCTGTAGGTATAAACGGGTTTGCCAAAAATTTCTGTGGTGTGCTTGGCGGGGGTAGCGGTTAGACCAATCTTGGCTGCATCAAAGTAGTCAAGCACTCGACGATAGCTGGAGAGGTACTGTGCTTGATCGCGCAATGCCATCTCGCCTTCGGTCATGTCTTGATCAAGTGCATAACCCCTGTGCGCTTCGTCAACGATGATGCAATCGTAGGCATCAAGTGGCGGTGGGTTGTCGCTTCCAAAAATTCGCTTGACCATGGCTTGCACGGTCGCCACTTGCACACGGGTTTCGGCTTCGGCAGCCATATCTCCCATTTCGGCAATGTTGTAGGCCTTGGACAGGGGAAGGCCCTGCTCGAGTGGTGCTTCATCAAATGCTTCCGTGGCTTGTTGGCCAAGTGCAGTTCTATCAACCAAGAACAAGATTCGGCGGAAGCGCTCAGTCTTGAGGAACCGATACATCAAGCCAATGATGGTGCGCGTTTTACCTGTGCCAGTTGCCATGGCCAGCAAACAGTTTTGCTGGCCGTTTGCCAAGGCGACTTCAACTGCAGAGATGGCTTTTTCTTGGTAGTCGCGCAGATGCAGGTAACCAAAACCTTCTTGCCGTAACTTTTCTTCGGCCTCAGCTTTTGAGCGAGTTAACTGATCTAGCAAACCTTCAGGCGAGTGAAAACCAGTCAGAACTTTGCGTAAGTTCGCAGGGCTGCGCACATCGCGGTGCCAAGTGCCGCTTGCCTCTGGGCTTTGTTTTACGAACGGGCGACCATTGCATGAGTACACGAACGGCAGGTTAAAGACATTGCCTTCGCCATCTGGCCATGGGGCTGTGCGACCTTCTTTTTCCCATGCTGGTTGGTGTTCTTTTTCAACCACGATGCCACGTGCATAACGCTCTGCTTGTGGGATTTTTCCGGCAACGTTGATGTTGAGTCGCTTTGCTTCGACTGCGGCAATTGGCGTCAAGCCAGCAAACAGCATGTAGTCAGCACTTTGCTTGCCTTTGGTGGGCCACTCGGCAATTGCTTTGTTTTTGTTTCGTTCCGGACGTGCACCTTTGGCGTGCGTGAGATTGACAGTGTCAGCTTGCCATCCAGCATCTGCCAGCATTTGGTCAATGATGAGGCGGGTAGCAGCTTCGTCAATGACCACTTTTTGTGCGGCTTGAGCGGCTTTTTCTGCAAAAGTCTTGGTTGCCTGAGCTTCTTCAGTGCCCCCTGCTTGTTTGACTTGTGCGAGCTTGTTGTCGAACTCAGCTTTAAGTTGTGCGTATCGCTCGCTGGCCTCTTGAGCCAAGCTCTCAAAGATGTCTCGTTCCTCTTGGGCCCGCGCGGCCATTTCGCGTTCTTGCTGTGCTTGTGCTTCCAAAAGCTGAGCAAGGTCTGATTGCCCAGACTTTTCTGTTTGAGCTTCTTGGAGCTGCGTTTCTAGCGCATTAATTTGTTGCTGCAACCCAGCTAGCTTTTGGCTTGGGTCATCAGGAAGAAGGAACGGACCTGGTTTGAAGTCGGGTTGATTGCCAAACGTTCTGTGAAACCACACAGCAACTTCGCGCGCAACTTTGAGTGCTTCAAGCCCTTCGCGGTAGCCAATATCGTGGTTAAGCTGATGCGCAGCAGCGTTACCACGGTGCCGCAGCAAATTAAACATTTGACGAACTTGAGGATCGAGTCCCAGTCGACTGTCGACAGCGCGTAGCAATTCAGCTTGTGTCGGTTGAATCAGATTGATGCCCAGTCGAGAGGCCATCTCTTGAGTCAACGTTTCCGCCAACAAGCGTAACTTGAGCACACAACTCGCCGGATCAAACGGAAAGAGTTGTTCAGCAGTACGCCCAAGCTCGCTCAACAAAGGCGAGTGGGGTGCAAGAAACTCAAAATTACTTTGCTTTGTCATTTGTATATGCGAACGCTGTGGCGAGCCTCATTCTATAAACCAAAGTTTGCTCTTGACGGGTAATTTCTACGCAAATCTCATCGTATGCTGAGTTGCCTTGAGTGTTTTCTTGAAAAGCTTCGGCTTAAGCTTTTTGCTCTGTTCAATATTGTTTTTAGTTTGGAGCGCCTGCTTGATGGTCGTCGGCTTTAAGGGTCATGTACTCCAATCGCCACTGCGTGAGCAGTCGTGCCTTGCTCACGGGGAGATCGTCTTCCGAAATGGACATGCATGCGCTCAAAATGATTCCATCCCATGAGCCAGTAGTTTGGTTGAAGTGTTTTTCCTCGAAAAGGGCTGTAATTGAGTTTTCGATTTTTTCCACATCGTTGGCTGTCTGTTCCGGATCATTGCCAGGAGGGTAGGCAAGAACGATTTTTAGCTGGTAGGGACTGCCATCAGAGTGATCGACTTCATTGCCTCCGTCCACATCAAAATATATGGCGGATAACAAGTCGCCGACGGGTTCGATGATTTTGGCTAAGCGTTTATCAACTTTCGATTGAGATAAACGATTGACGAAAGGGTCTGGGAATGCCGCTCGGTTATATCGGACTCCAAGCCAAGAGCGGAGTGCAGATAACGACTTACCAGGAAAAATATGGTTGGCGTCTGGCGTGAATGCTGCAAGTTGCTGTTTCGGAATCAAGCACTTGGCTGTTGCGACTAATTCGATGGTTACTGACATACCGTTTTGCAGTACATCAACGTGTAGAGTTCGTGGGGCTTTGGCCCAGTAATAGTTGCCGTCGCCCTTTTTCACAAGTCGACCAATGATGGCTTCTACATTGGGTTCAGCCTGCAAGTTTTCGTTAGCTAAATCACAATCATGGCTGATGATGACCACTCGAATTGAGTCACTGTCCTCTTGTTGTGCAAGGTCCAGCGCTTTAACTGCATCCGAAGTGAGAATATGGCCTTGACGCCATGTGGTTTCCCTAGTCCAAGACTTGGTCATCCCATTCATTGCTGTTAAACACTTTCAATGAATGCAGGACGACCCATATCGTCTATTTCAGGACGCAAAGACGTTCTGTTTCCAAGCAGGGCATCGAGTTTTGCGTTTGCGATCAATCCCCGTTTTTCTAATCGAATGAGTTTTCTCGCTGCTTCCGCGCCGTCTGCACCATGCTTAATCAATTCAAGGAAAGACTTACTTTCTGCGACTGTCCGCTCTAAGGAGAGGGGTGTCGGTTTGTAGTTCGCAGTAGTGAATGCTTGAGCCGCTGCTGCAAGTTGTATGAGTTTGTTTTGATGTTGTTCTTTTGGCGTTTCGCCATTGAGCCAGTTGTAGAGCGTCTGTCGCGATACACCGAAAACTGCTGGAAGATTAGACATGGTTCGACCGAAACCAGTCTTTACTTGTTTCATTAGTTCAGCGTAAGGGGCGAGAGCTTTATGCGCCGCTGTGCCTTGAACCTTCAGAACCGTATAGGGGCTATATCCCTGGCGTGACATGACGAAAGACACGCTTTCAACGCCGCCCGTTCCACTTCCCCCAAAGCAGGGAAGTGGACCACCCTCAGCAACGACCGCTCGTTTGTAGATCGCGGGATGGGGTTTGTAATGGACATGGGGATTGAGATCGCCAAGTGGAATTGCAAAACTTAGCATGATTAACGGTTCCAAGCTTCGAATGCGTAAGGTGTTGCGGTAGTTTTAAACGCTTTTCCGATTACCTTGTGGATAGCATCGAGATAGTCCTCAACGGCTTTCGTCGAAAAAATTTCTCGCCCTTCTGTGAAACCATCGTTATCAAGAATGGCACTTGTGCCTACATAAGACGTGAATCTTTCCGGGATTTGCATGTTTCCTGGCGGTATATCAGGAGGAAAGGCTAAGGGGCCCTCTTGTATAGCTACTCGACTTAATAACTTGATGTTTTTGATTTCGTTCATTGCTTCCGTAAAGGAATACAGCGGACGACCTTCGAGGCGCGAATTTAGCCCTTGAACTTGTTGGACGAGATATTGATCGATGGACTCACCCTGTTGCGGCATTATTCGGTCGAGATAGCGAAGTCCAACGCGTTCGGTGAAGGCGAGTTTTACTGCATCGTCAACGATTTTTAACCCTTTTAAGAAGCAAGCTGAGAAGGTTTCGAATTGCCCGTAGTTGGTCGACTGCAGCGTAAGGCTCTGACCATCGAGGATAAATAAGTGTGTTTTTTCAGCGTTGCCGAACTGAAACCTTTCTTGCTGAACGGGCGTTGGGGTGGGTGGTTGGTCGTCTTGAATAGTCAATTGGATTGAGATGAGATGCTGGCGATCGAAATCAGGGTAGCCTGCTAGACGGAAGCTCTCTTGGATGCCTGGCAGAAAATCGATCAGCGTCAGAATCGGATTGAACCGGACCTGAGCTAAGGTTAAGTAGACAGGCGGGTTTTTGAGCGGTGTTCCCATTACTAATCATCTCCGGTAGATCAGTCTAGTTTACACTTCGGTTGACATTTGAGGTTGTCTTATTTATAGGCCTATTTCATAGAAATATAAACCATATATAAACATAAATTACGAATTTATGTGAATTTTGATTTTTTGTTCAGTGTAAGCGCCCGCGTAAGCCTCTAATCCCAAAGAAATTACCGTGGCCACATCGTTGCCTACTTCTTGCCTAAATTCGGCTTCGGTTTGCGCCACAGCTTGCTCAAAGGCACGTAGCCATGTTAGGCCTGTTTCGGTGAACACAATCCGTCGTGCGCGGGCATCGCTTGGGTCTGGTGTGCGCTGAACCAAACCCCAAGCTTCGCATTGCGTGATCAAGTCGCCCATGGCCTGTTTGGTCATGCCTGCACTTTGTGCGAGGTCGATCAGGCGCGAACCTTCAAGGCTCAGATGGCGCGTGATGTGAATGTGCGCTGCACTCACTTGCGCGCGGGCAGCGAGGTTGGAGAGCGCCAAAGGGACATCTACGTTATGCGCCATGAGGTGCAACACGCGCTCGTCGAAGCGACGCATGGCGTGTCCCAGTAAGCGTCCCAAATGAGCTTGTCGCCAGTCTTGGTGAGGGGGTGAATTCAATTTATTTCCTTGTTAAACCCGCATGGCTATTGGTTTTCAGACCAATAAGGTATGGCCAAAAAATACAAACTTGAGTGACACAAAATACAAACTTGAATGACTTTCCGCAGTGGCCGAGCAAGCGGCCGAGGTGGATTTGTCGCCAGTCTTGTTGGGTGGAAAAGGTCGGTACTGAGGCCATTTGCAAATGGTAAGGCAAACTGACCAAAAAAAGTGTTTACAAGTTTTGACTTTGCGTTAAAGTACTGGTCAAGCATCCAGCTGTTGATTCAATCAGTGGTTGGCAACCAAACCCCAA
>JACCDG011824795.1_pt1 | contig 10842 bp, 10 predicted proteins | sample 7442471 | NCBI WGS metagenome assembly JACCDG01 (sample SAMN15323444, study PRJNA562643) | freshwater metagenome | isolation source: river surface water | place: USA:Blue River Watershed | collected 2017-08-17
CGCCCGCCTCGGCGTGGTACGCGTCGCGCAGCACCGCCGCGAGCTCGGGCTCGCCGAGGGGCGTTGCGGCGCCCGTGGCGAGCCAGGCCGCGAGGAGGGCGGATGTGAGGGTCATGGGCGCCCCCTTGAATGTTTCGCGGCCCCCCGCGTATAACTTCCCCTATGCGCCAACTTGTGCTCGCCGTCGCCGTGCTCGCCGGATGTGGAGCCCCCTTCGAGCCCGACGTTTTCGGCGGAGCTGGCGGATCCGGCTCGGCAACGAGCGCCAGCGCGGGGACCACGGCCTCGAGCGGAGGCGGCGGGATGGGGGGAGGGGGAGCGCCGCCCGGGTGCGATGCCGCAAAGGACTGCGGACCCGTGCCGAACGTCGAGTGCGGCTCGTGGGCCTGCGCCGAGCACGCCTGCGTGATGGTGCCCGCCGACGCGGGGAAGCTCACGGACGGCAACGTGCCCGGCGACTGCAAGATCCTGGTCTGCGACGGCAAGGGCGGCGCGGAGTACCTGCCCGCGGACGACCCGAAGAGCGACGGCAACCCGTGCACGGTGGACGCCTGCGACGGCTTCACTCAGCCGCCCGGCGCCAACGCCGCCCCGGACGAACCTTGTCCGGCCGGGGTTTGCGATGGTAACGGGTCTTGCGTGGAGTGCCTGCATGGGTACCAGTGCGGGAGCGGGGTGTGCTCCGATATGACCTGTCAGTAGGTCAGGGGTCGATTCCGATGGTGGCGTCGACCGACAGGAAGAGCGGGTGCCACTTCACGCCCGCCGCCGCCACGGCCTCATATGCCATCATGAGGACCGAGCAGTGCTTGGACGCCGTAAGGGATGCGATGCTGTCCCCCGTCGTCTCACGCGTCACGGTCCACGAGAAAGCGCCGGTCGCAGGGCGCGCGATCCAAACGTATTGCCCCGCAACGGCGCGCGAGTCGTAGAGGGTCACGGTCCGGTTTGCCGTGGGCGTCCCGAGCGCGATCATCTGCGCGTAGGGGGTGATCGTGTGCGACGCCGCGCCGGAGAGCACCACCGGGGCCTCCAAGTACGGGAGGAACTTGAGCGTGTGCGAGCCCGTGCCCGCGTCGGTGATCGTCACCGCGGCGCCGCCTTGCGTCAGCGCGAGCTTCGCCGTTCCGCCCTCTGCCGAGCTCGACACGTCGCGCAGGAAATAGACGGTCAGCGTGGACCAGCCCGCCGGGAGCGTGCCAGACGTCGCGAGGACGACGGGCATCCCATCGACTGCGCCGCTCGCCACGGAGAACGAGAGCGTGTCGGTCGCCGCGTCCGCCGTGAAGGCGAGGGACCGATTCGGATCCAGGCGCATGATCCGCTGGAGCATGTACGCGCCGAGGTCCTGCGCGACGTTGAGGCCCCTGGTGTAGAGCTGCTCCATGGCCAGCGGATCGCCGTTCTCGAGATTCGAGATCTTGGACACTGCGCCGCTGGGAGAGGGAGAACGAGTCGTCTCGGCCATGATGAACTCCTGTCAGATCTCGAAAGCGCCGAGCCTGGCGCCGATGTACCAGTCGACGCCGAGGCGCCGACCCATGATCCATTCCGTGGCGTACCCGGCTTGGTCCTTGTCGGACGCCGCGCGAAGCAACGATGTCCCAAGGGTGAAGCCGAGCCCGAGGACGTCGATCCCCAAACTCGCCTTGATGCGCGCCGGGTAAGCGCCGCAGTCCTTCCATTTGCGGGTCACGCGCTTCATGAGCGCGTTCTCCTCGGGGGTGACCGACGTCCCGCCGAGCACCGACGTCCCGAGGATGAAGTCATCCGGGCTCCCGCCGCTGCCGAGCACGACTCGGCTCCACGGCCCCTCCTGAATTGTCACGGAGATCAGCGAATACCAGTCCGCGCCCGCGTACGCCCCTTGCCACTGCTCGAGCACCGTCACGACCGGCGCCGCCGCGCCCATGGCCGTCAGGGCCGCTGTGAGCTGGTCCTGAATGCCCTTCGCTGCGCCCGCCCACTCGTGGGCGTCAAAGGCCGCCTCGAGCCGGGCCCGGTAAGCCGCGTCGGTCTCTCCCGGGTAGCGCTCGAGGTCCCGATCCCGCCCCACGAGGTGCAGCGCGTCGGCCGGACAGAGCTTCGCGGACCGCGCCTTGACGGCCTGGACGAGGAGCCCAGTCCCGGAGGCCAGTTCCTCGTCTTCGAGCCGCCCGAGCACGCGCCCGAACGCCACCGTCTCCGCGTCGGAGAGCGGGTAACACGCCTCGTGGGCCTGCGCGTATCGGTCCTCGAAGGGCATCAGGCCACCGTCCAGGTGTGCGTCCCGTCGAGGATGCGCGCGAAGTTGGCCAGCGTCACGTCCGCAGCCGGAGTCGCAAGGGTCATATTGACCACGCCCGCGATGTCCATGAGCCGCTGCGTCAACTCCGCCCGGTAGATGTACCCGCCGAGCGCGGCTTGCTCCGAGGCGAGGAGCGCCATGGCCGCGTCCGCGTCGTCCTCGATGTCCGTGGAGAGCCGCGTCCCGTCGCTGTAGAGCGTGGACGTGGCCGCGTTCGTGTAGGTGGGCGCCGCGAAGGTGCGGAGCTCGCCAGTCCCGACCGCCTTGCGGAGCTGCAGGTAGGTGTCCACCGTGGTGACCTGTCCGCCCGAAGCCGTACCCGCAGCCGTCGCGATGTAGACGTCCACCGACCCGGCGCCGTTCGGGTTCGCGTCGTCCACGCCCACGAGGGTGATCGCCGAGTCCGCTACGCTGCAGCGGTAGCGAATCGCCGAGGTGTTCCCGCCCGCGCCGAGCGAGCCCCAGCGCGAGAGTGCACGCGCGATGTAAACCGCGTCGGCCTCTGCCGCAGCGCCCGCGATGGTGATCCACGTCCCCGTCGCGCCGACTGCGGGGTTGGTGACCGTGTACCCGGGAAGCGCCGTCACAAAGCCGAGGGTGGAGCTGTTCGGGATGTTCCCCGCCGCCCCTGCGACCTCGGCGACGAAAGAGACGTCCGCATAGCTCGAGAGCGAGACAGAGAACGCCTCGCGATTGACGAACACGATCCCCGGCGTGCCGTAGGTGACCCGCACCTCCCCCACGCCCTTCGTGGCGAGGGGGCCGACACCCGCCGTGTCCGTGATCCGAAAGGTACCCACCGTCTTGACCGCCGGAGTCCGGCGAAGGTCCCAGAAGCCCGGAATCAGCGCATCGAGCCAGGTAAGCCGCGACGTGGCCGTGTAACCGCCGTCGATGACCGCCTTCCGAATCACCGTCGCCGCCGCCTTGTTGCGGGCCGCGATGCGCGTCAGCGCCGACTGGATCGCCGTGTATTGCCACCCGGTGTAACTCACGCCCTCGGAGGCGAGCTCGACGAGCAGAGCCGCGAGAGCTTCGTCCTCGGTCTGTACGGTGCGGATTTCGGCGTAGGTCGACATGGGGAGACCTCAGAGGCTCAAAGGCTCAGGAGAAAAACGCGCGCGCGCCTGCCGCGTCGATCTGGAGGGACACGTTCGCGGCGCCTTCCGAGGTGAGTAGTTCTACCATGACGGCAAGGTCCCTCGTGGCGAGCGTGGCAGTCACGCGGCACCGGATGACCCCCTGTTCGCGGGCCGCTTCGCCCTGCGCCTGGACCTGCAGGCGCGTCACGTCGTCGGGGGTGAAGTCCGCGTTTCGCATGCGCGCCAGACCAAGCCCTGCGTCCGGGTCGCCCGGGATGCTGCCCGGGTCCGAGAGGAGCCGGATCGCCACCCGCTGCGCCGGGACGAGCGCGCCCGTGATCTTCTCGCCGAGCCGCGGAAGGCCCGTCACGGAGTCGAAACAGGAGACGTCCTCGAAGGCCATCAGGGGAACTCCCAGCCGGCATAGCCGTCCACGATTTGGCCCACGAGCTGGACCGGCAACTCGCCACCGGGCGGGGTGATGGCGCTCGTCCCCGGGGGGAGGAGCATGCTCCAAATGTACGGACCGTTGCCCTTTTCGTCCGTGTAGGTGATCGTGAAGATCTGCGAGCCAGCGGGGGCCGGTGGCGACGGGGCCGCCACCAGCGTGATGAGCAGATCGCCCGAGTCGACCTCGTGGAACTTTCGCGCGACCGGATAGCCGCCTCCGTTCACCTTCACCGTGCCCGAGTAGGTCAAGGCCCAGTCCGTGAGGCCCGACTGCGCCGCTTCCCACCACGGGCCCGCGTAGGCTTTCTCGGGGCGACCCTCGGCGAAGCCGACGAACACGCGCGCGCCGAATGGCACCGTCCACACGGAGCCGGGTACGCCGTACCGAATCGGCACCTTCGACAGCCCGCCGATCCGCGCGTCGTAGGCAATGACCTCCAGCGTCCCGTCCGCGTTCTGCCCGATGACGCGGGCCTCCCACTGGACGAGATAGAGCAACTCGGGGATCGCCGTCCGCACCGCCGCGCGGAACTCGTCGCGCTCGCTCCGATCGTAGGTGACCCGGGCCCGCGTGCCGTCCGCCGTAACCGAGTGAACCACGCGGTAGATCTTTCGGCCCTCCCAGACTTCGCCCGCGACGAGCTCCTCCGCGTCCGCGTAGGTCGCCGAACTCTCCCCGCGCTCCTCGCCCATGGAATACGGCGCCGCGCCGGAGTAGGCCGGCCACGTCTCCGAGCCGACCCACACGGAGCCGTCCCGAAGAACGCGCCACGAATAGCCGAAGTGCGACGCGATGCGCTGGAGAGCGACCGCGCCCGTCGTCTTCGCGCGCAGCCACGTGTTGACCGACCGCTCCGAGAGCGCCTCCGTGTCGACCGTCGCCGAGAGAACCTCGCCCGCGTCGCGTACAAGGTCCGTCACGAGGTGGAGCGCCGTGGGGCTGTTCGCGTAGGGCTTCGCGTCCACGTCCTCGCCGAGGCCGCCTGCGCCGCCTACGATGAAGAGGCGCGCCCGGCCCTCGTATTCCCCCGAGGCGCGGACCGTGCCCTGGTAGGCGACGCCCACGCCAGCCGCGGAAAGCACCTCGAGCCGCACGGCCTCGCCGACGGCCGGGAGCCCGTCGCCCGTGCCGAGCTCCACCTCCGCGGTCCAGATGCCCACGAGCGGGAGGTCCGGCCCCTCGGCCGTCAGGACCTCCGCGTTGCCGATCCTCGCTTGGCTCACGGTTGCCCCACGTCGCCGAGGTCCGTCACCCAGTCGTGGGGCTGGTCCTCGGGGTAAGCCAGCGGGGGCTTCCAGTCGTCTTCGTTGGCCGACTTCGCCGGCTTCGCCTTCGTTGCCGTCTTCGTGGCCGACTTGCAGGCGTCCGCACTCGGGGGCGCGTACCCGTATTTGCCCGCAGCGCCGAAGGTCTCGGGGCCCACGATGCCGTCGACCGCGATCGCCTCTGCGGCCTGAAAGGCCCGCGTCGCTGCGTCGGTGTTGGTGCCGAAGATCCCATCGATGCCCTGGGGGTCGTTGCCCTGCGCGAGGAGGAACGTCTGCCAGCGCGAGACCTCGTCGCCCGTCGTCGCGTCGGTGGAGCCGATGAGCAGGAGCAGCTTGCACCCCTCGCCCTCGGGGGCGCCCGCCCAGCCCTTGCCGGTGAGCGTGACCTGGAGGGTGCCCCTCGATGTGCGCTTCGGCGCCGTGATCTTTTGGATCTGGACAGCCGTGATCCCGAAGAGCTCCGCGTTCTCGTGGATGACCTTGACCGGACCCTCCTGCATCTCGCGCCACACCGCACGGAGGGCTTCGAGGAGAAGCGCGCGGTCTCCGGGGACCACCTCGACCTCGATGGAGATCGGTGAGTCGTCGCGCCCCTGGATCGTCTGCCGTGAGCCGTTCTTGCCGGGGGCCTTCTTCTCGTCGATCTTGACCGATCCGTCCGTCTCGAGCGACGCCTCGCCGCCCGCCATGCGCGGAGGGAGCGTCACGCTCCCGAGCGTCACACACGACCGGATCGCTTCGCGGGCCATCAGGAGGCCTCCCGCATGCGCCGGATGTACGCCTCAGCCGCCGCGTTGCCTGCGCGCGCGCCCATGGTCTCCGCCGCCGCCGGGCCGCCCGCCGCAGCGACCGCGCCCGCGTCGAGGTGGACGTGGATCACCGGAGCGCCGCCGCCGGCCCCGCGAGCGCCGATCCCGTTCTGGTTCGCGGGGGGCGCCGTGTTGACGAGGCCGGAGAGCATCCCAGCCGCCGAGGAGCGCACCGCGGAGAGCTGGCGCTCCATGCCAATCGGAAGGCCGTCCGCCATGTCCCCGCCGAGCTTGATCATCTTGCGCGAGGGACTGTGAGCGTCCGCTCCCTTGGGACCGCGCCCCGCGTCGACCGCGCCGCCGACGAGTTGCGCCGCGGCCTCGACCACGAGCGAGAGCCCGCCCGTCAGGGCCGCAGTGAGGCCCGAGACGATAGCCGACCCGATGCTCGCACCGCCCGCCGCGCCCTCGCCCGTTGCCGTCGCGAACCAGGCCTTGATGCCAGTCCACCAGCCCGAAACGGCCTCGTAGGCCATCACGAAGGGCTGCACGAACGCGGCATAGATGCCGAAGCCGACCACCGCGACCGCGCCAACCACAATGGCCACCACCCAGGCGACGATCGTCCCGATCTTCTCGATCGTGCTCACGTCGAGCCCTTCCGTGGTGCCCTTGAGCTTGCCGATCGCCCAATCGATCTGCCGGATGCCCTCAGCCGCACCCGTGCCGAATGCCGCCATCTTCTCGATGGCCTTCGCCGTCTTCTCCGCGCCTTCCTGCCCGCCGAGAAGGCCGGTCAAGGCGTTCGCGAGGGAGGTGATCGCCTTCGAGACGGCATCGCTCGTTTGCGTCCCGGGGCCGATGAGGGCCAGAAGGGGCCGAGCGAAGTCTTCGATGTTCTGCGAGGCCTTGTCGAAGTCCGCCACGTAGAGCAGATCCCCGATGTTCTCGAGCCGTTTCGCGAGGCCCGCGAGCGAAACCGAGGCCTCCTTCGCAGTCTGCCCGAGCGGCTTCCCTGTGAGGGCCTCGACCGATGCGAGGATGGCCGGTAGAGCCATGTCCGCCGTGAGCTTGCCCGCCGCGAGCATCTTTTGGATCTCGGGGACGGTCTTGCCGGATTGCTTGGCGACCAACTCGAAGATCTGCCCGAGGTTCAGCCCCGCTTCGGCGAGTGCGTTTAGCTCGTCGCCCTGGACCTTCCCCTGGCCCTTGATCTTCGCGATGTTGTGGAGAAGGCTCTCGACGTTGGCGGCCGGATTGACCACCTGGAGGTCCGCCATCGCCTTGGTAAAGGCCACGGCGTCATCGACCGGAAAGCCGCGCGCGATAAGGGACTGGAGGCCCGAGAGCGTCTCTTTCGCCCCCGTGCCCAGTTCCGCCGCGAGTTTGATCCCCTGCTCGTAAACGGCCTTTGCCGCGCTCGCCGACTTGAGAACGACCGCGAGCCCGCGCTCCGTGTTCTGCCGGAACGTGGCCGCCTGGAAAGCCGCCTTGGCGCCGTCGACGAAGGCTTGCGCGATGCGCGCCGCAATGTCCGCCGCGACCTGCGCCGCCTTGGCGAGGATGAAGCCGCCTGCTACCGTGGCCATGCCGCCGAGGGTAGGGACCAGCGTACGGGGGAGCGCCGGGCCGAGGTCGCCAGGGGCGCGCGCCTTGCCGCCGCGGGGGCCGAGGCCCTTCGCGGACTTTGCCGCCAGCGCCGCGGTCTTCTCCTCTTTCTCGCGCGCCCGCGTCAGCCCCTTTGCGGCCTTCTCGGCCTCGCGCAGAGCCTTTGCCTCGTCACGAGCGGCCTTCGTTGCCGCGTCCGCCGAAGACTTCGCCGCCGCCTTGTCCGTTGCCCGAGCGAGGCCCTTCGCCGCCTTCTCCGCGTCACGGAGCGCGCGCGCTTCCTCGCGAGCCGCCGCTGCGGCCTGAGCCGCTGCGACCTTCGCCGCCGCCCCAGCCTCGCGCTGCGCCTTCGCTTCCTCGCGAGACGCAGACGTCGCCGCGCGCTTCGCCGCCGCGACCGCCTTTTCCTCGTCCGTCTGTTGCCGACGCTTCGTTAGAGCAAGCTTGTTGGCCGCGTCTTCGATGAGCTTGATCGCACCGGCCGCGTTCGGATCGATGTTGACCGCCGCGAGTTTCGCCAGCGCACCCGTCAGCCGCTCGACGGCCTTCGCCGCAATCCCAGCTGGCCGCGAGACGTCTTGCTGGAGCTCGACGCGCTCGGTAATCACGCGCGACCCCGCGCGAGGGCCGCGAGGCCCTCAGCGAGCAGCGCGGCGCCCATGACCTGGTGCTCCGTCGCTTCGTCCACGTCGATCCCGAGCACAGCCAAGACCGCCTCCGTCCGTTCCGACGTTACCGCGAGGGCCCTCTCGAGGAGGGCCGGGCTTTTCCCAGCGTCACCGCGCCCGGAGACCCGAGGTCACCCACCGCGCCACCGACCACCAGCGCAAGGCCGGGCCGGTCTGCCACCATCGCCGCGAAGCGCTCCGCGGAAGGCTCCACCACGGATCCACCCGTGGAGAGCAGCTCCGCGGAATCGTACACTCGGCCCTTCGCCCCGAGCGCCCGCGCCTCGTGGTGCCGCGCCGAGCGCGCCGGCTTCGCGATGACCAGCTCCTCCCCAGCGCCGACGTCCACCACGCACGCCCAGAGGCGCGCGATCGGGTTCGCCGCGCGGGCCGCCGCGAGCTTCGAGGCCTGTGCTTCGGTGAGGGGAGCACCGCTTTCGCGGGCCCACTCCCCGCCGGAGCGCTTGAGTAGATCGATGGAGTCCGGGCTCGCCAGGGCGCCAATCGTATCCCCAATCGTGTAGACCGCATCGGGGGCCGAGTCGAGGAAGAGCCGGAGCTTCTCCCGCGACGGCCAAAGGCACGACGTCAGGGCGAGATTATTCGCCGCGACGCTCTTTTGGTCTGCGTCGTTGAGCGCGTCGACCCACTTCCGATAGGCGAGCGGGACCCCGGTTTCACCCGGGGCGAGGCGAGGAGGGCCGACCACGACAGAGGCGAGGACCGCCCCGTCCTCATCGGTCCAATCCAGCCGACGACAGCGAGGCTCCGCCGCCTCGATTGCCGCCAATTCCTCGCCCGTGGGTCCCTGTTCGCTCATGGCAGACAGCCTATCACACCGCCGCAGTGTCAGCCGGCTCGACGATGCTCACGCCGTCGTGCTTGATGTCCTGACACTTGAACTCGAGGGAGTTACGGATCCCCTCCGTGCCGACCGAGTGCTCGCCAGGGACGAACACCACGCCGGTGATCTCGACGTCGAAGGCCGCCACGGTCCCGATCGCCGGAGCCGTGAAGTTGACGCCAAGCCGCGCGCCCACGCCGAACGTGGTGATCAGCGCCGCGAGGTCCGCGTGTTCGAGCGTCATGGACACCGAGGGATCGGCGTGGCCGATGACGTGAGCGATCGGGGCCACTTGCCCGTCGCCATGCATCGCGGACACCGAGTGATTCGGGTTCCACGAGAGGTCCATCAGCGACTTCGGTTTGAACTGCGCGCCGTTCTCGTTGGTGAACGTGGTTTTGACGCGAACGGCGCTATGCGCCCGGGATTGCGTTCCGCTCATGGGTCACTCCAGCCCGGACAGGACGTCCACGGCATTGACGATCAGGGTGATGGTTTCGGCCTGTGCCTTGCCCAGCAAGTCCACGCGCACGGTCAGGTTGTCCGTGGTCGTGACGACCTCGGAAGCGTCCACGGTGGCGACCACGCCGGAGAGGTGTTTCGGGGTGGGGTCGATCATGTCGATTTTGATCACCTTCTCGATCGTCCCCTTCACGCTCTTGACCTCGTCGATCGCGAGCGTGCCGTTCGTGTTGACGTTGAAGTCGCGGTTTTCGCAGCGCGCCAGAACGCCCTGGGCCAGCTCGACCGCACGAAAGGCCACGCGGCGGCGGCGCCATTGCCTGAATTTGCTCGCCGCGTTGGCGCGCGAGTAGCCCACCGCGAACCAGGGGCCGATCGGGTCCGAGCCGGGCCGCGTCTCGAGGACCGCAAAGCCATGGGGGCGGAGCGCCACGCTCGCGGTTCGCTCGTCGCGCACCCGCGTCGACGCATCCGGGCCGAGGTAGGAGAAGAGCGAAGCGATCGGATCGTACTCCCCGTTGCCGATGTCCGAGCTGTAGCGATAGGTGGCCGCGAGGGCCGCCGCGTACCAGGCCGAGGGCACCAGGTAGGAGCCGACGAGGCCCGTGTCCGACCCGCCGCCCGAGGCGTAGACGCCGCCAGCCGTGCAGAGGAGGTCCTTGTCCTCGTGCCCGAGGAACGCCGCCTTGACCGTAACGTCGCTGTCCGCCGGGGGGCAGCCGGTGATCGTCACCGGGTAGACCTTGATCGCATTGAACGAGGCGCACTCGACGGCCAGCGCGTCCGCGTACTGGTTCGTCTCGTAGGAGTCCGCGCCGGGGTTCGCGATGACGATGACCCCGGGCTCCTCGCCCGCCGCTCGCGCCGCGGCGATCGCCGTGGTGAGTTGCGAGGCCGAGAACTGCGGCGCCGTGGTCGCGAAGCTGTAAACCGTGTCGAGGACGTAATCCGACGTTGCCGGAAACGTGACCGTGACCCCGGTGTGGGGAATCTCGTAGGTGCCCGCGGCGCCCGCCGCCGTGCCCGACATGCCCACAAGGGTGTCCGCAGTGCTCGACGCATTGAGGGAGAGCGAGCTCGTCGCGCCCGCGACGTCATCGACACACACGAGGTACCGCCCCGAGCGGATCGACCAAGTCATGTTGGTCGTCTGCGCGTTGCACTGCACCGCGATATCCGCCACGTCCGCGGGGGTCGTGAAGGTGACCGTCTGCGCGCCGCCCGCCGAAGCCGTCATGATCAGCGTCGTGGTGTTGAGCGTGGCGAGGGTGATCCCGGAGAGATCGATCGTCCCCACCAGGGTCGCCTGCGTCGGGGCCGGGAGATCCAACTCCTCCGAGTAGGTCGTCCCATCGGTGGAGTATTTGAACAAACCCACACCGCCCGCGCCCGCCTTGGTGATCTTGACCTTCACCGAGGCGAA